>Ga0182021_10009094_pt1 | contig 11756 bp, 15 predicted proteins | sample 612E3MmetaG_FD_120493 | JGI IMG/M metagenome (GOLD analysis project Ga0182021, IMG submission 120493) | Permafrost microbial communities from Stordalen Mire, Sweden - 612E3M metaG (Illumina Assembly) | ecosystem: Environmental > Terrestrial > Soil > Wetlands > Permafrost | place: Sweden...
ACGACTTTAACAGCATTTAAACGTTGTTTTACATCTAACCATGATGTAGGTTCGTCAAAATAATAAAAATCAGCTTCTCTAAGTACTGCTGCTGCAATTGCAACTCTTTGGAGTTCTCCTCCACTAAGATTTGATATGTTCCTAGTGAGTATTGGTTTAAGTTCAAGGGATTCAAGAACTTCGTCCATTGCACCCCTCTCATCCACACCTTCCATCAGATTCTTAACATTTCCCTTAACAAACTTAGGCAGTAGATCAACCATCTGAGGTTTGTGCACTACTTTGAGTTTGCCGTTTGAAAGTTTTTTGAAGTAGGATTGTAGCTGTGAACCTTTAAAGAAATTCACTACTTCTTCCCATGCGATTTCTTCTTCGTAGTTCCCAAGGTTGGGTTTAAGTTCACCAGAAAGCATTCTTATTATGGTTGATTTTCCAATACCGTTGGGTCCAAGTATTCCAACAACAGAACCCTCCCTTATGTTGGGCAGTCCAAAGAGTTCGAACATATTCTTTCCATAACGGTGTATTGGATCATCAAGTGCTTCTGGCAGATTAATAATACTAATTGCGTTAAAAGGACATCTATTTGTACATATTCCGCATCCAGAACAGAGTTCTTCAGATAATATTGGTTTTTTTGTCTTCGCATCGATGGTTATGGTGTCCTCTTCCATCCTGACTCCAGGACAGTATTCAATGCAAACATAGTTGCATTTTTTGGGCTGACATCGATCATGGTCTAGTATGGATATTCTCGTCAATTTTAATCACCAAAAAAATGAGTTTCTTAAATAAATTTGATCTTAATGGATTTACTATGATATTAGAATACTTTCGGTATAAAATTTGTTGTTTGACATTAACATAAAATAATTTTTTTTAGAAAATTATAGGTTCAAGAAAACAGTCCATTAATGATCATGTAAAATTTAGTAAATTAATAAACAATAATAATTTTTAAATTTTTTAAAAAAAAATAATAGAATTAGTTTGCTGCTTTAACAGCTAATTCTATGTCTGATGCTTTAACAGTTTTCCTTCCTGCATGTTTAGCAAGTTTAACAGCTTCTATAGCTATTGCTTCACCTGCTTCTTCAAGCACTTTGGCTAACTCGTCCCTAGCATCGTCACTTATTCTCTGGGCACCAGCATTTTTTATGATTCTTCCTACTGGAGCAACTGGTAATTCAGTCATTTATACCACCTCATTAGTTTATTAAGACTCCATAGTATTTAAATTTGTCGTATATATCTATATTGATCATCCTTACACTCATTGTGTCTTCATCAAAATCATTTACAACATATATGTCATCAATGAGTTTTCGATCTACAATAACTTAATTCATAGTTTTGTTAAGCCCTTTGTGTAAACTTTCACAAACCAGAGTTACTAATCACTAAAATTTTGGGGAAACTTATGTTAATCAAAGCTAAAAACAACAAAATAAAAGAATCATTAAATATATATTTAAAATTAGATTTTTTCCATACCATTAATAATATATTTTCTCAAATAACTAAAATCTGGAGGTTTTTTTTAATGTCTATGAAAGTAACAAGCAAAGTATTCAATAAAGACGAACATATTCCAGACAGATATGCATGTAAAGGTGTAAATGTTTCTCCTCCACTTCATTGGGGTCCTGTTTCAGGCACTGTTAAATATGCCATCATCTGTGAAGATCCAGATGCCCCATCAGGAACTTGGACTCACTGGATAATTTTTAACCTACCAAGTGAAGTAAACTCTGTGGATGAATGGATCATGGAGAGGGAAGAACTTAAAAATGGGGCTAAACAGGGATTAAATGACTTTGGAACAGTTGGATACAGGGGGCCTTGCCCTCCACATGGCACTCACAGGTACTACTTTAGAGTTTATGCTTTGGACATCGAAATTCAACTACCAAGTAAAATATCCAAGGCTGAACTTAGGAATGCTATGGAAGGCCATATAATTAAAGAGGGAAGTTTGATGGGAAGGTACACAAGGTAGCCAAAGATAATTCCTGAATTTTTAGGTTCGTAAAAAAAATAATTTCTTGTTGAATAAAAAAATATGGGATTTGAACTAAATGAAGTTAGAAGTAGAATATATGGTGAATGTGCTGGCCGATGTGCTTAAACCAATCATAGATAATGGATCGGCAGAAATTTTAAACTTGGATCTTACCCAAGAGCTTGGTTTCACCATTGAAAAAATAATCTTTGATGAAGAAACTAGGAATATTACCATAATAGCACCTGATAGACCAGAAAAATCTGCAGTTATTGGGAAGGGAGGATGGGTTGTTGGAAGGTTGAGGGAAGTTCTTGAGGTTAAGTCCATCCATATCGATGCATATTCAGATATGATGGTCAGAATATATAGAATGGAATTAGCCCTTAAAAAAATTAACTACAGTTCATCTTTAATTAAAGGAAATATATCTGGAATAGAAAATCTTAAAAATCTGCTGAATCTTAGAATAAACGATCTGGCCAAGTTCAAATATTTCACAGAGTTTAATAAAGAATTAGAAAATTTAAAATCTGAAGAACCATTAAAAAAATTAGAAATGGATGGGGATCATAATGCTATTGTTGCACTTTCCGGAGGAGTTGACAGCAGTTTTTCACTCATAATTGCCAAGATTTTAGGTTTCAATCCGCTGGCAGTTACAGTTAATCCAGGGAACATCATTTTACCCTCCTATTTTAAAAAGAATGTGGAAAGCTTAACTAAGAACCTAAATGTTTCCCATGAATATATTGATGTTGATATGGATGAAGTCGTTGCTGAATCACTCGAAGGAAGAATACATCCTTGTGGTAAGTGTTCAAAAATCATCGAAAATTCTCTTCTAGAATTTGCAAAAAATTCTAAAATTCCATTCATTATATTTGGAGATTTTCTTGCAACAGGATCACAATCCCTGTTATATTTGGATGGATTTTGGAGAATAAACTTACCTGCAATGCTTGCCACTACCAAGGGCGAAACTAGTTCTCTATCAGCTTACTTTGATATAGGAAGTGTTGGGGGATATGGATGTCCACTAATTAATGAGGTTCATAAGTTGCATCCCCACATGCGCAGATTTTCTATGCAAAGAATTCTGAGGGAAACCCGTGCTGGAGTATTGGAACCTGGTCAAGCATTGAAATTAATTACAAGAACTTTATAATCCCTACGCTTAATATTAATCCATTCCTTTGTTCAACAATTCTAATATTCCGTATATAATGAGTAAAACACCTAGCAGATATGCTGCAATTGCGGGATATACAATAAAAATTATACCAGCGATTATGGCTATTATACCCATTATTTCTTTTTTAGTATTGGAGTTCATGGATATTATTATGTATTCGCAACTATATATTTTTAATGAAAAAATATATTTTTAAACAACATATCCATAGATTCAAGATTATAACTGATATGTTGTCATTTAAAACACCTGAATATCAATTTTTTATCATATTTTCTTTTAATCATTCAGATATTATCAATAAAATTTCAAAAATAATATTAGATTTAAAATAAAATTTAGTAGTTATTTAACTTTTGTAGCTGTTTATAAATTCATTTAATCTTGAAATAGATTTCATCACAGCCTTTGGAGATGGCCCTCCTATCACATCACGGGCTTTGATAATTTCAATAGGATCCAAAGCTTTTTTAACCATATGTGGGTCTAAACCCAATTTTTTACCATTAATTTCGAGGGCAATTTCATCTAAGAATTTAGAATCGATTTCATCAGGGTTAATATCTTTTTCAATAGCTTTGGTAACTGTTCTACCAACTATCTGATGGGCTATTCTGAATGGGAGATTTTTTTCTCTGACCATCAAATCTGCCAGTTCTGTTGCAGTTGAGAAGTTTGCCTTTGCCAGTTCAAGTCCCCTATCAGAATTGAAGTCAATTGATGATAACATATCACTAGTAATATTTAGCATAGAACGACCAATATCAACAGCGTTCCATAGATGAGGTGTGATTTCCTGAAGGTCTCTGTTGTAGCTGTGCGGTAATGCCTTTAGTATTGACATGATTGTCATGAGCTCACCATATAAAACCGCTGTTTTTCCACGTGAAATTTCAGCAACATCTGGATTTTTTTTCTGCGGCATTATTGAAGAAGTTGAAGAGTATTCGTCAGATATTTCAATTAACCGGAATTCATAAGTACTCCATATTATCAGTTCTTCGCTTATTTTACTTAGATTTGATGCCATCATTGCAAGTGCAAAAACTGTTTCTGCCATGAAGTCCCTTGAACTAACACCATCCATTGAATTTTCCATAACTCCACTGAAACCCAGTAGTTCGGCAGTTCTTTCACGATCAATATTAAATCCAGTTCCAGTCATTGCAGCAGATCCGAGTGGACATATATCAACACGCTTTTTTGCATCATGAATCCTTTCAAAGTCCCTTCTAATTTCATTTGCATATGCAAGAAGATGATGGGCAAAAGTTGTTGGCTGTGCATGCTGAAGATGGGTGTAACCAACCATCACTGTTTCAGTATGATCAGATGCCATTTTAATTATGATCTCTATAAAATTAAGAACTTCTTGTTCAATGGTTTCTAGTTCTTCCTTCAAAACAAGTCTAAGATCTGTGGCAACTTGGTCGTTTCTTGATTTACCTGTGTGCATGAACCCTGCAACTTCTCCAATTTTATTGGTAACATAATTTTCAAGGGCCATATGTATGTCTTCAACAGACAGATCCCATTTCAATGCATCTAAACCCTCAACTTCAAGTGCTCTGAGGGCTTCAATAATATTATCTGCATCTTGAGCTGGTATAATACCCTGCTCTTTAAGCATGGTTGTGTGTGCAATGTTGCACATAATATCTGCGTTAAAAATTCTCTTGTCAAATTCAAGGGAACTTGTAAATGATGCTGCATCTGCAGTCATTTTGCCTTTAAGTCTTCCAGACCTTAGATTCAAAAAAAGCCACCTATAATTTAGTTAATAATAATTAAATGAAATATCCAAAAAAATATTTTGGATTATTTCTTGTTTTCTTTACCTTTAAACTGGGTATATCCACATTTTCCGCATGCGTATCTGTCGCCATGGTCTGCCATGAATACTCCATGGGAGCATCTTACACATTCTGGATTTTTTCTGATGATCTTGTTATCTTTAACTTCGTAGAGTTCAAATTTTTTCATACTAAACCCTCCTTATTCTTCTTCATCTTCTTTAACTACTTGTGCATTCTTTTTTACTACATGATCCTTTTCAATTATAGATAAACTTTCTTCTGAATCGTAGATTTTCGCGTATCCATTAGCCATACCTTCACCGTAGGATGGTTTCACGTTGTGTACAACGAGAAGGTTTTTGTCTACATCTAAAATTGCTACAAGCCTGTTTTTAACATCTATGATCTTGGGGGTTGCCTCTCCCTGGTATGTGCAGTCAAACTTGATTTCAGTTCTGTTTAAAAGTGGATTTTCTATTTTTTCATTTACATTGATTTCCATATTATGCCTCCTCTAGCTTTTTGATAAGGTCTTGTGCCTTTTCTTTTATTTTATCAACTTCACAAAGTACAACTCCTTTTCCTGGTTGACCATAAAATATTAATGAGCCAGCAGGGGCCATAACAATACATGGAATTGCAGAAAGGTCTTCCTCTCCTTCAACAACTATAAGTACATTGTAACCAGCTTTTTCAACTAGGCTGAATCCTTCTTTAATAGTTTTCCACATCTGGTCTGTTATGGTTCCAGGGGGGTTCTTTGTTTTTAATGTAACGTTATCGTAACATATCTCATAATCTGAAGGCTCTCTTTCTATCAGATTATCCACAATGCCCACATCGGGTATGATACCTTCATCAAGCATGTTTCGAGTGGTAACATCTCCTATAGATATTAAAAGGCTTTTATCTCCTTTTTTATCGATAGATTGTTTTGCATCAGATATTGTTGGAAACAGAGTACCTATTGGCTTTTTAAACTCTGATCTCATATCTTTTTTTAGTATTAACACACTATCTAACCCTCAGAGCATATTCTCCAGGGAGTGTGATGTTAAGTTCCTTTGCAATGTCTGAGGTATCAGGATCTATAACAATTAAAAAGCCGCTCCAGTTTCTTGAAGATGCTATGTTACATATTGCACATCTGTCTTCTTCCATTAGCCTGTGGCACCTAGTGCATGCTTTTAAAACCATCTATTTCTTCCCCTTCGTAGTAGGTTTTTCTTTTTTATTAGGTTTCTTTTTTTCTTTTTCCTGTTCGATCCATTCGAATCTTCCCAAGCCGGGTTGTCTCATTGTAAGGCCTATTTTAGTCTCTTTGGATGATTTACCTTTTAGACTCAGGGCAACAATTCTTGCTCGTACATTGTTACCTTCTTCAAGGCTTTTCTTGGACTCTTTGCCCATCAATGCTCCTCTTTTTCCATCATAATTAATGTAGTCATCAGTAACTTGAGATACGTGTACAAGTCCATCCATAGGTCCGATACGGATGAATGCTCCGAATTCGGTTATTTCGATAACTTCGCCTTCAACTATTTCATGCAGTTCTGGTTTAAAGAAAAGCGCGTCGAACACAACGTCATGATACGCTGCCCCATCACCCATTATAACCTTTCCAGTGCCCAGTTCTTCTATTTCTTTTACTGTTACCATCAATCCAAGTTTTTTGTCGATTTTTCCAACGTAGCTTTCATTTAAAATTTCAACTGCAACGTCTTCTAAAGGATCTTCAAACTTGTTTGGTGGAATTCTCACAGTGTCTTCTATTTTGGATATTAAATACAAACAAATCCCTCTACTTTGCTTTAATAAAATTTAAGCAAATATTTAATGTTTTTACTAATAATTTATATGAACTTTATAATGTATAGCTCTAGTGTTTAAATAAATTTTTTTAATTAGAGATTTTTGTAAAGTTCAATTGAATGTTTTATGGCTTCGAATGCAGTTTCAGCATTTTCCCATCCTAACACTTCGGTTTTTTTACCTTCAAGTTTTTTGTAGTCTGTGAAAAAATGTGCAATTTCATCAAGGTACTGTTTTGGTAGCTGACTTATGTCTTTAATATCTGTAAATCTGGGGTCATTAACAGGAACTCCAAGGACTTTGTCATCGCTGTCTCCGCCATCTATCATTCGCATGATTCCTATGGGCCTGGTTTCAATAACACATCCTGGAAATGTTGCTTCGTCCATAATAACTAATATGTCCATGGGATCTCCATCATCCCATAGTGTTTGCGGTATGATTCCATATTCTGCAGGATAGTGGAATGGTGAGTAAAGAACTCTGTCAAGTGCAAATGCTTCCATATCTTTATCATATTCATATTTGTTTCTTGATCCTTTCGGAATTTCCACAACGGCGTATATTACTTCTGGAACCGATGGTCCAGTTGCTATGTCTTTCCAGAGATTCATATTTTTTTATCCTCCTGCAACCATTAGGTTGGTTAAATTTTCCGTAAATATTATTAGATTATTATTAACGTTTTAAATGTCCATCAACATCTAAATATTTTCTTTGACGAAGATAAACAACATTTATATCCATTTGCCGAGCCCTAGTTCTCAGTTCACGATCGTTTGTACATAGTATCATCGATCTCTTTGATAACCTTAGAAGTGAGTCATCAACAGTTTCTCCATTCAAAAGTTTCATATCCAAAACTTCGATAGGTGGAGAATTTGCAATTTTAAGTGCTATTGATGCTGCAATTTTGTCTTTACCCTTCGATCGTTTTTTGATACGTTCCAGTTCTTTTAAAACAGCTGATGGAACAAGTAGTTTGCATGAGGGAAGGATATATTTAAGTTCCCCCACAACGTCCACGTTGAACTGGGCGGATATCATAAAAAATTTGCGTCTACAACTGCCTCACAATTATTTGATGATACCATATCCAATTAACCTCCATCTTGCTCCAACACGTCTGCTGAGTGCAACTCTCTGACCTTCTTCAGCGCATACTGGTAATTTGAGATTGACTTCAACTTCGTTTTTCCTTGCACTGGTAACAACACCAACAGATGTTGAAGTACCGATGTTTATCATCAAGAGTTCAGATGATTTGATTGGTTCAACTTTACGTTCTTCCTTAGTACCAACTACCCTATCAAGTAGATGGGTTTTCATTGTGAAGTCGTGCATTATTGGAGGTAAGGTTCCAGGTTTTCCTGCCACAGATCCTGATAATGAGTCTGCCTTAGTAAGTGCTGGATCAAGTTTGGTTCCAACTCCTATAAGTCCTCCTGGACCTATTTCATCGACAGATTCTCCTGCAGCAACAAGACCTGTTATTTCAGAGACTAAGCTCATCCATTCCAATTTACCCTTGTTTTTTATTTGAATTCCCGGTTTTATTTCCAGTTCGTCCCCAACTTTGAGTTTTCCTTGGATAAGTGAACCGCCTATAACTCCGCCCTCAATTTTTTTAGGACTTGATCCAGGTTTGTTTATATCAAATGATCTTGCAACAAACAATCTTGGTGCTTTCCTTAGAGATCTTCTCGGGGTTCTGATGGTCTCCTGTATAATCTCAATGAGAATATCGATGTTTGCTCCTTGCTGTGCAGAAACAGGTATTATTGGTGCGTTTTCAGCACATGTTCCCTTAACAAATTCCTGAATTTCTTTATAACTTTCTAATGCCCTTTCCTTTGAAACAATATCTATCTTGTTTTGGACAATTATGACATCGGTTACACCAATCACATCTAAAGCCATTAAATGTTCTTTGGTTTGAGGTTGAGGACATTCTTCATTGGCAGCAATGACCAAAACAGCGCCATCCATTATGGCTGCTCCTGAAAGCATGGTAGCCATCAGTGTTTCATGCCCAGGTGAATCAACGAATGATACCTTTCTAAGGGTACTGGTTTCTTCTCCACAGTGGCTGCAAACTAATGCAGTTGTGAAACATTGTGGAGCCGGACAAGTGGTACATCTACGGAAGGTTATGTCAGCATAACCCAACCTTATAGATATTCCTCTTTTTGTCTCTTCACTATGGGTGTCCGTCCATATTCCAGATAGGGCTTTTGTCAGAGTTGTTTTGCCGTGGTCAACATGTCCCACGAGCCCTATGTTAATTTCAGACTGTACTTTCACGATATTACACCCGTAAACTTTTAATCTTCACTTTCTAAAATTTCGTTTATTTCTTTTTCACCCTTCTGGGTAACGACCGTGTTTATTTGTACTATATCCTCTGATACAGTATTTCCACGGACAGTTTTTCTTCTTCTCTGCCCATCTCTTTTTGGATTGAATCCGATACCTCCAGCGAGAAGACTCTTAATTCTTCTTGATCCGTCAACATCTTTCTTCATTGGGAAACCATTTTTATCGCTTCCACCGGTTATTTTAAGTTTGTAACCAGCTAAACCAACGACTGAAGCATCAAATTCCTCGCCTATTGTTAAACCGTTGAGTTTTTTAGATTCTGCAGCTTCAACTTCCACCTGGTGGCTTTTTTCGCCTTCTGATATAACTAATTTAAATGCCAATATATCTCCTCCATCTTATTCTGGTTCTATATAATCTATATTATTTATCGTTTTCCATTGTAAATTCAATGATCTTGGTTTGATTCTTTAAGAATCATTAAATATCATGGTAAATTTGTTCTTAAATTAATTTTGACTCAATATTCTACTCTCAATCCATAAAGACTATCTTCTTTTCTTTTTATTTCAACCAGTTCTTCTAGTATCTGAAGTTCGTCTTCTGAAAGTTTTGATTTGAGTTCTGTTTCAAGGATCTTGTAGTGATTTTCAGGTATGTCTACGTAGAGAACATCACCTTCTTCAAAGTCCTTTCCAAAGACTGCATCTTTTATTGCCATTGCTACTTGCTGACCCTTTGAGGTTGATGGTTTATTATCACCCTTGTCCTGCATACTTTCAACTTTACCAACCCTATTTCCGTTGGAATTGATAAGGATGTAATCTTTTTTAACAGTTCCTCCAAGTACTTCAATACCTGCTATGGCAGGTTTAGAAAACCTGAAAACAAGTTTTGGAATTATTCTTAGCTTTGCAGGGCGAATTATTGCATCTATCCACTCTTTTTTCTTTCTTTCTTCAGCAGCAGCAATCCATTCTGCGTAATCTTCTGTTAATTTGTAGATAACATCAGCGTGAAAGAGTTTCACACCTGTGGATTTAATTTCATTCACTGCAGATGGCAGAATTTTATTATTAAATGCTATTATAACTCCATAATCTGGATTATCCTTCTGGACTATCGATGCATCAACCACATCTCTTCTTGAAACATCTCCAATATCAGCAGATCTTATGGGTACTTCCATGTCCTTTAACATGCTTACAAGTGCTTCCAGGGATCCTAAGGTATCTGCTTTTACATTAACACCCATTTCCTTGGTGTCTATTTTAATGCTTTCAATTTCACCTAGTATCTCTTCTTTAACTCCGTCGGAATCTCCCCTGGCAACTCGAAGTGGTGACCCTGAAATAACATTTTCAATTTTTGGTGCAACGATCTTGATTCCTGCAGCTGCAACAACTTCATCAACCTTTTGGAAACGTTTTTTAGAATCTCTCATTTCTTCGAGTGGTCTCGGTTTAAGTAAAGATCTAATTTTTGTAGTGATGATATCATCCAGGCTCGTTAAAATTATGGTGTCATTCTTTCGGAGAATACCATCGTATATAACAGCATCAACAGTCACACCCAATCCCTTTTCTTCCTTAACTTCAAGGATGGTTCCTTTGGCAGGAGCATTTGGTTCAAGTTGTAACTGCTCCTTTAGGTACTGCTGTGCAAGCCCCATTAACATTGTTAATAGTTCAGGTATTCCTTCTCCAGTTTTTGCACTTATGGGAATGATACTGATCTGTCTGGCAAAGTTCTCAACCCTGTCAAACCTTTCAGATTCAAAACCTTCGTCATGCAATACACCTACCAGTTCATAAATACCAGTATCCAGTTTTTCCTGAACATTTTGAGCCTGTTTGCTGTAAGTTTGAATAAATGACAATCTTTTGTGAGTTTCCCATCCATAAATTTTATCAATTTTGGTGGCAGCAACTACAAAAGGAGTTTTGAATGTTTTGAGAATGTTAAGTGCCTCATAGGTTTGGGGTTTGAATCCCTCTTTAATATCTACTATGAGTATTGCAAGATCTGCAAGTGCACCGCCTCTCTTACGGAGAGTTGTAAATGCTTCATGTCCGGGTGTATCTATAAAGAACAGTCCAGGCATTGTCTCCCTTATGTCAAGCTTTTTCAGGAGGTCTCCGCATATGGTTTCAATGACTTCCATTGGGATTTCTGTTCCACCAATGTGTTGTGTTATTCCTCCAGCTTCTTTCTGGGCCATTGCACCTCCCCTTATAAAATCAAGGAGTGTGGTTTTTCCATGGTCAACATGACCCAAAACAGACACTATGGGTGATCGAATCTTCAATTTAAACCTCCAAAAAATTAGAGCATAAAAAAATTAAGGCTCTTGATATTATGGTTCTTCGTATATAATTTCTTCATCAGGCATACTGTACTCGTAAACTTCAGAGTCTTCGAAAAATAGTGATATTTCTCTTGCTGCTGAAGATTCTGAATCTGAGGCGTGTATTATATTACGTCCAGTATCAATGGCGTAATCACCTCTGATAGTTCCAAGATCAGCTTCATGATGGTTAGTAGCTCCAACCATCCTTCTGATTAGGCCTATACATTCTTCTCCTTCAATAACTGTTGCAAGAACAGGTCCTGAAGTTATGTATTCAACCAG
>Ga0182021_10009095_pt1 | contig 11755 bp, 8 predicted proteins | sample 612E3MmetaG_FD_120493 | JGI IMG/M metagenome (GOLD analysis project Ga0182021, IMG submission 120493) | Permafrost microbial communities from Stordalen Mire, Sweden - 612E3M metaG (Illumina Assembly) | ecosystem: Environmental > Terrestrial > Soil > Wetlands > Permafrost | place: Sweden...
GATGCGCGAGCCGAAGGCGCGGCTCTCGCCACCCGACGCTCGCGTCCCACACCGACCTCGCCGCCGACGACCCGTGCCGCGCGCGCCCTCGCCGTTCCCTTGTCGGCCTCTCGTGCCGGCAGTCCGCGGGTCGCCCGCACCGCGAGCGGAAGGGCTGCTCACTGCGACGCGATGCGACGAATCCTGTTCGGCGCCCTAACTACTTTGCACACGCAGCCCCAGCGAAGCTACTCGCAGTACCAGATCGTGATGATCAGCGACTCGACGTCGGCGGGGGCTGGGCCGGTGCCGGCGTCGTCGCGGCGCTTCGCCCAGATCTCCGTGCCGAAGCCGGGCTTGCCCACCAGGGCGGGGGTGAGGTCGTCGCCCCACGTATCGACCTCCTGGCCGTAGTGATGCGTCCCGATCGCGATGGGCCAGCCGCTCGCGAAGATCTTCGGGCGCGAGCTCGGCATGCCGTCGAGCCACAGCTCGATGTTGCCGTCGACGATCTTGTTGGCGCCCTGCCTCTTCAGCTCGACGACCACGCCCTTGATGGTGACGTTCGGGGGCAGGTTGAACCCGTAGCCGGTGACGCGAAGCAGCTCGGTCTGCTGATCCACGTCGACGTCGGCGTGCGCATACGCGCCGTTCACCGTGAGCGCGTTCAGCGGGTTCTGCCAGGGAATGCCGCCGGTCGCGCCGGCGCGCGGGATGCTCTCCGCGATGGTGCCCGGCCTCGGGCCCGCGTACTTCACCGGGCAGCCCGCGTCGTTGCCGGCCATGAAGACGCCGCCGTCGGTGTCGCCCTCGCCGGTCCCGCCGGTCCCGCTCTCGGCGGAGGCTCCGCCGTCGTCGCCGATCACCGCCGTCCCGCTGCCGTCACTGCCGCCGCACGCGACGGCGACGCTGCCGCCGAGCACCGCCACCGCCGCAACGACCGACATCCCGAGGCGCACCGATCCAGGGCGAACGCTCACCCCCTCAGTCTACGTCGGATCCGGTCGCGCGCGAGGCCGAGACAGGCTAGATCGCGGCCTCGATGAGCACGCAGGCCATGGGCGAGGGGGCAGCGACCGTCAGCGGTTCGGAAATCCAGGACGTTTCGACGTCCTCGTCGCCGTCTGCGCCGTCTGCGCCGTCCGGCCCCGTCAAGCCGCTGCTGCGCGGGGTCTCGCACCAGATCTTCTTCTTCGTCGCCATCGTCGCGACCGCCGTGCTCGTCGTGCGCGCGGGAACGTCACCGGCGAGCACCGCCGCGCTCGCCTTCGGGGCCACGCTGGTGCTCCTGTTCGGCACGAGCGCTTGCTACCACCGCATCTCGTGGACGCCGGTCGCGCGCCAGCGCATGCGGCGCATGGATCACGCCGCCATCTTCATGCTCATCGCGGGCGGTTACACGCCGCTCTTCGCGCTCGTGCCCTCGCCGAGCGGCGGTCACGGCGCTCTCGCGGCGATCTGGATCGGCGCCGGCGTCGGCGTCGTGAAGTCGCTCGCCTGGCCGCACGCGCCGAAGTGGCTCACCGCGCTGCTCTGCGTCGCCATCGGCTGGATGGTCATCTTCCAGGTCATGGGGCGCACGCCGATGGTGGGCACCACGTGCATCGGGCTCCTGGTCGCCAGCGGCGTCACCTACAGCGTCGGCGCGGCGGTGTATGCGCTCAAGCGTCCCGATCCGTGGCCGCGCGTCTTCGGGTACCACGAGATCTTCCACCTGCTGGTCGTCGTGGCGAGCGGGTTTCTCTTCGCGCACGTGTCGCTCGTGATCCGCGCCGTCACCGCGCCGCGGTAGCGGGCCTTGTCGCGGCGGGCTGCGCGGCCTATGCCATTTGCGATGCGCGCCGCTCGTCTCCCTCTCGTGCTCCTCATCGGCCTCGGAAGCCTCGCGTGCGGAATGACCACGCCCCGGGCGGTCGCCGAGCCGCGCAAGCCCGCGGTCCTAGAGCCGCTCATCCGCGAGGCGCTCGCCGACGACGTGGCCGTCGCTCGCGCAATACGTGAGCACTACACGAAGTTCGAGTACCGCATCCCGATGCGCGACGGCGCGAAGCTGTTCACGATCGCCTACGTGCCGAAGGATGCATCACGCACGTATCCCATCATGCTGACCCGCACGCCGTACGGCGTGGCGCCGTACGGCGTCGACAACTTCCCGGACGCCAAGAACGGCCGCGGGCTGCGCCGCTTCGCGCCGTCCAACGGGTTCATCCGCGAGGGGTACATCTTCGTGCACCAGGACGTGCGCGGACGCATGATGTCCGAGGGCACCTTCGTCGACGTCCGCCCGCATGCCTCGACCAGAGGCGGGATCGACGAGAGCACCGACGCCTGGGACACCATCGACTGGCTCGTGAAGAACGTGCCTTCGAACAACGGCCGCGTCGGCGCGTGGGGCATCTCCTATCCCGGCTTCTACGCCGCGCAGGCCGCCGTCGACGCGCATCCCGCGCTCAAGGCGGTCTCGCCGCAGGCGCCCGTCACCGACTGGTTCATGGGCGACGACTTCCATCACAACGGCGTCTTCTTCCTCGCCGACGGCTTCGACTTCTACGCCACCTTCGGCAAGCCGCGTCCCAAGCCCACCAAGAAGAGCACGTGGGGCTTCGAGCACGACATCGCCGACGTCTACGACTACTTCCTCGCGATGGGACCGCTCTCCAACACGAACGCCAAGTACGCGGAGAGCGGCATCGTCAGCGGCATCCCGTTCTGGAACGAGATGCTCGCGCACCCCACGCGCGACGAGTGGTGGAAGGCCCGCGACCCGCGGCCGTTCTACAAGAGCGTGCGGCCCGCCATGCTCACGGTGGGCGGCTTCTTCGACTCCGAGGACTGCTTCGGCGCGCTCGAGACCTACCGGGCCTTCGAGAAACAGAGCCCCGGCGCCGAGAACATGCTCGTCATGGGGCCGTGGAACCACGGCGGCTGGGCGCGCGGCGACGGCGATCGCCACGGCGACGTCACGTTCGGGCAGAAGACCGCGCTCCACTACCGCGTGGAGATCGAGCTGCCGTTCTTCCGTCATCACCTGAAGGGCGGGGGAGGGGCGAGCGGACCGAGCGTGAAGGGCGTCGAGGCCTTCGTGTTCGAGAGCGGCACCAACGTCTGGCAGTCGTACTCGGCGTGGCCGCCGCGCGAGTCGAAGAAGGCGACGCTGCACTTCCACGCGGGCGGCAAGCTGCGTGAATCGGCGCCCGCCGCCGGCGAGGACGCCGACGGCTTCGACGCCTACGTCAGCGATCCCTCGAAGCCCGTTCCGTATCGCGCGAAGACCGGGTCGGTCATCGACCCCGACTACATGAGCGACGACCAGCGGTTCGCGACGCGTCGTCCCGACGTGCTCACGTTCTCGACGAGCGAGCTCGACGCGGACGTCGCCCTCGCCGGGCCTCTCGAGGCGAAGCTCTGGGTGTCGACCACGGGCACCGACGCCGACTTCGTCGTGAAGCTCGTCGACGCGTACCCGCAGGATCACGCAGAGCTGCCGGGCTACCAGCAGCTCGTGCGCGCCGAGATCATGCGCGGGAAGTTCCGTAACAGCTTCGAGAAGCCCGAGCCCTTCGAGCCCGGCAAGCCGGTGCTCGTGCACTTCACGCTGCCCGACGTGGCGCACACGTTCCGGCCGGGCCACCGCATCCTCGTGCAGGTGCAGAGCTCGTGGTTCCCGCTCGCCGATCGCAACCCGCAGACGTTCACGGACATCTACAAGGCGACCGAGAGCGATTTCCACACCGCCACGCATCGCATCTACCGCACGACGGACAAGCCGTCGTCGCTCGACGTGACGCTGGTGCGTGGAGCCTTGCCGCGCTGACGAGCGCGGCGGCGGACTAACGCTTCATCGGCTTGGCGTTCGCCGTCTCGGTCGGCGCTTCGGGGCCGAGGAGCTCGGGCTTACCTTCGGCGAGCTGGCGAACGAGCTCGTCGTAGAGGTAGTCGAACTTGGCGCGGACCTCCGCCGAGACGCGCTTCTCGTAGGTCTGGATCGACATCATGATGTCTTGATTCAGACGCTTCCAGAGGTCCTTGGCGGCCCTGCCGTCCTTCACTTCTTGCTCGTGATAGAGCTTGATCTCGCTGACCGCGACGCGCGCGAACCGGCGCGCCTTCGCGTGCTCGGGATCGCTCTTCTCGAGCTCGGCGGTCGGGGAGACGACGACGGGCTTCGCGGCGACGGGGGCGACGACGGGCGCCGCGGCGACCTTCGGCTTCGACTCGAGGTCGTCGAGGCGGAGATCGAACTCGTCCTTCTTCGGCGCGGCGGGCGCGCCAGGAGGCGGCGCGGCGACGGCCGGCGTCGGCACGTCGAGCGCAGCCGGCTTGGCGGCGTACGGCGTCGTGGTCTTCGAGTCGTCCGCGAGCGGCGCGGCCACGGCGGACTTCGCCGACGGCGTCGACGGGCGCGTCGGCGAGACCGGCATCTTCGGCACGCTGCCGAAGCTCTCCGCGACGGGCGTCTTGATCGGCTCGGCCGCCTTCGCAGCGGCAGCGGCCGCAGCAGCAGCCTTGGCCCTGGCGTCGGCGTCTGCCTTGGCGCGCGCGTCGGCCTCCGCCTTCGCCCGGCTCGCAGCGGCGTCGGCATCCGCCTTCGCCTTCGTGGCGGCTGCGTCGGCCTCCGCCTTCGCCTTCGCGAGCGCATCGGACTTGGCCTTCGCAGCGGCGGCGGCAGCGGCAGCGGCGGCGTCCGCCTTGGCCTTGGCGTCGGCGTCCGCCTTGGCCTTGGCGTCAGCGTCCGCCTTCGCGCGTGCCGCTTCGGCTTCGCTCTTGGCCTTGGCCGCGTCGGCCTCCGCCTTGGCCTTCGCCGCGACCTCGGCCTCGGCGGCCTCGGACTTCGCCTTCGCGGCGTCGGCCTTGACCTTCGCCGCTTCGGCGTCGGCCTTTTCCTTGGCGGCGGCTTCGGATTTCGCCTTTGCCGCGTCCGCTTCGGCCTTCGCCGCGTCCTCGGCCTTCGCGCGCGTGGCCGCTTCGGCGTCGGTGCGAGCCTTGGCCTCGGCCTTGGCCTGGACGTCCGCGTTGACGAGAGCGTCGGCCTTGGCCTTCGCGTCGCCGTCTGCCGCTGGCGGGGCCGCGTCGTCGGTGCGCCGCGACATCCAGAAGTACACCGCAAGGAGCACCACGCCGATCGCGGCGATGAGGATCTGCATGTTTGTCATCGCAACCCGCAGACTACGAGACCAAGGCCCTCGTTGGCGCGTTTCCGGCAACGGCGCCGCAAAATCGCGAAATCACCCGTCCGGCGGCCGGTCGGCCCGACCCTCGGCGGACGACCTTCTATAACTGCCGGGACAGTGGCCGCGACGGGCCGCTCCGCGGCGGAACTTCAGGGATCGGCGCCGGCGCCGTGGTTCGTGGCGATCTCGGCGGGTGTCAGCGCCCTCGAATAGATCGCGAGGAGATGGATCGTTCCCCGCCACGGACGGTTGCTCTCCGAGGAGTTGCCGACCACGAGCGGCACGAGGGCCCACGTCGACGACGGAGTCGGCGTCGCGCCCAGCTCGCCCGTGACCTGGGTCCCATCGAGATAGAGACGGAGCGTCGCGTCGCTCGCCGTGCGCGTCATCACGAGGTGGTCGAGCGCGGGCGCGAGCATGGTGGCCGGCGCGAGGTCGTCGTTGGCCACGACCGCCGCCCAGATCGCGTTCGTGGCGTCGACGCCCAGCGCGAAGTCGAGATGCCCGTTGTCCTGGGCCATCGTCGCGATGCGCGTGCGCGAGTTGCCGTTGGTGGCCGCCGGCTCCACCCAGGCCTCGACGGTCACCTCGTTCGAGAGGCCGACGGCGGTGAACACCTTGCCCACCGCGACCTGCGTCGCGAGCATGGTGTCTCCCGTGAAGGTGAGCGCGTGCGGCTTCCACGCGATCTTCGTGGAGTCGGACGCGACGAGGTCGAGCCCGGCGAGGAGCGAGTCGTGCGCGGCGCCGCCTCCGTCCTCCTCGAACTCGTAGAGCGCGACGAGGCCGTTCGTCACGCGTAGCCCGTAGCCAGTGCCGCCGCCGTCGACCGGCGGCACCGACGCGTCGCCGCCGTCGGGACCGCCGCCGTCGAGCGGCCCGCCGCCCGATCCGTCGGCGGTCGTCGTCACGTCCGCGAGCGTGCTTCCATCGCGCGGTCCGCCGGCAGCGCCGAGCGCGCCCACGCCGTCGAACCCGCAGGCCGCGGCCCCGACCGTGAGACCGAGAGCGCCCGCGCCGATCAGCGCGAAGAGCAATCCGGCTGCGACGCTCCTGCGCACGGCGCGAATCCTACTCCAACGCCTCGCGCCTTTGGCGGGCGGATGTAGAATCGGCTCCGCCCCGGGAGGGCGCAGCCCCACGCATGACCGAAGACCGCCGCATTCTCGACGAGCTCGTCGCGCTGCTCGCCCTCGAGCGCATCGAAGCGAACCTCTTTCGTGGCCAGAGCCAGGACCTCGGCTGGGGCGCGGTCTTCGGCGGGCAGGTGCTCGGGCAGTCGCTGTCGGCGGCGGTCCAGACGGTGCCGCCGGAGCGCCACGTGCACTCGATGCATGCCTATTTCCTGCGCTCGGGCGACGTCGCCAAGCCCATCGTCTACGACGTCGATCGCATCCGCGACGGCGGGTCGTTCACGACGAGGCGCGTGGTCGCGATCCAGGGCGGCAAGGCCATCTTCAACATGGCGGCGTCGTTCCAGGTCGACGAGCCGGGCTTCGAGCACCAGGACACGATGCCCGACGCGCCGCCGCCGGAGTCGCTGCCCACCGAGCAAGAGCGGTCGCGCGCGTTCGCCGATCGCCTCCCGCCGATGATGCGCGATCGAGCGCTCGCCCCGCGACCGTTCGAGATGCGTCCGGTGGGCGGCGACGGCGACCCCTTCAATCCGTCGCCGAAGCCGCCGCATCGCATGGCGTGGCTCAGGACGATCGGCCGCCTCCCGGACGACCCGGCACTGCACCGCTATCTCCTCGCGTACGCCTCCGATCACTCGCTCATCACGACGGCGCTCTTGCCTCACGGCATCTCGTGGCTCACGCCGGGCATGCAGGTGGCGAGCCTCGATCACGTCATGTACTTCCACCAGCCGTTCCGCGTCGACGAGTGGCTCCTCTACGTGCTCGACAGCCCAGCCGCCCATGGCGCGCGCGGACTGGCGCGAGGCCGCGTGTTCACGCAGGACGGAAGACTGGTCGCCTCGACGACGCAGGAAGGGCTGATGCGAAGGCGCGCGACGTAGCCGCGGGTCGAGCCGACTCCGCGAGGTGTAGCAATCCAGCCCCGCTGCTTCTCGTCGAACCGGCCGCCGTCACGCCGGAAAAGCCCGCTCGGGGCGCCTTCGTCGGGCTGGACTCTCGGCCGCAGCAGTGGGAAACGGACCGCCCAGGCCATGACCCATCGAACGTCTCGTGTCCTCGCCAGCGCGGCCCTCCTCGTCCTCGTCGCGTGCAGCTCATCCGATCGGAAAGACGCGCCCTCGGCCGCGGCGCCCGGCGTCGCCGGCGTCACCGACGCGGTGCACGCGTTCGTCGCGCACCGCGACGCGCGCTTCGACTCGCCGAGCTTCGTGTGGCTCGCCAAGGACGAAAGCGTGCAGTTTGCATCCGCCCACGAGGCGGCCACGACCACGCTGCACAGCATCGCCGGCACCTTCGGCCTGGAGCGCGCCGCGCTCGACGCGATCGAGACCACCTCCATCGACGACGTGGGCCGCGGTGCGATCATCGCGCGCACCAAGCAGCGCGTGCAGGGCATCGAGGTCTTCCGAGGCGGCCTGTCGATCGCCATGACGCGCGCCTTCGAGCCCGTCTCCGCGTCGGGCTTTCTCGCGCGCTCGATCGCCGGCGCCGCGCATCCGTTCACGCGCTCGCGGCTCGACGCCGTGAACGACGCGTACCGCGCCCTCACCGGTCAGCCCGCGACGTTCCGGTCGATCGATGTCGACGGTGACTACGAGCACTTCATCACGTCGGTCCTCGCCGCGCCGGCGCGCGTCAAGAAGGTGCTCTTCCCGCAAACGCCGGGGCCGACGACGCCAGGCGCCGGCGGCGGCGTCGTTCCCGCGTACTACGTGGAGCTGCAGATCAAGCGCGGCCCCGCGTTCTCGTACGTCGTGTCCGCGGCCGACGGCGCGGTGCTCTTCCAGAACGACCTCGTTCGCTACGACGCGTTCTCGTATCGCGCCTACGCCGATCCGATGACCAAGATCCCGCTCGATGGTCCGCAGGGCAACGCCACGGCGCCGTATCCCGCGCCCGGACCGAACGGCTTCAAGCCGACGTTGCTCCCCTCGAACCTGATCTCGCTCCAGAACTATCCGTTCTCGAAGAACGACCCCTGGCTCGCGGCCGACGCGACCGCGCTCTCCGGGAACAACGTTCTCGCGTATCCCGACCTCGTCGCGCCGGACGGCCTCGGCGGCGACGCGTTGCCGGTCACCACCGGGCCGCAGGCGTTCGACTACGCCTACGACACCACGCAGTCGCCGGGGGCTACGCCCACGAACATCGCGGCATCGACGACGGACCTCTTCTACATCACCAACTTCCTGCACGACTGGTACTACGACGTCGGCTTCGCCGAAAAAGACGGTAACCACCAGCAGAACAACTTCGGTCGCGGCGGCAACCAGAAGGATCCGCTGAAGGCCGAGTCCCAGGACTACTCGGGCAAGAACAACTCGAACGCCACGGTGCCCGGCGACGGCGCATCGCCGCGCCTGCAGATGTACGTCTTCTCCGGTCCGAGCGTCGCGGAGCTCACCGTGCTGACGCCCGCCGCGATCGCCGGCCAGAAGCTCGTCGGCCTCGCCGGCTTCGGCAAGGATCAGTTCGACACCACCGGCACGGTCGTGCTCGCCGTCGACGATCAGGGCGCCGACACCAACGACGGCTGCGAGCCGCTCACGAGCGACGTCACCGGGAAGATCGTCCTCGTGCATCGCGGCCTCTGCTCCTTCGTCCAGAAGATCCTCAACGTGCAGCAGGCGGGCGGCATCGGCGCGATCATCACCAACGTTCCGACGTCGGCGACGCCCACCGACCCGCCGTTCATGGGCGGCACCGACACGACGTCGTCGATCGTCATCCCGAGCCTCTCGCTGGCGCTGGCCGACGGACAGGCGCTCGAGGCCGCCATCCCCGGCGGCGCCACCGTCGAGCTGAAGCGCCTCCTCCAGACCGATCTCGACGGCGGGATCGACACCGGGATCGTCGCCCACGAATGGGGCCACGTCATCTCGGGCCGGCTCATCGCCGACGGCAACGGGCTCACCACCAACCAGGCCGGAGGGCTCGGCGAGGGCTGGGCGGACTTCTCCGCGATGCTCCTCACGGTGCGCGCCGACGACGTCCTCTCCCCGAACGGCGCGGGCTGGACGGGCGCGTACCCGATGGGCGCCTATGCGACGAGCGGCGCCGGCGCCGACTTCTACTTCGGCATCCGTCGCGTCCCGTACTCGATCGATTTCACGAAGGACCCGCTCACGCTCAAGCACATCGCGAACGGAACGGCGCTCCCCACCGGCGTGCCCATCAGCTTCGGCGAGGACGGCAGCTTCAACGCCGAGGTCCACTCCACCGGCGAGGTCTGGGCGAGCATGCTCTGGGAGTGCTACGCGGCGCTGCTCCGCGATCCGCGCCACGCGGACTTCGCCGAGGCGCAGCAGACGATGAAGCGTTACTACGTCTCGTCGCTCAAGCTGACCCCGCCCGATCCCACGCTGCTCGAGGCCCGCGACGCGGTGCTCGCCGCGGCCTTCGCGGCGAACCAGGACGACTACCTCCTCTTCTGGCAGGCCTTCGGTCGGCGCGGCGCGGGCGTCGGCGCCCTCGGGCCCGCCAAGGACAGCACCACGAACCAGGGCGTGGTCGAGAGCTACTACGTCGGCAACGACGTGCAGGTCGTCGCGGCGCCGCTCAAGGACGACGCGCTCTCGTGCGACCACGACGGGATCCTCGACGACGGCGAGATCGGCACGATCGCGCTGACCATCCGCAACTCCGGGACCGGCACGCTCGCCGGGGCCACGGCCAAGCTCTCGTCGAAGACCGCCGGCGTGCTCTTCCCGGACGGCGACACCGTGGTGTTTCCGGTGCTGAAGCCGTTCGCGACGTCCTCGGTGAAGGCCCACGTGCAGATCCACGGCGCCAAGCCCATCGACCCGATCTCCATCGACGTCGAGGTCACCGACCCGAGCTTCCCCGCGGGCCGCGTGGGCCGGACCGCCATTCCGACGCGCTACGAAGCGGACGAGGCGCCGAACACGGCGACCGTCGATCATGTCGACACCAACGGAACCGCGTGGGTCGCGACCGGCGACGAGGTGATGGGCATGGCGCTCCCGTGGGCGCGTGCCGGCGCAACGTCCGACGGTTACTGGTCGGTGCCCAACAACACCGTCTCCGCCGAGCAGCTCCTCACGTCACCGAAGTTCACGGTCGACGGCTCGACGTTCGAGCTCGCCTTCCGTCACCGCTGGTCGTTCCGCGTCTCGCGCCAGAACAACTCCGATCTCGACGGCGGCGTCGTCGAGGTCAGCGTCGACGCCGGCAAGACCTGGCGTGACATGGCGGACGTCGCGACCGTCGACTACACGACGACGCTCGCCACCGGCCGCGGCGACAGCACGCTCGAAGGCCGCCGGGCGTACGGCAACAAGAGCCCGGGCTACCCCGATCAGTGGGTGAGCTCGCGCATCAAGGTCGATCTCAAGACCCATCCCGACGCGGTCATGATCCGCTTCCGCACGGCGAGCGGCGCACGCTTCGCGGGCGCGCCGGGCTGGGACGTCGACGACATCGAGCTCGACGGCATCTCCGACAAGCCGTTCTGGTCCTTCGTCCCCCACGCCGACAACTGTGACCCGAACGGCCCCACCGCTCTGGCGGGCAACCCCGTCACCGTGAAGTCGAAGGCGCCCGTCACGCTCACGGGCAGCGGCACGCATCCGATGAGCAAGCCGCTCGAGTTCGTCTGGACGCAGGTCGCCGGGCCGAGCGTGGACGTCGCCCAGGACCTCAGCCCCGTCGCCACGTTCACGGCGCCCGACGTCGGGCGTGACACGGTGACGCTCACGTTCCAGATCCGCGCCGACGACGGGAAGCTGCTCAGCGCGGCGTCTCGTGTCGACGTGACCGTCGTGCCCGCCGATCCCGTTCCGTACTTCACGGCCGGCGGCGCCGGGTGCTCGACCTCGAAGCGCACGCCCCCCCGCTCGTCCTTCTCGTCGGTCGCGTTCATGGCGACGGCGCTCGGGCTCCTGGCCCTCGGCGTCCTCGTCCGACGTCGCTCGCGACGGCGCTGATCGCGTATGCTCGGGAGGTGGTCGATCCGCCCGAGAACGATCTCTGGTTCGTCTACCTGGCGCGTTGCGCGGACGGCTCGCTCTACACGGGGATCGCGCGCGACGTCGCCGAGCGGATCGCGCAGCACGACGCGGGCAAGGGCGCGAAGTACACGCGCGGCCGAGGACCGCTCGAGGTCTGCGCGGTCCGGCGCTGCCGGTCCAAGGGCGAGGCCCTCCGGCTCGAGATGGCGGTGAAGGCCCTCCCGCGACCCGAAAAAGAGACGCTCACCCGGCCGCGACGGCTGGCCGCCTTCGCGCGCAGCTCGGTGTCGTGAAGTTTGTACGAATTCAACATGTTGAAGCACATTAGTGAAGTGCTTGATGAGGTGTTCGGGGACCACCTTTCCGCACGAAACGAAGGTCCGGGGCCGGAAAACGACCAGCCAGGTGATCCTTTTCCCCGGCGCCAGGCACTCTTGTTACCGAGGCATGGCGGAACCTAGCTTGGCGACCGAGACGGACAGCGCGGGGAGGGGGA
>Ga0182021_10009096_pt1 | contig 11755 bp, 8 predicted proteins | sample 612E3MmetaG_FD_120493 | JGI IMG/M metagenome (GOLD analysis project Ga0182021, IMG submission 120493) | Permafrost microbial communities from Stordalen Mire, Sweden - 612E3M metaG (Illumina Assembly) | ecosystem: Environmental > Terrestrial > Soil > Wetlands > Permafrost | place: Sweden...
ACCCGCACTTCCTCAAGATCGACATGAGCCTCGTGCGCGACGTGCACACGAGCGTGGTCAACCGGGCCATGGTCAAGGCCATCGTCACGCTCAGCCGCGCCATCGGCGCCACGGTCATTGCCGAGGGCATCCACATCCAGGAGGAGGCGGCCGCGCTAGAGCATCTCGGTGTCGATTTCGGCCAGGGGTTCTACCTGGCACGCCCTGAAACGCCCGAAGAGTAAGGGCGGGCCTCTGTGCCTGCCCTCGCAGGCCGCAGGGAACCACACCAACGAAGCCCATTGCGCGCGCCGGCGGTCTCCCGGCGTTTCGCGTCATAATACGCGCGACCACATTCCCCGCGGCTGATCGACGCGGGCCAAAGGCAAGGAAGCTGCGTCCATGTCCTATCGCGCCTGGTTTCAGTGCATCAAAGAGGGCTGTGGAAAGACCTATGCCCTGGACGAGATCGTCTACAGCTGTGAGCGCTGCGGCAGCCTGCTCGAGGTGCGCCACGACGTCGAGGCCCTGAAGCGCCGCAGTCCCGCAGCCTGGATGCGCCTCTTCGACGAGCGCTACAAGAGCGCCGATTGGCCCTACGGCTCAGCCATCTGGGGCAAGAAGGAGTGGGTGCTGCCGGAGATCAACGACCAGAACATCGTCTCGATGTACGAGGGCGCCACCAACCTCTTCTGGACCGAGCGCTTTGGCAAGGTCATCGGCGTGCGCGACCTGTGGGTCAAACAGTGCGGCGTCAGCCACACCGGCTCGTTCAAGGACCTGGGCATGACCGTGCTGGTCTCGCAGGTCAAGCAGATGATCGCGAACGGCAAGCCGATCCGCGCTGTCGGCTGCGCCTCCACAGGAGACACCTCTGCGGCACTCGCCGCCTACTGCGCTGCGGCTGGCATCCCGTCCATCGTGTTTCTACCGAAGAACAAGGTCTCGCTTGCACAGCTCATCCAGCCCGTCTCGAACGGAGCGCTGGTGCTCTCGCTCGACACCGACTTTGACGGCTGCATGGCTCTGATCAAACGCGTGACCGAGGACAACTCGATCTACCTGGCCAACTCGATGAATTCGCTGCGCGTCGAAGGCCAGAAGACGATCTCGATCGAGATCGTGCAGCAGTTCGATTGGGAAGTCCCAGACACGATCGTGATCCCGGGTGGCAACCTCGGCAACGTCTCGGCGCTCGGCGCAGGGTTCGAAATGCTCGAGGCCATCGGTCTCATCAGCCGCCGGCCGCGCATCGTGGTGGCCCAGGCGGAGAACGCCAATCCGCTGTACCTCGCGTACAAGAACGGGTGGGACCAGTTCGAGGCGGTGGCTGCCAAGAAGACCGTGGCCAGCGCCATCCAGATCGGCAATCCGGTCAGCGTACAGAAGGCCATTCGCGTTCTCAAGCGCTTCGACGGCATCGTCGAACAGGCCTCGGAAGACGAGATCGCCAACGCGGCCGCGCTCGCGGATCGCTGCGGCATGTTCAACTGCCCGCACACCGGTGTGGCCCTGGCTGCTCTGATCAAGCTCAAAGAGCGCGGCGTGATCCAGAGCGACGAGCGCGTGGTTGTGATCTCGACCGCTCACGGACTCAAGTTCTCCGAGTTCAAAGTGGGCTATCACAACGACACGCTGGCGGGCGTGACGCCTCGCCATGCCAATCTGCCGGTGGAGCTACCGGCAGATCTCGACGCCGTACGCCGCGCAATCGGCGAGCGAGTCGCGAAGCTCGTGTAGCGGCAAACGCGGTGTACGACCCTAAGACCGGCACCTGGCAGGTGGTCGCGTCGATGCCCGCGCCCCGTCACGCGGCGCGGGCCGTGTCAGATGGCAAAATGATCTACGTGCCTGGCGGTGCTACGCACTCGGGCTACGGCGCGACGACCGTGAACGAGGTTTCTACCGCACCCCGCAACAAGTCCTGCGAGTGAGCGCCCGTCGACGCGTCTCAGCTAGCGCATCACGCCGAAGAAGGACTTGAACTCGCGCAGGGTGAGCTTGTTGCGCAGCCGCTTACGCACGGCGAAAGTGTCCCTGAGCACCTTGATGCGCGTGGCCAGGTCGGCCGGCGTGAACGTCACGCCCGCGCAGACAACGCCCACGATCTCGGCGACCATGCGGGTGAAGTCGCGCTCCTGAGGCCTGAGCAGAGTCCCCTCGGGGCTGTTGGCCTCGAAGAACTCCTGGAGCTGCTGCACCGCCTCCTCTTCCGTGAGGTGCTGGTATTCCGGCCCTGCCGCTGCGGCCTGCGTTGCCGGCGCCTGCGCGGGCGGAGGCGCGGAAGCGACCACCGGCGTCGATGTCGGCCGCTGCTCGGGCACGGGCGGCTGCGGCACGATGGCGGCAGCAGCGGGCGGCCCCGCTGGCGCTGGTCGGGCGGCCGGCACGGCAGCCGGTCGCGGCGGCTCGACCACAGGCTGCGGCCGCTTCTCGGGGCGCGGCTGTGGCGCCGCTGGGCCGGCGTCCGTGGGGATGCGCGCAAGCGTGGCCAGGCAGCCATCGACCAGCTCTTTGAGCACGGAGCAGAACTCGATGAACTCGCCGCGCGCCATCTCGCGCATGAAGTCAGGCGAGCTCTCGAGCACGGCCACAAGCGACTTGTTGTCGATGAGAGATTCGCGGATCACCTGGATCTCGTCGCGCAGGCCCTCGACTGTGAGCTGCAGCGCCTCAGGGTTCGCGCCGTCCGCGCCCAGCCCCTCTTCCTCGAGCGCCTCTCCCAAACCGGCCTCCTCGATCGGCATGTCCGCGCTGGCGCTCACCGAGAAGTCCGGCAAGGCGTGACGCGAGGCAAGCGCTTCTTGCAGATCGCTGGCCGTGTCGAGCACGCCCTCGAGCGCCCCGCGCGCCTCGGCGGTCCAACCTGAGCGCGGCGCCTGCTCCACGACGCGGACCATGTGCCTGAGCTCCTTGCGAAAGAAGCCGATCTGCTGGAGCTGCATCTCGAGCGGCGCGACGCGCTCTTGCTCGGCAAACACGTCCGAGAGGATCTCGCTCAGCCGCTTGTTCTCCGAAGGAGCCGGCGCAGGGGCGGCGTTCCCACGCTGAGACCGGTCTTCGCCGAAGGAGGCCATCTCAGGGCAGAATACGGCCCGCCACTGCCAGCGTCAAGGGAGAGTGGCTGCTAGGCCTTGCCTTTGGCCTGCACCTTGGCCCAGGTATCGCGCAGCGTCACCGTCCGGTTGAACACCGGCCGGCCTGGCTTGGAGTCGCGGTCGACGCAGAAGTAGCCCAAACGTTCGAACTGCACGCGCGCGCCGACCGGCAAGTCACGCAGGCTTGGTTCGATCTGGCAATTGACGAGTACTTCCTCTGACTCCGGATTTAGGTCGGCGAGCAAGTCACCGTCAGCCCCCGGATCTGGCCGGGTGAAGAGGTGATCGTAGAGACGCGCCTCCGCCCCAACCGCAGTCGGCGCAGAGACCCAGTGCAGTGTGGCCTTGGGCGAGTGCCCGTCGGGCGCGCTGCCCCCACGTGTCGCCGGGTCGTAGGTGCAGCGCAGCTCGATGACCTCTCCGGCAGCGTTCTTCACGACCTCGCGACAGGTGATGAAGTACGCGTACCGCAAGCGCACCTCGCGGCCGGGGGCCAGGCGGAAGAACTTCTTGGGAGGATTCTCCATGAAGTCCTCGCGCTCGATCCATAGCTCGCGCGAGAAAGGCACCCGGCGCATCCCCGCAGCGGGGTCTTCCGGATTGTTGACCGCATCGAACTCCTCGACCTGTCCTTCGGGGTAGTTCTCGATGACCACCTTGAGCGGTCGCAGCACAGCCATACGGCGCTCGGCCGCGCGGTTCAATTGGTCGCGCACGCAGTGCTCGAGCATGGCCACGTCGACCACACTGTCGCGCTTGGCCACGCCGATCATCTTGGCAAAGTCGCGAATGGCCTCGGGCGGGAAACCGCGTCTGCGCACGCCCGAGAGCGTCGGCATACGCGGATCGTCCCAGCCGCGCACACGTCCTTCATTGATCAGTCGCAGCAGGAAGCGCTTGGAGAGCACCGTGTAGGTCAAGTTGAGCCGCGCGAACTCGTACTGGCGCGGACGCGAGGGTACCGGCACGTTCTCGATGAACCAATCGTAGAGTGGGCGATGGTCCTCGAACTCGATCGAGCACAGCGAGTGCGTCACGCCCTCTATGGCGTCTTCGAGCGGGTGCGCGTAGTCGTACATCGGGTAGAGGCACCACTTGTCGCCGGCGTGTGGATGCGGTGCGTGCAGGGTGCGATAGATCACAGGGTCGCGCAGGTTGATGTTGCCCGAGGCCATGTCGATCTTGGCCCGCAGCACGCGTGCTCCGTCAGGGAACTCCCCGCTTCGCATGCGCGCGAAGAGATCGAGATTCTCGGCCACCGGCCGGTTGCGGTGCGGGCTCTCGCGGCCAGGCTCTGTGAGCGTGCCGCGGTACTCGCGGATCTCGTCAGCAGTGAGGTCATCGACGTAGGCCTTGCCAGCCCTGATCAGATGAAGCGCCCAATCGTAGAACTGCTCGAAGTAGTCGGACGCGTAGTAAAGGTGCCGGCCCCAGTCAAAGCCCAGCCAGCGCACGTCCTCCTGGATGGAGTCGATGTACTCCTGCTCTTCCTTGGTCGGGTTCGTGTCATCGAAGCGCAGGTGGCAGCAGCCGCCGAACTCCTGGGCCACCCCGAAGTTGATGCAGATGGCCTTGGCGTGGCCGATGTGCAGGTAGCCGTTGGGCTCTGGCGGAAAGCGCGTGACGATGGTCACGTGCTTGCCGGCCGCAACGTCCGCAGCCACGATTTCTCGAATGAAGTCGAGCGACTCCTCTGCGGCGTTCGGTGTGCTCTGCTCTTCGCTCATCGACCTCGTCTCTGTTGCCGTGTCACCGGAAGCGTATTATGACCGGCTTTGGCCGCCTTGCCGAATCGCAGGGCCCACCGTGCAGCTATCGTGACGATGTAGGGGCACGGCGCGCCGTGCCCCTACCTTGCCAGTCCGCCGAGGAACTCGGCTGTGACTCTATGACAAGCGTGCCCTAGGCGGGCGACTTGGTGGCCTTGAGCATCTCTGCGGCGCGGCGCAGGCGGCGGCGGCAGAGCTCTTTGCCCAAGACGGCCATGGTCTCGAACAGCGGCGGTGTCGCGGCTCGGCCTGTGACTGCCAAGCGCACGGTCATCAGCAGGTCCTTGACCGGCCAGCCGCTCTCCTCGGCAAAGGCGCGCAGCTCGGATTCGACAGCTCCGGCTGTCCAGCTCAGCAGAGGATCGATACGCTGCTCGACCAGCACCGCGATGGCCTTGCCCACTTCGTTGGCCGTTCGACCCTTCGGCACCATGCCGGCCAGCGCGTTGCCGTCGTAGGTGACCTCGCCGACGAAGAAGAAGCTCGCGTATTCGAAGAAGCCCTCGAGCGTGTCGACGCGTTCGCGGCACAGCGGCAGCACCTGGCCGAGGTAGTCGTCCGAGAGCAGATGCCCTCGCAAGCGAGCGATCATCTCCGCGCTAGAGAGGCGTCGCAGGTACTTGCCGTTCAGCCAGGTCAGTTTCTCGACGTCGAAGACCGGCCCGCCCAAGGCGATGCGCGGAAGCGACAGCTCGCGGACGAACTCATCGAGCGTGAACTCTTCGCGTTCGTCAGACATCGAAAAGCCCATCAGCGCCAGGAAGTTGAGTAGCGCTTCCGGGAGAAAGCCGGCTCGTCGGTAGTAGTTCAGGCTAACCGGATTCTTGCGCTTCGAGATCTTCGATTTGTCCGCGTTGCGCAAGAGCGGCAAATGACAGAACACCGGCGGCTGCCAGCCAAAGGAGCGATAGAGCTGTACGTGCTTGGGCAGAGACGAGAGCCACTCTTCCGCGCGGATGACGTGCGAGATCTCCATCAGGTGATCGTCGACCACGTTGGCCAGGTGGTAGGTCGGAAACCCGTCGCTCTTGAGCAGAATCTGGTCGTCCATCTGGGGCCGCTCGAAACGCACTTCGCCGCGCAGCAGATCGGTCACGGTCATGGACTCGTCGTCCGGCATTGCCAAACGGATGACGTGCGGCTCCCCTGCCGCGCAGCGGCGCGAAGCCGCGTCGCGGGCAATGCCCCGGCAATGACGGTCGTAGCCCATGACCGCGGCCTTTCTGGCCTTCTGCTCAGCGCGCAGGTCGTCCAGACGCCCGGCCGTGCAGAAGCACGGATAGGCAGCGCCGCGCCCCACCAACGCCTCGGCGTGCTCGCGGTAGATCGCCGAGCGCTCGCTCTGACGGTAAGGGCCATGGGGCCCGCCGATGTCCGGGCCCTCGTCCCAGCTGAGGCCGAGCCAATGCAACGCGTCGAAGATCATCTGCTCGCTGGCCGGATGGCTGCGCTGCCGATCAGTGTCCTCGATGCGCAGAATGAACTGGCCGCCGTGTTGGCGCGCCCAAGCGTAGTTGAAGAGCGCGACGTATGCAGTGCCAACGTGCGGGTCGCCGGTCGGGCTGGGCGCGATTCGGGTGCGAACGGCCGTCGGCGGCATCGGTGAGCTCCGCGGTGAGGATGTAGGGGCGACGCATGCGCCACCACTACCCTGTTCGGTCCCGAAGGATAACATGCCCGCGACAAACCAACCGTGCACGGCCCTCGTATGCTATCTATACGGACGAGCCCGGCACCGGTCATGACCAACGAGCGCGCGACACAGGCAACAATGACTGACGGCAGCACGCTAAAGGCTGCCCACGACGTTTTGAGCGGCGCATCGCGCGGCGGACGCCTGCGTCGCCTGCTGCCCTTCCTTGGCCCGGCCTTCATCGCCGCCATCGCCTACGTCGATCCCGGCAACTTCGCCACCAACATCCAAGGCGGCGCTCGCTTTGGCTATCTGCTCGTCTGGGTCATCGTGGCCAGCAATCTGATGGCCATGCTGGTCCAGACGCTCTCGGCCAAGCTCGGCATCGCCACCGGCTTCAACCTCGCAGAGATGTGCCGCGAGCGCTTCCCACGGCCAGTGGTATGGGTGCTCTGGGCGCTAGCGGAGGTCGTGGCCATGGCCACAGATCTGGCCGAGTTCCTCGGCGCAGCGCTCGGCTTCCAGTTGCTCTTCGGCATCCCACTCCTGTGGGGCGGGATCTTGACGGCCATCATCACGTTCTTGATCCTCGGACTCCAGCGCTACGGCTTTCGTCCGATGGAAATCGTCATCTCCGTCTTCGTCGGCGTGATCGCGGCCTGCTATCTGGTCGAGACCTTCTTGGTGCGCCCGGACTGGGGCGCGATCGCCTTCAATGCGGTCGTCCCGCGCTTTGCCGGGACCGAGAGCGTGCTTTTGGCCTCAGGCATCCTCGGTGCCACGGTCATGCCGCACGTGATCTACCTGCACTCAGCGCTAACGCAGGGCCGCATCGTCACGCGCGACCCCAAGACGCTGCGACAGCTGCTGCGCTTCGAGCTAGCGGACGTCATCATCGCCATGAGCCTGGCTGGCTTCGTCAATGTCGCCATGCTGGTCATGGCGGCCGGCACGTTCTTCCAGCACGGGCTCGCGAACGTGGGCTCGATCGAGGAAGCGCATCGCACGCTAGCGCCGCTGCTCGGACCTGCCTCAAGCTGGGTCTTTGCCGTGTCGCTGCTGGCTTCGGGTCTGTCCTCGTCCACGGTCGGTACGCTCTCGGGCCAAGTGGTGATGCAGGGTTTCGTGCGCCTGGAGATCCCTCTTTGGATCCGCCGCGCAGTGACGATGCTCCCCTCCCTGGTCGTGGTCGCGCTCGGGCTTGACCCCACGCGCACGTTGGTCGTGAGCCAGGTGGTTCTGAGCTTCGGCATCCCGTTCGCTCTGGTGCCCCTGATCATGTTCACGAGCCGAAGCGACGTCATGGGCGTGCTCGCCAACAGACGCGCCACCACCATCGCTGCCAGCACCACGGCCGCACTGATCATCGGACTGAACCTGTTCCTGCTCTATCAGACGTTTAAGGGAGGCGCGCCATGAGCAAGCCCGCGGAATCGTTCACGATTCTGGTCCCGCTCGACGGCTCACGCCTGGCCGAATCTGTGCTGCCTGTGGCCCAGGCCTTTGCCAGTCGCTTGCATGCGTCCTTTTCGCTCGTGCACGTCATAGAAAAGAACGTGCCCGGCACGGTCCACGGCGAGCGGCACCTCGTGGCTGTCCCAGAGGCAGCGGCCTATCTCGAGTCCGTCGCCGCGCAACTGCGCAGCGCCGGCGCCGAAGTGACCTGTCACGTACACGAGGAGCAGCAGGAGAATGTGGCGCGCAGCATCGTCGAGCACGCCGACGAGATCGAGGCCACGCTGATCCTCATGTGCTCCCACGGCCGCGGCGGACTGCGAGATCTCCTGTTCGGCTCCATCGCCCAACAGGCGCTCAAGTGGGGCCAGCGCTCGATCCTGCTGATCCCACCTCAACCAGAAGGCGCGCTGACTCTGTTTGAGCCCGAGCACATCCTGGTGCCGCTCGACGGCACGGCGGCGCACGAGCCCGCGCTACCGATGGCCGTGCGGCTGGCGCGCGCCTTCGACGCTGAGCTGAGCCTGCTGCTCGTCATCCCCACGCTCACCACCCTGGCGGCCGATCGCGCCCTGACCGGACGCAGCCTCCCGGCCACGATGCGGGCAGTGCTGAATCTGGCCGAGCAGGACGGCCGAGGATACCTGGAGGCAGCCAGCGCGCAGTGTCGTTCCGAGGGCGCACGCGTGAACGGCGATCTGGTGCGCGGCGATCCTGTCCCCGAGATCGTCGCGGCTGCCGAGCGTCGACACGCCGAGCTGGTCGTGCTTGCGAGTCACGGCCGCCGCGGCCTGGACGCGCTGTTCCGCGGCAGTGTCGCCCCCAGAGTGACCGGCCGGGTCGGGCGGCCGCTACTGCTCGTGCAGGCCGCTGCGGCCCAACCCCCGGCCTGAGCGATCGACGTCACACGCGTCGCAGCGCGTGCGCCGGCCCACCATCCGGGCTAGACTCTGGCTTCGACGCCGCTCATTCCTGAAGGAGATTTGAAGTGCCGCACTTGCGCATGCCCCCCGCAGTCCTGCTCGTTACGGCCGTTGGCCTGGCCGGCTGCGGAGGCAGCGAGGCGCCGGGAGTGACAGCCCCTGCGGCGCCGAGCCTCGCGCTGGCTATTGGTCTGAAGACGCTGCAATTCTCCTGGCCCGCTGTGCCGAACGCCGATCGCTTCCGCTTGCTGAGCAGTCCAGACGGCAGCGCCTCGTTCACGGCCGTCGACGACAATCTGGGCGCCACGAGCACAAGCGACACGCTCGATATCGGCGCACACCGGATCGATTGGGACCGCGCCCAGTATGCGGTCGAAGCCTGCAACGCCGCGGGTTGCACGCGCTCGGCGTTGATGGATGTCCGGGGCCGATCCGCCGGCGCCGTCGGCTATCTCAAGTCCTCCGAGACCGTGGCGCGTGAGTCCTTTGGCTCCGCGACAACGGTGAGTGGCGACGGCAAGACGCTGGCTGTTGGGGCTGTCGGTACGGGCGACCTTGTCGGCGCCCTGTACGTCTTCGTAAAGGAGAATGGCGCCTGGCGCCTCCAGGCGCGGCTGCAGGGCGGCGCAAGCGAGGCGGGGGACGGGCTGGGAGCCGCTCTCGCGCTCAGCTCGGACGGCAACACGCTCGTCGCAGGGGCACCGGGCGAGAATGGAGGCGCAACAGGAATCAACGGCAACCAGAGGGACAACTCGCGCGCCGACGCGGGCGCCGCGTATGTCTTCGTGCGCAGCGCTGGGCGTTGGGACCAACAGGCGTACGTCAAGGCCTCCAACACGGACGCGCACGATGGCTTTGGCACGTCTGTGGCCATCGCTGCCGACGGCAACACCGTCGCCGTGGGCGCGCCGTACGAAGACAGCCGAGCAAGACAGGTGAACGGGGACCAGACGCTCAACGGCGCTACCGACGCTGGCGCGGCCTACGTCTTTGTACGCAGCGGCACGCAGTGGAGTCAGCAGGCCTACGTCAAGGCTTCCAACACGGACCCCGGAGACACGTTTGGCTACTCCCTCGCGCTCTCTGGCAACGGCAACACCCTTGTCGTCGGCGCACCGTGGGAAGACGGCGGCGAGCCTGGCGTCGGTGGCAATCAGCAGAGCGACGGCACCCACAAGGCCGGCGCGGTCTACGTGTTCAGCCGCAGCGGCGCCGGCTGGTCCACTCCGATCTACGTCAAGGCTTCCAACCCTGGCGGCCGGAGCTGGTTCGGCTGGAGCGTCGCCATGGCTGGAGATGGCCACACCTTCGCAGTGGGCGCCCCCGACGAGGACGGCGCAGCGTCCGGCGTTGGCGGCGACCAGCAGGCGACTGGGCGGTCGCACTCGGGCGCGGTCTATGTCTTCGCGCAGAGCGGAGCAAGCTGGACGCAAACGGCGTACGTCAAAGCCAGCAACCCGGACAGCGACGATGAGTTCGGCTGGGCCCTGTCGTTGAACGACGCCGGTGACGTGCTTGCCGTCGGGGCACGCGGCGAAAGCAGCAGCGCCCGGGCGATCGGCGGCAACTCACTCGACAACACCGCGCCTCTGGCGGGCGCCGCTTACGTCTTCAGGCGTACGGCCAGCGCCTGGGGTCAGCAGGCCTACGTGAAGGCCACGAACGCCGACGCGGGAGATCTCTTCGGCTCGGCTGTGGCGCTCTCGAGTGATGGCAACACCCTGACGGTTGGCGCGCCGGGCGAGGCCAGCAGCGCCACCGGCATCGGCGGCAACCAGATCGACAACAGCCTATTCGGAGCGGGCGCCGCCTACCTCTACTAGCGCGCTGGCCGCGCTGCCTAACTGAATCGGAGCCCATCCGCATAAGATGAGCCTAGGGCTGGTTCTTGCGCGTTCGGCAGGGAGAGGGTGTTGATGACGTCCACCGAGATCTTGAAGGTCGAGCACCGAGCCATCGAAGTCATACTGGAATGCCTGGCGCGCACGGCCAAACAGGCGGAAGAAAGCGGTGAGCTCGATACGGTCAGCGCAGCGCAGGCCATCGCGTTCATGACTCGCTTCGTCGAGGCTCGCCACCACAGCAAAGAGGAACGAGTGCTTTTCGAAAACCTCGTCGCCAAGGGCTGGCCGCGCAATGAAGCGCCGATCGCGGTGATGCTCGCAGACCACTCCGAGGGGCGCGCGTTGACGCGCAAGGCACTGATCGCCTGCGACGCGACCGAGCGCGGGGTTGCGAATTGCGCCGCGGACTTCGCCTGTGCGGCGGAGAGCTACGTCAATCTCCTGCGTGGCCACATCCGTCGCGAGGACCTGATCCTGTTCCCGCGCGCCGACCACACGCTCTCTGCCGATGACCAGGCAGAGCTGGTCGCGGCCTTCGAGCGGAGTGACGCGCAGCAGGAATGCGCCGGCGCCTGTGTCCTCGATCTAGCGCGGGAGCTGGCAGAACGCCTAGGTGTCTCTGCGGCGCCGCTCTCGGCGGTCCGCTGCCACTGCCGCCAGGGCTGACGCGACCGCGTCGCGTTGACGTCCGCGTAGGGGCGCACGGCCGTGCGCCCCTACTTGCCAGCGTGTTCGGCGGCCGGCAGGGTCTTGCCGCAGTAGGGGCATAGCCTCCAGCCTGGCGCGAGCGGCGTACCGCAGGCGCACAGTGCGGCTGCCTTGGCCTCAGCTCCCTGCGGTGGATACTGCGGAGCGGCCGCCTCGGGCCCCTTGGCAGCCTCGTCCAGGCCGATCTCGTGGCTGCCGAACAGGGATGACAGCATAGTCTTGCCGACCACGTTCATCAGCAGGCTGAAGAGCGCCAACCCTGACAGCATCGCGCCGCCGGCGACAATGCGGCCCAAGACCGTGCTGGGAGTCATGTCGCCGTAGCCGGTGGTCGTGATCGTAACGA
>Ga0182021_10009097_pt1 | contig 11755 bp, 8 predicted proteins | sample 612E3MmetaG_FD_120493 | JGI IMG/M metagenome (GOLD analysis project Ga0182021, IMG submission 120493) | Permafrost microbial communities from Stordalen Mire, Sweden - 612E3M metaG (Illumina Assembly) | ecosystem: Environmental > Terrestrial > Soil > Wetlands > Permafrost | place: Sweden...
AAATAAAACCCTTAGTGACGAGAAACTAAGCGCCGAATTTATTCAACTTTAGCGCGTTGGCCATTGCCAGAGGCATGATATCCGTCGCCGGGAAAATTCCGAGCCCGCCGCCGAGGCAGCCAGATTCGGAAAACTCGGTAACTTTGTCCGGCCGGCAATATTTCGAATAAATCATCGTCGGGACAGTGTGCCAACTGTGGCCTTTAAGCATCGCCGGTGTGGAGTGGTCGCCGGTAACAACGATGACATCGGGGTTCAAGCGCAGCAATTCAGGTAATGTTTTATCTACATCTTCTAAAATCTTAACCTTGCGTTCAAAATCGCCGTCCTCCCCGGCCGCGTCGGTCGGTTTAATGTGGACAAAGAAAAAGTCATAATCGTTATAATGTTCTTTAACAGTATTAATTTCATCGGCAAACGTGGTGCCTGTGGGTAAATTAGCCATTCCCACCAGCCTGGCTAAACCGCGGTACATGGGGTAAGTGGCCACCACCGCCGGTTTCAATTTATAAATGGCTTGCATACTGAGGATTTCAGGCTCCCGGGAAAACCCGCGGAGGAGCAGCATGTTCGCCGGATGTTTATCAGCTAAAATCTTCTTTGCCCGCTCGACAAACTGATTGGCAACGTTGGCAGTTTTGATCGCGCCGGCGGTTGTAGCCGTTACCTGTAACGGTTTCATGCCTTCGTGTTGGGGGTCAGTTTCCGAAACCGCATCGCGCAGACCGGCGCCGCGGAAACAAATAACAAACCGGTAATCTTTGACCGGCGCGGTTAAGACCTGAATATCGTCAATTTTCATTTCGAGCAGCTTGCAAAGACCGGCATTTAATTCGGTGGCAATCCTGCCGGCCCGGCGGTCGGTGATAACGCCGTCACCATCAACGGTACAGAAATTACCCCGGGCCAGGACGTCACCCTGTTCGATGGGAAAATCGATACCCACTGCCTCAAGCACACCGCGCCCGATGTTAACCGCGAATGGGTCGTAACCAAAAAGCGCGGTATGTCCCGGGGCGCTGCCGGCGGTAATGCCGGAGCCAACCGGCTGGCTGAGGCCGCAAATACTCTTGGCTGCCAGTCTGTTGAAATTCGGAATATGCGCAGTTTCCAGTTCCGTTTTGCCTGTTTCCGGTTGGGGCAAGCCGCCAAGTCCATCCAGGACCAATAATATTATTTTGCTGGGCGTCGGCTGTGCAAGCGCTTTAATCTGGTCTTGAGAAAACATGTCACCCTCTATTTTTTGTTGGTCAGCGCTTCAACACCCGGTAAAACTTCGCCGCTCAAGAAGCTCATCGAGGCCCCGCCGCCGGTAGAAACAAAAGTCATTTTATCAGCTAATTTCATGTCATAAACCATATCGGCAGTTGAGCCGCCGCCGATGACGGTGGAGGCTTTGAGACCGGCTAATAGCTGCGCCATGGCAATGCTGCCCTTAGCAAATCGAGGAATTTCGTAAACGCCCATTGGGCCGTTCCAGAAGACAGTTTTGCATTTCTTAAGAGTAGTGGTGAATGATTCCACAGTTTTAGGCCCGATATCGACAATTTTCATATCCTTCGGTACTTTGTCAATTGCCACAACCTGATAGGAACCCTTGTCACTGACATCGTTGGTAATCACAACATCTAATGGCAGAATCAAACTGATATTGTTGGCTTTGGTTTTAGTGATCAAATCAGCAGCGGTTTGAATACGGTCGGCTTCAATTAAGGATTGACCGACTTCATAACCTTCAGACTTAAGGAAGGTCGCTGCCATCCCGCCGCCCACCAGTATGAAGTTCACTTTGCCGAGGATGTTTTCGATGAGGGCGACTTTGTCACTGACTTTAGCCCCGCCAAAAAGAGCCGCAAAAGGATGTACCGGATTGGTAAGAATGCCGCCCAGGTTCACTAATTCCTTTTCCAGCAGGAAACCGCAAACTGCCGGCTGTAAATACTTGGTAACGCCGACAATGGAGGCATGTGCCCGGTGTGCGGTGCCGAACGCATCATTGACGTAGACTTCAGCCAGGCTGGCAAGCGCTTTGGAAAAATCAGAACCGTTTTTCTCTTCTTCAGCGTGGAAGCGCAGGTTCTCGAGTAAAAGCACGTCACCGCTTTTTAAGGCTTTGGCAGCGGCCTCAGCTTCCGGACCGATACAATCACGGGTATTAGCGACCTGCTTCCCCAATAATTCGGATAATCTTTTAGCAACCGGGGTCAGGCGGAATTTGTCTTCTGGAGCCCCTTTCGGCCTGCCCAGATGTGAACAAAGGATAACTTTGGCCTTATGGTCAATTAAATATTGAATAGTCGGTAAGGCGGCTCGAATACGGCTGTCATCTGTTATAACGCCGGTATCTTCATTCATCGGCACATTAAAGTCGACCCTGACTAATACCCTTTTGTCCTTGACATCGATATCCCTGATTGTTAACTTGTCCATGTTCTCCTCAACGTAAATATATTTAAGTAAATTAACGAACTATTTTAGTCGCTGAACCGGCTGGAACTATTTCCAGAACTTTGCCGATAATTCCAGCGGCATCCAAGCCGTATTTCGACCGCAGAAAATGCTGTCCGCCGTGCTCGATAAAGGCATCGGGTAGACCAACATTTCTTATTATAACATCCCTTAAATCCGCTTGTCTGACGGCATCATTTACATAGTTCCCGAAGCCGCCGGAGAGTGTGTTTTCCTCAACGGTAACAATATGTTTGATGCGGGTCGCCAGGTCAATAATCAAATCGGTATCCACCGGCTTGACGAAACGCGCATTTACCACGGTAGTATCGATGCCCAGCAGGGCCAATTTTTCCGCAGCTTCCAGCGCCGGCGCTACCATTGAACCGACAGCTAAAATCGCAACATCACTCCCATCTCTTATAATTTCGCCTTTCCCGATGGGAAGTTCTTTAAATACCGTGTCCATTTTTACACCCAAACCCTGACTGCGGGGGTAGCGGACTGCCATTATTTTTCCGGACTTGACTGCTGTATAAAGCAAGTGCTGCAGTTCATTTTCATCTTTCGGCGCCGCGACAATCATGTTCGGAATTAAAGAAAGGTAGGAAAGGTCAAAAATACCCTGATGCGTTTTGCCGTCATCACCGACAATACCGCCGCGGTCAACCGCAAATACCATGGGCAATTCCTGCAGACAGACATCGTGGATTATCTGGTCGAACGAACGCTGCAGAAAAGTGGAATAAATCGCCAGCACAGGCAAGTACCCCTGTGTAGATAATCCCGCCGCGAACGTAACGGCGTGCTGTTCACAGATACCGACATCAAAGACCCGTTTGGGAAATGCTTGCTGAACAGCATTTAGACAATTACCTTCAGGCATGGCCGGCGTTACCACTACCAGTTTGGGATTTTCACGGGCAAGTTTCAATATCGTTTCGGCAAAAATGTTACTGTAAGTCGGGATGGTTTTGTTATTGACTTTGCCATTAGTGCCTGCGATGCCGTGGAAATAGACAGAATCACCTTCCGCCGGTAAATACCCACTGCCTTTAGTCGTAATTACATGGACAACAATAGGGCCGGCCGTATAGTTGCGAGCTCGTTTGAGATCTGTCTCCAGTTTTTTAAAATCGTGTCCGTCAATGGGACCGATATAATTGAACCCAAAATTTTCCCAGAATCTGGTAGGGCGAGAGACATCTTTCAGCCAACTTTCGATCTGCAAGCCTAAGCGCCACACCTGATTGCCCAATGGTAAAACTTTTAATATTTTCTTACTTTTTTCTTTGCTGACAAGGTAACGATGATCAAAACGGATTCGGTCCAGCACACGGGCAATAGCGCCAACAGTGGGGGAAATGGACATGCCGTTATCATTAAGAATTACGACCAGCCGCGTGCCGATATGCCCCGTCTGATTCAACCCTTCAATGGCCATGCCGCCGGTAATACCCCCATCGCCGATTACCGCAGCGACATGGTAATCTTCACCGGCGAAATCACGAGCGACGGCAATACCCAATGCCGCAGAGATTGACGTACTGGAATGACCTGCACCGAAAGCGTCATATTCGCTCTCTTCCCGGCTCGTAAACCCGGACAACCCGCCATATTGCCGTAAAGAAGCAAATTCCTTACGCCTGCCTGTAACCAATTTATGGGCATAGGCCTGGTGCCCTACATCCCAGATTATTTTATCCCGCGGTGCATTATAGACACGGTGCAGCGCTAAAGTGAGTTCAACAACACCTAAATTTGATGCCAAATGACCGCCGTTAGCAGAAACCACAGCAACCAGTTCTTCCCGGATTTCAGCAGCCAACTGCTTCAGCTCCAGATAGGTCAGGTTCTTCAGGTCGCCCGGTTTATCAATCCTATCCAATATTTTGGTCATCTTGTTCGACTTCATAGTAAAATGTTCGTCTTAGATTGTCAAGGCTGGAATGGAATAAATTGACTCAAACCTACGGGTTTTGTTATACTTCACAAGATGTCATCAATAGAATCTTCTCTTCTTCATTTTATACAGCACGCTTATAATTTGATGCAATGGCCCGGCGTGGTAGCCCTGATGGCAATTGAGAGCGCCTGCATTCCCATTCCCAGCGAAATAATCATGCCGCTGGCGGGTTGGATGCTGATTAAGAATCTGTCGCTTCCCATCGCGTTCAATTTACTCGCCGGTTTGTTAGGCGCTATCGGTTGTACCATCGGCTCACTCGCTGCATATTGGGTAGGCACAAAGGGCGGGCGTCCTTTCCTGAATAAATACGGGAAATACGTGCTGATAACTCCTCATGACCTTGACCGGGCTGATGCGTGGTTTCAAAAGAACGGCGACTGGGCCATCTTTATCACGAGATTGATGCCGCTAATCCGCAGCTTTATCAGCCTTCCAGCCGGCATCGCAAAAATGCGCATCGGCAAATTTATTGTTTATACCTTGGCCGGGTCTTTTATCTGGTGTACCGCTTTGTCTTTGGGTGGTTATTACCTCGGCCAGAATTGGGAAAAAATAAGAACGGTAATGCGCCCATTTGACCCGGTCGTGCTTGGTTTAGTGGTAATATTGATTGGTTTCTACATCTATCGGCATATTAAACACAGCAAAATCCCAAAAGACGCTTAAATTCCCCTTTTTTATTCTCCAATTAAGCACTGATAATCTAAGTGAGGAAGCCACGGTATGGACGGAAAAGATATTAGGATAAAACACCTTCAGGAAAAACCGGCGATGACCGACGTTCGAAACATTGTTACGCATGTACTGGAGATGGTTTTACCGGAACAGGCGTTAAGACACTACGTCCGGTTTGATCAGAAAACCAATACTCTGACAGTCGCTAAGAATAAATATAATCTTAACAATTTTGAAAGGATAATCGTGGTTGGCGGAGGTAAAGCCGCAAAGCGCACCGGCGCCGAGCTGGTAAAAATACTGGATAACAAGATTACTGCAGGTGTTTTAAACGTTTACCAGGACCAGGCGCGAGAACCCATTTCGGAGAGAATCAAACTGTTTGCCGCGGATCACCCTACCCCTAATGAGGAAGGGTTAAAAGGTGCCCGGCAAATACTGGAATTGCTAAAAAATGCCGATACGAAAACAATGGTGATTGCCTTAATCTCAGGCGGCGGATCTTCGTTGATGGCGATTCCGGCAGGAGAAATAAGCATCAGGGATTATCAGGATATCAGCAGGTTATTGATGACTGCACCAGCCACAATTGACGAAATTAATGCTGTACGCAAACACATCGATTTGCTGAAAGGTGGCAGAATGCGCCAATACGCTGCAAAAGCCGGGGCTTTTATTTCCCTGGTGTTGTCAGACGTGCCGGTAACCAAAACCGGAATCGTAGACGACACATCCGTCATTGCTTCCGGACCAACCGTCGGGGATGATTCCACGTTTGAGGAAGCCAAGCAAGTCCTGACACGATACCGAATCTGGGATAAGGCACCGGCAACGGTCAGAAAATATATTGAAAATAATATCGGTAAAAAAGAAAATGAAACCCTGCCGAAAAACTCCCCGCTGCTCAGCCCCGATAAAAACCAATATGTGATTATTGCGAACAACGACCAGGCGATGGAAGCGGCCGGAGAAAAAGCGAAAGAACTGGGTTATAAGATCAACCTGATTGGATGGAAAACCGGCAATACCGCGGACAAGATAAAAGCGGAAGTAACACAGGAAATAGGGAATATTTTCCGGCTTATTACACCCCACTCAATTAACACAGATCGAATTACTTTTGCCAGTTTTTCAACCGACGGAATCGACGGACACAGCGACCTTGCCGGCGCGATAGCAGATATGGACACAATAAAGGAAGCACAGAATCATGGACTGGATGAAAAGATTTTTGCGGCGGCCTACGACTCTGCAACTTTCTTTAAAAAGCTTGGGTTGGAAATTGAAACCGGGCCGACCGGCACTAATGTGGCGGATGTCAGCATCGTATTAATCAATAATCCGGATAACCCGCAGCGAAAGGTGGCTTTTGTTTTCGGCGGCGAAGCTACCGTAAATATTTGCGTGGCAGATGGCTTGAAACCAGGAAATGGAGGGAGAAATACTCATCTGACCCTTCTGGCAGCAGAAATACTAAACCAAATGGCCGAACGAGATTGGCGTTGATTTCATATTGCAATGGACTCCTAAGTACTTTTGGCGTTCGGTTATTTAATATTCCATGATGACAGACAACAATTAGTTTGGCCGGGGAACCAAACATTGACATTATTTGTACAATTTGTTGATTTTGCAATTTTCATTGTTCGCACTCATTGTTATTGGTCTTATTTCTCCCATCTTAAGCGTTTTCGACTCACCGTATGCTTCCCCAAAGCGAATCTATTTTCTCATAATTACGTACTATTTTACCATTACGAATGATTCTGAACGATGGTACTTTTGCTTGATTTTAACGCTTACCAAAATCATATATATTACAGATGGGTATCTATCCCCATTACGGAATATCAAAATTTATTGCACGAGAACCAGGTGGAAACATTATGGACATTGACGCAAAAAGAAGAAACAACGCAGGTAATGATGTCAGCCGAATTGAATCAAACAAAGATTCAATTAAAAAAGCCCTTCATTCTACCATTAAGAATGCTCCTGATGACGAAACACTTAAGGCTATACAAGACATAGTTGAAGAAATGATCGCGGAACGGAAAAATGCGTTAGGCCAGATAGATAAAGTAAGAAGATCCCTATTGAAAAAGATTTTGGATGAGCATAAGAAAACAATCGGTCCTAGACAAGAGGAAATCATTAAGCCTAAAAACACCAAGGAAACTGTGGGGCAGGGTCGTGCAATCGTACAAACGGTTATCAACGAAGGGAAAACGGGCCAGGCAATAGCTAACACAAATCAAGATAAAGCAGCTGGAGCAGAAATGACGCTGGAAATATTACCGCCTCGGGACCAAAATGCCATAACAATCATAAATAATTATCTCAGCAAAATGCCAGAGATATTAAAAGTCGAATTACATAATTCGCCCGACAAGAGTGTATTCAAACTTAAAATGATGCATCCAGTAAATCTCACTGAAAAACTTCGTTCACTTCCCCAGATACTTGACGCGGAGGAAATCCTTGAATGTGGACAAAAGAAGATAATAATCAGTCTAACAAGCGTTTTTATTTAGCTTTGGAATATACTTGCATCAATTGTTATGTTAACGAACGTAGTCGTTAAAAGCTTTCTGGACTTTGACCAATTATAAAATTGAAATATTTTTAAATCAGCGGTTATCATTTTATCATTATTGTTTGTTTGCCAAGCCGTGTATCTGCGGCAAGGGGTGCCATCGTTAATGTTTCCTTTCCAACTCAGGCCGTGAGCTCTGGGGGACAATTTACGGTAAATGTTACGGTACAGCCCAATGAAGCAACAGCCGGTGCTCAATTTAATCTATCGTTTAACCTATCGTTTGTCAGTGTTAATACCGTCAAGAGGGAAACTTATTTAACCAGAATGGTGCCCGTACCTATTTTATACCAGGGACAATAAATGACCTTATTTTCTGGTAAACTCCCCAAGCAATAAGCGCGCATCTAATCTGTGAAATAACTCGCATGATTGGTCCTTTAAAAGTAAATCAATAAAACAGTAAACCCGGAGGGTGGCAAAGTAATATTGGCAGGGGCAGCGTTGGAGTTCAACGGATTTTAGGCCGGACCCAATTTATACAATTCCATCGATTAATGACATTATGTCTCTGGTGCGTTCTGCAATTTTTGCACACAGTTTGATATAACTTTCATCCAAATCTTTGCTTCGGTGACCAATTTCTGTTGCCATCCAAGCAATATTGTTGGCTAAGCCAATGTCGATATATAGCTGCATGATCTCCTGAATATGATCTGAAAGTATTTTCTCGTCTTTCCCATGCCCAGAATCCCAACTACTGGTTTTGAAAGGCAGCACTTTATCGGACCATGGAGTAGCCGCAATTGCCAGATTAGTTTCTAATTCCTTAATAACATCGGATTTGGATAATTCTTTTGGCATGACATTTGTTTGCGCAATTTGCTGATTGATGGTTGGCGGTGTATTCGTAACTCCCGGTACGGGAGATTGTTTAGGCTCTGCCAGTGACGGAGTTTTTTTCTTTGGCGAAGTTTTCAATTCCTTAAGCGTAGTCGTCTTGTTTGGTTTCTTTGGCGCACTTACGGGAGATTTTTTCTTTTGGTTGACAATTTCCAGCTCTTCAGACACACCCTCTTCCTGGGATTTTATTGTAATCTCTGAATTTTCTTCAGCCCTGTAAGCTACCGATTGGGGATCTCGAGTTTTTGGATACGCATATACCTGATCTGGTCGTGAGATATTCTCCCCGCTGATGACCGGTGATAGATTGAGAACTGGTTCGACAGACTCTTTTTGCTCTTCGACCAGTGATCGGTTACTTTGATTGACTATGTCTGGTTGGATTGCGACTCCCACTGTTGGCGGTTTTATTTGTTTTTCCGATGTCATTGGCTTATTGTGGGTTTTTAGCAATATTTCCGGAGCATTGTCTTTACCGCTGCTGAGTTCACCTATGCCAACGGCCTCCATGTTTTTGCTACCCTGTTTGGTAATTCCAATGGTTATTTGGCTCTCTTTATTTGTTGAGGGCACTTGCCGTCTTTCCTGAATTTTTTGATAAACCTTAAAAAGCACATAGGCACCTAAAATGCCTAATATCGCACCCGCTACCGCAGATAATACGAATATTCCTATCCATCTAGTCATACGCTTTCTCGAAAAAATCTGTTGCTATAATCAGGTATCGATTGGGCCACATCCGGTGTTAATGGTTATAATCCCAGCTGTAACATTGATTTTTTCAGAGTCTCTGCCTTCTTCCAAATTTCAGCTTTTTCCTCCTCGACAATTTGGCGTATCAACGTTTGGTATTCTACTACGATCTGTCTAATTGCGTTTTTACGCTCTTCCATCAATTCTTGCGCCGCTTTTTGCATCTCGAGATCCATAGTTAACTTTATCTCATCACTGAGTTGTTTCCTGATTGCCTCCCGGTATTCGGCATCATCAGTCACCGTAGTGGTTTTCCCGTAATCTGCATTACGCCTAACTCTTGATTCCATCTGCAAACCTCCTCGATAATTAAAAATTACGTTACTCAGATCCTAAAGGATTTCTACGCCATGATTGTACTTCTTGTGACAAAAAATATCAAACATCATATTTATTTGAAAATCACCTCGGATCTATCGTTTTATTTCATAAAAAAGTAAATAAGCAGCAGCGAACTGCACATCGCGGCATTATTGCGTGAAATTTTAACAAAAGCGAAGGTAAAAAATTAAGGTAGTTTCTTTTTTCAAAATGTCAGGAACCCGTCTAAGATTTACAGTAATTTGAAACGCATTCAATAACTCAGCTTTATTACCAGTTAGAAATCGTTGCCTCGAATGTAAATTATTTTAAGGCAATAACCTGTTTATTCGGTCCGGAGTTAGATTTGCAACAATCGTTCTGGACAGTCAATTTTGGCTGATACCTTTAGCTTTAGTAATATTAATTCAAATGTCTTTAATGGCGATGTTCTGATGCTCCCAACAACCGCCGAGGCTTGAATCAAAGATCCGCTTTCCTTATATTCCTCATAACTATAGCCCTGCTGCAAAAATATTTGATGGTTATAATTGTAACAACAACAATTTTTTTTTAGAACTGGCTGGTTAGAATCCCCTCCTTTATTCAAACCTACTCTAAAGCGGAAGCAACTCTTGTCTGTTGCTTGTATATATCTTCGGGATATATAATCAACCTAACTAAAAGAAGTTTGAATTAAGGTTATCCCGGCTTGATGCATTATTTGGTCTTCCCCAACAAGTGAATTAAGGGGTATTTGAATACGGGATATGACTTAAGCAATACTTTCACAAGTAGGATTTGAGGGAAAAGGAACGTAGTTCTTCTATTTACCGTTGTGTGCACAATAATACAATCATGTTAAACTAATATGGATTTATATAAAATTTTATGATGAAAAATAAATTCGTTATCGTTATTTTTCTTATTTTGTTGGTGCTCAGCTTATGCCTGATTACAGCACTTCCCTTACTCGCGGCACCTCCCCCATCCGTTACATCGATATCACCAAGTAGTGGGCCTACGGTAGGTGGGACTAATGTCACGATCACAGGAAACAATTTTCAGACTGGGGCGACCCTCACCATCGGCGACACTGCCGCCACAGGCGTTATAGTGGTAAGCGCCACCAGTATCACTGCTACTACCCCACCCGGCACAGCCGGTGCTCAGAGTGTGGTTGTTAACAACCCTGATAGCAAGTACAGCAATGGAAATACCAAGTTTACCTATGTACCTGCGCCTACGACTACATCAATCTCACCTATCATTGGGCCATTGGCAGGCGGAACCAGCGTTACCATTGCCGGCACGGGCTTTGCAACTTCTGGAACAGTGACGGTTACCATCGGCGGCACCACCGCCACAAGTATTATTGTCGTCAATTCCGCCACGATTACTGCGGTTACCCCATCCGGTACAGCCGGGGCCAAGAGCGTGATTGTCACTAACCCCGACACCCAGTCCAGTAATTCAAACATTACCTTTACCTATACGGCCGCCCCTCCGCCGACTATTACGTCGATTTCTCCCAGTAGCGGCCCCGCAGCGGGTGGCACTAGTGTCACCATTACCGGCACGGGCTTCGCAACTTCAGGAACAGTAACGGTTACCATGGGCGGTATCGCGGCCACAAACGTCACGGTAGTAAGCGCTACCAGCATTACCGCGACCACTCCATCCGGCACAGCCGGGGCCAAGAGCGTGATTGTCACTAACCCCGACACCCAGTCCAGTAACTCGAATATCACCTTTACTTATATACCTGCTCCCTCTGTTACATCTATTTCACCCAGCGCTGGGCAATTGGCAGGTGGAACCAGTGTCATCATTGCCGGCACGGGCTTTGTCACCGGGGCAACCGTCACCATCGGCGGCACCGCGGCCACAAACGTCACGGTAGTAAGCGCTACCAGCATTACCGCGACCACGCCATCCGGCACAGCCGGGGCCAAGAGCGTGGTCGTTACTAACCTCGATACCCAGTCCAGTAACTCAAATATCACCTTTACCTATGAAGCCGCTCCAACTGTAATTTCGATTTCACCCAGTAGTGGTCCCGCGACAGGTGGAACTAATGTCACCATTACCGGCACAGGCTTTATCAATGGAGCAACCGTCACCATCGGCGGCACCGTCGCCACAGGCGTCACAGTGGTGAGTGCTACCAG
>Ga0182021_10009101_pt1 | contig 11753 bp, 9 predicted proteins | sample 612E3MmetaG_FD_120493 | JGI IMG/M metagenome (GOLD analysis project Ga0182021, IMG submission 120493) | Permafrost microbial communities from Stordalen Mire, Sweden - 612E3M metaG (Illumina Assembly) | ecosystem: Environmental > Terrestrial > Soil > Wetlands > Permafrost | place: Sweden...
CCACTGGCAGTTTTTACTTTCCGAATAAAGGCCATGCTCGTTATTATAAGCTATTAGTGTGTTGAAAACATCTTTTTTGAGGCTAATTATTGAAGAGTTTTTGCATTTTGGGAAAGTCAGGTACTACCGTTATGAGAAGCCAGAAAACCGATGTTTGGGTACATGATGTCCTAATTAACACTATTCAGTGTAACTTACAACTTTTAAATCTTCTCCACTTCTGCCATCAAAGCCTTCAAGAAGTCCTCTTCCTCCACTATCCCTATCTTTTTACCATTTCTGAAAAGGATGCCTCTATTTCTACCGCAGGCGATGCCGACATTGGCATCTGCGGCTTCGCCGGGTCCGTTCACCACGCACCCCATCACCGCTACTTTGATCGGTTTATTGATTTTCTGCAGTTCAGCTTCTACCTGCTGTGCTAGTTTGATGATGTCCACCTCGGTACGTCCGCAAGAAGGGCAACTGACCAGCACCGGCCCGTGCTGCCGTAAATTCAGGCTCTTTAAAATTTCATAGCCAGCGGTGACTTCTTCCCGCGGATGCGCCGTCAGGGAAACGCGGATGGTATCACCGATACCCAGATATAATAGTGTCCCGATACCAATACTACTTCTGATGATTCCGGTGCGCGGTGTACCCGCCTCGGTAATGCCAATGTGCAAGGGGTAGGGGATTTTCTCGGCAATTGTCTTATAGGCAGCAATGGTTGTGGGGACATCAAAGGCTTTCAGTGAGATCTTGATGAGGTCAAAATCGAGGCTTTCCAGCAATTTTATCTGGTCTAAAGCGGCATCCACCATCCGTGTAGCTACCGGTTTATTAGCGCTTTTCTTTGGTAAACTGCCGGCATTCAAACCGATGCGGATGGGTACGGCTCTTACTTTGGCAGCGAGTACCATTTCCTTGATTTGTGCGCGATCCCCGATGTTGCCCGGATTCAGGCGGAAACCATCGACCCCGGATTCCAGTGCTGCCAGTGCCAGCCGGTAATCGAAGTGAATATCTGCCACCAAAGGGATTTTGATCCCCTTCTTAATCTTTTTTAGTGAGACAGCGGCTTCCATATCCGGCACGGCTACTCTGATTAGTTCGCAGCCATATTCTTCAAGTTCTTTTATTTGCCGTATAGTTGACATAACGTCACGGGTATCGGTGTTGGTCATTGACTGGATGACAATCGGCGCCCCACCCCCGATTTTGACGCTGCCGATTTCAATCTGCTTGCTGATACGACGTTTCGGCATTATTTGAACTATACGTTTATTCATCGCCAGTGACCCTCGTACGAAATTACTTGAGAGCTGAATTTTACTATGCCTAAACGATTTGAATTATAGCATAAAACATTTCGCTGATGAACGGTTTATAAAAATTTCCGCTGAATACCCGTCAGCTTGCTGGCGGGATGAAAGCAGCCTCGTCCGTAATCTTGTGGGGTGGCTCTCTTTCCCCTAATGCCCACAGCTTGCTGTGGGGTTATTTACTTACAAAGAGCCGAGGGAGGGTATAAATAGATTAAAGCTAAATCCCTCTGTATCTCTCCCGTCGTACCTCCGGGACCTAAAGGCCTTTACGAAGGGGAGAAATTGCATACTCCTCTTTGCTCTCTTCCGTTTGCATTCAGACTAAGTGTCCGAGTACTAAAATGTAGGTTGGGTGAAACCCACCAGAGCTATCTTGTTATGTTTGCAGGAATTCGTGCTTTTTCAGAATGATGGCAGTTCGCCTCTTGTTTATTGAATCTTGATTATTGATTATTAATAAGGGGGGTTCCGTCTTGATATCGTCTGGACTACACCCACCCTACGTTGCTATCGATTATTACTATTTTATTGGCTGTAAAATTACCCGTACCGGTGAACCTTCTGTGTTTATCAATTTTAATGGCAGACAAATCAGATTGTAATTTCCAGCGCTTACTGCTTCCAGGTTCATTCCTTCGATAAGCCAGGTTTCAGCTCCCAACAATATATCATGTACATCTTTCATCCCATCTTCCGGGTCGAACGGGCTGCCCACCGAAAGGTAATCTACCCCGACCAATTTCACCCCGGCATCTACCAGAAATTGGGCTGCACTTTTGGTGATATATACAAAATCGTCGGCGAACTTATCGATTTCCCAACACCGCGGAGAGTTAAATGTTTTAAATATAATCCGCTCCCCACGCTTGATATTATATTGTTTGAGTTCTTCCGGTTTGATGGAGACTTTGTCCTTTATTTCGATCACGCGGGCGTGTCCCACCGTAACATCTATGGGCAACTGGTCGATGCTCTTCCCTTTCGCTATAAAATGTAGCGGGGCATCCATATGTGTCCCGGTGTGCACTCCCATGTTTATCGAGGAATTATTGCAGATGTCACCGCGGTCCATCGAAACGCGGCGTATAATTTCGACTTTGATGTCACCCGGCCAAACCACCATTCCGTTGCGTAGCGGCACTGTAACATCTACCCAATTAGTGTTTGTTGTATTGTTCTTGGTTGTCATATTCGTAAAACCTCCTGTTATCCTAATATGTTTATAAATGATTGTAACACATAAATTGATACGATAAAGTGTTAATATTGGTACGCTTGGCCCGTTTTAAGCCTCAATCCGGCATTTGAGCCCGTAAGACTCAATCAGCTTTTTGATATTCTGCAGCTTACTATCCGGAAGTAGCACCAGATTCCCGATGGGGTAGGGTAAATTCAAGCTTTCATATCTCGCCTTTCCCAGGTGGTGCAGCGGCATAACCGCTACTTCTACCACTGAAGTAAGTCCCTTCACAAATTCACAGGTCGCTCGCAGGTTTTCCTCCGAATCGTTGCAGCCGGGAATTAAAGGTATTCTGATGTATATCGGCACGCCTTTCACAGAAACCGCCCGGGCATTACTCAGAATCAACTTATTGGAAACGCCGGTCAGTTGCTTGTGCTGCTTCGGGTCCATGTGCTTAATATCCCAGAGAAAAAAGTCGACATAGGGTAATACCGGTTCGATATCCGACCATGGACTATAACCGCAGGTATCCACTCCCGTATTAATGCCTCCTTTTTTAAAGGCCTTTAATAAATTCAGCGCGAAGGCCGCAGCAAATAGCGGCTCACCCCCGGATATCGTGACGCCGCCGTGGGAGTGCTTGAAGGCAATCTCGTCTTTTTTAACTTCTGCTGCTAGCTGGTCAACGGTCATCCTGTGTCCCAGGACTTCGATGGCCTGAGCATTACAGACCTCGGCACATTTCCCGCACACATTGCAGACCACCCTGTCAATTACTGGCTTTTTGTCTACCAGACGAATCGCATTGAGAGGGCAGATCGGTACACAATCCCCGCATTGAATGCATTTGCCGGCATAAACACCAATTTCCGGCTCGGTTTTCTGCGACTCCGGTGTCGAGCACCACAGGCACCTGAGCGGACAACCTTTAAACAGGATCAATGTCCTCAACCCCGGCCCATTATGTATGGTCATTCGGGTAATACTCAAAACAAGCCGGCTGTCACTGTTGTTAACGGTATCTATCTTTTTATCAATGGACGACATTCTATTTGCCTTATTTTCCTCTAGGGATAATAATATTCCGTTTGATCAGCTTGTTTCAAGCGGAGAAGGCTAGCTTTATTTGACTATCGAACACACAGACGGGGCTATTTTATGCCAAAGAATTAATAGCAGGTTATCACCCTCAATACACCGATATCAGGTTCGATCCACAGTCCAAGGCTTATCTCGTCTCCGTTCCGCACCAAGTCAACTACAAATTCCCCGTTATTATCAAAGTGCCCCTCATCGATGCTGGTAAAGTACCCATGCTGTCTGGGAGATGGGTCAATAACGGGTCGCGGTGATTGTGTTTTGAGTATTGAAGGGTTGGGACGCAGGTAAAGACGGTAGTTGGCACCCACCAGATAAAACTCATTTTTACTGGCCTGAATTATCAGGCCGCACCCACGGTTTCTGTCTGTTTGTTCCGAAATGGTCACTATCGGTTTGTGCCTCCAGTCGCGGCCGATAAAGCAGCCTCTACCCGCGCCGAATTCCACTAACCCTGTATGACCTTCGAAATCGAGGTGCTGCGACCATAACGGATCTTCCTGTATGACAGCATGGACCCTGCCCGTTCCCTGATACTTAAGTAAAAGAGGAATCACTGCTGCAACGCACCAGATGCTATCAACCCCCGCTTCAAACTCGGGGCGAACCGAACCATCTTCATTAACGAGATACTCGACGCCAAAGACAGCATCGCCGATTAAATTATACTCAGCAATAGCCCGGAAAATATTCCACTCGTGAGAGTTCCCGATGAACCCGGTTTCGGGTGTGAAAAAGGGATTATCATCGCGTGAATAGTTGGCGCAAATTGTTTCATAACTCCTGGAATCTTCCTAATAGTTATCCGGGGCAATTATATCTACATGGGGCGTGAACCATTTATAGATATCCAGTACTTTACTGACCGCTCCGCCGGAGGGGTAGGTCTCTCCGGGGAATCTCCATGATGGTTGTTCCATCAGCCAAGCGTTTATATACATCGGCAGACGATATACTGCCTTCCCGGCTTCCGCGATACTATCGATATAATTGGCAATACTCCATGCAGTCATCATCTCACCGGCGGCATAACCGAATATCTCCGGCTAGATACCGGATTCTTTCCCGCCGGCTAGCCGTCATGATTGAACCGGAAATTATCATCGAGTGTATGAAAGCGGGCGCTCTGGATTACATTATGAAGCCGTATGAACTAGACAAAGTGTTGCGCAGCTTAGAAATTGCCCTTCACAAACGGCAATAACGCTCTCTCTTCCTCAATTGTCATACTGAGCGAAGCGAACATACCTAATTGGGGACAGTGGACTAGACTCTTTAGGTACTATCTATCTTTAGAATGACAAAAAAGAGTGTATTCCAATCGCTTCTCTTCACTTACAGCTGACCGCTGATAGTTGATGTGTGTCAGCCTCTACTCGCACACCTTCCCCGGATTCAGGATATTCTTCGGGTCGAAGGTGGCTTTAATACTGCGCATCAGTTTGACTTGCCCCTCTCCGTATTGCCGTTTCATGTAAATTCTCTTGGCATAACCGATACCGTGTTCGCCGGAAACCAGTCCGGCTAGTTCTACCGACTTTTGATACATCAGATCGAAGGCGCGGTTCAGTTTTTCCCGCCACACTTTTTCGTCGAGGGCATCACGGCAGACGTATACATGAAGGTTGCCGTCACCGGCATGTCCGAAGCTGGGAATCCGAATGTCCAGGTCTTTGGCCAGTTGATGAGTGTATATAATGAAATCCGCCACTTTATTGCGCGGCACTACGACATCGCATTCATCCATCTCCGTCGTCGAGGCTTTAATCGCTTCCAGGAAGCAACTGCGGGCACTCCACACCGATTGCTGCCGTTCCTCGGTATCGACGATAAACACGTCTTTAGCGCCCTCTGCCAGGCAGAGGTCAGCCACTAGCTTAAACTGGTTTTCGATGATTTCCTGGCTCATCCCATCAAAGGTCAATAACAGGTAAGCCGGCGCCGAGGTATCGGGAAAGCGTTTGCCCAGATATTCTTCGGCGAACAGAATCGTTGGGCGTTCCATGAATTCAATCGCCGTCGGGGTGGCTTTGGATTTAATGATTTTGGGAACCGTTTCCAATGCTGTGGTCATTTCATTAAAAGGTACCAATGCGCTGAGCTTTTTCGGCGGTAATGGTAGCAGTTTGAGAATTGCCTTGGTGATAATGCACAACGTCCCTTCCGAGCCGATAATCAGGTCTTTCAGCGAATAGCCGGAACTGTTTTTCACCACTTTCCCGCCCAGTTCCATGATTTCGCCGTTTGGCATCACGATGGTCATTCCTCGCACATAATCACGGGTCGCCCCGTATTTAACAGCTCGCATACCGCCGGCATTGGTACTGATGTTACCGCCGATGGTCGCGGATTTTTCCCCGGGGTCGGGGGGATAAAACAGGTCGTGGTCTTCCACAAATTTGGACAGTTCCATCAGCAATACACCCGGTTCGACGGTCACTGTCAGATTGTCCGGGTCCAGTTCGAGAATGTGGTTCATCAATGTGGTATCGAGCATAATGCCGCCGTAAACTGCCACGGCGGCACCCACCAGCCCGGTGCCTGAGCCGCGCACCACTACCGGAATCGTCTGTTCATTAGCGTAGGCCATAATGGCGGAGATTTCCTCGGTGGTTTGCACTTTAATGAGCACTTCCGGCATGCAGCTAATCCCGCCCATTTCATCGTGGCTGTAGTCAGCATTGATTTCCGTGCCAAAGAAAACCCGCTCCGCAGGCACTATTTTCTTGATTCTGGTAATACCCGCCTTTGTCAATTTTCGATAGGTCGGGGTGCAAGTTTTAATCCTATTAGTCCGCTTTTCCATATTATTTCCTTTAGGCCACCAGTTCCCGGCTGGTGCGTATTTTCTGTATCAATCTCGGCACGATTTCATACAAATCACCGATAATGGCAAAGTGCGCTACATTAAATATGCTCGCATTTTTATCGTTGTTGATCGCGATGATAGTGGCCGAACCCTTCATACCGGCGACAAACTGCACCGAACCGGAAATGCCGACCGTGATAATCAGCTTGGGGCTGACCGTCCGGCCGCTTAAACCGATTTGCTGCCGCGGGTCAACCCAGCCGGCTTCCACCAGCGGACGGGTGCTGGCGAACTGCGCGTGCATCAGATTGGCCAGTTCCTTCACCAGTTCCAGGTCTTTCTTGTTTTTAATCCCGCGGCCTGCCGCCACGATTACGTCCGCCGCTGTCAGGTCGATGCCCTGTTCTTTGGACGTGGTTTGCAGTACCTTGACCCTGCTTTGTAATTTATCGCTGTCAATTTCCATCAGGGTGATTTTGCCGCTCGGCTCTGCCTGCTTTGCCGGGCCTGAGAAGATTTTATACCGCACGGTGCACAATTGGGGCCGGTTATTTGTAGTTATAATACGGGCCATGATATTTCCGCCAAATGCTGGGCGAATCTGCACCAAGTCAGTATTCGGCTTGATTTCCAGTGAGGTACAGTCGGCAGTTAGTCCGGTTTTGAAGCGGGCGGCAATCCGCGGCGCTAGCGACCGGCCCGCATTAGTTCCGCCCACCAACATGGCGCACGGTTTAATTTTGTTAATGAAATCAGCGGCCACGGCGGCGAATGGCTCAATGAGAAATGTTCCCAGTATGGGGTTATCGTAAACAAAGACTTCATCGGCGCCGTAATGCTTTAGTTCCTGCGCGGCTGATTGGGTGTTATTGCCAATCAATAGGGAATAAACCGGATGATTGACAGCGTTTGCCAGTTCTCTGGCTTTGCCCAGCAGCTCGAAGGTAACCGGATGGATGCGTCCCTCAGTGGTGTCCGCAAATACGGTTATCCCGCGCCACAGACTTTTATCGATTCCGGGTTCAAATGATTTTTCTACCAGTGTCACCGCGCCGGCGGGTCCTTTTCTCACGCAGAGGCCGCACATCTTACAGGCAGCATTGACGCTTAACTTGCCGTTTTCCATCATAAAAGCGCCAAACGGGCAGATTGCCAGCAGTTTGGCCGTTGTTGTTTCGTTAATCATGTCGTGATTTATAACCAGTTCTTTCATGCGATATCAGTTCCTCTAAATCATTTTCTTCGCGGTCAACAACTCAAATAGATGGTCGGTTAATTCTAATGCCGTACCAGTCATCACCTGTTTTTCCGTGGTATGACTCGGCAGGAATATCTTTTCCACCTGGGTCGGTGAACCGTTCAGGCCGTAATGGTGTTCATCCTGGTCGATGAAGTCTTTCAGGGTCATCACCTGTACCGGTTGATTTATGGTTTGCAGTTTTCTTTTATACGAGGGGAGCCGGGGTGTATAGATATCCTTCTCCACGGTTATCAGGCAGGGTAAACTGATTTGTTGTTTCTGAATGACGTGCTCCATATTGACCGATACATCGATATATTTGTCCCTTACCGATTCGATGTGCGAGACATTGGTAGCATGAGGCCAATTAAGAAATTCCGCCACTTCGGCACCGACCTGGGCGGTATCGCCATCCGTGGTCTGCTTACCGCAAATAAGTAAATCGAAAGGACCCAATTTCTTAATGGCCTGCGCCAGTGTGTAGCTCGTGGCCACGACATCCGCGCCAGCAAATTTCCGGTCGGTCAGCAGGCACGTGTCATCGGCGCCCATGTTAATCGCTTCCTGGAGGGCTAATTTCGCCTGCGGCGGCCCCATCGTTAAAACCGTCACTGTCCCGCCCTTTTCCTCGCGAATCAGGAAGGCGGTTTCCAGTGCAAAAAGGTCGTAGGGGTTCATTTTGCTTTCAGCGCTGTCCCGTTTCAGGACGCCGGTTACCTTATCTATCTCGACGCTAGTCGTGCTGGGGACCTGTTTAATACAGACCAATATTTTCATAAGGTGCCTCTTTTTTTTATCACAATTAATCGGTAAATCTAATATTTAGTCGTTAACGATAACAGAAATTCCATCCGGAATCACCACAATATCCGCATTTTCTCCGACCTTTTTACGGGCCATCGCCAAAGCAGTATCGATGTCCGGTGCCTGTAGCATGTGCATTCCGCGTACAACCTGCGGGTCACATTGGTTCGTTACCATGATGACAGTACATTTCTTCAAGATACGGGCTAAAATCTGCGCTTCCCATTGGTCGGGTAGGGTATCCTTCTGAGCGATGCAGGTAATCCGGTCGGCTACCTCCGCCGGCGTTCTGGCTTCGGTGAACCAGTGGTAAAAAGCATCGCCGCCGTGACCATCTTCACAGGCTGCCACCATAATAATCACCCCGCCCTCGCGTACACAACTTTCGGCGGTGGTCATCCCTTTGACGGCCTGGTAGATATTCTGGTCCAGCGGGTAGCCGCCGTTTGAGGTAATCACAATATCGGCGATTTGTCTTTTCACATTGGCTCGCCGACTGACCCAATCGCAACCCTTTTGATGCGCTATATCGGGATGGCCGGCAAACGCACGGATAATTTTTTGATTCGCATCGAGGGCAACATTGAGGATAAAAGCCAGACTGGCTTTTTCTGCGGCAAATAACATGTCCCGGTGTATCGGATTCTGCCGTAGGTTGCCGGTGCGGGCATGTTCGCTGGCCACAAATGCGGCGCAATGATTGGCCAATACCGTTTCTGTTCCCGCGATTCCAGGCAGAATGCTCTTCCGTCCGCCGGAAAAACCGGCAAAAAAGTGCGGTTCAATGTATCCTTCAGCAACAATTAAATCAGCCCAATCTATCAAATCATTCAGCCACAGTTCGCCGCCGGACGGCAATTTCCCTTTATATACCAGATGCTTTCGGTCGCGGGAGTCATGAACAATAATGTCTTCACGGAGGCATAATTCTTTACCGAATTTGCTGACTAATTCGTCGGGTCGGGTCAAACGGTGAAAGCCGGTCGCCACCAGGATTTTGATCTGCACGGCAGGGTTGTCCCGGCGTATTTCCTCGAGGAAAAGCGGCAAAGTAATTGCGCTGGGGAGCGGGCGGGTATGGTCGCTCGTAATTACAAGCACACGCTGGGATTTGGCGGCCAATTCTGACAGCCGCTTCGATTCAATCGGTTCTGCCAGTGCCTGGCGGACGATCTCCTGCTCTGTTTTTACTTCACCGACCGATGGTGCTTTCGGTTCCAGCACTGCTTTGAGGCGCTCCGGTCTCACGTTCATGGTCAAGTTCTCATGACCATAGGGTATATTGATTGCTGCCACGTTCTACCCCCATTCTTATGTGATATTATACACTAACACTGTCACGGAATGGGGTTCAAATTCATACACGATGGATTGTCCATCAATTGAAAGAGTACGTTCATTACTTTTGACTTGGTCAGGTTTTTCGAAGGTATTTTCGGCTTTAATATCCGGGCCGTTAATTGTAATCACGCGCGTCTTGCCGCAGAACTGTGCGGTCGAAAGTTCAATGCGGGTTTCTATCGCTTTTTCCGGATGGCGGTTGACCACGTATAAAGCCAACCGTTTCCCGGTTTTATCTAGTGTTGCCGAAACGTCTAATGTCGGCACGCCGGTATATTTCCCGCCGCTGAAAGTATCGCCGGCGAACCCCACATCAAGAGCTATTTGTCCACAGGTTGAACTATAGACCTCAAATGGATAGAAAATGGTTTGCAGCACCAGGCCATTCTTTCGTGTAAAAACGGGCGCGATGACATTCACAATTTGGGCGATGTTGGCCATTTTGACGTATTTAGCATGGCGGATAAAAGTATTGAAATGCATTGCCGTGACCAGCGCATCTTCCAGGTTATAGATTTCCTCCAGCTTGTTACGGGTCGGTCCGCCAGCCTCTGGGGAACGGGTGCGGTACCAGATATTCCACTCGTCCACAGCGATCGAAAGGGGATGTGTAATTTGTCTCTCTAGGCAAAGCGCTCGGATTAAGCCTTCATAAGCGCTCAAACGTTCTTCGAACAATTCAGAAACGGCCATGTATTCCGAAAAGTTGTTGTTCCAGTTGCCGACATACCAGTGCAGCGATAGATAATCAATGAGGTTGCCAGACTGTTCCAGCAGCAATTGCGTCCGTTCGACGAATTGGCCTTCCCAATTGGAGACCGCCGAAGCAATTAATTTGATATTGGGGTCGGTCCATTTCATCACCTTGGCAAATTCCGTAAATGTACGGGCGTATTCCTGGGCTGTTTTCGCGCCGATTTGCCAAGGTCCGTCCACTTCGTTGCCGATACCCCAGTATTTCACATTGTACGGTTCCTCAAAACCGTGCGCACAGCGTAGTTTTACTAGGGATGTTTCACACGTGCCGTTGCAGTATTCCACCCAGTCCGCTGCTTCGCGCATGTCGCCGTCGCCGCAATTGACCGCAATGTAGGGTTCAGTGTTCAGCTTCCGGCAGAAGCGGATAAATTCATTGGTACCGAAATGGTTGGTTTCCACATCATTCCAGGCTAAATCAATACGGGCAGGACGTTCTTGGATAGACCCGATGCCGTCCCTCCAATGGTACCCAGAGACAAAATTGCCTCCCGGGTAGCGGACCAACGGCATCTGCAGACGTTTTAACGCAGCTAAAACATCGTTGCGCAGTCCATCCTTATCTGCCAGCGGGGAATCAGGGTCGTAAATACCGCCGTAAATGCAGCGTCCTAGGTGCTCCGCGAACCCGCTAAAGATATTACGGTCGATGGTGCCCAAGGTTCGTTCGGGGTCTATTTTTATTCGGTTCATTTTTACTCATCACTCACTGTCGTTGCGAGACCTTCGATAGAAGGTTGTGGCAATCTAAAATGTTAAAATTACAGCACTACAACGGTAAATAAAATATTTAACCCACACTTTGTCTGGTTTTACACATCGTCTGTAGTCTCGTACCACTTTAGGTTGCTTCGTCGCTTTGTCTCCTGGCAATGACAATGTTAACCCCCTAGCACCTTGCTCACTCTCTAATTGCATCAATGCCTCTGTGATGCAAAGGTAGAATGCGGCTTGAACTTGAGGTAGGAGTCGTTAGGATTAGTCCCAGTTATACATGCTCCATTGCACCGAGTTTAACCTGTCCGGTTATTTCCGTTTGCGCCAGTTTTTGTCAACGTTGAATTTAAAATCACAGCCATCCTGGGCCTGATTTACCTGGTCCATCCACAAGGAACGATATCCAGTCTTAAATGGTGGTTTAGGCGCTTTCCATTTTGCTAATCGGCGCTTGATTTCCCGTTCCTCCACCAGAAGATTCAATTTGCCTGCTCTGGC
>Ga0182021_10009102_pt1 | contig 11753 bp, 7 predicted proteins | sample 612E3MmetaG_FD_120493 | JGI IMG/M metagenome (GOLD analysis project Ga0182021, IMG submission 120493) | Permafrost microbial communities from Stordalen Mire, Sweden - 612E3M metaG (Illumina Assembly) | ecosystem: Environmental > Terrestrial > Soil > Wetlands > Permafrost | place: Sweden...
CAACGCCGCCGCCGTCGTCGATATCGCCGAAGAGCGCTCCCGCGTGGAAGGCTTCATCCCCACCGGCTGGTATCCCACCGCCGTACGCGCCCTGGCCAACGGAACGCTCGTCATCCTCAACGGCAAGGGAGTGCGCTCCTACCAGCGCCCCAACCCCGTCCATGCCGGCGAACCCGCGCCCGCCGCCGTGCAATTCGTCGGCCGCATGCAGACCGGCACCGCATCGTGGATCGATCCCTTCACCGTGGAACAACTCAATGCCTGGACCGCCCGTACGCGTGACAACTCGCCCTACCGCGATCGGAAACTGGACGAGCCCAGCCCGCTCCCCAAAATCGAGCAAGTCATCTACATCGTCAAGGAGAACCGCACCTACGATCAGGTGCTCGGCGACATGAAGGAAGGCAACGGCGACCCCTCGCTGGTCCTCTTCGGTGAGAACACCACCCCCAACCTCCACAAGCTGGCGCGCGAATTCGTCCTGTTCGACAATTTCTACGTCAATAGCGATGTCTCTGCCGACGGCCATAACTGGTCCACCGCCGCCATCGCCCCCGATTACGTGCAGAAGTTGTGGCCCAACAAGTACGCTAACCGCCGCGCCACCTACGATTTCGAGGAGCAGGACCCAACTTCCCTGCCCCCCGCCGGCTACCTGTGGACCAATGCCGCCGCGGCCGGCCTTTCCATTCGCAACTTCGGCTACATGGTCGACAACAAGCCCAACGCCGCACCCGGCGCCGAGCAGATCTCTCGCGTGCGCGACCCCGTGCTGTCACGAGTCACCAACCCCTTCTACCGCGGCTTCGACCTCGACTATCCCGACCTCGAGCGCGCCAAGGTCTTCCTCCTCGAACTCGCCGAATATGAGAAGACCGGCAACATGCCGCGCCTCATCGTGATGCGCCTCGGCAACGACCACACCTCCGGCACCGCCGCCGGCAAAATCGCCCCGCTCTCCGCCGCCGCCGATAACGATTCCGCCGTCGGCCAGTTGGTCGAAGGCGTCTCCAAATCGCGCTTCTGGCCCACCACGGCCATTTTCATCCTCGAAGACGACGCCCAGAACGGTCCCGACCACGTGGATTCCCACCGTTCCCCAGCGTTCGTAATCTCCCCCTGGGTCAAGCGCCACGCCGTCGATAGCAGCATGTATAATACAACCTCCATGCTCCGCACCATGGAGTTCCTCCTGGGATTGAAGCCTATGACCCACTTCGATGCCGGCGCGCGCCCCATGACCGCCGCATTTCAGACCCAGCCCAACCTGGCCCCGTATGCCGCCGCGAAGCCGCGCATTTCCCTCGTTGAGAAAAACCCGGCCTCTACCGCGGCCGCCGCCCGCTCCGCGCACTTGAATTTCGAGGAGGCAGACGAGAACGACGACAACGAGTTAAACGACATCCTCTGGCGCGCGATCCGCAGAGACGCGCCGCCACCGCCCATGCGCAGCATTTTTGGACGATAAGCAATATTGGGGAAGGCCCCGCTGACATCCAATGCCGCAAATCAACCTGTGCTTTCTATGGCACATGCACCAGCCGTTCTATAAGGACCTCGCTTCCGGCGAGTACAAACTCCCCTGGACGCGCATGCACGCGCTCAAGGACTACTACGGAATGGTGCGCATCCTCGAAGAATTCCCGCAAGTGAAACAGACCTTCAACCTGGTGCCCTCCATGATGGCCCAGGTGGAGGAGTACGCCGCCGGCACGGCGCGCGACCCGTTCCTCGATCTCGCCCTCAAGCCGGCCGAGAATCTCTCCGCCGGGGAGCGCGAGTTCCTGCTGCAACACTCGTTCTATTCCGATCCCACGCGCATGATCTACCGCTATCCGCGCTACGGCGAGCTCTTCGATGCCCGCAACGCCCAGAAGAAGTCTGGCGCGCGCAGCATGTTCAGCGCCCAGGAACTGCGCGACGTGCAGATGTGGTCGCAGCTCGCCTGGTTCGACGAGGAGTTTCAGGCCGATGACGCCCTTGTGCGCGGCTGGATCGAGCGCGGCCGCAACTTCAACCTGGACGACCAGCGCCGCATGGGCGAAAAGCAGCGCGAGATCGTGGGCCGCGTGATGCCGGCATACCGGCGGCTCGCCACTTCCGGCCAGATCGAGATCTCCACCACCCCCTACTACCATCCCATCCTGCCGCTGTTGTGCGATTCCAACATCGCCCGCGTGGCGCACCCCAATATGTCGTTGCCGCCGCGCTTCCGCTATCCGGGCGACGCCCGCCGCCAGCTTGAACTGGCGCGCGAGTACGTCGAGCGGCACTTCGGCGTGGCGCCGGTCGGTTTGTGGCCGTCGGAGGGCTCGGTCTCCGACGAAGTCTTCACCCTGGCCAGCGAGCTGGGCTTCGAGTGGGCCGCCACCGATAGCGGGGTGCTCGACCGCACCCGGCAACGCGCCGTTCCGGTGGAGGGGCTCTACCGTCCGTACGAATGGCGGCAGGGGGGCCACAACATGCGGCTCATCTTCCGCGACCATTTCATGAGCGACCTCATCGGCTTCGTCTATTCCAAGATGGAAGCCTCCCATGCGGCCGCCGATTTCCTGCACCGCATCCGCCAGAACTGCGCCGCCATTCTGGCCGCCGGCCGCGATGCCCTGGTGCCCATCATTCTGGACGGCGAGAACGCCTGGGAGTATTACGACCACAACGGCCGCCCCTTCCTGCGCGAGCTCTACCGGCGCATTAGCGACGACCCTGAGCTCCGCGCCGTGACCGCCAGCGAAGCCTTCCGCCTGATGGCGCCGGAGCCGCTGGACCACATCTTTCCGGGCTCCTGGATCAACGCCAATTTCGATGTCTGGATCGGCGCCGAGGAAGATAACCAGGCCTGGACCCAGTTGCTGCGCGCCCGCGCCACCTACGACGCCACCACCGGCGTCCCCGAGGAAGGCCGCCGCATGGCATACGAGGAATTGCTCATCGCCGAAGGCAGCGACTGGTGCTGGTGGTACGGCCCGGAACACGATTCCGCCAACCGCCCGGAATTCGACCAGCTCTACCGCAGCCACCTGGCCAACGTCTACCGTTTCCTGAACCTGGCGCCGCCGGAGGAACTCTCGCGGCCCATTCTGCGCATTTCCACGCCGGATGTCCGCGTGCCTCCCACCGGCGCCATACACCCCACCATCGATGGCGAGGTGACGTCGTACTTCGAGTGGCTGGGCGCCGGCGTCTACCGCGTCGACGAGCGCTCCGGTTCCATGCACGGTCAGAAGTTTCTGGTCAGCGAGGTGCTGTTCGGCAGCGACGGCCAGAACCTGTTCGTGCGGGTGGATTTCCGCGCCGAAATGGCATCCGAACTCTCCGGCATGGAGGCGCGCGTCACGCTGCAATCGCTGGACAACGCGCCGCCGCAGTCGCTGACCATCCGGCTGGCCGCCGGCACCGCCTCTAGCGACGATCCCGTGGAGTGCGCCTTCCTGCGCATTCTGGAGATGCGCTTCCCGCTGGCCGCCATCGCCGTAGTCAAAGGCCGCGGCGTGCGTTTCCAGCTCTCCCTGTGGCAGGCAGGGCTCCCCGTGGATGCGGTCCCGCAGCAAGGCTGGCTGGAGATGTCCACCACCTGCCCGGTGGAGATGGCGGCCTAGGGGACAGACCAGAGTGTCCCAAGGCGCGCTTTTTGCGCCGCGTGGACCACCCGGGTCTGTCCCCGGGTTTTCGCTAAAGCGGCCCGCCGCGCCGCCGTGCTAGACTGTAAAAGTTATGGCAATTCCGAATGTGAAGCGGTTCCGGCCCTTCTGCCCAACCTGCAACGATAGCTACACGCTGATGGCCGTACTGCCGCAGGGCGCCAGTGTCGAAAAGTACCTGGCGGACGCCGTGGCTCGCCACGATCACAAGGCGTTCATCGATTCCAAGACGCTGCACACCAAGGTCCGCGTCGGTCAGCAGAAGCAGAAGAAGGCGAAGTAGTTTCTTTCGGTCCTACAATCTGGCCTGCAGGTTCCTCACGGCACGCAATCCCTCCTGGGCGACTTCGGGATCGGTGTCTCTGCTGAGTTTCTCCAGGTAGGGCACGCTGGCCTTGTCTCCACTGGCCGCCAGGACGCGCGCCAAGCCGATTTTCTCATCCTTCGTGGCCGTCGCAAGCGGCGCATAGAGCGCCTGGCGGGCGCCCGGGTCGCGCGCTATTTCCGTCAGGAACGGCAAGGCCACCCCTTTGTAGGCGCTCGAATTGAGATTGTTGATAAGGTATTGCAGCGGGCTGAATTCGCCGATTTCCGTGCGCCCCAGCATGACCATGGCGAAGGCGAGCGAAATCCGCGGCGCCGTCCTGCCTTCGTCCTTCCACGCCTGTTCGATCGGCGCCGCGTCCGCCGGATCGCGCAGGCGCGCGAAACCTTCGGCCGCGCAGGCGCGCAACTTCTCATCCTTGTCGTTGAGGTACTGCTGGTAGGCGCCACGACTTGTTGCGCCGGGCAGCATGGCGAGCGCACCGAGCGCGGCGCGCCGCACGTTGGCGTTGCGGCTGCGATGCAGCACGTCGATCAGATCCCCCGCCGCCTCCCGATTGCGCAGCAGGCCGGTAGTCTCAATGGCGGCGATCTGCACCTTGGGATTCAGGTCGCGCAGCAGGAAGGCGATTTTCGGCCCCGCCGATGGGTCGCCGATCTTCTGCATGGCGATCAGCGATTCGTAGAGCACATCGGTATCCTTGGTGCGCAGCGCCTCGACCAGATCGGGCACGGCGCCTTTGCCGCGCAGAATCCCCAGCGCCCGCGCCGCGTTGGCTCGCGCCTGCAGGCTCTGGCCGTCGCCGCGCACCAGCGCGCCGAACGCGGCGACGACGTCGGGGCGCGCCGTGACGTAGGCGTCGATCACCTGGTCGTTGGTATCGGTGAATTTGCCCTTGATGCCGCCGCCGATTCGCTTGAGGGAGCCGCCGAGCCCGGTCTGCACGTATCCGGGCAGGTAGAAGTTGACCAGGCCATCGGTGGCGTGGATTTGCACTTCGGCTTCGTCGTCGCGCGTGGCCAGGATCAGCGCGTCCAGGGCACGCGCCTCGGTCAGTTGTTTGACGGCCTCCACGCGCACGCCGGTGTCGGGGTTCTTGAGGAGCTCGGTAAGCTGGGGGATCGCGTTGCCGCCGCCCTTGCCGATCTCGCGGACGTCCTTGGGACGGACGTCCTGCGCGGCGGCGGAAGCAATCAGAACGAAGGCCGCAAAATAGAAGCGCATAGTCGTATTATCTCGTGAGATAAGACGCGGGACGAGCGCGAAAAGCCGAACGGCGGAGGCATCGATTCCCCGCAGAGACGCAAAGGCGCAGAGGAAGCGCAGAGAACGCAACGGGAAGGGGGCGGAAGCGTCGACATGTTGACCGCCTCCGCGTTCAAGAGGTCTTCTCTGCGCTTATCTCAGCGCCTTTGCGTCTCTGCGGGGATAGTAAGCTACCGGATGAATTCCAACTCGACGCGTTTCGGAATCAGGCCGGCCTGGTAGCCCAAATCGAGCAGTTTCTGCGCCGCCACCGGGACGATCGCGCCGGCATCCACCGTGTAGTGATTGACGTACATGCCGACGAACTTTTCCGCCAGGCGCGGGTCCATGTCGCGCGCGAACTGCAAGGCATACTGCAGGGCTTCGTCGCGATTGTCCAGCGCGTATTGAATGCTCTCGCGCATAAGGCGGCAGCATTCGCTCTTGACGGCGGCATCCAGCGAGCGCAGCAACACGTTGCCACCGAGGGGAAGCGGCAGATCGTAGGCGCTCTTGAACCAGCGTCCCAAATCGACAATGCGGTGAAAGCCTTCGCGGTCGAAGGTCAATTGCGCTTCATGGATGATCAGCCCCGCGTCCACCGAGTGTTCCTTGATGGCGTCGGTGATTTTGTCGAAGGGGGTGACGACGGCCTCGAAATCGGGCTGGAAGAGTCTGGCGGCCAGGTATGCCGTGGTCATGGTGCCGGGAACGGCGATGCGCTTGCCTTTGAGCTCCTCGGGTTCCATGGGGCGGTTGGCGATGATCAAGGGGCCGTAGCCATCGCCGATCGAAGACCCGCTGGCCATGAGCACGTACTTGTCGGCCACGTAGGGATAGGCGTGGTAGGAGATGGCGCTCAGACCGTGGACACCTTGCATCGCCTGGCGGTTCAGAGTCTCGATATCCGACAGCACGTGACGAAAGGTCACGATGGGCGAGCGCACCTTTTTCGTCGCCAAGGCATAGAACATGAAGGCGTCGTCGGAATCCGGGCTGTGCGCGCTGACAATCTCCTGGGAAGCAACCGTGGTCATAGGACGAACTTCCAGTTTACACTACCGAGGGTTGAAGACTGCGAATCGAATGGAGGGGGAGGCAAAAGAAATGCAAAAGAAAAAGGGAAAGGGCGGCCACCCGATTGGGTCGTGAACTGGGAAGCAACTGTTGGCGATCATCCGGTTAGCGCATACGACGCATTGCCCCAAAATAATAGGGCTTTCGGTGAATCCGACCGTTCGGTGCTTCCTGACTACGTGCTCACTTCCCGCGGATGAGGCCGCCCTCATCGTTGTCCGGCTCTATATGTCACCTCCCGCCGACCCCGGGTGGGGCGGGCTAACAAATTCGGCGACTGTCCCAGAATCGGCAACTGCCTGATTCCACCTTCACTATGCTCCCGCTCATTTGGATTGTCAATACTTCCTGGAGTACCATTCGTTTGACGATGGCGCCTTACTAACGATCGCCATGCTACGCAATTTTTTTGTCAGGAAAGCGCTGCCGCTTAGCGGCGCACCGGCCGTGCGGCGCCTCAAATCGTATGCGGCGCAAAGCGGCTACGTGTACCATTATTTCTACCAGGGCCAGCGGCCTTTCGATAGCGGTGGCGAGGGCGGCACAGAATACGTCTTCACGGTAAGCGCCGACCGCAAGACCTTCCATCCGGTGAGCGTGCTGGTGGGGGAAGGCGCGGTGCGCGCGTGGGAAGAAGCGCACGCGCGCCAGCTCGCTTCCACCGAGCGCTACGCGATTTCCAAAATGGCGTTATTCCAGGCCTTCGACGAGCGTGCCACGCCGGAGCTCATGCGGCGCGAGGTTCGCGTGCGCGCCGCCGATATGGCTGCCATCGTCGAGACGTTGGGACTGTAGCGGCATTCTTCGAAGAACGCCGGCACGGATGCCGGCGTGGCAGCCGGGGTACCCCCTGGGTCTGGCCGCTCCACCTGCCATGCCGGTATTCCTACCGGCATTTTTCGCGCACTATTTGTGCGGCACGGTGCGGTAGGCCGGAACACTCGACGCCGCCGAGGAGGTGGTGGGGCTGCCGATGGCGATCAGGCACACGGTGGAATAGGCGTCGGGGCCGGCGATCGCGAGGTTGTGATCGCCCGCCGTGAGCCCCGCGGGCACCGTCAGGTTGAGCTGGTACAAGCCCGCCAGTTGCGGCGCCAGACCGGCGTAGCTCACGGTGGCTTGAACCCCTCCGATGTAGGCGGTGATGGTGCTGGCGGTATTCGCCAACGGGTTGGTGGGTCCGGCGGCGCCATCCAGGATGGTGGGGCTGACCGCGCCCAGCCCGGTGAGATAGGCCGAAACCGTTTCGCCGATTTGCGCCGGGTTTTTGGCGGTGACCCATGAGCCATCCAGGTGGACGGCGTCGCCGTACCCAAGGCCGTTCTGCAATTGCGTGAGCACACCCGGCGCAGTGGTGGAGATCCATGAGGTGACGGCATTAGAGGGCACATTGGCGTTGAACACCTGGACCTTGGCGATGCTGCCGATCACGCCGTAGGGCACGATGGCCGAAAGCTGCCCAGGCGTCACGTAGTAGATGGGCGCCGGGACGCCGTTGACGGTCACCTGCACGTTGCCGAGCGTGGTGGGGAAAGGAACGGCGGACGCCACTTGAATCCCAGAGGCCAGATTGGCGCCGTACAAGGTGAGCAACTCACCCGGGGCGAGGCCCGCGGTGAAAGGCGCGAAACTGCCTGCGTTGAGGACGCCTTGCGGATTCAGAAATACGCCGGTGGTGCTCAAACTGCTGTTCATGGCGGGTGCTAGCAGCGCCACGCTGATTCCCAGGTAGGGGCCGATTCCGCTGCCGATGCGGATTCCATTGCCCACCACATAATTCATGGCCGGATTGCCGTACGTGCCATTGGCCGCCACGTTGTACGTGTCGCTGTAGGTGAGGTCGTAGGTCGAGGTATCGAAGAAGTTAAGCAGCCGCTGGTGGCCCACGATGTTTCCGCCATTGGCGCTGAAGGAGCCGTAGAAGCCATCCATGGTGGCTTGGCCGGCGGTCAACAAGACGGATTCGTCCTGGTCCAGGCCGGCCTCATAGTAGAGGCCGCTCAAGTTGGGTGTGCCGGTGCCCGTGCGCACGCCCACCAGCAGGTCGGTGGAATAGGGCGAGCCGCCGAACACGAAGTTGCCGTCGGGCGAAAAATACAGATAGTATTGTCCTGTGAAAAGCGCCGTACTGGAAGTGGGGAACGTCACCACGGCGGCGCCGTTGCTGAAGATGTATTTGACGTTGGGCAGCGATTGCACGGTCTTGGCCGCACCGTATTCTCCCATATAGGCTGCCACTCCCACGTTGCCGATGTTGCCCGCGCCATCGGGACTCATTTGCAGCATGGCCCCGACGGTGTACAGCGGATTGCCGCCGGAGAGGTCGATGTAGGCCAGGGAATACGAGCCCTTGAAGGTGGAGGCCGCGGGCATCGGGGTACTGAGCGGCGCGGCGATGAAGACGTCGTTGTAGCCGTTCGGGTTTTCCGTGCTGCTACCCACGAAAACGCCCTGCGCGTTTACCATACCGTAGACGACGTCGCCCGACGAGACGGGGCTCGAAAGGAAGCCCTGGCCGGAAGCCGCAATCGAATAGGTGCCGGTGGGTGTGACATGGTTCAATGTGTTGCCTCGCAAATCCACCATGGAGGCGGTCACGGAGTAGGTGCCGGTTCCGCTGAAGACGATGGTTCCATAGAGCGAGACCGCGTCATAGAGAGCGCCCGTCCCGGCGTTGGAGAGTTGGTAGAGCACCTGGCGGAAATAGTACGTTCCGTTGAGCATGCCATTTCCACTGGTATCCCAAGCAGGTGTCTGGGCGCCCAAACCGGCCGCCATGGAAATCAGCAACAGCGCGCGCGCAAGTTTCATGAACCCTCCGATCGGGATGGCATACAGCGACTACTACGTTTGACGTTGGGCCACGGCGCCGGAGTTACGTGGAAAATCGCGTGAAAATGCCGGCTCCGGCGGGAGTTGAGCGGTGGGAGGCGGCGGGCAAAAAAAGAAACCGGCCGGAGTGCTGGTGCACGCCGACCGGTTTCCGAATCGATTCAACAGCCTAGCGGGAGAAACGCTTGCGGCCGATGATGCCGAGGCCGATGAGCGCGGATCCGAGCAGCGCCATGGTGGCGGGCTCGGGAGCGCCGGACGGCGCTTGAGTAGCGGCGAAGGTGCCCACAAGGGCCCCCGCGGATTCGCTGTTTAGCATCCCGAGGGCACCGATTGAAAAATTCGGCGACCCACCCGAGAACGACAGGCTGAAGTTATCACCCACGTTGGGGGTAAAAGCGAGGTAGGGCGAGAAGAATGTGATTTCACTCAGAGAGCTGGTGACGGCGTCCCCAAAGGCACCAGCGCCACCGCTTGCTCCCGATACCTGGGCGTCAGGTCCGAAGACCGCGGCAAACACGTAGGAGCCTGGTGAGCAGCCGCCCGGCGCCAACGTGTCGCAGATGAACAGGACGCCGCTGTTGAAACCGCCCTGGGTATAAGGGTCGGCACCCGTGGCCGCAGTAGTTGAAGTAGCCGATATAGCGAGAAAGCCGGTTGTGCGAAGAGTGGTACCAAGGCCGTTGGGCACCAGGATCGTGTAATTGATCGGCACAGGCCCGGACTGAAGCGTCACGGAAGTGCCGTTGTTCACGAGAGTGAAAACACCGGGTGTATTGCCACTCTGGGACAGCGTCAAGAACGAGACGGCCGACGCCGGGACAACGGCCAGCAGGGCCAAAAGGGTGCAAATAGCAAGTTTATTCGTCATTCGATTTTTTCGCTCCACTCACGTCCGAAAGTGAGCATTCCACTTGCGACGCGACTTCCACTGATGGTGCGTTGTTCCTCCGTGTTAAATTGGACGCGCTCCAATCCTAAGCAACATCGCTTAGTTTGTGGAGCGTTGGTCAATATTACCAACACCAGTTTCGGCAGTCAATAACAAAACGCGAAATTTCTGGGGCTGCGGAGTGAATCAGTACTAAGGACGCCCCGATCGAGTGTCGATAGAAAGTGTTAGAATTCAAGGAATTGGGCCGCGAAAGTGCCCGGAAATATAAGTGCCTCCCATGAGGGGTGCGTGGAATCGGCAGAAATGCCGCTGCCGCCGCGACGGAGTTCCACCTATCTTATTGTAAAAACAATACTTAGATGTCCTGATCAAGAAAATGGCCCGGCTGGGTGAATCCCTGGGGAGAGCGGAGAAATCCGGGCGCACTTGAGGGGGAGGAGGGCACTAGTATTCTCAGGGGTCCGGGTTTGGGGCGAGAGTCCCGGGCGGCCGCTCCGGTGCCGCGGCAGGCAACTCCGACCGGAGCCCCGAGTGTAAAAAAGTGTAAGCGGAGCGTTCTGGCCTATGAGGGTTTTCCCGGTCTGGCGTGTGATACGGTTGAGTTCATGGGATACCAGATCAATCATGCTTAAGACATACGGGTTGCTGGTGATGGCGGCTTTGCCGGTGGTGGCGCAGGATGCGGGCATTTCCGCCGAGCGCATACGGGAGCACACGCGATTTCTGGCGAGCGATCTGTTGGAGGGGCGCGGGGTGGGAGCGCGCGGTGGGGAGATCGCGGCCGAGTATATCGCCACCCAGTTGGCGCTGGCGGGGGCCAAGCCGGCGGGCGACAACGGCACCTACTATCAGAAGGTACCGCTGGTGGGGGTCGAGACCGGGCAAGGCGCCACGCTGAGCGCCGCGGCCGGGGGCAAGGGCCTGGACCTTCGCTGGGGCGACGATTTCGTGGGCGTCAGCCAAACGCAGCGTACCGAGACGGACTTTGAAGGCGAGGCGGTGTTCGTCGGGCACGGGATCGCGGCGCCGGAGTTCCATTGGGACGATTACAAAGGCGTGGATGTGACGGGCAAGGTGCTCATCATGTTCACCAACGAACCGCCCTCCACCGATCCGAAATTCTTCGATGGGCGCGCGCTCACCTATTACGGCCGGTGGGTCTACAAGTACGAAGAAGCGCTGCGCCGCGGGGCACAGGCGTGCATCATCGTCCACACCACGGAGACGGCCAGCTACGGGTGGGACGTGGTGCGCAACTCCTGGGGGAGGGAGGCGCCGTTCGTGAAGCTGGAGGCGGGGGCGAAGGCGCTCGCGTTGCAGGGCTGGATCACGCGCGAAGCGGGCGAGAAGTTACTGGGGCTGGCGGGGAGGAACGTGGACGACCTGCTGAGGGCAAGCGAGCGGGCGGACTTCCGGCCGATCGGGCTTGGCATACGGGTACGCGGGCACATTCCTTCGAAGGTACGGGAACTGGAGACGCGCAACGTGGCCGCCACGATTGCGGGCAGCGACCCCAGGCTGAAGGACGAGTACATCATCTACAGCGCGCACTGGGATCATTTGGGGATCGGCACGCCGGTGGAGGGCGACGCTATTTACAATGGGGCGATCGACAATGCCACCGGGTGCGCGATTCTGCTGGAGCTGGCGCGGGCGTGGGGCGCGCTGCCGCGGAAGCCGAAACGCAGCGTGCTGTTCCTTTCGGTGACGGCCGAGGAAGGGGGGCTGAAGGGGTCGG
>Ga0182021_10009103_pt1 | contig 11753 bp, 12 predicted proteins | sample 612E3MmetaG_FD_120493 | JGI IMG/M metagenome (GOLD analysis project Ga0182021, IMG submission 120493) | Permafrost microbial communities from Stordalen Mire, Sweden - 612E3M metaG (Illumina Assembly) | ecosystem: Environmental > Terrestrial > Soil > Wetlands > Permafrost | place: Sweden...
GTAGTGTCACAGGCGGTGTAGATGCCCATAAGTGGATTCCTATATGACAGGTTTCCCCCACCGCAAATGGATTTGTGCTTTCGGAATTGACCCACCAGTCTGGGACCTCAGCGCCGCCGCCATCGACGGCAACGGTAACAGCTGACGGGCTGATATTGGCTGAACCTGTTCCATTGTTCTGCAAGTAGAAGTGAAGGTCGGCCACGTTGTTGCCGCTCATGTAGAATGCCTGAGCTCTTGTGCATATAAGCGACGGCGTCCCGCCGCCGCCCGGCGTGCTTCCTCCACCGCTGCTGCCGGTCCCTCCAAAATTGGTGCCCAGGTCCAGGTCCATCACCGGCGCTATTGCTGCCGGCAGGGTGCGCTGGATAGTGATGGTCGAGCCCAGTGAAGGTTTAACCTGTATGCTGAACGTGTCGTTGGCAGCCAGGTTCTGGCTGAGAGCACCCGGCACGCCAAGGTCGCCAAGGTCGACCGTGATCTCGCACTGCTCGCCTGTCTCAAGCAGGTTATTGCCGTTGTCGTTGCCGACGAAGGCCTTTGACCATTTCACATCGTTCTTGTAATCATTTTTCGTGGTCAGGCCGATAACCATCTTGTTGGCCGCCGAGGAAGTACCATTGCACTCTGTGAGGTCAATGGGATTGCCTGCAATGGCGTTCTTGACCGTGAACTTGACCTTGCCCAGCGAGACGTTGTCTGATGCGCCCAGTCCAATGACCGAGCCTGAAAGCTCCAGGTTGCTTTTGGCTTCGTTGAGCCCGGCATAAATGGTTTCCTTGCCGCGCTCCGCCGAGAAGAGGCCTGCGCTAAGAATGGCATATCCGAAGACGGCCGCTACTGTAACGAAGGCGATGAGAATGATTGCCGTTTCAAGGCCGGTCATGCCCCTCTGGTCTTTCAGCAAGTGTGGGTTCATCATTGGTCTGCCCCATGATACCCGGTTGTCTAATACGCCGAAAGACCCTAATGGTGTCATTACCATGAGCCTAATGTCCAGAAAGCGCCCGGAGCAACAATATCAGAAGTAGAGACTGGAAGTCATAAGAGGTGCAGTTAACGAAAATGTAACGCAGCGTTAATATGCCGGAAATTTGGACTCCGTATAGTATAGGTATCGGATGCCAGGTGCAGATGGAATCCCAGCCCAATAATTGGCTTAATTCGGGATGCATGAATGATAGATATCAAGTCCGATCGGAAAAATCTGCACAGGATCGCAGGCCGCCTGGCGATTATCGTTTCTAACGATGCGCCTTTGATACTTTGTCTGAGAAGCAGCCTGGGCGAAGAAGGCTTTCGCGTCGTCGATGTGCCGGAATACAGGTGCATTCCCAAAATAATTAAGAACAGCCCGCATAATATCATTATTCTGGATATTAATATCTCTCTGATGAGAGGATTCAAGCTATACAGGGTTTTGCACCAGAAATTCAGAAGTCCGGTACTGGCGCTCGTCAGCCACAATCATGAAGATCAAATCAAGGCCCTTGATGCGGGCGCTGATGACTTCCTGGCGAAACCAGTGGATAAAATGGAATTGCTGGCACACATTCACGCCATTATGCGAAGGACGCAGACACAACCGACGGAGCTCCCTGTAGAAGAGCAGAGCTATGTGGTTAACGACCTTTACATTGATCCGCTATACCATCAGGTCAAGCTGGGAGAAATTCAGATAGACCTGACATTGACTGAGTTTTATCTCCTTCTGCTGCTGGCAAGAAAGATGGGACGCGTCGTAAGCCGGCGGGAACTCCTCGAACAGATCTGGGGGCATGGCGGACTTAAAAGTGATCATACACTCTATGTACACATGTGCCGCTTGAGAAAGAAGATCGAACCGGACCCCGACCATCCCGAACGCCTGCTTGTGGTACGAGGTATCGGATACAAGCTAAAAGGATAAGGTAATATTATGCTAAGCACAAGAGACCGGCTGGGCAAGCTATTACTTGAGCACCCGTTAAACGAGCAGACGCTTCGAGGCGACCGCCCCGGCAATCTATTCCTGCGCCGTCAGCTCATGCGGCCAAAGCGTTTCCTGGCACGCATTCCACTGCTCAAATCACTAACACGCTACGTGTAGAATAGGGCAGCCGGCTTTAACGGTGCTGTATCCAGTAAACAGCCAATATAATCACAACGGCAACCACAATGAAGGCGACCCCGATGATGGCGCCAAGCACATATATCTGGCGGTCGGTAATGTGGGCCCTGATGGTCTTTTCAGGGGGGAATATGAACTGCGACAGGTCCAGCTCCTCATAATGCTTGAGATCCTGCAGCAACTGATCGGCCCTTTCGTACCGTTCATCCGGGTCCCTCCGGATACATTTCATAACAATGGCGGCTATACCCTCCGGAACCGAAGAGTTGAGCTTACGTGGAGAGACCGGGGTTGATGTCATGCGGAGATTCATAGCGGCAAACGGATTATCGGCTGAAAACGGCACGGAGCCGGTTAACATCTCATACAACATGATCCCCAGGGCATATATATCGGTGCGGCTGTCGCCCCTCTTTCCCTGTATCTGCTCGGGAGATACGTAATCCGGCGTCCCTATGGCGTCCGAAAATATCCTCCATGTGACCCTTCGTGCGCGTTCAAATAGGGCATTGCCCAGGTCGAGAATATGTATCCGTTCGCCGGGGCCAATGACGATATTTTCCGGTTTTAAGTCACGGTGTACAACCTCGCGGGCGTGAATATGAGCAAGGGCGTCAGCCATCTGACCGCCAATATTGAGAGTTTCCCCCAGAGGTAGCGGCTGTTTGTCTATAAACCGGCTGCGCAATGATACGCCTTCAACAAATTCCTGGACGAGATAGGGGCCATACGGGCTATCGCACAGCGCAATCATGCGGGCAAAGGCAGGATGATTCAGTTTCTGCCCGACTTTAAACTCCCTCAGAAACCTTTCATAGGTTGCAATGTCGCCGATCAAATCGATCATCGGGAACTTAAGCGCCACTATCACGCCATCGGCGGAACGGGCCTTGTAAATCCGCGCAAATCCTCCCTCGCCCACCTGCTCCAGAATTTCATACTGGCCAACTTTCTCACCAGTCTGAAACATCGATCCTCTTGACGGCCCGGTGGAGAAATAACCGTCCGAATTGCGAGCGGTAAGTTCTTCGGACGAGACCTGTTCGTTCATATTTTGATCCGGGCATGTAATCAGATTACTACTTTCCATATAAAATATACAGTCCCTCCAGACTAGTCCGACTTACCGCGGTCCGTAATAATCCGCCATAGAGACCGTGCCGGCGGCCTGTGGCCTACTCCGGTAACACGAAACACGATCGCTGTGATATTATCCGGGGCGCCTCTTCTGAGAGCAAGGTTCACAAGCTCTTTGCAGGCCCTGTCAGGGACCTTATTCTGCAGCATATCTTCAATATCGTATGGGGTAGTTTGGGACCAGAGGCCGTCGCTGCAGAGCAGATACGAGTCCCCTACCTGGATTTTCTCTTTGACCACGTCGACTTGCAGGAATGGTTCGGACCCCAGAGAGCGTGTAAGCTGATGGCGGCCGGGATGCTCAAGCGCCTGTTCCTCCGTTATCAGGCGCAGGTTAAGCAGTTCGGACGCAACAGTGTGGTCACGGGTAAGCAGCTCAGTATGGCCCCTGCGCGCCCGGTAAAGCCGGCAGTCGCCGACATGGCCCACTGCCAGAGTATCGTATTCGAGGACAACGGCGGTCAGGGTAGTCTGCATGTGGGACAACTCGGACTGCGCATGGGACCCATCAAAAACTGCGTCGTTAGCGTTGCGCACAGCGCGGGACACAAGGCGTTCCGGCGACCCTCCACGCCAGAATAAAAACTCGCTGATAATTGCCCTGAGCGCCATGCGGCTTGCCGTGGCGCCGCCGTGATGTCCCCCAACTCCATCGGCCACAGCCAGCAAATGGCGTAGTGTGTCATCTTTGGCAGCCACTGCATCAACTACATGAGCGTCCTCATTTTGTGGACGCACAAGACCGTTGTCGGTTATGGCATACCACATAATGCGGGTGCCGGTCCCGGTTGGGACCGGGACCGGCTGATCTAATGCTTTATCCTTCTGGACAACAGACATATGCTATCTCCTTATAAATGTTATTCCCCGGAGCTGCTGAGGACCGCTGGCGCCTGATGATGAACCAGGACAGGATGTCCCTGCCGACGGGTGTTAAGTACGAACCATGCCACTCCCGCCACGATCCAGACACCGACCATGGCGATGGCGATCATAGTGTCGGATGAAGTGCTCCCTCCCGCCGCAAGACTCAGGTAGACGACTGCGCCAAGCATGAGCAGGTTGGCAAGAAAACCCATCAGAGGAACCAGGCGGTGCTGCAAGAAGTTGGCGCCCGGCCGGCCCAGGAAGGCCACCAGGGCGATCAGGTTGGTCATTCCATATACCAGGAAGGTCCCTGTGTTGGAGGCAAGCGTTATCTGCGTCAGGTTATCGATATTCAGGACACCATAGGCGCCAAAGGCGGCTGACACCAGGACCAGAATCCAGACGCCCCAGTGCGGGGTGGCAAAGCGTCCGTGCAAGAGGCCCATAATGGACGGCATTTCCTTATCTTTACTCATTGAATAGGTTATGCGAACGCCAGTGTTAAGACAGGCCAGCGTCGTGCCGATCAGGGCCAGAACAACCGTCCCCGCCAGGATCAGCGTCATAACAAGGCCCGAACCGCTAAGCAGGCTGTCACCAATTATGCGCATCATATCTCCGATGGGAGCACTGGAAGCAGCTGCGGCAGCCAACCCTGTAACGGTTGCGCCCGTGGCATCCGTGGCCGTCAACTGGTTGCCCACGAAATAGTTGGCAGCGAAGTACTCGAACAGGTAAGCGAAAACGCCCTGGATAAGAAGAGACAAGAGAATAGCGCGGCGGATGTCCTTCTTGGGATTAATAGCTTCAGCGCCCAAAGCTGTGACAGATTCGAATCCGACCAGCAGCAAGATGGCTATGGTCGACTGGAATATTACATTGGTGAAATTGTGCGGCAGAAAGATGGCGCTGGCAGAAGCGACGTATGCTACTTCCGGATGGGTCTGCCTGTACACAATCGCCAGGATGGAAAATGCCACCAGGGACACCAGTTGAACCACGTTGATGATCAAAGCGGTCATGGTAGAACCGCTGATGCCGCGATAAGCAATGTACCCATTGACGGCGGCAAACAGCACTGCAACCAGGATCTGCTGCCAGATTGCCAGTGAAACGCCGAATAGTCCAAAGATGTATACGATCAGGGTGGCGGAGAAGGCCACCATAATGCCGGGATATATCCAGTAATAAAGGTGGGAAATCCAGCCCACAATGAACTTGGCTATGCGGGCCCACTGCCGGTGGGACGCCTTCTCTTTTTCAAGCAGTGCGGCCTCGGCAAAGTAGTAGGATGAACCGCTCCCCGCCTTGGGGTATATTTTGGCCAGCTCTGCATAGGAAATGGCCGTAAGAAAGGCCAGTATCAGCGCCGCAAACAGTCCGGTCCACATCTCGCCCATGGTGGACGCTGCGCCGTTCATCTGGGCCGCCTGGACCTGGAAAGTGGTCCACAGGAAAGCGCCGGGGGCAATCAACGCCATAGCATTGACCGTCAGAGCGGTCAAGCTGAGCGTAGATTTCATACCGCCTGTACTCTGTACCCCGGAAGCCGGGGGGCTCTGTGTATTAGTCATAAATCCCTCCTGTTAGCAGGTGGCAATCCGGAAAACAGATATGAAATGTAGAGGAGTTCCGTAAGTTTTCCAGTGGATTTCCGCCTGCTCTGTGCTTAATAGCTACAGTTTAGGAGGTTGAGATTTCGGGCAAGTTAAAGCAGGGTTACATTCCGGTTAAAGATGAGTTACAGCGATGTTAAGAGCGGGTTACAGGCATGTTAAATGCAGAGAGTGCAGATTTAAAAGGCCGGGGCAGGTATTAAATAACAGATATGAGTTTATCTGCAACATAACGGAGGTTAGAGCGGCTGCGCATTAATTATGCGAAGCCTTACAAGGCCGTTACTCTATTCATTTTCTAAAATATTCGTGAAGATAATGATATAATAATAATCGCACCGTATCGCATAAAATCATTGCACGCGCGGCAAGCTTGCTGCCAGTGAAGAATGAATTCAGGAGGTAAGTGGGATGGCTGAGACAATCATGATGATCCATGGGATGTGGGGTGGAGGGTGGTACTGGGAAAACTACAAATCAGTTTTTGAGAAAAGGGGCTACACCTGCGTAACTCCAACTTTGCGATTCCATGACATGGACCCAAAGGGACGGCCGGATCCAAGATTGGGTACTACCAGCCTGCTGGACTACGCGGAAGACCTTGAAAAACAAATACGGGGACTCACTAGCACACCCATCCTTATGGGACACTCCATGGGTGGCCTACTGGCACAGATTCTTGGAAGCCGGGGACTCGCTAAGGCGCTGGTACTGCTGACACCTGCATCACCAGCCGGTATTACCGCTCTAACCCCATCTGTTGTCCGGAGTTTCTTGAGCACATTCATGGGAGAATTCTGGAAAACGCCACGCAAGCAGACGTTTGGTGAGGCGGTCTATTCGATGCTGGCGCTGTTGCCACGCGAGGACCAAAGAAAGATCTATGATAGATTTGTCTATGAATCCGGCCGGGCAGCGAGTGAAATTGGCTTTTGGCAGTTCGATAAGAGAGGCGCCAGCAAGGTGGATGAAACAAAAGTGAATTGTCCAGTCCTTGTAATCTCAGGTTCCAAAGATAAAATTACTCCAGCCTCCGTTGTCAAGCAGGTCGCTGATAAGTACCATAACGTGTCGACTTACAAAGAATTTCCAAACCATGCTCATTGGGTCGTGGGCGAACCCGGCTGGCAAGAAGTAGCCGATTTTGCCGGCGAGTGGCTGGATAAAACGATTTCTGCAAAGACATAATAAATCACTGCTAATAGATTGACAGACGCCGTATTATAATTGTATTGATTGCCTGTATAATTAGTTTATATAAAATATAATCATGAAAGAAAAATATGATTTCGCCGTGATAGGCGGGGGCCTCACAGGCCTCATCACAGCCGTTCTTCTCAGAAAAGAATGCCCTGATAAAAGCGTGCTCCTCATCGAAAAGAACAAGTTCTTCGGGGGGCTTGCAGGCACTGAAATGCTTGGGGAATACTTTGTGGACTCCGTCTACTTTTTCTCCAACATGAAGCATTTCGCGAAGTACCTGGGGATCGAACATGAATTTGACGAAGACCTTAAATACCCGTTCCGTTACGTCAATGCCGTTAAAGGCGAACAATGGCATTTTGATGTTCATCAGGACCCTGAGAAGTTCAAGGCTGCGCTTATCAATAAATTCCCCGAAGACAAGAAGGGGATAACAAGATATCTTAATGATATCGGAAAAGTCTATGATCAGTTCACAGGAAATCTCAAGACCGGCTTGAACGCCCTGGATATAATGAAACTTATCTTTACTTCAAAAGAACTTCTTTCGGTAATGAACATCACCGTGGAAAAAGCCCTTAAAAGATACAAATTCAAAAACAACGATCTTTTTAAGATCGTGAATGCCTTCTCGGCACTGGCGGGTCTTTCGTCGGAGAAGCTCAACGCGCTGATCTACTATATCGCTTTCGGAAGCCTGCGTTTCGGAGCCCTCAGACAGAAAAAAAGTTTCAGCGAACTTGTCGTGAAGCTTGCTGACAAGCTCAAAACTTCTGGTGCGGATATCCAGCAGGATACGACCGTCGAAAAAATAAGCCGTCAAAGCGACGGATATTTTGACATAGCCGTATCGGGCGGGAAAGCCTTTCGTGCGGACAAGGTCATCAGCACCATCGACACCAAAAAGATGTTCTCCGGCATCGTTGACAAGAAGATCATGCCGCCCGGGTTCGCTGAAAAAGCAGCGGCTCTCAGGATGTCTCCTTCCGCATTTATCATGCGGCTGGTGATAGAGTCGGACAGAGCTGACTATCCGACAAATATAGGCCAGCTTCTCTTTCACTCTGACGAATTCGCATATTCAAAATATTATGACCGCTCACTGGAAAACGCTACACCGCTGGACGAGGGTTCCTTTTATTTTGCCGTATCGATAAGGGAACAGGAAAAGAAAGGATATTTTTCGATCGAGCTTCTCGCTATGCCGGTATCATACGGCTATTGGGCAAATATCAGGAAGACCGGCGAGGAACCTTATAAAAAGGAAATAGAGAAATGGGAAGATTTCTATCTGGACAGGCTCGAAGAATTCTTTGAGCCGGGCCTTCGGAAGAAGATCGTGCAGAAAAGATCTCTCACGCCGCTGAGCATCGAAAAAGCTTTCAACGTGAGCGAAGGCTCTGTATTCGACATGGCCTTTTTAACCGAGCAGACAGGTCCGAAAAGGCTTCCTCTTAAAACACCAGTGAGGGGAATGTACCACTGTAAAGTGGTCCACGGGGTTTTCGGGGCTTTCTTCCAGTCATTTTTGGTAGTCGACGAGATCCTCGGAGGCAAGCTCAACAAAAAGAGCTACGATTTCACAAAGCTCGTGTAAGACAAATATCAGGTAATCATTTCTATTGGGGATTATCGATCAGAGGATTTTTGAGGTTGTCGGGAACCGCTTTTACCTTATTGCCGGTAAAAACAGCAGCAGAGGCACACGGCCTCTCCGAGTACAAAATGCCCGGGTCCAGGTGTCCCTTGATCGTTTCCATTTAATAAGAAAACGGCAGGATATTCTACGTTTAAGGAGTTGTGAAAACGCTATTCCACGTTGTATCCCGCATCCATTTTAATCAATCTCCGGAAACCGTGCTTAACTATCTCAGCACGACAAGTTACTGGCCGGAATGGCATGTCCAGAGCCGCCGCGTTGAAGGCACAGTAGACCGTCCCATGCAGTTGGGAGACAAGGTTGTCGAGTATATCAGTCTTAATCCCGATGATAAAGAAAAGCTGGTGGCTGTCGAGTGGACTGTGGTTGACCGCTGGCAATCGAGAATGTACAGGATCGAAGCACGTCCTGTCGTAGACGGGCGCGTAACGGGGGAAGTGGTTTCTGCAATAAGCTATGTTTTATTTCCCACAGGTGATGGTGGAACGGATTTTACAAGGGAAATGAATATAGTAAGCCCCAAGGAAATGCGTAATTTTGACGTATTTAAAAAATTGCAGGACAAGTCGGTAGAGAATATTAAAACGGCATTGGACAAAAGGTTTAGTTAAAGTTAAGTCTGACTGTTTAAGATATTTAGATCATGAGAAACATTCTAATAATAAATCAGGCGTCCCTTGTACTTGACAGCCGCTTCGGTTGCCCCCGCCAGGAAACCCAGCGGAGACGTCACGGTGCCCCCTTTGATTTCAGTAAGTATATATTTCATGAAGCTAAAAATAAGGCACTTTTTAGTGCATACTACCAGTCTGGGCATTTGATTTATTTCGATTTTGGGAAATGCTGAGAGCGGCGTGAAAGCATTATTTGCGTTTATAAGGCCTGACATCAGTATTCGGCCTTTGAGATCTGCGACAGTATCAGAATGTGGGTTCCAGTCCAGTCCACCTTGCGCCCTCTCTGGGAGTTCTACATTAAACCATGCTATATTTGGAGTCCTTATTACTTCTTGCTAATATCCATATGTAAAGTGGACCACCATAGTGTTATTTGAAGGACTTATTACTCCTTGATATTTGAGCGATTTGCAGCATTTGTTTTCTTGACATTGAAAAAATAATGAGTATATACTCATGAATCAAGAAATGGGAAAGGCAATTACTTTATTTGTAGTAATACAATATGGTTAATTTGTTTAATCGAGGTAAAACTTGAGCCTTAAGTTATTAATTGAATTTGATATCGACTGCGCTTCTCCTCTAATGAAGTTCACGGCACCTAATGAGGTCATTCGCAACGTACCTTGTATTATCTCTCTTTATTTAACCAATTTAGGTGAAAATGAATTTCCTGGAGGTAGGGTTACGTCTTTTCAGATATTAAGCGGAGTAAACCAAAACATTATCTATAATAGGACGGAAGGTGATATCAAGATTGGCAAAGTTACATCGGGTGAACGAATTAAATTATTGAGCGAAAATTACATGCCAGCAACCGATGGCCTATCTTGGATAATTTGTATGATAGTGCCTGATGGGGATGATAAAGAAATATCCTATTATCAAACTCGTGATGATGTATTGACAGGTGAAATTACATGGAGAAATTGGTTCTACGTAGTTAATAGGGAATTGATTGCTCTGACTGCTGTAATCAGTGAACTTAATGAACATATGCAGCACCAAAAAGGAGGTAAAGAATGACTACCATAGCACTTCCGTTGCCGCCTTCAGCGGGGATTGCCACTTGCTTCATTAGCTCAAATTCTTCACAAAAGCGATTTGAGGATAGGAGAGATGCTACAACTTCAGAAAATAGATTAATGGAGTTGGAACACAGACTGGATCTCTATGTGCGGGCAATACTGAAACACAGTCTTTCCCAAAGAGAATTTGAGGAACTAACAACCCTTTCCACAGACAGCCTTGAAAATATTCGTACTATGAGCAATATTCTCGAACAATTAAGAAGTGACAAGTAGCAGGATTAGAAAATTCGGAGATAAATTGTTTTGGATGACAATCTTAAACAGATTGATGATCTGATAGCGGCGCTCCGTAAAGAAAAATCTCTTTACAAGCGCCGCTTTGAGTTACTAGGTAAGCAAAAAACAATCATAGAAGATTGGTGCGGCATGTACCTTGAGTTGTGGAGTCTGAAGCAACAAAGGGGTATTAATGCAATTGATATACCGAACAGAGAGAAGCATATTTTTGAGTTCATACTTAGTGATGAAACACTGCGAGAGGAAGAGCAATATCTTGAAGCTGCCTTGAATCAGTTCATCCGAGACAGACGTTCCATTTCGTTTGCTGAGATTGAGAACATAATTGAAACGTTTGACACATTAATTGATAAACTTGAGACCTATAGAATGCAAATTATAAGTCAAAAACCTCCACCACAGCAGGACACTAAAAAACTTGTCGGCAAAATTATCAAAATAATTGGTGGTTTGGCTTTGATTTCATTAGACATTCCAGTTTTAAATGTTCAGACTATTATAGGCGGAGCTATATTGGTCATATCAACCCCGCTTGAATGGTAATTCGTCGAAGATATAAGTCCAAAGAAGAAATTAATATAGATAATTACATTTCAAGTAGCGGCGACCTGTAAAACTTCATGCTATCCTGAAAGCTGAATGACCTCGTATATCTCTGCACCATTTCCAGGCTTTCCCAACGCCCAAGTTCTTTAATTGTCATAGTATCTATGCCAGCTTTTCACAGTAGCACAGTAAAAGTACGCCTGGAAATATGAGGTTTACAGGCAATGCCAATCTTCACTTCGAGGCGTCTTAGCATCCTTGCTATAGCATGTGAGTCGATATCCAGCGATCTGATCCCCTCTTCGAGGGCGAGTCACGTCTAGATCCAACCCGCTTTTCTCTTTCTGTTTTGCGATATCCTCTTCCTGAAGGATGCGGCGAAGGACTTTGCCGACCATGGACTTGGGCAGATCGGTCCTGAACTCGACGTGCTTGGGAACTTTATAGGCGGTAAGCCGCTTCCGTTGCTCCCGCCAGGAAACCGAGCGGCGACGTCACGGTGCCCCCTTTGATTTCAGCAAGTTTATATTTTATGAAGCTAAAAATATAGCACTTTTAATGTGGATAGCCAGTTTTCCACTCGACTGAACAGGATGAGAGAACAAGTAA
>Ga0182021_10009104_pt1 | contig 11752 bp, 10 predicted proteins | sample 612E3MmetaG_FD_120493 | JGI IMG/M metagenome (GOLD analysis project Ga0182021, IMG submission 120493) | Permafrost microbial communities from Stordalen Mire, Sweden - 612E3M metaG (Illumina Assembly) | ecosystem: Environmental > Terrestrial > Soil > Wetlands > Permafrost | place: Sweden...
AGCCCCGTCCCTTGGGACGGGGAGGAAGGGCGCCTTCTCCAGCCCCGACTAACATTGGGGCAGAGGCTTCGGCGGGTTTCGCCTCTTTCCGAACAGGAAGCCCCGCCGCTTGCGGCGGGGAGGCTTCACTTCTCGAAAAGGAGACATCGATGCCTATCGACGGGCTCAAGGCCACGGGCAGGGTCGAGGGCCTCGCGGCGAGGATCATGCTTCTCGTGGCGGCGGCCGTATGCCTGCCGCTGCTTACCGGGTGCAATTGGGTGATGCTGACCGCCGTAACGGGCACCGGCTATGAGGCCACGGCCCAAACGACGACCGAAAACCTCACCAAGCTCGCCTTCATCGAAGGGTCGATGTACGTCGATAAAGCCGTAAAGGTGTGGATGGACCGCGGACAGCTTCCGCTTCCGCTGGATGCCATGGCCGACGGAGTCCACGACTTCAGCATCCGCTCGACGACGCCCGTCAACGTCAAGGGGTCGCTGGGCGCCCGCGCCGTCGAGCTCTGGGATCGCGACCGTCTCGTCGCCGAATACGTCGTCGCCTGGGACCGCCGGCCCGAACAGTACCGCCTCGTCTCCGCCCATAACAAGCTCTACGGAGGCGATCTCGACGTCAGCGCCGTTCCCGTCCTCCAGACCAATTTCGTGGAGTGAAGCCTCCTACGCCGCCCGCTTCGTGTCCGGCTTCGGCGAAACCCGCCATAGCTTTAACGAAGGCGGGTAACCGCTCCCGGCTCCAAACTCCCGCGTCTTGAGCCCGCGGACCCGGTCGTCGGGAGGTGTCGCTCCCGGGTTGCCGGTTGTGACTTCCGACTCCTTCCCGAAATGCATTTGACTTTCCGACCGGAATTCGCCAACATACAGTGCTTGACCGCCATCCCTTTGGCGGCCTTGCTCGCCTTCGCCGGCGCGACCCTCAAACGCACAGGCGACGGGTTTCCTCCGCTCCCTCGGGCGGATTGCACGTTCATCCGGAGGACCGCACGGGTATGAGACGCGCCATCCTTTCCGACATCCACGGCAACCAACCGGCCCTCGAGGCCGTGCTCGCCGATATCCGGCGTCACGACATCGAGGAGATCGTCTGTCTGGGTGACGTCATCGGCTACGGGGGACGTCCCAGGGAGTGCGTGGACCACGCCCGCAAGTTCCACTGGACCGTGAAGGGAAACCACGAGCTGGGACTTTTCGACAAGGAAGAGGGGAAGCGGTTCAGTGCGCGTGCGGCGGATTCCATCGAATGGACCCGTCGCCGGCTCGACGCCCCCGAGGACCCCCAAAGCCGCCTCCGCACGGAATTCCTCTCGAAACTCCCCGACAAGTGCGTCGAGGGCGACATCGTTTACTGTCACGGCAGTCCCCGTCTGCCCGTGAGCGAATACGTCACCCCGAACCTCGGCAAGCTCCACCCCGAGCGGCTCAAGGTCATCTTCGCCGTCTTCGAGCACGTGGCTTTCGTCGCCCACACCCACGTCCCGGGCGTATATGCCGAGGACCTCGTCTTCCGCACCTCCGTCGACATCGGAAACGAATACCAGATCGGTCCCGAGAAGGTCATCATCAACGTCGGCTCGGTCGGTCAGCCCCGCGACGGCAACAGCCGCGCCTGCTACGTCGTCCTCGACGGCGCCACCGCGGTCTTCCGCCGCGTCCAGTACGATATCGACCTTGCCGCAAGCCAGATTTACGCCGTCCCCGAACTCGACGACGGTCTTGGTGACCGACTGTACGACGGACGGTGAACCCCGAACCGGTGGAGCGATGGAAAAGCGCGTCATCATAGCACTCCTCCTCTGTGGGCTGGTGCTGGTTATCCACATGGTCTTCATAACGCCTCTCTTGAGGCCCAAGCCCGTCCCGGGCGCGCCTGTCAGCACCCCCGTCACTCCCTCCGTGCCGGCCGACAATGGAACCGTGACCCCCGGGTCCCCGAATGTCCCCCCCACGCCGACCCCCGTCACCCCTGCGCCGACGCCCGTCCCCGGTCAGCCCGCAGCCTTCAAGAGCGCCCCCGATCAGGACAACCTCACCGTCCAGTCGTTCCCCCTCAACAGCCCGCTCCTCGTTAGCACCTGGTCCAACGAGTTCACCGGGGGATGCCTGGATGTCACCTTTACCGGCTTCTACACCACCGTGAAGCAGCAGGAAAAGCTGAAGCTGTTGGGGGTGTTTGATCCGGTTCTGGTCGAAGGCGGCAAGCCAAAGCCCGTCCCCATCATGGTCCTCGAGTTCCCGGAACTCCAGGACGCCCTCGCCAACATGAAGATGCACGCCACCCAAGCCCCCGACGGCAGTCTCGTCTTTCGCGGCGTGATCCTGCAGCGTGACCCGGCGACCGGCCGGCACGAGCCGTTCCTCGAGGTCACGAAAACCGTGCGGGCTCCGAGCGACCGCTACGAAATCCAGATGGACGTGACCCTCCGCAACCTCACCGCCGCCTCGGTCACCACGAAGTGCATCATCCGCGCCCTCGAGGGCATCCACGTGCAGGAGGAATGGCGCACCGAGGGGAAGGCGTACATCGGGCATCTCAGCGACAAGGGCTACCCGGTCCTCCAGACCCAGGCCGTGAGCAAGTTCAAGGGTGCGTGGCCCGAGGCGAAAGAAGCGACCGGCAAAGTCATCTGGGCCGGGCTCGACGACCGCTACTTCGCCGCGCTTCTCTTCGCCGAGAACCGTGCCACCATGGAAGCCGCCACCCTCGAACCCGTCAAGGTGCTTCTTGTCCCCGGGGGACAACCCGTCGACTCCGTCCGCGTGAAGGTCGCCACCGCTCCCGTGACTCTTGCCCCCGGCGCCGCCGAGACCCGCAAGTTCCATCTCTTTGTCGGTCCCAAGCGGTCCGACGTCCTCGATCAATACGACAGGCTCGGCCTTCCCCGCCTCGTCGATTTCGGCTGGTTCGGCCCCATCGCCGTCTTCCTCGTCTGGGTACTCCGCGGCTTCTACGCCGTCGTCCGCAACTACGGCGTCGCCATCATCCTTCTCACCGCCGTCACCCGGGTCGCTCTCCACCCCCTTACCCGGAAGGGCCAGGTTGCCATGTACCGCATGCAGAAGCTCCAGCCGAAGATCAAGGAGCTCCAGCAAAAACACAAGAACGACAAGCAGAAGCTCGGCACCGAGCAGATGAAGCTCTTCCGCGAGCACGGGGTCAGTCCCTTCAGCGGCTGTCTCCCCATGCTCCTCCAGATGCCCATCCTCTTCGCGCTCTTCTACGCGCTCCGTCAGACCTTCGAGATGAGACAGTCCCCGTTCTGCGGGTGGATCACCGACCTCTCGCTCCCGGACACCGTCGGACACTTCCCCGCCGGCCTTCCGTTCCTCGGCGGCGTGGCGATCAACATCCTTCCGCTCCTGATGACCGTGGCGATGTTCTTCCAGCAGAGGATGACGCCCAAGTCCGACGACCCGCAGCAGCAACAGCAGCAGAAGATGATGGCGTTCATGCCCCTCCTCTTCGCGTTCATGTTCTACAGCATGCCGTCGGGACTGTGTCTTTACTGGTTCACGAGTACCGTCCTCGGCATGGCCGAGCAGTACCTCATCAAGCGGCATCTCGTGAAACTGGGGGCTCTCGCCGTTCCCGTCAAGGTCAGGAAGTAGCAGGCCGCTGCAAAAACGTTGTCATCCTGAGCGGAGCGAAGGATCTGGCCACATAGGGGGAAAACGCCCCTTTTCCCGGCGAACTCGGACATTGCAATGACTGCCCGGCAAGATTCTTTCTCCTCCTTGGCTTCACTCCCTGCTCCACCGATACGCGGCGAAGCCGCCGATACCATCGCGGCCGTGTCGTCGGCGCCGCTCGCCGCCGAGCGGGCGATTGTGCGCATGAGCGGTCCCCGGGCGATCCCCGTGGCGGCCGAACTCTTCGACCCCCAGGACGGTCCGCCGCCCGCCCAGCTTCCCGCCTGGTCGGTCGTTCGCGGCACCCTCAAGCTTCCCGCCCTCGCCTCGCCCGTCCCGGCGCTTCTCTACCTGATGCGCGCACCGCGCTCCTACACCCGCGAGGACGTCGTCGAGTTCCACATCGTCGGCAGTCCCCCGCTCGCCGCCGCGCTCCTCGCCGAACTCACCTCCCGACAGGTTCGTCTCGCCCGACCCGGCGAGTTCACCGAGCGCGCCTACCTGAGCGGCCGCATCGACCTCTCGCAGGCCGAGGCCGTCCTCAAGCTCATCCGCGCCCGGAGCGACGCCGAGCGCCGACTCGCGCTCGGGGAACTCACCGGCGACCTCTCCCGCCGCACCGACATAATCGCCGAACATCTCGCCGAAATCCTCACCCGTGCCGAACTCTCCCTCGATTTCTCCGAAGACGACGTCCCGGACGTTTCCCCCGCCGGCCTCGCCGCCGGCCTCGCCGGCCCGGCCTCAGGACTCGACGACCTTCTCCGCTCGGGCGCCGCCTCCCAGGTCTTCGCCGAACGTCCCCGCGTCGGCATCGTCGGCCGCGCCAACGTCGGCAAGTCGAGTCTCTTCAATCGCCTCCTGGGCCGCGACGAGGCCATCGTCACCGACGTCGCCGGCACCACCCGCGATCTCCTCGAAGCCGAACTCTCCCTGGACGGCGCCGAACTCCTCCTCGTGGATACCGCCGGCGAGAAAATCCCCGCCGAGGACCTCGATGAACTCGCGCTCGAGCGCTCCCACGCCGAGCTCCAGCGCGCCGACCTCGTCCTCCTCGTCATTGACTCAAGCGCTCCTCTCACCCCCATCGACCTCACGCTGATCGAGAAGCTTCAGCCCGGTTCCCCTCTCCCTCCGGGAGAGGGTAGGGGCTTGTCCGCCGTAGCCTTGGCGAAGGCGGATGAGGGGCAGGTTTTCCCCTCTCCTCCTTCAGGGGGAGAGGGTAGGGTGAGGGGGAAATCTTCTCCCTCTCCCTTCCTCATCGTCCTCAACAAGACCGACCTCCCCGTGGACGGCGAGACGGACCGCTTCGTCCGGGGCCGCGGACTCGTCGTGCCCGTCTCGTGCGTCACCTCAAGCGGTCTCGACCGGCTGCGTGACGAGATCCGCGCTCTTCTGACCGTGCGCGGGGTCGAGCGCGCGGGACTCCGTTTCCTCTTCAACCTCCGCCAGCTCGACTCTCTCCGTCACGCCCGCGAAGCCCTCGCCCGGGCGTCGACCGCCGCCCACGATGGAATCGGTCTCGAATTCGCAGCCGCCGAAATCCGCACCGCCTTGGGCCACCTTCGCGACCTCACCCACCCCTTCACCGAGGACGAAATCCTCGACCGCATCTTCTCCCGCTTCTGCATCGGAAAATAGAAAAAGACGCTGAGCCTGCCCGCCGTAGTCCCGATGTATCGGGACGAAGGCGGGACGCTCAAACGATGCGATATCTTTGTGGCACTGGTCCCGATGTATCGGGATCCGCCAGTGTCTTTTGCCTTTTTCCTCCCCCCTTGAGGGGGAGGGCAGGGTGAGGGGTGGATGGAAGACGAAACGTCATTCTCATTGACTCTTTGTGCCACTGCGCGGCTTGCCCGCCAGTGTCCTTTGCATATTGAAAAACGTGCGGGCAGGCCCCCGACGCTTCGGAACCTGTGCCACAGGCGGCAGCTTGCCGCCCGTCCGAAATGCTGTGGAAACTCGGCTCCTCGGTATGTAAGATTAACGTGAAGTATTCCGGAATCGACGAAAGGGGCATCGGTTGGGACGCATTCAAGCGGTTGTCCTCGGAGCACTCGTGGTACTGGCGGCAGGGGCCTTCGCGCTGAGCCCCGCCGCGAAGTTCTGCTTCGGGCAACACCGCGAGACCGGCGGAAGTGCCTTGGATTTGGCGGGTTACGGCGGGGCGATGGTCGATGCCGTCGAAAAAGCCCGAAGACTCTCCTGCATGAATAACCTCACGCAGATCGGGATATCCCTGGCCCTCTATCGCGACGCCTCCGACGGCAAGTGGCCCAAGAACCTCCAGGTCCTGGTGGAAAAGAAATACCTCACGCAGAAGTCGCTCCAGTGCCCGTCCGTCAACCCTCACCGGCCCGGCGTGCCTGTGGAGTACGAGTTGGTCAGGACCGAAGGCCGCAACTTTGCCGAAACCGACATCATCGTCTACGATCACAAGGACAACCACAAGGACGGTCGGAACGTCCTCCTCTTTAACCAGCAGACGCAGTGGCTGTCCGAGGACGACTTCAAGAAGCGCATGGGCAACGAGCTTACAGATAACTGACAACCGGCAAGGAGAATTCCATGGAACGACCGACCTGGGACGAATACTTCATGAAGATCACCCACACTGTCGCGGAACGTTCCACCTGTCTCCGCCGTCATGTCGGTGCCGTGCTCGTCCAGGAGAAAAGGATCCTGGCCACCGGGTACAACGGTTCGCCTCGCGGACTCAAGCACTGCTCCGAGGTCGGCTGTCTGCGCCAGCGCAATAACGTTCCCTCCGGCGAGCGTCACGAATTGTGCCGCGGTCTCCACGCCGAGATGAACGCGCTTCTCCAGGCCGCCTCGCACGGCATACGCATCGAGGGAAGCACGCTCTACTCCACCACTTACCCCTGCTCGCTCTGCGCCAAGATGCTCATCAACGGCGGCATCGTGCGCGTCGTCACCGTCGAGGACTACCCCGACGCAATGGCCAAGGAGATGCTCGACGAAGCCCACATCCAGGTGGACATCCAGGGAAAGAGTTGAGTGCGCTCCGCCACTATCTGTTGTGTGGGCCGGCGGGTCGGGATGAGCGCCAAATCGCCGAACTGCTGGCATAGATGCCCGCAAACCGGGAAAATCAACTTCTCGTGAGCGGCGTGTTGCGCCTCGGTTAAGAGCTAACTTCATGCAGGAGCAAGGGATACGCAGTCGCTTCTGAGTTCTGGCCCGCGTCGCGCTTCTCCGCGCATCTCGCTCTTTGCCTTTCACAAAAATGATCGGACTTCCGCGCTGTTTAATCTTGCGTGTAACTTCCCCCTGCTCTTGGGCTTAAGTGCGTCACATAATACCACGGGCAGTGTTTTGCCAAAAACTCTATATAGGTTGTTGACCGACCCGTCGATACAACATATAGTGCCCTTAACAGCGTGGGAAGGTGCGCTGACTTGCGCTTTGACATGGCCTTTCTGGAGCATGGTCCGGGAGATGGCGGAGTCTGTTGAGGGCATCCGGAACTAACCCGGAGAGGCAGCTGGATAGAAGGCCGACGACCAAGGGGGAACCCTGATGACAGGTGGGTAGTGGCCAGCAACCCACCTCCTCTTGTCAGTTGCATGGTTCCATCGGTCCGAACGCCTTGGTCACGTCCTGCCTGTCACAGGTCGTCGGTTCTTCGGGAAGCCGGTTTGCGCGCCTTTCAACGCCCGGTCGTTGAAGGGTGCTTTTTTCTGGGTGGTGGCCGCTCGTTTTGGAGGGTACCGCGGTGAGATGTCCCTTCTGCAAGAAGGACAACGACAAGGTGGTGGACTCTCGCAGTTCCGCCGACGCGACCGCGATACGTCGCCGACGCGAGTGTCTCTTGTGCAAGCGACGTTACACCACCTACGAGACGATCGAAGAAGGCGCCATCCGTGTCGTCAAGAAGGACGGCAGCCGCGAGCCCTACGACCGCAACAAGCTTCTTGCCGGCGTCACCAAGGCCTGTGAAAAGCGTCCCGTGCCCACCCGGCTCATCGAGGAGCTCGCTGACACCATCGAATCCGAGATCAACAAGATGTTCGACCGCGAGGTCACCAGCCGCTTCATCGGCGAGCAGGTGATGAAGCATCTCCGCAAGCTCGACGACGTGGCCTACGTACGTTTTGCATCCGTCTATCGCGACTTCAAGGACGTGACGGAATACTACCAGTACATCGAGGAGGCCAGGGAGAAGGACAAGCAGGAAGGAGCCGCTCAAGACACCAAGCCCGAAGGCTGATTGTGTGGTATAATTTATTTATGGGTCATAACGAAGCACAGGCAAAGGCGTTGCGTAACATCCGGTGCCATATATGGTTGCGCAAAACGCCGAAGAGAAGAGGGGGACAGTCGTGAGCAAGATTCAGTCAGTGAAGAAGAGAGATGGACGCATCGTTCAGTTCGACGTCGAGAAGATCACCGAAGCGATCTTCCGCGCCGCTCAGGCCGTAGGCGGTGAAGACCGCTTCATGGCCCAGGAACTCGCCGACGTCGTGGTCCTGTTCCTAGAGAAGAACCTCAACGGCAACGGCATGCCCGGCATCGAGGACATCCAGGACATGGTCGAGAAGGTCCTGATCGAGACCGGACACGCCCGCACCGCCAAGGCCTACATCCTCTATCGCGACAAGCGTGCCCGCCTGCGTCGCGGCCTCGAGGTCCACAAGGAGCGTCCCAACGGCAACAACACCACCGACTTCAGTCTCCTGGTCGACCCCGGGTCAAGGGACGAGATCCTCACCTGGGAAAAGGGACGCATCGCCCTGGCGCTCGAAAAGGAAGCCGGGCTCAGTCCTTCGCTCGCCTCCGAGATCGCTTCCTCCGTCGAACGGCGCGTCTTTGATTCCGGTCTCAAGCGCGTCTCCACCTCGCTCATCCGCGAACTCGTCGACAACGAGCTCTTCGACCGCGGACTCAACGCCAAGCTCCGAAAGCAAGCGGTCATCGGCATGCCCAGGTTCGACCTCGACCGCCTCATCCTCAACAAGTCGCGCGAGAACTCCAACATCACCTCCAACAACCCGGAAGCCATCAACCTGATGATCGCCGAGACCGTCCTCAAGCAGTACGCCCTCGAAACCATCTTCTCCGAGGACGTTGCCGACGCCCATCTCCGCGGGGTGGTCCATCTCCACGACCTCGGCTATCCCACGCGCGTCTACTGCTCCAGTCATTCGCTCGAATACATCAAAAAGTTCGGCCTTCACCTCGGCAACTTGGACACCGGCTCCGCGCCCGCCAAGCACGCTAGGACGCTTACCGGGCATCTCAACACCTTCCTCGCCAGCATGCAGGCCTACTACGCCGGGGCGCTCGGCGTCGGTTACATCAACATCCTCTACGCCCCGTACGTCGAGCACATGGAGCACAAGCAGATGGTGCAGGAGGCCCAGCACCTCATCTTCTCCTGCTCCCAGAGTGCGTTCAGTCGCGGCGGACAGACCCTCTTTCTCGATTTCAACGTCCACACGGGCGTCCCGGCCTACATGAAGGGCCTCGAGGCGATCGGGCCCGGCGGAAAAAAGATGGGTCGCACTTACGGCGATTACGAAGAGACCGCGCAGAAGTTCCTCCGCGCCATGCTCGACGTCTGGCGTGCGGGCGACGAATACGGACACGTCTTCGCCTTCCCCAAGTGCGACTTCCACATTAACCAGGAGACGTTCGACGACCCGGCGCAGCTCGAGCTCCTCCAGTACGCCTGCCAGGTCGCCAGCGAGAACGGCACCCCCTATTTCGTCTTCGACCGTGACGCCGTCACCCTCTCCGCCTGCTGCCGCCTCCGCACCGCCATCAAGGACAACTACATGCTCACGCACCTCGAGAGCATGCGGTTCTGCGGCTTCCAGAACGTGACCGTGAACCTGCCCCAGGCGGCGTACCGCGCCGGCCGCGCCAACATGGACCGCTTCCTTGAGCACGTGGGTCGCGCCATGGACGTCGCCGTCAAGGCGCACCTCCAGAAGCGCGAGTTCATCGGCAAGCTCATGAGCGCACCCGACATGCCCCTCTGGGAGATCGGTCGTCCCGGCGCCGATGGACGCCCCTACGTCGACCTCGACGAGTGCACCTACATCATCGGACTCATCGGACTCAACGAGGCCGTCGATTTCCTCTTCGGCCGCGAACTGCACGAAGGCGACGACATGCTCCGCGAGGGACTGAAGGTCGTCTCCTACATGAAGTTCAAGGCCGACCAGGCCAGCAAGCAGTACGGACTCTCCTTCAAACTCGAGGAATCGCCCGCGGAAAGCGCCAGCCGACGCCTCGCCAAGGTCGACCTCCGCCAGTTCCCCGCCGAGGCCGATGGAATCGTCCGCGGCGACAAGGACCGCGACGACTGCTACTACACCAACTCCGTTCACCTGCGCGCCGACGCCCCCGTCGACATGCTCACCCGCATCATCAAGCAGAGCAAGTTCCACACCATGATCGAATCCGGCGCCATCATCCACGCCTTCGTCGGCGAAGAGCGGCCGCCTTCCACCTCCATCCTCAACCTCGTTGAGAAGACTTTCAGGAAGACCCGCGCCGCGCAGCTTACCATCAGTCCCGAATTCACCATCTGCAACGCCTGCAAGAAGATGGTCGGCAAGCTCGTCGAGACCTGTCCTTCTTGCGAGTCGACCGACGTCTACGGCGTGACGCGCATCGTCGGTTATTTCAGTCGCGTAAGCAACTGGAACAAGTCAAAGCTGGCGGAGCTCCGTGACCGGCATCGCGGAAATTACAGCCTCCAGGGGGTGTAGCTACCGGCATCGAGCGCTTCCGCGCGTTCGAGACGAGGGTGCGACTCCTTCCCGAGCCGTCACTGAGCCCCTCACCCGAAAGTCTGGAAACGATAGAGTCGCTGTCGGGTGTGCCGTGTTGCAAACGTGCGGCGCAAATCCGCCCGTCTTTGGGGGTTCTTGAGGCAAATCTCGGCGTCTTTTGCGTTATTATTCCCGCAAGATCTAGTCGATGTTTTATGGGATAGGGGGGCCACTTCATGGAAGTCATCGTCTTCGGCAAGCTCCAGTGCGGCAAATGCAAGGGTGCTCAGGACCGCGTGTCTTTCCTCGTCGGCAAAATGGGTCTTATGGAGAAGGTTGGCGTACGCTTTGTGGACGTCGATACGATCGACGGCCGCGCCGAAGGGGCCTTCTTCGACGTTTACGACGCCGTGCCCGTGACTATAATACGACATGACGGCGCGGATCTGGGTCGTTGGGAGGGAGAAGCCCCCAAGACCGACGAACTGGCGCCGTATTTCGAAAGCGTGAACGGTGTTTCCACAAATCAAGGGCTTCGTGCAGAATAGTCTCTTGGACTGGCCGGGGAAGATATCCAGCATTATCTTCTTGCCCGGCTGCAACTTCCGTTGCCCATTCTGTCACGCAGCACACTTGGTCGTGCGTCCTAATGAGTTGGAATCCATTCCTTTCGAATCGATCGAGCGCTTTCTCAAGGAACGTCGCGGCTGGATTGACGGCGTCATCATAAGTGGCGGCGAGCCAACGATTTCGGCGGACCTGCCCGAACTGGTCGACGCTCTCCGCAATCTCGGTTTCCCGGTCAAGTTGGACACCAACGGCTCTAATCCCGAAGTGCTCCAGAACTTGGTGAAGACTGGAGCGATTCGAGCCGTCTCCATGGACGTAAAGGCCCCGCTCGACGAAAGATATGCCAGGCTGGCTGGCGTGCCGGTGGACCTGGGGGCCATCCGCCGGAGCATTGATTTCCTGCTCTCCGGTGCGGTCAGCGATTATGAGTTTCGCACCACCGTTGCTCAGGGCCTTCTGGATGACGACGACATCCTGAATATCGTCAGAACCTTGCAAGGCGCAAAGGCTTACGTCCTGCAGAATTTTCAACCGGTGGATTGCATCGATCGAAAGATGATAGACCATAAGACGCTCGATCCCGAGGGACTGAAAGAACTTGCGGCCAGAGCCGCTGCATACGTCGAGCATTGCTGGGTCCGGGGGTTTGAAGAGGCGTTGCCCGGTGCCAAGACGGCGTGAGCTGGTTCCGTGGAGAAACACCGGCAACACGGGAAAACCCTCCCTTTACCATGGTTCTTGGTCGCCGGTTTGCCTGCCGGTCTTTGTGGTCTGAATTGAGACAGTTCTTGCGGCGACAGCCGAAAG
>Ga0182021_10009105_pt1 | contig 11752 bp, 7 predicted proteins | sample 612E3MmetaG_FD_120493 | JGI IMG/M metagenome (GOLD analysis project Ga0182021, IMG submission 120493) | Permafrost microbial communities from Stordalen Mire, Sweden - 612E3M metaG (Illumina Assembly) | ecosystem: Environmental > Terrestrial > Soil > Wetlands > Permafrost | place: Sweden...
GGGATCACCAATAAAGAAAGAAAAAGGGAAGCGGTTAGAAAAGAACCGCCTGCAATATGTTTTGTACCGATTTCATCGTAATAATAACCACAAATGATATCGGAAAGGAAAGTGCCCCTCATAGAGCTAACAAAGTTGTATGCTGTAATTGCCAGAATAAAGATAGAGATAGCCCTTAATATCTGGGTTGAAAAGCGAATTGTTTGAGCAAACCATCCTCTGGAATATTCTGAAACATAAATACCCACTCCGATGCCGACAATCAGAGAAATAATCGAAGTCATTCCCATTAATAATAATGTTCCTAATATGTGATTGAGCATTCCAGCCTGTAACACATTGTGGGAAATCCGGACAGGCCAACCGTTTTTCCAGATAATTTCAACCCAATTATGCCCTTTGAAAGCGTTAGTTAATATTGTCCAATTAAAATGCTGGCTTCCGTTCATAAATACCTGGAAAATGAGCAGGCCATACACGAACAGAATTAATAAAACCGGAAAAACTATCAAGGGATATCGTGAAATATCTTGAGCTTTCGGAGTAGCCCCAAGAAAATAAAACAAAGAATAGATCATCGCAGGCAAAGCCAATGAAATCAGCATCAGCGCCGAGATGAAGGAGCGGTGTACTATAGCATTCAGTTCAAATCCCCAAAGATATTCCGGAAGAATCATATGAACGATAGCAAATACCGCTGCCGCTATACAAAATGCCAATATTATCCATTTATTTTTTTTGGTCTTTTGGCGCACCATTATAAAAAGAGAGAAAAATGAAAGACTCAATACGAATAATAAAATAGTCGGATAGGCTTCCAATGAATTTAACGAAAGAGATAAACATCCCAAAACCAGTGAAACAAAAGATATTCCGCAAATTATCGATGACAATATCTTCATGAAGTGTATTTCCTTCGCAGTTTTCTTTGTAAGTATGCAGAAAGCGCTAGAATAATGAAAGCGATAACAAGAAGGATAAGTCCGGAAAAATTAGCTATACTTTCTTGGACTGCCCCACCAACCCCGGTTCCTGTAAACCCTCCTGCTAAACCTGCTGCGGTTGCGGTTAAAGGCGCGGTAGGTTCAAAGACATCCAGTAAAGGATTAGGAAGTCCTGATTCATAACCTACAACCCACGCGACAATGATGACATCCCCCATTGCCTTCAATGTTCCCAGCGTAATTGATGCGCTTATCCCAGAAAGAGCTGCTGGAAGGGTAACTGTTCGCAATGTATGCCATTTGTCGGCTCCTAGAGCAAATGACGCTTCTTTTAAAGAATGAGGGACACTCTTTATCGCATCTTCCATCAGGGGAGCCATAAAAGGGATTAGCAATAGCGCCAGCAAAATTCCACCAAGCAGTGTACTATGATTAAATGGCAGCATTGCGGCTGTCCACCATGTCATTCCCGGAGGAGGAAGTTGATTTGAGGGAATACCCGCCGCGCAAAACTTGGGGATAATGAAAATAGCGCCGACGGTTGTGCTCATGAGCGCATATACAACAGGCGGGATGCCCGATAATAATCCTAAAATTGTCCGTATGAAAGAACTGATAATGCCAAATGAAAAATCAGTCGATATGACAGCTAAAGCAAGAGCGACTGGAATTGAGATTAACATCGCCAGCAAAACTACTAAAAATGTGCCCCACATCGCAGGGATCAATCCGTAATATCCTTTCCCTGAAGTGTACTTTCCGGAAAACTCCGGCGATAACAACTTACCTTTCCCAAATAATCCTACATGGGTGATTGCCGTGATACTATTCGTGACCAAAAGGATAATAATCAATGCAATTACAATTATCGGCAGAATCGCCAGGATAAAAGACAGCGCTTTTTGCCATGATATCCGATTGTTATTGTTATTGGGGTTATTTGCATTGTTCCCTAAAGAAAAAACCTTCAATTTTATCCTCTATTTATCAGGTTTAACCGGTAAATATCCGGCATCAGATATCAGTTTCTGTCCGCTATCAGATTGCAGGTAATCTACCAATTTCATCATTTGCGGAGAACTATCCTGACGAACTAAAATGTGAATTTTACGGCTCAGACTGTAACTTCCATCATATATTGCTTGGGCATCATCGACCGGATTGATACCATCTATTGAAACCACTCTTATCGGGATGTGTGAAGGCGCGACAGTCATCACTCTGCGTGAAGCAAATCCTATTTTAAAAGCAAAATCCGCGCCTTGCGAGTAGGAGCCGTCGGTTTTATATTCAGTCGAAAGCAATTCTTCTTCTAAATTCAAACCGGGGGAGGTAAAGGTTTTCCATGAAGAACTTATTGTTTTTTCATCCAAACCCAAATCCTGGAAGAGAGCAGTTTGAATATCATATTTTCCAGGAATTAAGTGAAAATAACAGGACAACACTTTAGGTTGGAGTAACCAACCTAAACCGGTAGCCGCCAACCAGCTATTTGGATCAAGTGAATCGCGTGTGTAGTATGCGCCGTCCCAGGCGCATTGGCCGGTACTGAATAATTCCTTGATATTATCGAGTGAAAGTCCTTGCAGACCTGCGGTCTTTTTTGTAATCCCGTATTGCCCGCCAACGTAGGAGTTTTCATCGATGACAACACATATGGCATCATAGCCAATAACATAGTCTTTCAGTCCGGTTAAGTCCGCGCTGTTTGGTTCTTTGCCGATGATGACAGCATCGCATTTACCTTTTTTCAGATCATTTATATCTGTTAATGAAGGGTTCATTGTTACCTTGGGGATATTTTGTCCGGAGGCGTTATCATTATTAATCAGCACTGATAAATAATATAAATCCCACGGTCCTGATAATTTGATAGAACCATCTTTTTGACTATTGGATGAACACCCACTAATTAAAGTTGAAACTATTGCAAAAATTAAAAATACCGATGACAGTCTGATTATTATTCCTTTATCTCGAATTGCCATGTTAAGACCAGCATCCCTTTGCTAGTTATTAATTTTCACACCGTCAAGCGCAACAACATAATCACCTTGTTGGACACCGAGTTCAACATCCGTTAATTTAGGTGAAATATTGCCATCTTTTAGAGCCGTAAAGGAATATGTACAAAATGTCCCGGTGCCTGTAGCTCCCCCGGGAACCATTCCCATCAAAGCATCACCCAGGGTCGAAATTGTTCCTTTGGTGTTGTCGATTTGAGCTTGAGGTAGCACCATAGTTTGAATTTTTTGCGCATCCGCCCAATTTTTGAAGAAACCGCCCTCATCTACTTTGTCGCATCTTAGCAAGGTTTGATCAAACATTAAACCGCACTGTCCCGAGCGCAGCATCTGGTCGGTATCTATCACTACATCTATTTTAATGACATCTCCGGCTTTTATATTCCGATTTGGTATCGACAAACTGATCGATGTTTTTGCGCTTGTTGGGTTCGCGGTGGACGCTGGTTTTGATGTAGTGGAATAAACCGTTGATTGTGGCGTTGTTGCAGATTGCATCGAGTTCGTAGTCGCTGCATTAGCTGCGTTACTACCGCTGCATCCTGAAAGCATTATTGCTGTTGCGCTTAACGCCACTAGCGCGGTTCCAAATAAAATTCCTTTGTTTAGTTCTTTTCTCATCTTTAATCTCCTTTAGATTTTTCGTATTCTGCCGAACCAATTGATCCCAGTACCATGATTTTAGCCATTCCATGGGGATGTAATTCCGGGTCATATTCCAGTGAAACAAGGATACGTGAATCCGGATTATTAACCAATTCAATACCGACGGAATCGTTGCTTGTGGGAATAATAATTTTTCCACCGATAATTTCCAGGTGTGTTTTGAAAGGTTCACCCTTCTTGACACTCCTGGGTAATATGTCATCCCACGTAACGGAAGTTTCCTTGGCATTAATTATAGGAGATGCTGGTAAGCCGGAAGCCTTGACTTCCATAACCGGTTGTTGAACTTGAATTTGCCCTTGAACAGCAGCAGGAGCCAGTGCCGGCGGACGGCGCCGGCGGACGAAATAGTACATTACAAGTCCACCTATTAGCAGCTCCAGAATGATGATAGTTCCAGCTAAACTCCAGCCCACGCCCATGAAGCCGGGACTACCTGAAGACATGACGGCATATAAACTGAAGTGGCTGATGTTCGCCGTGATTTGGTGATTTAGAATATCCACAGTGTAATCGGCTTTGACCCATTTATTTGTCTGGCTATCAAAATATAGCAAAGTTAACCCGCTGGCTTTAATATTTTGGGGGACCTGGGTCTGGTCATACCCGTATATTACGTTCATCGGAAAACTGAAGGTTGCCCCCGTGGGCCCGAATTCAAGCGCGCTGACAATATTTTGACCCGCTGGAGCCGCCGGCACATTGGTCGCCGGTTGTATGCTGATATCGGCAACCGGACTGCCGTCAATCGCGACAATTCTTGTTCCGTTTTTTATATTTAAACTGATGATCTGGTTATTACCGCTGTAACGGATATTCCCCTGCAGGAAGTCACTTTGCAATGTGCCGCCTGTATCCATCGAATTGGAAAGGTCCAGAGCAGTCACCAGTCCGCTGCTCGATACCGAAGCTGCCGGCGGAATCCTGGCAACAGTTGTTGTTGTCCTTGATGTTCTCGTTATAGGGGAGTAAGGTTGCGTAGTTGGTGTTGTCGTGGTAGTGGTAGTTGTATTGGAAGTAGTAGGAGTATTTGTTGAGGTAGCAGGAGTCGTAGTTGTCGTAGATGTAGTAGTACTGGTCGTAGCTGTAGTTGTGCTGGTCGTAGCCGTGGTAAAAGTAAAGCCATCTTTAGTAGCCGGAGTACCAACGGTAGTTACACTGATTGCTCCGCTTGCGCCGGTTCCCACCACTGCGGTTATCTGTACTGCAGAATTAACTGTAAAACTTTGAGCCGCTACACCACCGAAACTAACTGCAGTGGCACCCGTAAAATTCGCTCCGTTAATTACAACCGATGTGCCGCTACTGCCCGAGGTGGGGTTAAATGAAGTAATGGCAGCCGGTTGAATAAATGTAAAAGTAGTAGTTTGTTGGCTGGTTCCGCCGGGTGTTGTGACCATCACATATCCGCTCTGGCCGGTGCCCACAATTGCCGTAATTTGGGTTCCCGTGCTGTTAACCGTAAAACTTTGCGCCGCAATGGCTCCAAATTTAACTGCGGTAACACCCGTAAAATAGCTCCCATTAATTGTGATAGTAGTACCTACCCCACCTGAAGTGGGAGTAATATTTGAGATGGCAGGGGGTAATAAAAATGTAAAACTGCTGCTCGACGTGCCGGTTCCGCTAGCCGTTGATATACTGATTGCCCCGGTCGCGCCGCTACCGACAACCGCGGTTATCTGAGTCGCTGAATTAACTGTAAAACTCTGGGCCGCAGTATTTCCAAACGTCACCGTCCCCGCGCCTGTAAAATTCGTACCGGTGATTACCACTGTTACGCCGGCGCCGGCTGAAGTAGGTGTAAAAGATGTAATAGTCGGGGCCGGTTGGGCATTTGGATTATTGATAGTAATCTGCATATTGTCGTTTTGTACAGTGACCCCCGATATCGTAGCCGGAGGATTACTCCCGTCGGACATTTCGACATCAGAGGTGTGCACTGCCGTTGTACCGCTGGCAGTTGATTTAGCTGTCATATGATATACAAATACAACCCCTGTACCGGTCGGGCCTCCGCCCAGGTAATCCCCAAAAATAGCGCAACCTGGTTGCACTTTCCCATTGACATTATCAACTGGAACGGGAGAAGATGGTAACAATTGCACACTCGCGCCGCTGGCGCTATTCGCAGTCGCCCAGTCTTTGTAAAACGGCCCCAGGTCAACTCCCGTGCATTGAAGTTTAACCGGATCATAGTTCAGGCTGCAGTTAGCTGTACGGGTACTGCCGCCGCTAACGGTAATGTTAAGCGCAATGTCGAAAGAAGCTCCCGCATTAACAGTTGGATTAGTCATTGATAAACTTAAAGAACAAGTTGTCGCTGCGGCGACCGGCATGGAAAAAATAAATACACTGCCAATTAATAGTGAAACAACAATTCCGATTCTTATTAATTTAGTTTTCATTTATCTTCCACCCCTTATATCACCATAGTTTCGAATATGTTTTTCCTGTAATGAAAATTGAGCTTTGTCCACATTCTGGCTGTCCCGTACCTGCCTTTTCTTTTCTAAGTGCCTAATTTAAGCAGGTAAAAAAAGCCTGCTATCAATCAACCTCTGTTTTTCTGCGGTTTCGTTCAATTGCGAAAATCACACCGCCGACAACGAGTATCGTAATCGTGATAATGCCGACCAGAGCCCAACTGATACCCGGAGTATTTGTATTAGTGCTGTTTTGCGTTGTAAATGGAACTGCACCACCCTGTTGAATGAGGTTGCCGCCCAAACCGATAGCAACGCCGCTCAATCTGGAAATTGGGATTTCTCCGGACACCGTTTTGTTTTGAGTGGAAATATTGATATTGGTACATTGATGCCATGTTCCCTGGCTGAAATAACCCAGGACAAGGCTGTCTGTGTTATATTTACTGACTTCACTATCGTTGTAATGCACGGTTATGGTCGCCGTGCCTCTAGTTGTTCCTTCAACACGTGCACCAACAAATTTGATCGCAGTTTTACCAATGCCGCCTTTGATCGAACCGCTGGAGAACTGCACTGCGGTTTGCGGCAGGTTCAGGTAGCGTACCAGAATAATCGTTCCGCGGTTATTTGTCCCGGTCAAACTAGCTTCGGCCCAGGTTTTATCTGCCGCATTGAACTTTGCATCAGTGTCAGCGGAAAAGTCCTGATATGTAAGGCTGGGTTCGTCAATCGTTGGCGGAAAATAACCCTTGTAATTTCGCGAGGGTATAGTTGTTGATGACATCGGAGTAGTGGTTTGCGTGGTCGTTGAAGACGTACGCTGGGTTGTTGTAGTCGTAGTTGTTACGGTTGTAGACGCCGATGTACTGGTGGTTGCTGGGATGAAAGTGAATCCATTTAAATTCGCTGTTCCTGTCGCGGTGGTAACCGTAACGGAGCCGCTGCTTCCGTTACCAACCACGGCAATGATTTCTGTAGCATTGACTACGTTATAGCTGGCAGCCGCAACACCGCCGAAGCTGACGGAATTTACTGCGCTGAAATTAGTGCCATTGATGATAACACTGTCACCCGTAGTAGCGGAAGATGGGGAGAAACCTGAAATTGTTGGAACCATGCCAAGTGTGGTGAAAGTTAAATCAGTGCCATAAGTAGTATTAAGAGCGACGGCCTTACTGCGGAAATGGTAGGTAGTATTAGGCGTAAGTCCGGTGATAGCAGAAGTGAAAGGACCTACTGCGCTTAAGTTCTGAGTTGGAGTTGTGCTGCCGTAAGCTGTAGTGGTACCGTATTCGAAATTAACATTAGCACTGGATGCACCCCCAAGTGATAACAAGACTCCTTTCAATGTAGCCCCTGTGGCAGTAACGCTGGTAGCTGCGTTGGTACCAACGGAAGGTTGGTTACCGTAGGTGTAAAAATATAATCCTGAAGCCGGACCAGTACCGCTGATATTAGTGGCTATCACTTGCCAGTGATATTTTTCCCCCTGGAAGAGTGAGCCGTCCGGCAGAGTAAACGAAGTTGTAGTGAGCGGATCGCTAGTAAAGATTGCGTCGTTGTTTGTATAAGGAGCTCGACTTATTGTGAGCTCATATGAACGGGCGCTGGGGACCGCACTCCAGCTAAAGGTTGGGGTTAGAGTATTAATTATTGTACCGGGTACAGTGCTACTGCCAGGTCCAGTCACGACAGGTGCAGCAGGTATTGGAGGCGGTGCTACCACATTAAAGGATTTCGGAGTTCCGATGATAACATTTCCGTTACTCAAAGTGATGTTTGCGTTTGCGGTGTAATTGTTACCCAGAGACAGGCCCAGGTTGTATTCAGTATCAATAAGTCTGGGGTAATTGGGAAGGACCGACGGCGCTGCCAGTGATGAAGTGTTTTGAAATACTACGCTGCCATCACTGCTTTTGACCGTGACTTCAATTGTGGCATTAGTGATACGGCAATTGCCGGTATCGGTAAGTAAGGTCAATATACTAATCGGTTTTCCGGTATAGACCAATCCCGTGGAATCACTGCTGACATTAATACTGGTAATCTGTCCTGCAATATTGGGCACAAAAGAAGATGAGTTGACCGTTAGGATGACAGGGATCAGGACATCGGTGATAACCGAAGTACCCTCGGAGGGCTGGCCGTGTAACAAAACGCACGCGTATCGTTCTCCAGCTCCCGTGCCAGCAGGGACATTTACTGTAACTAACAAGTGCTGGTTGATACCAGGGTCAAAGTTCGTTTTATCCACGCTTACCCAAGAACGGGCGCTGAAAGAAGAAGTGTCATTTGTAGCAGTTAATGCTAAGGAAGCACCAGCCGGCGTTTCGCCAAGGCCGTCAGCAAGAACACTGACAGCGAATCCATTAGTAATATTAATATCATAGTGCTTTGAAGCTCCGGCTGAAATGGAATCGACAATCATATCCGGTCCGATTGTAATGGTGTTACCCCCTAGGGCGCTTAGAGCAACGGAAGGTGCAAAGGACAATATGAGAACGGCTAGGAGAACCACCGTAAATAACCAAATTAACGATTGTTTGAGCGTTGTTTTAATCATCTTGCCAAAAACCTCGCCTCGACGTCCGTACTTTAATTGGGGGGAGAGAAGCTTTACAGCCCCTCTCCCCCATTTACTAATTAAGAAAAATTACCAGGCGGTGGCGGAAGCTTGGAAGTTGACCTGGATATCGTACATGGAACCGCTTACTAGAGAGGGATCAGAAGCGAAGACAACCTGCTGGAAGGCGAGTCCGCGGGTTTCGCCCAGTGCTACAAATGTGGAAGAGGTCTGCTGACCTTCGGGGATACCCATTGCCAGGGTTTGCGGGGTGCCTGTCAGGGCCAGAGAGGCATTGGTCGGGGTGACGAAAGTGGACGGACCGGTCTGGAACGGGGTCAGGTAACCGCCGGAGGTTCCGACGGCAAGCTGATTGTGCAGTTTAATATAGGGGTTATAGGTGGTTCCGGTCAGTTTCGTCATTTTGCCGGCATCAACATTTGCATTAGGATCGCCGGTTACAGTTGGGGCAAGACCCTGGGCGGTGATTGTCCATGTCTGGTTGGAGATAACATTAATGTTGTTATTGCTAATGGTGTTCGGGCCAAGCACCAAACTGCTACCCATGTTAACGCTCGCGGGTTGGGTGAAGGAAAGGGTACCAACGATGCCGCCGTAGACATCGGTTTGCTGCCCGGATACCGGGTACTGGAAGTTGAAGGTGGCGCTGGCCGTATTGTTGGTTTCATTGCTTTCTGCAATGACGCCGGTGGCATCGGCGGTCACAACGATTGCGTCCAGTGCTAAGGTGTTGGTAATGGGGGTTGCGGTGGTCAAATTAACATGATTGCCTTGAGTAATCGCGCCAGTGGTCAGAGCAATGGGAGAACCGCCGTTGACGGCTACCCAGGAGACGCTGGCACCGGCATCGGCGTTACCGACGTTGTTAACCTGGAAGGAAACATTGTAGGTGGTCGGATCGCCGCTTAATGAAGCTCCGGAATGAACGGGAGAGGTGGTGACATTCGTGACAGTCAGGTCAGCCATGGGAACGTTGCCGATGGCAACAGTAATGGATTGGAGAGGACTGTTATTGGTTAATAACTGGTCGTTTGAAGAAGTATCACCAAATTCTGCGTCGCTGCTTAAGGTGATGGTAGCATAACCGTTATAACCGGCTGCTGCAGTGAAACGAACTACTGCCAGTGTGCCGGTTCCAGTGGGGCCGCCGGTGCCGCCCTGCAGATAATAAGAGAAAGCACCGGAAGAAGTACTGCCGGTGGTAGCAGTGCTGAAAGTCGGTGCAATTACGACTCCTGAGGTTGCGCTGTGGGCAGAAGCCCAGGAAGAGAGGAAAGTGCCTTCAGTAACGCTATTAGCAGCCATCTGGCTAGCGGTGTAATTCAGGTTGGTCTGCCAGTTACGTGCCTGACCGCTGATATTGGCATTAATGGTGATATCAAAGGTTTGCCCTGCATTTACATGAGCGGGCCCGGTGAGGGTCATTTGCCAGGTTCCCGCGGCCATTGCGGGAAGGGCGGTCACTAATGAGGTGGCAACAATTGCCAGTCCCAGGAGAACGCCAAGCGCTTTTTTGGGAAACTTACCAAACATTTACTATTTCTCCTAAATTCTTTATTTTTTTATTCGTTTTTATAATTGGTGTATGTCTTTGGCTGGTCGGTTACGGCATATTGGCTGAATAGTCATAGTTCCAATATAAACCGATGGAACCGACATCTGTGGAATTGACTTTGCCGCTCCGGTTCACGTCTGCCCTGACATTCCAGTTGGGATCGGTGGGAACAGAATTAAAGGCTGAACCGACAGCGCCGACATCTGTGGAATTGACTTTGCCGTTTTTATTGACATCCTGGTCCATGAAGAGCTTTAAGAAGTGCTGGTCCGCCACGCATTTCTGGCCGTCTTCGCCGGTCAGACCTGTGATTAAAGTCGTAGCGTTAGCAGCATTCGGTGATTGATAACCATGCAGTACGCCAACCTGTAAGAAACGGGCTAGCGGATAAAGACCGGTGTAAACATTGAGAGTGGTCGGGGAATAGGCGGTGGTGCCGCTGCTGACAATCTGGATTTCAGTGGCATGGGCTAATGGAGTACCATCGGAATTGACGCTGAAGCCTAATCCGACATAACCGATGCCGCCGGCGGCGGAACCATCAGTGGTGTTGATATCGGCCTGCATGGCTTCATTGGAGGTCGGTCTGTTCCAGCTGGCGCCCATTACCGCGGTAACCTTGGCGATTTCCAGGTTATATTCTTGGTTCGCATCTTTAGTGAATGAGCACTGGTCGCCTATGGATGAACGCGTGCCCGAACCTAACTCACGGGCAAAAATTTTGATCGGGATGTCATTTCCGATAGTGCTGGTTACAGGATCGGTAATCTGCTTCCAGCTGGTAATGGATGTATCTTCGTAAATAGATTTTATTTGTGCCATTGTCAGGTGTGTAATGCCGGTGACGTCACTGTTAATGATGACGCAAATCGCGTCGCGGGCGATCTTGGTGACATCCCACATCGGAGTAGTACCATCGGGTTGAACACCTTGGTTCCCTGAGGTCTTGAATGCGCTGGAAGACATGGCGACATCGCCCCAGCCGATCCCGGTGTCATCTCTGCCCCAGCCGGAACCGCCCTGTTGAACATCAGCGGTGATGCCGGGTAAATCAGAGGCGCCGTAGTTGGTCTTGAACTCATTGACGATCGGGTAGACGGTGGTTGAACCGGAAACTCTCAGGTTCGCGCTACCTGAAAAAGCGGTTGGCGTATAACCTGCTTGTGCGCCGTGCTGAGGACCGCTAGCGCTGCCGTATCCGGTAGGACCGGGCCAAGTTTGCACGTAACTGGTGGCAGAGACGCCGAGTGTCCATACCACTGCTAAAACTGTAGCAATCAGCACAGAACCGATTGCTTTTTTGTTAAAAAATGAAATGTGCACTATTTTCTCCTTTTTTAAATTTTGTTTGCCTGACTGCTCGATTAGTCTGCGTAATCGAGGACTATTCGGTTTTTCCTCGCTTTCCTTAGTGCTCACCTCCATATAGTTGAGCGCACGCCAAGCTTGACAAATTTACATAAATTGAGTAAAATTTATTATTGCTTGGGTTCGACCTGAGCTACGGGGAAGTCTCAAGGTGACGCCAGTCTCTATTGAACTTCCCCATA
>Ga0182021_10009106_pt1 | contig 11751 bp, 12 predicted proteins | sample 612E3MmetaG_FD_120493 | JGI IMG/M metagenome (GOLD analysis project Ga0182021, IMG submission 120493) | Permafrost microbial communities from Stordalen Mire, Sweden - 612E3M metaG (Illumina Assembly) | ecosystem: Environmental > Terrestrial > Soil > Wetlands > Permafrost | place: Sweden...
CCGATGATGCCCATGATGAGGTTGAAGTAGATCACCGGCGAAATCAGCGGCAGCGTCACGTGCCAGAATTTCCGCCACGCGCCGGCGCCATCGAGTTCGGCGGCTTCGTACAATTCCGCCGGCACGTTCTGCAGTCCGGCGAGATAGATCACCATCGAATTACCCACGCCCCACAAACTCATCAGCACCAGTGCCGGTTTCGCCCAGTGTGGATCGCCGAGCCAGGCCGGCGGCGTTGCGCCGAACCAGTGCAGGACCGGGCGCAGGAATGAATTGAGGATGCCGAGTTGTCCGTTAAAAATCCACAGCCACAGCATCGAACTCGCGACGACCGGCACGATCGACGGCAAATAGAAGATCATGCGAAACACCGGCAAGCCGCGCACTTCCTGATTGAGGAGCAACGCGAGCGACAGCGACACGATCATGCCGAGCGGCAACGACAACGCGGCGAAGAACATGGTGTTGCGCAGCGAAATCCAGAACACCCGGTCGTGCACCATGCGTCCGTAATTTTCCGCGCCGCACCAGACCGGCGATTGCAGCACTGAGTAATCGCAAAAGCTGTAGTACAACGACGCCACGACCGGATACAGCGTGAACACCGTCAGCCCGACGAGCCACGGCGCGCAGAAGGCAAGACCGTTGCGCAGGTTGACGCGTTCAAAGCGCGTCATGGCGACCGCCTTTCCAGACTGCGGCGGTGCAGTTCCCAGCTTTCCGCCGCGCGTGATTGCGCAAAGGCCAGCGCTTTGTCGGGCGGTTCCGACAACAGCCGGACGGCTTCAAACGCGGTAACGATTTCCCGCCGGTACTCCTCCCACATTCCGATCTTCGGAATGTGCACGGCGTTCGGACTTTCGGCGAGTTGCCGGAACACGCCGATGTACGGATGCGGATGATGCTCGGTGAAAAATGGGCTCCAGTCGCGCAGCGGCGAGTTCTTTTTTTGGAGGTAGCACAGCAATTCCACGCCGCGCAATTCTTCCCGGCGTTGCGCGGTCGGATTCATCGAGCCGACAAACTTGATGAACTCCCACGCTTCATTCGGATGTTTCGCGCCGCGCGGAATCGTCAACATGTCGGCGTCGGCGAGCGTGAAGTTTTCCAAGCCCGGCTTCGTGGCCGGCCACGCGGCCACTCCGTATTCCATGCCGGGCGCGAACTGGGTGATGAAATTATTCATCCACACGCCCTGCAACACCATCGCAATCTTGCCGGACATGAATGGATTTTGCGGCGAGGCGAAATTGCCGAAGCCGCTGCTGAACGCCTTGATTTGTTCGATGCCGTACCGGCGCGAGTAGCCTTCGACCCATTGCAGCCACTCAGGGTGGCCGCCGATTGTGATTTTGTGTCCGTCCCAATAGTCCACGCCAAACCATTTTGGAAACGCCCAGCAGAACCAGCCCGGCTCTTGCGGCAGGAAACCAAGCTGCGTGATCACACCGGCAGAATCGCGCTTCGTAAGTTTCTCAGCAAACTCGTCCAGCTCCGCCAACGTTCGCGGTGGCCGGTCGGGATCAAGACCGGCTTCGGCGAACATTCGTTTGTTCCAATGCAAGCCACTCACGGCCGGCGCGCTGATCGCGCCCCAGATTTTGCCGCGATACGAACACATGTCCGCATAAACGTGAACGTACCGGCCAAGCCATTGCTCTGAGGTTTGCCCGTCGCGATGAATGAAGTCGTCGAGGGGCGTGAGCGCGTCGCGGTCGGCGTAGGAGTAGACGTTGTTGAGCCAAAGCCCGGCCACGTCGGGCGGATCGCCGCCGGCTGTGGCGACCATGGTCTTGCGGTCGACGCCCGACATCGCGAGATACTCAACGACGATCTTGTCCTGTGAGCGGTTGAATTGATCGACGACCTGTTGCATCGCCGACGCTTCCGCGCCCGTCCACTTTTCCCAGTACGCGATGTGGACTTTGCCGTCGGGATTTTCCCGGCAACCAACGAAGAGTAACGCCACGAGCGCGAGGTATTTCATCGGTGGCTATCGTGCCCGACGTTAGGGATGCGTTGCAAGGGCAACCTCTGAGCGATAGTGCACGGCAAAAACGCAAATTTGAAAAATCTTTGTTCAGAATCTGAACACATCGTGCTCACATGTTAAGCATGACGAGCAATGGTCGTTCGCAAAGTTTGGAGACAAATGTGTAATCGGAAGATGATGGTTTAGATCCGAATGTTCTGTAGGTATTCAATTGCAGGATATTACAGCCGATCGGTTGGAGTGGATACTGGGATTGGAGCGGCTTGCTTGAGTGCGTGGCATTAAAGTTGCGAACAGTGGAAACAGTACGAGTGACATTTGGAACAAAGATTGTCTAACACTAATGTGTGAGGAGGTGAGCGAGAGAATGACGAAGCGTTTTCAAAAGCTGTATCGGCGACTGCAGAAGCAGTCGGGCCAGAGCTTGGTGGAGTACGCGCTGATTTTGGCGTTGGTCTCCATCGTGGCGATTCTGGTGCTGAAAGGTATTGGCAACAGTGTCAATACCAAGTTGACCAACGTGAATGGCAACCTGCAGTAAACAGGTTCCTCGCGATAACCTCGGGAGAGGGTGAAGAGTGACGATAGAGCTCTTCACTCTCTACCCTTGGTTGAGCGCACGGCAGGTCGTAAATGAGATTTGGCTCGGGATGGAGTAGTGACGGTTCTTTTTTATTTGGCGGGATCACAGTCAGGCTCTCTAAGGATTTTCGGCTGGACGCAAATGTGGAGGCTGTATACTGTGACCGTTGGTGCAGTGGTAGTGTGGTGAACCAGCGGGGAGTAGGGGTAGCTGCTGGGACCGGCAATTGTCCTGTGACCATGGAGTGCGCTAGTCGAGCGGATTTCGTGGGCACTATAAAGTGGGCGGCACAGGCATTGCTTGATAATCGTTGTGCTTTTAATTGAACAAGGAGGAGTAAATGGCTAGGAAACCTGGGGCAAGCGGCATCATCGTGCTGGCCTTATTTTTCGGTGTAATCACGGCCCTGTTGTTGGGGTCCTACCTGCGCAAGCAGGCCGAAAAGGAAAAACAAAACTGGCAGCCGGTCGTTGTCGCTGCGCAAGACATCGGCTCGCGCGTGAAGATCACTCGTGAGATGATCCGCGTTGAGCATTACCCGAAGGAGTTGATTGCGGAAGGTGTTTTTGTCAGGCCGGAAGATGTTGAGAACCGGATGACCAAAGATGGGATCAAGTCGAAGGAGCAAATCCGCAGTTCGGCACTGATCGGCGAAGGCCAGTCGGCGAACTTATCCATCAAGATTCACGAAGGCATGCGCGCGGTCTCAATCGCCGTCGACGAAATCAAGGCGGGCGGGACGGCCTGCCAGCCGGGCGACCGAGTCGATATCATTGCCAGTTATCTAGAGCCCCGGACTCGTCGCGAATTGACCAAGATGATTCTCCAGAACGTCTTGGTTTTGTGGGTTGACCGTGGTCGCGCCGACGCTAACGGCCAAGGCGGGGGAGCTTCCACGTCCATGACGCTGGAAGTTAAGCCCGAGCAGACCGAATTAGTGAAAGCGGCCGAGCGTTCGGGGACATTGAGCGTAACGCTTCGACCACCGTCATCCAACGAGATCGTTCCCAGCACCGGAGTCACTGCCGGCGACCTGACCGGCGGACAGGGCTTCAGCGATCAGACTAACGTTTCCGACCGAACGCCGATTTTCATTGTTCCGCCGGCCAACGCCTCCCGCCAGAAGCAGGAACTTACAATCATCCGGGGTAGCGAAGAACGAACCGTAACGCCGTAAACAAGGAATGTCCAACCCTGCCAAGTGAAAGGATCGAGTAAAAACATGAAGACGAAAAGCAGTTGGAGTTTGCAGAGAGGATTGTGGGGGCTGTGTGTCGCGTTGGTGCTTTGTGGTGTCGTGTCAGTCCGGGCCCAAAGTGACAACACCATTCAGGTCAACACCGGCGAAGCCATCACGCTGGCCGTTGACAGCGTCGGCAAGATCGCCATTGCCGAACCGACCGTCGCCGACGTTGTGTCGCTTTCCGACCACGAAATCAGCGTCATCGGCAAGAAGGTCGGCACGACCACGTTGACCATTGTTCGGGCCGAAGGCAAGCCGACGCAAATCTACCGGATCGAAGTCGGCAACGACGCCGCTATCGGCGTCATCCGCAAAGCTGTGTCCGCGCCCGGCATGACTGTGCGTGTGGTGGGCGACGCCATTGTTTTGGATGGGAGGGTGGACGACGAACTGGCGGCCCAGCGGGCGGTGCTGATTGCCAACGCCTATTACAAAGACAAGGTCGTCAATCTTCTCGAAGTGCAGCGACCCCGGCAGATCAAGATCCGCACCCGCGTCGTGGAAGTAAACAGCGACGCCGTCAAGAACATCGGGATCCAGTATTTTGGAAGCAGTGGCCGGGTCAAGTATGGCTTTGGCCGAGTCGGAATCAGCGAAGGTGCCGGCGGCGATTTTGCCGGCCATTCCTTCTTGGACCCCATTCAAACAGGAGCCCAGACGATCACCCCCGGCAGTGCGCCTGTCGGCGTTGAAGCGCTGCTGAATCTTCTGATTACACGGAACTACGCCAAGCTGTTGTCGGAACCGACGCTTGTCACTTTCAGCGGCAAAGAAGCCAGCTTCCTCGTCGGTGAAGAGCGCCCGATCATCCAGCAACTCGCCCAGTCGTTTACCGTCGAGTTCAAAGAAGTCGGCGTGCGGATGAAGATCAAGCCCACCGCGGACAGCCAGAATCAGATCAACACCACCATCGCGGCGGAAGTCAGCCAAGTCACCGGCACCATCGGCGATTTCGCCATCCCGGTCATTTCCACCAAGAAATCTGAAACCACGCTCCAAGTCAAAGACGGCCAGACCATCGTCATTGCCGGCTTGCTGGACAACAACATCAGCAAGGACACCTTGCGCAAAGTCCCGTGGCTCGGCGACATTCCGATCCTCGGCGCCCTGTTCCGCGACAAAGCGTTTGAAAAGACCCAGCGCGAAGTCCTGTTCATGGTGACCCCCTCGGTCATCAAGGACGTGGATGCCGACACGGCTGGCTCCGCCAACACACCCCTTCTGCGTGAATGGCAAGGCGAAGCCGGCAAGAACATATTGCCGGCGACCAACAAGCACGAAGATTGGGGTCTGCATAATCCTGATCGCATGGGCATCCCGGGTGGCAACTCCGGTACGAAGACCGAAAAGAGCGCGCCCGCGCCGGCCAAGCCGGCTGCGGCCGCCCAACCGGAACAAGGCAAGGACCCGGCTACGAACTTCAGTTCAGCCCGGCCCGCGGGTCAATAGCAGCCGGCGGGGATTGAGATTATGGAGGCAATCACCGTCATCATTGCCGAGAACGAGCTCGCCGAGCGCGAAAAGCTCAAGAGCCTTCTCGCCAACGAAAGCGAGATTCAAGTCATCGGCGAAGCTCGCGATGGGCGGGAATGCTTGGACCTCGTGCGCCGGCAACGCCCATCCGTCGCGCTTATCAAGGAGGATCTGCCGGTTTTGACCGGCTTGGCGGCCGCCGAGCAGATCTCCTCCGAGATGCCGGAGGTGGGAGTGATTCTCATCTTGACCGGCTCCGAAGGCGAAGAGGTCTGGCACAAGATGCTGCGCGCCGGTATCAAGGAGTTCATGAACCGGCCGATTACGGGCGACCGGCTCATCGAGGAAATCCGCAAGGTCGCCCACCTGCAAAAGCCGCCCAAGAAAACTCCCGGCGCGGCCCCCGAACCCGAAGCGCCGAAGCGTCAGATCATCAGCGTGACCGGGCCGCGCGGCGGCTGCGGCAAAACGGTGGTGGCCACCAACCTCGCCGTGGCGATGGCGCGCGACAGAGAAAAGATTGCGCTGATCGATCTTAACCTCTGGGGCGGCGACATCGCGATGTTGCTGGACATGACGCCGCGCCGCACGCTCGGCGATTTGTTGCCGGGCTTTGGCGGAATCGATTATGACGTGGTGGACAGCGTCATCGGCAAACACGCCTCCGGCACCGCGGTGCTCGCGGCGCCGCTGACCGGCACGTTCGACGGCTCGACGCTCTCGCGCTACATGGTGCAGAGCATTCTGGACGCGTTGCGGGAGCACTACGAATGCACGCTGATTGATACCGGCTACGCCAACCTCGAATCCACGCTGGCCGCGATGGACTACTCCGACTTGATTTTGGTAGTCGTCGGCATGGACCTGCCGCGGTTGCGCGACGGCAAGCTGTACCTGAAAAATCTGATGGCCGCCAATTATCCGAAGGAGAAGATTCGCGTGGTCGTCAATCGCGCCAGTGGTTCGAAGGAAATTTCGGGCAACGAAGTCGAGTCGATCCTGGAGTTCCCGGTGACCGCGCAGTTGCCCACCGACGAAGCGCTCGTCGGCTCGTCGGTCAATCTCGGCCAACCATTCGTGACCACGAATCCAACCAAGCCGCTGTCGAAGGCCCTCATCGCGCTGGCTGAATCCTTGTCCCCGGTCGCGCCGGCGGCCGACAAGAAACGCACGGGAGGCCGGTGGTTTTCGTTCATGCAATAGGAGATTACCCGATGCCGCCAACCCCTGAAATCAGTTCCCAACTTTACCTCGAATCCAAGAACGCCATCCTTGGCTATCTGGTGCAGAACATCGACCAGAAGCTCTTGGAGAAGGGCGACGAAACGTTGTTGCGCCGGCGCGTCGAAGAATTGGTGGAAGAGAAATTGCGCGCGGAGAAACTGCCGTACTCGCGCCAGATCCGCAACCGGCTGGTCTCCGACATGGCCGACGAAATTCTCGGGTTCGGTCCCATCGAGCCGTTGTTGCGCGACCCGACGGTGACGGAAGTCATGGTTAACCGGCCCGATCAGGTCTACTGCGAACGCTTCGGTAAGCTCGAGTTGACCGACATTCAATTTCGCGACAACGATCACGTCCGGCATGTCATCGACAAGATCGTCACGCCACTCGGTCGTCGCGTGGACGAATCAAGTCCGATGGTGGACGCGCGCTTGCCGGATGGCTCGCGCGTGAACGCCATCATCTCGCCGCTGTCGCTGGGCGGGCCGGTCTTGACCATTCGTAAATTCTCCGTCGATCCGTACACGGTTGAGGATCTCATCGGGTTCGGGTCGATGACGCAGGGCATGGCGGCGTTTTTGGCCGCGTGCGTGAAGGTGAAGCTCAATTGCATCGTCTCGGGCGGCACCGGCAGCGGTAAGACTACGTTGCTGAACGTGCTCTCGTCGTTCATCCCGGAAGGCGAGCGCATCGTTACGATTGAGGACGCGGCGGAATTGAAGTTGCACCAGCCGCACGTTGTCCGCCTCGAATCGCGTCCGCCCAACATCGAAGGCAAGGGTGAGGTCAAGATTCGCGACCTCGTTCGCAACTCGCTGCGCATGCGTCCCGACCGCATCATTGTCGGTGAAGTGCGTGGCGGCGAAGCGCTGGACATGTTGCAGGCCATGAATACCGGCCATGAAGGCTCGATTTCCACGGTTCACGCGAACACGCCCCGCGACGCGCTCTCGCGGTTGGAGACGATGGTGATGATGTCCGGCATGGACTTGCCCTCGCGCGCGATTCGGGAGCAAGTGGCCGCGGCCATTCACATCATCATTCAGATCGGCCGCCTCTCCGACGGCAGCCGCAAGGTGGTCAGCGTCAGCGAAGTGCAGGGCATGGAAGGCAACGTGATTGTGCTGCAGGATTTGTTTGCGTTTCAGCAAAAGGGCGTGGGCGAGGGCGGTAAAGTCCTCGGCACAATGGCGGCGACCGGGATGGTGCCGAAGTTTGCCGATCGCTTCACTTCGGCGGGCGTGCACTTGCCAGCGGAAATTTTCAAACGTCAAAACGATCTCCGGTAACCCATGAGTCCACTTGTCATCATCGGTATTTGCGTCATCGTAACGGTCTCGCTGTTCGGCTATGGCTTGGCCATGCAGTTTGGCCGGCGCCGGGCAATCCTGGCGGAACGTCTGGAGACTTACGCCACCATCGAGGAAGAGGCGGCAATCGATACTGAGGCCGAGGTGCGGCAGCAGTCGTCGCTGCAACGCTTCCTGAATGTCATCCTGGGCCGGGCGTACCTGCAAAAGCTCGAGGACGATCTGGCGCAGGCCGACATCCCGATGCGGGCGTCGGAGTATTTTCTGGGCCGGCTCGTGTTGGGCGGACTCGGTTTCATCATTGGCTTTTACGGGATGGGCTACCTGCATAGTGGGCTGCTGTTTGCGGTGGTTGGCTACTTGATTCCCGGCATGATGGTGCGCATCCACCAGAACCGCCGGCGGACCAAGTTTGTGGCGCAGTTGGCCGACGCCTTGATGCTGCTCACCAACTCCTTGCGTTCCGGCTATGGTTTCTTGAAGGGCTTGGAGTTGATCGCCAAGGAAATGAGCGACCCGATCGCCAAGGAGCTCAACCGGATGCTGCGCGAGGTCAGCCTCGGAGCGACGGTCGAACAGGCGCTGCTCAGTCTCGGCAAACGCATCAACAGTCCAGACCTCGACATCGTGATCAGCGCGTTTCTGATTCAGAAAGACGTCGGCGGCAACTTGACGGAAATCATGGAGAAGGTGGCCGAGACAATCCGGGAACGATTGCGCATTCAGGGCGACATCCGGGTGTTGACGGCGCAAGGGCGGCTGTCCGGCTTGATCGTCGGATTGTTGCCGTTGGTGCTGTTTTTGTTCTTCTTGGTGCGCACGCCGGACTACTTCAAGCCGATGTTTGATCCGCCGATCATGGGTGTGGTGGCGGGCATCCCTGTGCCGTTCGGGGTGGTGCTGTTGTTGGGGGCGTTTGGCTTGCAGTTGATGGGCGGCTACGTCATTTACCGGATCATTAACATCAAGGTGTAATCACATGCTGGAAATCGGACTCATCTTATTGGTCGTGACCGTGGTGCTGCTGGGCTTGGCGGCGTACCGGAGTTCCTCCAAGTTTGCCGTCGCCAACCGCATCGAGCAAATCCGCGTCTCTGACGATCAGACCGTGGAAGAGGAACTGAGCAAGCCATTCGTCCAGCGCCTGCTCTTGCCGGCGGGAGAGAATTTCGCGCGCATGTTCCGCCGGTTCACACCGGCGGAAGTCACGGACCGCACCCATCGCAAACTGCTCATGGCCGGCCTGTATCCGCGGGTGACGTCGGCGCACTTGATGGGCTTGAGTTGGCTCAGCGCGCTCGGGTGTTTCCTGCTGATGGTGTTGCTGCTGGTGACGCTGGCCCAAGGTTCCGGAGCGACAGTCCGGTATGACGATCCGTTGAACATCTTGTTCCTTGGGCTCGGCGCGGCCGGTGGGTATGTATTGCCGCAGTTCATGCTGTCCCGCAAGGCGCAGTTCCGGCAACAGGAGATCCTGTTGTCCTTGCCCTACGCGATCGACATTCTTTCCATCAGCGTCGAAGCCGGCATGGGGTTCGATGCCGGCGTGGGCTACACCATGCGCAAGATCAAGGGACCGCTTTCGGAGGAGTTCGCCAAGACGTTGAATGAGATTCGCCTCGGCAAACCACGCCTCGAAGCGCTCGAAGATCTGGGCAACCGCACCGGCGTTGATGAATTGAAGACGTTTGTGACTGCCGTCGTGCACGCCAGCCGGCTCGGAGGCAGCATCACCAACACGCTGCGCATCCAGGCCGACTCGATGCGCGTGCGGCGCCGGCAACGCGCACAGGAACAGGCGATGAAGGCCCCGGTCAAGATGGTCTTCCCGCTCGTGCTGTTTATCTTCCCGGCGCTGTTTGTGGTCATCCTCGGGCCAGCCGGCATGTCGATTTACCGGCAACTGCTGCAATAGGGACAGCGCCAGGGGAAACGCATGGTTCTTGTTAACGCCACAAAAAAGACGACCGTCTCCGACAGTTGCCATTTCGCGAATTCCGTCTTCAAGCGCATGGTCGGCCTGCTCAACCGGCAGGCGCTGGCGCAAGGCGAAGGGCTGTTGCTCGACCGCTGTTACGGCATCCACACCATCGGCATGCGGTTCGCGATCGACGTTTTATTTCTCGACAAGGAATTGCGTGTGATTCGCGCCGTGCCGGCGCTGCCGCCCTTTCGCACGTGTGTGGTGAAACAAGCGGTGTACGTCTTGGAATTACCGGTCGGCGCCATCGAGCGATCCCAAACCACGGCCGGCGACCAGATCCAAATGCGCACCGTGCCGCAGGACACAACCTCACTCAATCACAAGTCCCCAGTCGCCGACAAAGCTCAACCGGCCACTCGGTGATTCGCCGCCACCCGGCAATACTTTTCCGCCCACGACTTGATCGCCCGCCGTTCCTTCTCGCCCAACCGGCTGATCACCTTCGCCGGTGAACCATAAACCAGCGACCCAGCCGGCACCTGCAATCCCTCCGTCAACAATGCCGCCGCGCCGATGATACTTTGCTCTCCCACCACCACGCCGTTCATCACCACCGCGCCCATCCCGACCAACACCTCATCGCCCACCGTGCAGCCGTGCAAAATGCTGCGATGCCCGACCGTCACATAATTTCCCACCAGACACGCCTGCTCGTCGGCGACGTGGCAAATGCTCAAGTCCTGAATATTCGTATGGTGGCCGATGACCACCCGGTTGATGTCCCCGCGCAACACGCTGCCGAACCACACGCTCGACTCATCGCCGATCACGACCTCGCCGATCACCTGCGCGCTGCCGGCCACGAACACATCCCGGCCGAGCTGCGGCTGCTTCCCGCGGTAAGAGAGAATGCTCATTGCGATTGATTTTGCACGGCTTCCCGGCCAAATTCAACACGACATGCACGCGCCTCAACGCATCACCGTCCGCCTCGGCGACGACTTCAACTGGTGGATCGACTCCACCGATGAAGACGAGCCGACGCCCCACGCGCGGGGCGTGCTCGATCCCCGGCAAGTCGCCCACATCGTCGAGACCCTCGACGAATACCGTCCCTACGGCTACCGGCCCGATCAACTCACCGCCGCCTTTCAAGCCTACCGGGTCGACGCCGAAATCTCCGAAGGCGTCCTGCGCTTGGCGGCCACCGACGATTTCGGCGACGAAGCCTTCGCCTTGCCGGTGACCGGCGACGACGAAACCGGCGCGTACTACGAGTTCCTCGACGCCCTTGCCGCGGCGCGCATCCGCAAACTCAATAAGACCCACCACTACGGGCGCGACTGCACCACCGACGAAATGCTCGACGAATTGCAAGCGCTCGACTCCGACCGGTATTTCAGCGACGAAACGATTCACGTCTTTCACGAGATCACCGAAATCCTCGAATGGAGCCCGGCCGAATGGGACGAATCCTCCTCCTCGTTGTAATGGCCGCCGCTGACTGGTCGTCGTTGGACCGGTATCAGCACACGATCACCCGTGCCGAATTCCAGTCGCTCCTCACCAACGTCTACGACCGCACCGGCGCGCTAACCGGCAGTCTCACCTACGCCGCCAACACCGTCACCCTCGCCACCAACTTCACCCTTCGCTTTTCCTCTTCGTCCTTCGTCCTTCGTCCTTTGTCCTTCCACCGCATCGCGCTTGATCCCGGTCACATTGGCGGCGAATGGGCGCGGATGGAAGAACGCTAGTTTCAGCGCGGCCACGACCGGCCCATTCAGGAAGCCGCGCTCAACCTCACCGTCGCCCGGCTCCTGAAACAAAAGCTCGAAGCCGCCGGCATCACCGTCTCGCTCACAAAAACAAACTTCGACCCGGTCACCACCCAACGCCCGGACGACTTCCGCGCCCAAGCCGAACGCGACATACCGGCCAGCGACGACGAAGCCAACCTCGCCGACGCCGTCCGCAAACGCATGGAATTGCTCTTCTACC
>Ga0182021_10009107_pt1 | contig 11748 bp, 10 predicted proteins | sample 612E3MmetaG_FD_120493 | JGI IMG/M metagenome (GOLD analysis project Ga0182021, IMG submission 120493) | Permafrost microbial communities from Stordalen Mire, Sweden - 612E3M metaG (Illumina Assembly) | ecosystem: Environmental > Terrestrial > Soil > Wetlands > Permafrost | place: Sweden...
GAATCCCTTACGCGCGCGCTACGAGACGCACTGGAACTGGACCAAGAGCAGCGAGCACGCCTGATCAGGAATGGTCGTTCGTGGATGGCTAGGAATTGCGGCCCAGAAACCTATGGTGAGGCGCTTTCTACGATTTTGACAAGCGCCTGCCGGTCATCCGGTTGAACCCCAACATGCCAGTCACATTCTACGGAAACCCTCGATTCGACACCAAAGAGGCTGCAAAGCATTTAGAGGCTGCAATGCATTTGCGAGGGGAGGTCAAGGCAATAGCCGAACTAGAAGACCGATTTGCAGTTGCATATCAGGCCGGAAGCCGCACTTCGCTCTTTTGCTCGGCTGACGGCGTCACGCAGCTGTTCTATGCCGTTCAAGGAGGCGCATTGCATTATGGCTCCTCAGTGAGTGATGTCATCGGGTCGGCCGGGTTGAATTGGCAATGGAACTACGAAGCTCTCGCTGATCTGGCAACATTCGGACATGTCATCGGAGATCACACGCTGCATGCGGCCGTACGCCGCGTCGGCAGTGCGGAATTAGTCACTTGGGATGGTTTAGCTCTCTCGCGGAAGAAACTCGATATACAACGTTACTCGACCGGAGATCCCTCTAAGGAGGCGATCGAGGTTTTGTTGGAGACCGTAAGAGCGGAAGCCGGCACCGATGACCTGATCTCCCTGTCTGCCGGATTTGACTCGAGGATGATTCTGGCAGCCTTTCTCGCACTTGGGATGAAGCCCAATCTCCTGGTAATGGGTGCGGACCGATCGACGGATGCAACGATTGCAACCGAGATTGCCAGAAAATTCAACCTCCCCTTGGAACACGTACCTCTCGATGGCAATCGAATGATTTCCGATCGATTTTTGATTGTACGTCTGACGTCTGGAACCAAAACAATTGACAACTGGCATACATACGAGTACATCGCAACGGGAAACGGACCCGCGCCGGGTACAGGTATCTGGATTGGATCAAATGGTGAGTTCGCACGAACTTTCTTCTTTGATCGTGGCTTGCAGTTTTATGTCGCGAACGCACTTGGATCGCCTCTTGTAAGGAAATTCTGGGATGCCAAAGTGAGACGCAACGCCTTGCCGGACTCTTTGCGGCCGTTCTTGGTTGAGGAACTTCGCGAGTGTCTAAAACCAGAAAAGCAGATAGCGCGGCTCCTTCGATTCTTCCCACATCGCTCTCTCGGTGACACGAACGATCAGCTCTATCTGGAGCGCGTCCGGCAATTCGTCGCCAACGGGCTGCGTCTCGTGTCTACTCGCTACTCACCGCGCACGCCGTTTCTGCATCCTAGATGGATCGCGGCTGTTAGGCGGATGCCCCGTCACCTGAAGCTAGGAAACCATTGGCATCGGCTCGCCATCAGCCATCTGTGCCCGGAACTTCTCAGGTTTCCCTATGACACGAGTGGCAAACCCATGAGTCAGGGACCTGGGTTCCGGTACTGGCTCGGATTTAGTCCGCATTCGCGCAATATTCCCTATTTTGATTACGTCAACTTTTTCAATAGTCCCCGTTTCCGGGAGGTTTACAAAATGGCCATACCTGCACTGAATGGTATCTTTCTTGGAAACGACACATCTATGCTGTTGGGGAAAATGCCCTTCAGAACCACTGCATATTTCGCGACTCTGTCATTCTTTGCCGAAATGCAGATAGATTCCTGTTCAGCCGGTCGGGCATAAGCGTGCCTTCAAATCCGGTTCAGTATTCGGGATGATCAAACGCATGAAAGCTAAAGGCTCGCTCTGGAGACGGCGGGACGGTTCACCCCGAGTTTACGCGGTGATGCGCGCCAATTCTTTGCCTGCGACGCGGATAGGGGGCGCGGGGTGAAGATCCTCTACCTCGGAGAGATCGGCCCCGGCCAGACGGCGCTCATGAGGATGCGTGCACTTGAGCGACTTGGTCACACTGTGCGCGGCGTGCGCACGATGGAGCCGTGGAAGCGTGCGTCATGGATCAAGCGGCAGGTGCAACGGCGGACTCATCGAGGATCCATCGTGGAGGAAATCAACTCCACAGTTCTGTCAGCGGCGCGTCAATTCAGGCCGGCTCTAGTGTGGGCGGACAAGCAGGAGTTCCTGCGCGTTGAGACCATCGAGGCGCTCCGCAATCTCGGCGCGCGACTGGTCCACTTTACGCCGGATCCGTATTTCGCGCTCGCCTGGAAACGCACACGGATCATGGATGAGGCAATGCAGCATTTCGACGTGCTCGTTTACTGCAAGTCTTATGAGAAGGCGAATTACGAGGCCATCGAAAGGCTCGCCATTTATATGCCACTCGGATATTGTGACGAGAACCACCGCCCCCTAAGCTCAGACGACCCTCGGTGGTCTTGTGAAGTCGGATTTCTCGGGGGATGGGAACCGCGGCGGGAGCGGATGTTGCACGCCATTGCCAGGACTGGCGCGGACCTGAAGTTTCGCGGCGGGTACTGGGAATTTCTTCGAGACGGGAAGTGGACACTCCGACGTCGCATCATTCTAAGCCAACTTGCGGCTGGAGAGCGGGTTCTCATCCATCGCGACGAAGTCCTGGGCGCCCTTTGGCAGGGGGATGAGGTATACGGCGACGACTACGCGCGTGCACTCTCTGGCGCCAAGATCGGCCTCGGATTTCTACGCAAGAGCTGGCCAGATCAGCACACCACCCGCACTTTTGAAATCCCCGCATGTGGCAGCCTGCTTCTGGCGGACCGGACCGATGAGCATCAGGAATTCTTTACGGAAGGCAAGGAGGCTGAGTTTTTTGCTTCCACCGAGGAGTTGCTTGATAAAGTGAAATTCTATTGCGGCAACGAATCTGCAAGGAGGCGTATCGCCGAGGCTGGCCTCAAGCGCTGCACCGACGGCAACTATGCCTATGTGCATCGCCTCAAGATAGTTCTCGACGCCATAAGCCGAAACTAGACCCTGAGCAATTCCAACAATGCATTAGACGACTTTCTACGATCAACCCTACAAGAAACGTGTTATGCCGGCAGATAATGTAATCGATCCAAGGTTGCTGGATATTCTCCGGTGTCCAACGTCTGGCCTTCCTCTAAGAATTGAAGGCGATGACCTGATTTCCACAGATGGCTCCAGACACTATCCTGTTGTCGCTGGCATACCTTGCTTGATGCCGGATTCAGCAGAGCCAACCCACGCGGGATACCGGGCCCTTGTCGACGAGAACCGAAAGCAAAGACACGCCTGTGTTACTGAAGAGGATGTTGTCAGTTTTATTCAGGCGATGATCGTCTCAACTTGCGGAAATTTATTCCGGGGAACAAATCTCACGGGAGTATATCCGATCCCCGACTTTCCTAATGTTTTCGGCACCGATAATATCTTAGAAGTTGGCTGCAATTGGGGGCGGTGGAGCATTGCCGGGGCAAAGGCAGGTTATAGGCTAATTGGCATAGACATTCACTTGAAATCTCTTATGTGCGCACGTTGGCTGAGCCAGAAACTTACGCCGGGCAATGAACCTTTCTTTGTACTAGCTGACGCTCGGCACATGCCTTTTGCACCAGAATCATTTGGCGGCGTGTTTTCTTACAGCTGTATTCAACATTTTAATAAGCAACAAGCCGACATTATATTGTCTGAGGTAAGTCGTGTGATGAAGCCGCAAGCTAAGTCGGTGATTCAGATGCCTAACAAAGCAGGGATTAGGTCTATGCTAGTTTTGGGACGTAGGATGTTTTCCGAGGGAGCTGAATTCGATGTACGTTACTATTCCATATCAGATCTTCGTCGACTGTTTGAAAATAGGATAGGTAAATCGGAATGGTACGTCGATTGTTTCTTTGGCCTTAACGTCCATGCGCGTGATAGGGATTTAATACCACCCTCCAAAAGGTGGATAGTTGATCTCGCAGAAGTGTTCCTTTGGGCAAGCAAGAAGTGTCCATTTATCGGTAGATTTAGTGATAGCGTGTTTGTTAGCTCAACTAAGAGCTAATCATATCTCGCAACGCTGGGTATGTTTCTTGAGCTTGTTATCCCAAGAAAACCGCCAGGAGTTGTGGTCAAGACTTCTTGCCGCCATGCGTGAGGGCCGGAATGTCTGGGGCAGATAGGAGTTTGGTCACGGCGGCAAATGGACGCTCTGCGAACACATTAGTTTGCGGCAGATTGCCGGGAAAGATTGTTTCCGTTTCCACGGCGATGAGTTTTTGGCTCGTGCCTACCAGGGTGGAGAAGTCTATGGGGATGATTATGCGCGGGTGCTTACGGATTCTAAGATTGGTTTTCGGCTTCTACGCAAGGTATGTCCAGACCAGGACAGTAACCGTAGTTTCGAAATCCCCGGCGTGCGGCAGCCTGCTCGGAGCTGACCGGACCGGAGCGCCAGGACTTCTTTGAGGAAGGCAAAGAGGCCGAGTTCCTCGCTTCTTGCGAGGAGTTGCTAGATAGGATGAAATCTTATTGCGGCAACGAATCCGCAAGAAAGCGCATTGTCGAGAGGGGCCAGAAGCGCTGCACCGACGGAGAATATGCCTATGTGCATCGCTTCAAAATTGCTCTCGACGCCATAAGTCAAAGCTAGGCCCTGAGCAATTCCATGAATCAGCACTCAACTTTGGAAAGTTTATTGGTCTGGTACGCGCGGCGCTTTCCTATTCGCCGAGGCAAGTTGAGGGTGATCAACTCGTTTTGGCGAGCCGCTGTTGGTAATCAGGGCACGCTGAGGTTGGCGGACTTGGTGCACGGTGGATTGAAGATGCGATGCGACGTGAGCGAAATGTTACAGCGGCAGTTCTATTTTTTCGGCACGTACTTCTTGGCAGAAGACCATCTCAGATGTTGGGCGACCGCGGCGAAAGGCGCCAAGGTTGTCTTCGACGTGGGAGCTAATGCCGGAATTTATAGCTTGGCCGCACTCGCTATTCAGCCCGACGCCACCGTCCACGCCTTCGAACCCACCCCGGAAATTGCTGTTCGGTTGCGAGAAACCGCAAAGCTGAATGGGCTCGATCGACTCTACGTTCACGAAGTCGCGGTCTCGAGCGAGAATGGGTCTGCCACCCTAAAGCGTTGCCGCGGCGAGTTGGGAACAAACGAAGGGATGAACTTCATCGCACCCGACCTCGGCGATTCCGGCGGTGAACGCGTACAAACCGTCTGCCTCGATCAGTTTTGCCAGCACCATGCGATTGACCACGTGGACCTATTGAAGCTCGATATTCAAGGGCACGAGCATTCTGCCTTAAAGGGGGCGGAACACTTAATCAGGGCCGGTCGTGTCGGACTCATCTTTACGGAACTCAACTGGGCTAAGAGTGCAGGAGCCACATGTGCGGCCACCGAGTCCATTCGTCTCCTCGAGCAGGGAGGCTATCGGTTCTCAAGACCAGGCAAGCGCCTGAATTGGCAGAAGGCGGGTGACTGGTTGCGGACTCTGAGTGATGTCGTTGCCTATCGAGAACGCCCCTAGCAAGGTTTTTCAACAGCCATGACCTTCTTGATTTTCATTTGCCTCGCGGCATTCCTTTGGATGTTGGGGCTTCTCCGAAGGGACAGGGTTTCGCTGGGGCTTCCGATCGCCTACTTGTATTCATTGTTGTTGATCCACGTTCCCGGCGCGCTTGCCCATATTGCCGGCCGCGATTTCCTTTTCCACTCGGACCTGATTGAGATTGGCATGCGTTTCACGGCGCTCGGGTCGATGTGCTTTGTTGCCGGTGTGTGGTTGGCCCGTTTCTCGACCCCAAGAATGACAATCCGGCGAGAGGCGAATCGTCATCGCTTTTGGTGGTTTTGCTTGTTGGGCGGGTGGTCTCTCATCTACGGCCTCAGTCCCCTCTACCAAATCCCCAGTGTCAGTGCTGCTGTTGGAAAGGGGGGAGGGATTTGGATGCTGGGCGTGATGCTAGGCCTGCGAACGGCTTGCCAGCGTGGCGATCACAAACGGATAGGGCTTTGGCTAGGCGCGCTTATGGTCTACCCTGTTCTGATGCTCTTGCTCGGAGGCTTTCTCAGCTATGGATCCGCGGCGATCATTATCGTCTGTGCCGCGCTCACTATCTCGACGCGAAGCTACTGGCAAGTGGTCGTCGGCATCACCGTCTTTGTATTCTTAAGTTTGAGCATCTTCGTAACTTACTATCAGCACCGCAATGACATCCGTGAGCAGGTGTGGGGCGGAGCACCTCTCGAGGCGCGAATCGATAGCGTCATTGACACGGTTAGAGATTTTGAGTTGCTTGACCCAACCAACCGGATGCACCTGATCGCGCTCGATCAAAGGCTCAATCAAAACTATTTCGTCGGACTGGCAGCTCGACGAATTCAGCTCGGCCTGGCGGACTATCTCGTGGGCGATTCAGTCCGGCAGGGATTACTCGCTCTGGTTCCGCGCATCTTGTGGCCCGACAAGCCGGTATTTGCCGGAAGCCCGCAAATCGTTTCGAAGATGACCGGCCTTCACCTTTCTCATACAACGTCGTTTGGTGTGGGCAATGTGATGGAGTTTCAGATTAATTTTGGGATTCCGGGAGTCGTCATTGGCTTTTTCGTGCTTGGTTGGCTCATCGGTATGCTCGATCTCAAAGCAGCCGTTGCGGAAGCTCGCGGCGATCTGGGCGGGATGATTCTCTTCTTTCTCCCCTGCGTGGCCCTGATTCAGCCGAACGGGTCACTTGTAGAATTGTTCAGTGGCTCCGCTGCAGCCCTAGTCGGGGCGTTCGCTTGGAACCTAGCATGGAAGAGGTTCGATAAGAAAAGGTCAGTTATCCCCAGACGGGTGGCGGAGAGGAGCGTTAACGGACTTGAAAGTCCTCGTTACAGGAACGAGTCTGTTACCTGATTATGGTGGCCCGGCGTTTTCGGTCTCGAGATTAGCTAGGGCGCTGGCCGAAGCCGGGGCCGAGGTTGGTCTGTGGGCTTCCGACCAGTCCTCGGCAGTTACGCCGCTGTTACCTGCCAGATCGTCTGTGCAACGCATAGTCGGCACAGAGGCTGAAGCTCTGGACCGTTTCGGGGAAACTGATATTCTGCATGATAATGGAATCTGGCTACCGCACAACCACCGCCTCGCGGTTCTTGCAGAAAGGCGCGGCATTCCCCGGGTAGTGAGCACGCGGGGCATGCTTGAACCTTGGGCGCTTAGCCACAAGCGGCTTAGGAAGAGCCTTGCCTGGTGGCTATATCAACGGCGCGATTTGAAACACGCGCGTTGCCATCACACAACTGCCGAGGCAGAAGGCCGGAACGTGCGAAACCTCGGACTCGGAGTCCCCGTCGTCGCAATTCCGAACGGTGTCGATGTGCCAGAGGAGCGGCCTTGGCTCGTCCGTTCCGGGGCTGAGAAAGCGGTTCGACGACGAAGAACAGCGCTTTTCCTGGGTCGGATTTACCCGGTCAAGGGCCTGCCAATGTTAGTTGAGGCTTGGGCGCGTGTGCGGCCGGATGGTTGGCTTTTGCGGATCGCCGGGCCCGACGAAGCAGGCCACCAGAAACAAGTAGAAAAGGCAGTGACCGCTGGCGGCTTGGGGCAAGTGGTTTCCTTTACGGGCCCTCTCGCAGATGGAATGAAGAAGTCTGCCTTTTTCGACGCGGAGCTGTTTGTGCTCCCGACCCATTCGGAAAGCTTTGGGATCGTTGTCGCCGAAGCACTTGCTCACGGCTTGCCAGTCCTGACCACCACCGGGGCGCCGTGGTCAATTCTGCCAGAGAGCGGCTGCGGCTGGTGGGTGGATGCAACCGTCGATGGCATTGCCGAAGGTTTACGTCAGGCAACAATTCTGGATCCCGAAACACTCCAGGCGATGGGCGCGAAAGGCCGCGCATTAGTCATCGCAGAGTTTGGCTGGAAACGCGTCGCGGATCGCATACTATCGACATACCGGGGAATACTCGCCAATTGAGTGCTATCTCCTGACTAGCTGCGCGCGCAAACGGCAGCGAGCGCCGATCAGCTTCTGCGGCAGGTCTTCCCGGGTGCCGCCAGTAGCTCCTTGATCCTTTTTCTTCATCCGTTTGTTCCTTTTAAGTCCGAGAACGGACGCTTACATAGAACTCAGGAAACCTTCCGCAAGCAAACAGTTTATTTTGTAAGTTGTTTGGCCGGATGATAGTGATATCAGTTCATGTACTCTGATGCATACGATGAGTAGGCTCCTTTATTTGTTCCTCCTTACCACGCTAACTGTGACCACGTTTATCGCCAGGTGGGAATGCCTCAAAGGCACGGAGCCTCGTATCGACCAGGCTAACTTCGCCACTTCAGTCCGTGGAATCGTGGAGGCAAATCACGCTTGGCCCGAGAAGCGGCCGGGCCAGAGTTTCTCGCAGGCGTTGCTGTGGGACGAAGGGAGTCTGCTACATCAGATTGGCCGTCCGATTTTCAACAACCCTCAGTCGTGCTTCAACCTTGTTCCGCTTTTGGTTTCCTCGGTAGTTTGCGGTCTGTTCTCGTACTCTTATGCGAAGCTGGTGTTCCTGAGCATCCTCGTAACTTGCATGTGTCTGTTTCCGCTCGGGTACCTGCCGTTCGCAGCCTTTGGAGAGTGTGAAAGACAGTCGTTTCCCCTAGAGATCATGGGTCTTGGCACTACCCTCGTATACGCCTTAACCTTCCAAGTGTCTCTGTTCTCACCGTGGGGAGTGCATAACGCGGGCGTGTTTTTCCTCGTGACCGCGGTAGTGGCTTCGGTTTGGCTCCTTCGTGACGCGAAGTCTTGGGGGAACCCGCCCGTTCGGGCGATGTCATTGATTCTCTTATTCGGCGGGATTGCGTGTTATTCGCACTGGACTAACGTTTTCCTGCTGCTTCCAGCTTTGGGTATCTCACTGTTGACAATCCGTGACATTTCGTTCGGCCGACGTGTGGCGTTCACTGCCGGTTTCACACTGCTTATGAGCGCCATTCTCCTCCCGGTAGGAATTCTCGCAGCTGTGCACCACAGAATCGACGACAACTTCGTGGTTTACTTGAACTCCGGCGATGCAGCGAGGCCCCTATTGGCGGGAGTTCCATCGAGAGCCTTGAAGTGGTTTTCGACGGGTTGCGAACTGTTCTCTCCTCCTGGGCTGCTGCTCGGAATCGCAGGTCTAGTCTGGATGGCGAGGAAGTATCGAATTGTTCTGCCCCTAGTTTGTCTTGCGGTTCACTTTTCCGCCTACTGTATAATCCCCGGCTTCATCTGGAACGGTTCTCCGACATGGCTCCGAACCTATAACTATGTATTCCCGTTTTTGTCAGTCGGCATGGGGGCTATGCTAGCGTTGGTTTGGCGCGGTCTGCCCGGAGGTGGATGGCCGGTTGTAGGTCGGCTTATGGTCGGTGTCTGTTTCCTCAGCCACATCTATCTACAGATTCCGCAACTCCGATCGACGGAGTGGTTGCGCAACAGGAGTTCGGTCTTCTACCAAAACTATCTCGAGGGACAGGGTAATCTCCGTCCGACTGTGGCCGGTCTGGAGGGAGCGATCCCTGAGGGTGAGCCGATCCTATTCTGGGACTATCCCCTTCGTCAGCTTTATCAATCGCTGGCTCGCTCAAGCGGTCGAAATCCTATCATCGCGTCGACCATCACCTCGACACTTTCAAGAGTCGACACACGGGCTAGGTTCAATGAGTCCCCACACATGCTTCCCACCAATATGCACGTAGTAGCCCCGGAGACGGTGTCCGCCCGGGAACTGGAGAATGCACTCGTTACGATCCTACGGATGGCCGGAGTCAAGGATGTCAGGGGAGTATCCTTGTCTCCGAGAGGACGCTGGAATACTGGCGCATATGGAACAATTGTATTGTACGATGCGCAGCAAATATAAATACCGCTTCATAAGTATTGCGGCACGACTGCGCCGTCCCCAAGGAATATGGGGATAATTCGGACGCTGTGGTTAGCTGAGTCCTATGGTCTCTGCTGTACCCGATCAAGGACAGAGAATCTCTCACGCTCAACCTCGGAACGGGGACGGGACGCTTAGTGTGCTGGGTGATCGATCTGGGCTGTGGAGCTGCAGCGGGTCTGCCCGTTCCAGTGGAATACGGACCCCGGTGAGACCATCGTGCACACGCGTGGCGGTGGGACAAGTGTGCCGAGGGTGCGACGGCCTATACTCGAAGCCACGTCTTCGGAGGTTTCCAATCCGGCACAGGCGAAACGGAACGACCACCACAGTTGGACGACGATCAAGGCCTCGTCGCCCGAGACGTTGTCAGGGTTGCGCGCGGGAAGGGGTAGAGATCTAACTTCGTGGGCACGGGACATGTGCCGTATGTTTGGAAGAGTATGATCCTGGTTACCCGGAAACCGGAGGGCGGATTGAAACGGAATGAAAATTCTCGGACTTAACGCGTTCCACGGCGATGCGTCGGCGGCGTTGCTGCGGGACGGATACCTTGTGGCCGCGTTGGAGGAGGAGCGGCTGAATCGCATCAAACATTGGGCGGGGTTGCCCTTGCTTGCGGCAAAGGCATGTCTCGAAGGGGCGCAACCAGACCATATCGCGATTTCGCGCAATCCCAAGGCTCATCTGACGGACAAACTGTTGCGGGTGGCGCTGCGGCCGCACCAGTGGCTGAACGTCACCTCCCGGGCCACTAACAGTGTGCGCATCGCACAGGTGGGCTCGGTTCTCGCGGCAGAAGGAATTGTGTCACAGCAGACGCGACAGGTGCACTTCGTCGAGCATCACCGGGCGCACCTCGCCAGCGCGTTCTTCGCGTCGCCCTTTGAGGAGGCCGCCGTCATCTCCATCGACGGCTTTGGTGATTTCAGCAGCGTGATGTGGGGCGTGGGGAAGGGCAATCAGATAGAGGTGCGTGGTTCCGTCTCGTTCCCGCATTCTCTGGGCATTTTCTATACCGCGTTCACGCAATTCCTTGGCTTCCCCAAGTACGGTGACGAGTACAAGATGATGGGTCTCTCCGCCTATGGCGAGCCCCGATTTGCCGAACAGGTGCGGCGCGTGGTCCGCACGGAGAGAGATCAGTGTCGACTGGATCTGGACTACTTCACCCATCACAGTAAAGGCGTGGACATGACTTGGTACGGCGGGGAGCCGGTGCTGGGCGCGGTGTTTTCGCACAGGATGACGGAGGAGTTCGGCGACCCGCGCGCGCCAGGGTCTGAGATCCGGCAGAGGGACATGGATCTGGCAGCTTCCGTGCAACTAGTGCTGGAGGAGAATTACTTTGCGCTGTTGAATTTTGTTCAGAAGCAAACGGGCGCGACCGCGCTTTGCCTGGCCGGCGGCGTGGCGTTGAATTGTGTGGCCAATGGCATGATCTTCGAGTGCACAAACTTCAGGGACGTGTACGTACAGCCGGCGGCGCACGACGCGGGGACCTCGATTGGCGCGGCGCTCTATGTGCAGCATCAAGAGTTGAAGCTACCGCGGTGCTTTCAGATGCGACACGTGTATTACGGGCCCGAGTATTCGGACAGCGAGATCCTTCGCGACCTGGAGGCAGCAGGATGCAAGTTCCACGAGCTCGCGGAAGAGGATGTGATTGACCGCACGGTGGAGGCGATTGCCCAGGGGAAGATCGTGGGTTGGTTTCAAGGCCGCATGGAGTTTGGGCCGCGCGCGCTGGGTAACAGAAGCATTCTTGCGGACCCGCGCCGCAAGGATATGAAAGAGATTCTCAACAGCCGCATCAAATATCGCGAGCCGTTCCGGCCGTTCTGTCCGTCGATTCTTTTGGAGAGGGTGGGCGACTATTTCGAGACGGACTACCCGTCGCCATTCATGGTGATGGCATACAAGATCAAGCCAAAGCAAC
>Ga0182021_10009108_pt1 | contig 11748 bp, 6 predicted proteins | sample 612E3MmetaG_FD_120493 | JGI IMG/M metagenome (GOLD analysis project Ga0182021, IMG submission 120493) | Permafrost microbial communities from Stordalen Mire, Sweden - 612E3M metaG (Illumina Assembly) | ecosystem: Environmental > Terrestrial > Soil > Wetlands > Permafrost | place: Sweden...
AAAGGTCTCACCGAGTGGGCTGAGAGAAATATCGCCATGCGCGATGGTAGCAAAGCCGAGTATCTCCGCCACTTCCGACAGGCGCAGCAGGTTATCCGGCTCTACATTGAGCTCCTTGGGCAACTCATAGAGATTGGCCGTATCGGCCGGCATCTCAGCCATATATTCCATTAGACCGGTCAATTCGTTGAGAGACACGGAGGGCAAGGTACGCATATGGCCTGCCTGGCCCGGCTCAGCGCCCATCTCAACTTCTTCCGGTTGGGTCTGACCTGCCAGGATGGAATATATCGTATCCATATGCTGAATTACAGCAGCGTCCTTATTATACCGTGGATAGGATAGCCCGACTGGGTGCTCAGCTACCACACGCCCCGGGTCCTTGTCCATGATGATGATGCGGTCGGCCATGGTAACCGCTTCTTCTATATTGTGGGTAATCATTAAAATCGACCGGGTCGGGATTTTACCGCTGGTCCAAAGCTCCAGAAGGTCACGCCTTAAGTTTTCTGCACTCAATACATCTAACGCCGAAAACGGCTCATCCAGGCACAGCAACTCCGGCTCGACCGCCATGGCGCGTGCGAAACCCACCTTCTGCCGCATACCGCCGGACAGCTCCCGCGGGTAGGCCATTTCAAAACCATCCAGCCCAACACGGTCGAGTAACTCCACCGCTCTGGTTGAGCTGCTGCCGGCAGGCATCCCCCTGGCTTTCAATGCGACCTCGACATTTTGCTGGACAGTAAGCCAGGGGAACAGCGCAAAGGTCTGAAAGACAATGGTAGCATGAGGATTGACGCCCTCGATAACCGTGCCACGGTAAAGGATTTCGCCGGAAGTGGGCTTTTGCAAGCCGGTCACGATGCGCAGCAGCGTACTTTTGCCGCAGCCCGAAGGCCCAACGATCACCACGAACTCACCTTCGCCAATCTTGAGGTTGACATCGTTTACAGCAGTAAAGACCCTTTCCCTGCTTCTATACTGCTGGCAAATATTTCGTAGTTCGATCAGCCCGTTGTGCATAGGTCTATTTTACTCCATGACGAAACGTTCTTCGGCAATACGATAGAGCCTTCTCCAGAAAAACCTGTTAATAAGTACCACAGTTATTACCATGGTGAGAGTCGAAGCGAACAGGCGTGGAAAATCGCCGGAGGCTGTAGCTTGCGCTATCATAGCACCGATGCCATTAACGGACAAAATGTTTCCGCCGAATTCTATATATTCCGCAACGATGCTGGCATTCCAGGCGCCCCCGCTAGCCGTTATCAACCCGGTTATGATAAACGGAAAAAGGGAAGGCAATATCAATACCCTCCAGCGCTGCCAGAAGCTGAGTTTGAGCATCAAGGAGGTATAACGCAGGTCCTGCGGGATCGTGCTGCTCCCTGCAATGATATTGAAAAGCAGATACCACTGTGTCCCCAGCAACATGAGAAATACAGCGGTTAAATTGAGCCCGCCGGGCAACGCCATAAAGAAAAGTACCATAAGCGGGAAAAGGGCGTTGGCCGGTACAGAGGCGACTATCTGGACTACAGGCTGAAAAATATTGGCGAGACGCTTGTTGGTCCCGATAGCCACACCCACCGGGATGGTCCAAGCTAGGGCTATTATAAGAGCGATGATGACTCTCAATAAGGTAAACAGCAGGCTCACAACGATCTCGCCCCATTCAGAAATTGATACCTTTACCAGCAATTGACCTGCAAAAATCGCTCCTGCTAAAGCCAATATGCAGATCAGGCCAATGAAACCGTAATATAACCAGGGCCTGTTTTTGCGGTCTGTATTAGTTGCCGCCCTGCCCTCAGATACTTTACGGAACGTATTATCAAGCAAGTAATTCAGCGGGTCGATGACGTACTGTGAAGCGGCCCCCATCGCGCCCGACTTCTGCAGTAAATCATAAAACCAGGATGTAGGAGCGTCCTCACTCTCTACCATTTCAAGCTTAAACCGGTTGGACCATGCCAGCAGCGGCCGCCAGATAAACTGGTCCAGGGCAATAATAATGAGCAGCAACGTCAGCAATCCGTATATAAGAGCCGATGTGTCGTTCAAAATGACAGCTTCCTTCAGGTAGGAACCCAGGCCCGGCAAACGAAAATCCTTCTGTCCCACTGTGAACATCTCTGCAGCCATCAGGAAGAACCAGCCTCCCGACCAGGACATCATGCTGTTCCAGATGAAGCTTATCTGGAAAAACGGGAAGTCCAGGGTCTTGAACCTTTGCCAGAAATTGAATTTGAAAATACTGCTGGCTTCTTTTAGTTCTTTGGGAACGGTTTTCAACGACTGATAAAAAGCAAACGTAAGATTCCATGCCTGGCTGGTAAATATCAGTACAATTGCAGCTATCTCTGTGGCCAGGCCGGCCGGGATAAAAGCGCTCAGGCTGAGCAATACTACAGGGAGGAAGGACAGAATCGGGACGCTCTGCAGGACATCCAGCAACGGTATCATTACCTGCTCGTTGCGTTTATTCATGGCAGCCACGTACCCGTAGATGAGCGTAAAAACTACTGAAAGGATATAGGCAGCTCCCATGCGCAATACGGAATATAGGGCATACCAGGGCAACGCATCCGGCTGTAATGAGATCACAGGACCTTTCACATAAGCCGGGGCGTTGAAAGCCATACGAAGGCCGAGGCCCACCAGGCACAATATTACTAAAAGAATAACGATCGTCGGCCACAGGTTAGTGCGCTGCGCAGGCTGTTCTGTTTTGTATATCTGTATTTCTTCAGGCATGAGTAGACCGTTTAATCAACTTTTTTTAAAGCACAGCGGATTATAGACCTATTGCCGGGTTATGTGAAGTGCGTCTGCAGATCGCGTTGACGCGTCTGCTATTAGAGAGTAATATCTTTTCGTCCCCGGCTGTAAATTTGATCTTCATCCCTAAAGTAAATAGAAGGAGGTTGTCTTGATGAAAAAGGGGAAAGCCGGCAAAGCTGTCAAAATTACCCTCATTACGATCGCTGCTGTCATCGTTTTGCTCTTTGGCGGAGGTTTTTTCTATTATTTCAGCATCCTGAACAGTCCACAACCCTCGGTGGACGGACAATTGCAGGTAAAGGGGCTCCAGGATAAGGTCGAAGTGATCCGCGACTCCTGGGGAGTACCCAATATTTACGCCAAAAACATGCATGACCTTTTCTTTGCGCAAGGCTATGCGCAGGCGCAGGACCGCTGGTGGCAAATGGAGTTCTTCCGCAAGACCTGCGGCGGCCGCATCGAGGAGCTCACCGGTAAAAAAGCCTCTTTGGTTAACACCGATATCTACCTGCGCTCGCTCGGACTCTATAAGGTTTGTCAGAAGGAATACGACATCTATACGCTCGATCAGCGTATACCCCTGGATGCCTTTGCTGAAGGTGTGAATGCCTATATCTCCAACAGGAGCCCTCAGCAGCTATCGGTTAATTACAGCATACTCGGTTTGACTGGCGTGAAATTCAAGATCGATCCATGGAGTCCGCTCGATACGCTCGCCTTTGCCAAGCTTATGGGCCTGGACCTGGGCCTTAGCCGTGATACCGAGATAACTCGCGGCAAGCTTGAAAGCTTACTGGGAGCGGAAATGGCTGACAAATGGTTGTTGCCTTCATGGCCAACGGGCAGCAGGTCCCCCATCCTCCTGGACGAGGATATCCTGACACTTGAAAAATCGGCGGCAGCTACGCCGCAGTCCAGCGCCAGCCAGACGGGTAATACGGTTGCTGCAGCAACCGATCAGAGCCTCGATGATCCGGCAGCAGACCTCAGCCAGGTGCTGGCAGGTCCGGAAGGTATCGGCAGCAATAGCTGGGTATGCACCGGAAGCATGACACAGAGCGGCAAAGCCCTGCTGGCCAATGACCCGCACCTGGGCATCCAGATGCCATCTGTCTGGTACGAAGTTGCGCTGCATTGCCCCGACGACGGCAGTGGCCGTCCGCTGGACGTAGCAGGTTTCACCTTTGCCGCCAGTCCCGGTGTTGTGGTCGGGCATAACAACGATATAGCCTGGGGCACTACAAACGTATATCCCGATGTCAACGACCAGTACATGATCAGGGTCAACCCGGATAACCCGCTGCAATATGAATGGGACGGCAAATGGCGCGACATGACCGTGCGCCAGGAGCAGATATCCTTCGGCGACGGCAAGCCGGCCATCACTATCAAGGTCAGGGAAACACACCTCGGCCCGATTATGAACGATAACAAATGGGACGCTAAAAGCAATGAAATGCAGGGATTAAATAACAAGGATCCACTGGCCCTGCACTGGATGGCGCTTGAACCTTCCAGAATCTCTCTCGCAATCCTCGGGCTGAATAAAGCTAAAAACTGGGATGAATTCCGTAACGCCCTCAAGGACTGGGACGTGCCCTCGCAGAGCCTGATCTTCGCCGACACGAAAGGCAACATCGGCTACCAGATGCCGGGCAAGATCCCCATCCGGCCCAATAACTATGCAGGACAGGTACCTGCCCCGGGTTGGACCAGCGATTATGAGTGGAAAGGCTACATTCCTTTTGACCTTTTGCCGCGGGCATACAACCCGGCGCGGCAATATATCGTGGCGGCAAACCAGGAGGTCGCTCCACCGGCCTATTATGATTTCCTGCAGAAGCAACTGGGGTCCGGTGTTAATGCTAACTTCGGTAGCAAGTTCAACAGGTGGTGCTATGGATACCGCAGTGAACGTATAATCGAACTGCTCAAGCAAATGGCTCCGAATTCAGTTACCACGAGCCAGTCCATACAGGGCGATACTAAATACATCTTTGCCGGCGAAATGCTCCCCTCCCTGGCTAACCTCAAGTTCAGCGACCCTGAGCTTGCTGATGCCAGGGACTGGCTGGTCAAGTGGGACGGCGTCTGCAACATGGACAGCCCCCATGCCGCACTATTTGACGAGTTCTGGGACAAGTTAATGAACAACATTTATCAGAACAAACTGGGAGATGCTGCCAGGGCAACCGGTAGCGATAAGGAAATGCGGGCCGTCGTCTTGCTGCTGCAGAATCCCTCGGATCCCTGGTGGGATGACCCTTCTACCAAAGGAACGGTTGAAACGCGGGATGAAGTGCTGACACGCTCTTTCGCCGAAGGTTATGCAGCTACCGTAACAGCCCTGGGCAAAGACAGAAGCCAGTGGAAATGGGGCAAGCTCCACACGGCAACCTTCGTGAGCAATCCGCTCGGCGCCAGCGGCATAGGACCGATCGAATCGCTGGTTAACTGGGGACCCGTATCTATCGAAGGCAATACCGAAACTGTCAATGCCACTTACTGGAATACAGGTACAGGCAAATTCGCAACTACAACTATCGCGACCATGCGTATTATTGTTGACATGGGAGACCTGAGCAACAGCGTCAGTATGAACTCAACCGGCCAGAGCGGGCACCCGGGTAATCCATGGTACGGTAACATGATAGTCCCCTGGTGCAAGGTACAATACCACCCCATGCTCTGGACACGCCAGCAGGTCGACTCCGATGCAGCGCACAAGCTTGACCTGAACCCCTGATATTTTATTGCACTGCCTGACAAAACACGGAATCCGTCAATTTCTCTGACGGATTCCGGTTTGCTCGGTGTCAGCCCATGCCCAATTCCCCAGATATTATAGTGGCATTGACTGCGACAAGTGTTCAGAGTAATATTTCCTACGCGCCAGCAGATTCAGTTTAGCTTCATTTTCTAATAAATATAATACGTGGAAGGAGGTCGTCTTGGAGAACCATAAAGATACGGATACCAGTGTTGTAAAGGAAACCGCCCCAAAGAAAAAGAAGAAGGGTGGTAAAGGTGGCCTCGTAGGGCTGGTTATTGTTCTCGCACTAATAGTTTTACTCGCCGGTGGGGGCTATGGCTATTTTAACTATGTCAACAATGCGCCACTGCCCCACATCGACGGCGGACTCAAGGCGCACGGGCTGCGGGCCAATGTAGAAGTGATCCGCGATTCATACGGTGTTCCCCACATCTACGGACAGAACCTGCATGACGTATTTTTCGCACAGGGTTTCGTGCAGGCCCAGGACCGCTGGTGGCAGATGGAGTTCTTCCGTCACACATGCGGTGGCAGAATAGAGGAGCTTACCGGGAAAAAAGCCAGCCTCGTATCATCTGACATCTACCTGCGCACTATGGGCTGGTATAACGTGGCAGAAAAGGAATACAACAGCTACACACCTACGCAACGCGCCATACTGGATGCTTTTGCAGAAGGTGTCAATGCTTATATATCCAACAAGAGCCCGCAAGACCTCTCCGTAAACTACAGCATCCTGGGACTAACAGGCGTGAAATTTACTGTTGAACCCTGGAAGGCGGTTGATACACTGGCTTTCGCCAAACTCATGTCCTGGGACCTGGGCTACAGCGGAGATGAAGAGATGCAGCGCTCCAAGTTATATGCGCTGCTGGGCGCACAAATGGCAGACGAATGGGAGACTCCACCCTATGGCTATGGCAGCAAACCCACCATTTTACAGTCTGAAGATGTAAAGTCCCTGGAGGCCTCCACCCCGGTGCAGCCCGCAACGGAAACCACGAAATCCGCTCCTGTATCTCAACAAAGCGTCCCTCGCTATGACAATACAAAGCCAGACCTGACATGGTTGATGGGCGACCCGGCAGGCATCGGCAGCAATAACTGGGTAGCTGCCGGAAGCATGACCCAGAGCGGCAAGCCCCTGCTGGCAAACGATCCGCACCTCGGCATCCAGATGCCTTCAATCTGGTATGAAATCGGATTACACGCGGTCGACGACGGCACAGGGCAACCTTTTGATGTAGCCGGATTTGCCTTCGCTCCGGCGCCCGGAGTTATCATCGGCCATAACAGTGACATCGCCTGGGGTGTCACCAATGTCTACCCCGACGTGCACGACCATTACCAGATCAAAATCAATCCTGATAATCCGCTTCAATACGAGTGGAATGGCGGATGGCGGGACATGAAAGTCCGTGAGGAAATAATAAAGTTCGGAGATGGCGCTTCTCCTATTACAATCAAGGTCAGGGAGACCCACTTTGGCCCCATAATAAACGACAATAAATTCAACGCCGACACGGGCCAATTCACCGGTTTCAATAACAAAGATCCCCTGGCGCTTCATTGGACTGCCCTCGAACCGGGTACTTTGATGCTGGCAATCCAGGGCCTTAATTCGGCTAAGAACTGGGATGATTTCCGCAACGCCCTCAAATACTGGGACACCCCGTCACAGAACGTTATTTATGCTGACACAAAAGGCAATATCGGCTACCAGATGCCCGGGAAAATCCCCATCCGCGCCAAGAACGATAACGGACTGCTTCCCGAACCCGGCTGGACAGATGAGTTTGAATGGAAAGGATTTATACCGTTCGACCTGCTGCCACGCATTTACAACCCGGCACGCGGGTACGTGGTAACCGCCAACCAGGCGGTGGTCCCTCCCGAGTATTACGATTTCCTGAATAAACAGCTTTCACCTGATTTAAATTACAACATAGGATATGAGTGGAACTTCGGTTACCGCGCCCAGCGCATTAATCAGTTAATCAAGGAACTGGCGCCGCACAGCATCCAGACTTTCCAGAAAATCCAGGGAGATAATAAGCTGTTAAGCGTAGGCGAGATATTGCCTTACCTGACTAATATCAAGTTTAGCGATCCTGAGCTCACAAGTGCAGTCGATTGGCTGGTAGGGTGGGACTATACGTTTAATGCGGACAGCCCGCAGGCAGCCTTGTATGCCGAGTTCTGGACGAAGCTCGTGAACAATACCTTCCAAAGCAAGCTGGGGGATGTGATTAAATCCGAAGGCGACGACAGGGACATGTGGGCCATGAAGTTACTCCTGGAAAAGCCCAATGACAAGTGGTGGGACGATCCCGCAACTAAAGATAAAGTCGAGACCCGTGACGACATTCTATCCCGGTCATTCAAGGAAGGCTATGCCGCTACAGTGGCTGCACTTGGTCCTGACCGTACCCTATGGAAATGGGGCAAGCTTCACACAGCCACATTCGTCAGCAACCCCCTCGGAGCAAGCGGAATAGGCCCGATCGAGTCCCTGGTAAACAGGGGGCCTTTCCCGGCGGGTGGGACGACTGACGCTCCGAACGCATGCCGCTGGACAGTGGACAAGGGCGATTTCACCGTACAAACATGCCCCTCCATGCGTATGATAATCGATATGAGCGACATCTCGCAGAGCGTCTGCATGAATCTGACCGGTCAGAGCGGTAACCCGGCCAGTCAGTGGTATGGCAACCTGATCGATTCCTGGCTTAACGTTAAGTATCATCCGATGCTCTGGACAAGGCAACAGGTGGATGCAGGAGCAGCGCACAACCTGATGCTTGTACCTTAAATTTGCTGATTACTGCAATATACTTAAATGGCCAACTGCGGAGGTGGAAGATGCCACAAATTATAAAAATCCTTGGCTTTGCCGGGAGTCTGAGAAAAGGCTCCTACAACAGGGCGTTATTGAGAGCGGCCGCAGAATTGCTGCCGCCCGATACGGAACTGGAAACCTTTGACCTGGAAGGGGTCCCGGGTTTTAACGCTGACCTCGAAAGCACGCCGCCGGACAAGATAAAGGAGTTTAAAGCTAAGATAAAGGCAGCGGACGCCGTCCTTATCGTGACACCTGAATATAATTATTCCGTGCCGGGTGTGCTGAAGAACGCTATCGACTGGGTTTCCAGGCCCTACGGAGACAGCGTATGGCCGGGCAAGACGGTTGCAGTCATGAGCGCTTCGACAGGGATGCTGGGAGGCTCCAGGGCACAATATCACCTGAGGCAGACTTTCCTTTTCCTGGATGTGAAGGCGGTGACTAAACCCGAGATTTTTGTTACGTTTTCAGCACAGAAATTTGATGAGTCCGGGAAACTCACTGACGAGCCGACAAGGAAGGTAGTGAAAGACCTTCTCCTGGCCCTGGTAACCCTGGCCAGAAAGAATTAATCATCTTTAACTGATAATTCAGGCGTCGGGAGGCTGGTATGAAATTTATAGGTAAAGACAGTAAGGAGGCCATTGTCCGGCGTTTCGCCGAACATGTCTCGTCCGGCAAGGCGGAAACCTTCAAGTCCTATGACATGGAATTCGTCTTCGGATGCCGTGAAGGACCGTATGTCTGGGACGCAACCAGCGATAAAAAGCTTATTAATTGTCACTGTAACGGTGGTGTCTTCAACCTCGGACATCGAAACCCAAAGGTAATCAAAGCGCTGCAAAACAGTTTGAAAGAGTTGGACATCGGGAACCATCATCTTATCAGCGAACAGCGCGCATTACTGGCCGAAAAATTGGCAGGTCTAATGCCCGGTGACATTTCCTGCACTGTTTTTGGCGTAGGAGGAGGCGAGGCTATAGACCTCGCTATCAAGCTGGCCAGAGGCTACACAGGAAGGTATAAGGTCATTTCCGCAATTGGAGGATATCACGGACACACGGGCTTTGCCCTCGCCACGGGAGATGAGCAATACCGGACGCCCTTCGGCCCCAACCTGCCAGGCTTTGTGCAAGTCCCTTTCAATGACCTTCGAGCACTCGAACAGGCGGTGGACAAGGATACTGCAGCCGTTATCTTCGAAACTATCCCAGCAACGCTGGGCATGCCGGTGCCGCACCCGGACTATTTCCTACACGCCAGGCAAATTTGCAGCGAACGTGGCGCACTGCTCATAATCGACGAGGTCCAGACCGGGCTGGGACGGACAGGAAAGCTCTGGGGTATAGAGCATTTCAACGTTATACCCGATATTATCGTAATAGGCAAAGGCCTTTCAGGCGGAATCTACCCGATGAGTGCAACCTGCTTCAGGAAGGAACTGGAGAGCTTCTTCCACCAAAACCCATTCATCCACATCTCAACATTTGGAGGAGCTGAGGTTGGCTGTCCCGTGGCTATGACCGTGCTGGAAGAATCATCCAGGCCGGAATTTCTGCAGCACGTCAATGAGCTTGCCGGCATATTCAAAGACGGCTTTGACGCATTGAAAAAGAAGCACCCGAAAATACTAACCGGGCTGCGCCAGCTAGGACTGATGATGGGCATCGAGATGGTCAACGATAATTGCGGACCTATAATGACCAAGGCGTGCTACGATCACGGCATACTGGCTATCTATGCAAATAATGACAAGAGGGTTTGCCAGCTACTGCCTCCATTGATAATCGACAATAGTACAGCTTTAGAGATAATAGAGAAGATCGACGGGGCACTTAAAGATACCGCGGATTTCCTGGGACTCTAATTACTTTTAACAGGAGGTTGCCGTGCAGGTTGACGTTGAACTACTGAAAGAGTTCGAGCGAGGGTTGGATCCTGCCCACCCGGAGCAAAGCAAGATCCCGGCCAGGGTACTGGGTTACGGAGAGATCAGCACCATCTTTGAGATACAGTCCGATTCCGTCAAGAACCTGGCGTGCAAACGCCTGCCTATCTTTCAGACGCGTGATGAAGTGGAACGGTACGAACAGATATACCGTGATTACAATGAAATCCTGGAAAAGAAAACCGGCATTAATGTACCTGATTACGGCTTTGCCTGGTTCACTACTGATGCAGGAAGGATTATTGCCTTCGACGTTCAGCAGAAGCTGCCATCCGCATCCATCGGCAATCGGGCCATCGCACTATTGAACACAGAGGATATTCGAACACTTTTTATGCTCGTGCTGCATGAACTTCATAAGCTTTGGGTTTTCAACGCAGCCAATCCGAAAGAGGCGCTGGGCATAGACGGACAAATCTCCAATTGGGCAATTGAAGGATTCGACTCTGAAAAACCGGGGGTTGAGAGCAGCACAAAGCTGCTGTATTTTGATACAAGCACGCCTTTGATGAAGAAAGACGGGGTAGAGCAGCTCGACCCGGAGCTGTTCCTGAGAAGCGCCCCCTCTTTCATGTTGTGGCTGATCCGATGGCTGTTCCTCGAAGGCGTCATGACACGCTACTACGACGCCCGGCTGGTGACAATCGACCTTATAGCCAATTTTTACAAGGAGCAGCGGCCTGAACTCGTGCCGGACCTGGTGAAAGCCGCAAATGAGTTCTTTGCAGGTGAAGGAGCGTCCCTCTCGATCAAGCCTTTAACCGAAAAGGAGATAGAGTCCTACTATAAAGAGGACGCCATGATCTGGATATTATTCCTGGCCCTGCGCCGTTTCGACCGCTGGCTGCATAAATACATACTGCGCAAGCCCTATGCTTACATATTGCCAGGGAATATAAAAAGATAGTTCCTTTAGTATTATTATATAATTAGGGCTAATGGGTCGAGCGACCTACTATTCATCGTTTTCGGGAGGTATGTTTTCATGGCGCAAATGACTGGAAAGCAGTACAGGGAAAGTCTGAAAAAGTTAAAGCCCGTTATCTATTACATGGGAGAAAAAATAGAGGACGTCACGGCTCATCCCGCATTTAAACCCCACGTCAACGCCGCTGCATTGACCTATGAGATGGCATTAGCCCCTGAATTTGAGGAGTTATGCTCGGCTAAATCTCATCTTACCGGGGAGAAAATCAACCGCTTCACTCATATTCACCAGAACCACGACGATCTGATCAAGAAGGTCAAGATGTTAAGGGCCATCGGCCAGCAAACCGGAAGCTGCTTCCAGAGATGCGTCGGCCTTGACGGCATGAATGCAGCCTACTCCATAACATACGATATCGATAAGAAAACAGGTACCAACTATCATGAACGGCTAATAAATTGGCTCAAGAT
>Ga0182021_10009109_pt1 | contig 11748 bp, 12 predicted proteins | sample 612E3MmetaG_FD_120493 | JGI IMG/M metagenome (GOLD analysis project Ga0182021, IMG submission 120493) | Permafrost microbial communities from Stordalen Mire, Sweden - 612E3M metaG (Illumina Assembly) | ecosystem: Environmental > Terrestrial > Soil > Wetlands > Permafrost | place: Sweden...
CGCGGTCATGTTCTTGAGGAACTCACCCGCGAAGCCGGAGAGCAGACCGCCGATTTGCGGAAGCTGGAGCCGGCGAAGCCGGGCGCGCCACTTGATGCCGTAGCCGGCGTTGTCTTCCTTGTCGCAAGCCTCCTCCGACCACTTCTGGGCGCAGTCGTAGAAGAACTCCGCTTCGGCGAGGTACGCCCAGGCCTTCGCATCCTGGACGACGGCCTTGTTGTTCGTGCCGATGTGGACCCGCTGCTGATGATTGTCCTCGAACTTGGGCATGATGTTGATCGCCCAGATCTGCTGCCACGCGGTGCCGTTGCCGGTGCCGTCCCAGGGGACGTAGGGACCGTCCTTGCCCCAGAACTGGCTGAACCCCGGGTCGAGAACGTAGGAGTCGGTCGAGGAGTCCTTGACCGGCTCCACGATCGCGTTCGGCGTCTCTCCCTGCTTCAGGCCGGCGTTGCTGGCCGCGTTGGCCTTGTTCTGCTCATCGATCTTCTTGTTGCCGGCGTCGAGCTTTCCGCCGACGAGGTCCTTTACGCTGTCGAGGTTGCCTTCGCCGAGATCGTTGCAGTAGCGCGCCTTCAGCACGGTACCGACGATGCTCTTGAAGAGGTCCATCGCGGGACCGGGGATGCTCTGCCCGGTGAGGCCGATGAGCGCGTCGAGGCCCTGGGCGCCGATGCGCTTGCAGATCGTGTCGAAGTGCTTCGGCTGGACGGGGAGGAAGCCCTTCTGGCTGTTCGAGTAGCCCTGGCTCGCCGGCTGGGTCGGACCCTCGGCGCCCGGCGCGGGCGCGTTCTGGCCGTGCTGGTTGAACAGCTTGTTGATGACGGCGCTCATCGCGTTGCCCGGGATGAGCGACGTGCTCAGGGCAAGGATATGGACGTCTCGTTTGTGCGGTCCGTAATTTCCGTAGTCGGAGCCCATTGTGTAGGCCTTTGCGACTGCGATGAACGGATAGCCAATCTCGGCGACCTCCTCGAGATAATGAATGCCCTTTGCGACCGGGGTCATGATCTTGAAGTAGCCCGTGTAGAGCGGCCGAAAGCGGTTCCACGGAATGCACGAGCTGCCGAGCGAGAAGATTGCGCCGACGATGCAGATCGCGAGGAGGATGTCGTGGATGATCCCCATCAGGATGTGAATCGCGATCAGCGCGAGGAGGATCAGGTTGCACGCCGAGATGAAGTTCATCCCCTTCGCGTGCAGCACGGCCGACGTGAACGCCGCGTGGTCGGTCGCTTCCTGCATCTGGTCGCGGAAGACGATCGTCTCGCCCATGCCGATGAGGAACCAGAGCCCGCCGATCAAGAAACACGACATGCAGAGTCCCATCAGCATGATGGCTCCGCGCTGGTCCTTGTGGAGGTCGCGCGCCGTCTGGCGCATCGAGCTCATGTCATCCATCGTGATGGCGCTCATGGCTACTTCCCCTCCTTGCACTTCTTGGCGCCTTCGCCGTCCTGGTAGCGCGCGCCCTGGTGGGGAAACCTCGAGATCATCGGCTTGAAGCTGTGCGTCTTGCCAGCGCCACACATGAACAGGTTCGCGAACGGAACGGAGCACTTGTAGTCGGCCGTCACGGTGACCGAGACCATCTTGTAGGGGTCCTCGCAGTCGGACGTGTCGTCGATCTTCACGTCGACGTTGGACATCGTCCCCTTCCACGGGCCGAGCCCGGCGAGGACGCCGTTCTTGACCTCGTCCTCCATGTCCTTGTCTTCGGCGTCCGGCGTGTTGCGGTTCTTGTTCGAGATGACCGCTGCGCCTCGGCCGCCGATGATCGTCGCGTGCTTCAGGACGATGCGTGCCGTCGCCATCTGCTGGAGCTGAACGAACGAAGAGAACGTGATCATCAAGGGCATGAACGCGATGGCGAACTCGACGAGGACTGCGCCTCGCTTGTTCTTGTGCAGATCCCTGAAGGTTCCCTTTTTCATTCTGGTGAATCTCCGTTTCAGGGAATCGGGAGGAGCATCGAGTTGCGTGCGCGGACGTACGTGTTGTACGTGGCGAGCCCACCGGCCGAGAGGCCTGCGATCGCGGGGATGCCTACCGCCACGAGCAGGAGCGCGTACTCGACCATCACCGCACCACGCCGGCGCGCGCGAATCCAACGCAGGCTCTCTCGCAGCATGATGAGACGACCCTCCGGGACTTACCCGTGCAACAAACTTACCAGTGGAGATACGCAGTCAGCGCAACTCCGAAGAACAAAGCAGGTCCAAGGCGGAACCACGAAAGCGCGGATTCCTCCACGGTTCGTTGCTTCGCCTTGGGCATGAACAGGTTCGCGAAGATCGCGAGAGCGTTCTTCAGCGTCGAGATCAACTTGCCCTGATAGGCGAGGACCGCGGGGGCGACGAGGGCGGCAGCGAAGAAGCCGTACATCTCGGCTTCGATGCCCATCATCGGCTGCAGCAGCGCGCCGAGGCCCGCGAGGAGCTTCAGGTCGCCACCACCAATCGCGCCTTGCCGGTAGAGCATGGCGGGGACGAGCGCGGTAACGAGCGCTCCGAGGATCGAGGCGCCGCCCTCCGTGAGGGCGTCGTTCATGATCTCGTGCGCGGCGAGCATCCGACCGACGTGAAGGAGCGGTCCGAAGACCAGGGCCCCGTAGGTCAGCCAGTTGGGAATCTCGCCGCGGCGCCAGTCATAGAGGGCGGCCAACGCAGCCACAGCAATCGCAACGATGAAAACAAGGTGCTGATGCGGTAGCGGTTCGCTCATCCGTCTTTGCCTAGTGCGCCGCGGCTATTCCCACCGCGCCACTATCCTCGAATCAGGAGTACATGCCTTTGCGAGGACTCCCAATCCGATTCGAAAGATCGTCTCAGCGCTCGTCGAGCTTGGTCTGCGAGTCGACGGCGTTCGTCTTGACCGACTTGCCGAGGTTCCGGTAGCCGATGGCCGCGAGGAACATGATGGCGATGATCAGGAGCGCGTACTCGACCATCGTGGCGCCGCGGTTCTTCTTCGAGACGAGCATCTGGGCCTTGGACATTTGGGATTCTCCTGATTGCGGTGGCGGGTGGGTTTGCTTACCGGAGCCTGGCGCTCATCGCGCTCTCCAACACGTTGGTGCCGGACTCCGTTGCGTCGTAGACAACATATCCACGATTGATGCCAGCTTGTATCCGGCCGCTCTCAGCATAACTGGACCCGACCTGTTGTCTCGGGAGCAACGTTCGTCGGAGTTTCTTAAGGTGCGAGGTTTTCGCACCTTTTGCCGGAGTGGATCGTGGATCATCCAAGAGGGTGGGTGGATCTTGATCCACCCAGACGGATGACACGACCAGAACGTCCTACATTACGCCCACATACGCTGTTCGCGCACGTGGGCCTCCTCAGGAGGCGCGCTCGTCGAGTGGATCGGGGCGCGCGCCCGGGCGCTAGTTGAGCGCGCGCGGGATGTTCACTTTCGCCTGGAAAACACGGACTTTCTCGACTTCGAACTTCTGATCGAAGACGAGGATGTCGTCGTGCGAGGGGACGGTGAACGGCTTCGTCGGGCTCGGCGGCTTCAGCTTCGTGTTCTCCCCCGTGTCGAGCGTCACCTGGAACTGCGTGTTCGGCGCGACCTCGAGGGCGAAGTGGGCGGCCCCGGACGCGTCCGTGCGGGTGATCATCCGGTTCAAATACATGACCGGGAGGTTCGGGCCGTTCTCCGCCTTCACCGCGACCACCACTCGCCGCAGCGCCGGAGCGCACGAAACCGTGTACTCGGGGACCTTCGATTTGTCCGCGAAACGGGTCAGGCGAATGCTGGTCGGTTTCGTCGGAGAGTTGAATGCATCCGGGCACTTGATGGTGACGTCGGTGGTCTCGCCCTCGGCCCCGTTGAGGCTCAACATCGCGCGCCCGTCGGGGCCCGTGGTCGCGAGCGGCTTGCCGCTCCGCGAGACCACGGCACCCGTCACAGGGTGGCCTGGATCACTGTCGATCCGGACGAAGATCTGGAAGGGCGGCGCCGGCGGAGGATCGAGATCCTTGCAGCTCGATGTGCCGAGGGCGGTCAGCGCAGTGATGGCGATCGCGGCGACGCAGGAGAGCCTCATCACAGGAAAACGTAGCAGGGGGAGGCGACCCTGGCGATGTCGTCTGATTGGGGGACACGCGACAAAGGGAGCGTTCGTGCGATGCGCCCGTAGGACCGCGGGATGACAGAGAGCTGCCGTGACCGGTTTGCCCGCCTCGGCTTCGCGTCACTCCTCCTCCTCTCCGCGACCGCGTGCCGGAAGCTGTCGCTCGAGCCCGTGCCTCCGCCGCCCTTCACCGTGGCGTTCGCGGTCGAGGGGGACCCAGGCGAGCCGCTCGGCGGTGCGACCGTGTCGCGCGACGACCGCACGCTCGCGACCACCGGCCCCGACGGTCACGCCCAGATCACGCTCGACGGCGCCGACGGCGAGACCGTCGACACCTCGATCCGCTGTCCCGAGGGCCATACGTCACCGGTCCGCCCGGTCTCCATTCGCCTCGCGCGCACGAGGGACGGCAAGCCGCCGACCTTCACGGTGACGTGCCCACCGTCACAGCGGCACGTGGTCGTGGCCGTGAAGGCGGAGAACGGGCCCAACTTGTCGGTTGTCTACCTAGGCAAGGTCATCACGCACACCGACGCCTCGGGCGCCGCGCACTTCGCGATCGAGGCGCCTCCTGGCGACCAGTTCCAGGTGACGCTCGACACCGCCGACGACAAGAAGCTCTCGCCGGTGAGCCCGTCGAAGCCGTTCACGGTCGGCGCGCGGGACGACGTCTTCGTCTTCGAGCAGAAGTTCGAAGTGGAGAAGAAGAAGGTCCGCGTCGTGAAGAAGAAGCTGCCGATCTGCCTCGGCTGCTCGCCGGCGTGAGCGGCGTGCGGCGTGAGCGAACGGGCTAGCGAATTCGCTCTTTCGCCTTCGCGATCGCTGCGTTCGTCATGAGGTCGTGCTCCGCGGGGTCGGCCCAGCGACGCTGCACGGCCTTCGAGAGCTGGTGGAGCGGGTCGAAGTAGAGGAAGTACTGCCCCGCCTTCACGCTCGGCGCCGTGTAGACGCTGATGCCCGTCTCGCGGTCGTAGTAGTCGTACGAGTGGACGTCGCGCTTGCCGCCGCCGCCGGGCGCGTCGACCACGAAGGTCGGCGTGTTGAAGCCCGCCGTCGAGCCGCGCACGTGCTTCTCGATGTAGATGGCGGTGTCGACCGAGGTCCGCAGGTCCTCGACGCCCTTCACGAGGTCGTGCACGTAGACGTAGTACGCGTGGATGTTGAGGTGGCCCATGCGCTTGACCAGCATGGTCATCGTCTCGGGCGAGTCGTTCACGCCGCGCTAGAGGACGCTCTGGTTGCGAACCGTGATGCCGCGCTCCATGAGCTTGTTCATCGCCGCTTCGGTGATGCCGGTGATCTCGTTGGGGTGGTTGAAGTGCGTGTGCAGCACCACCTCCTTGTGGAGCTTGCGGCCCTTCTCGACGACGCGCGTGAGGGCGTCGGTCCACGCGTGATCGGTGAGGAGCTTCTGCGGCATGACCGCGGGGCCCTTCGTGGCGAAGCGCATGCGCCGCACGTTCGGGATCGCGAGCAGCGCGTCGCCGATCTCCTCGATCTGCTGGGCACGGAGCTGGTAGGCGTCGCCGCCCGAGATGACGATGTCCTCGAGCTCGGGACGCGACGCGATGTACTCGAACGCGCGCGCCCAGCGCTCGCTCGAGACCTTCAGGCTGACCTTCTCGACCTCCTCGGTGTCGACGCCGACGGCGTAGCTGCGCGTGCAGAAGCGGCAGTAGACGGGACACGTGTCGAGCGCGAGGAAGAGCGCCTTGTCCTGGTAGCGGTGCGTGAGGCCGGGGACCGGCGCGTCGGCCTGCTCGTGGAGCGAGTCGAGGTCGAGCTTCGGGTGATCGGCCTTGAGCTTCGAGCCCATGGGGATGAACTGGATGCGGAGCGGATCCTCGTAGGGCGTCGTCCAGTCGATGAGGCTCAGCATGTACGGGCTGACGCGGACCGACATGGGCGAGTGCTTGAAGCCCTGCTCGGCGTCCTCGATGAACGCAGCAGGGACGAGCTCCTGCACCGCGGCGAGGAGCTTCGCGGGGCTCGTGATGCTGTTCTTCGCCTGCCAGTTGTGGTCGAGGAACTGCTCCTCGGTGACGTTCGCGTAGGCGGGTATGCGTTGCCAGAACGGTCCGCGGACGAGGTCCTTGTAGGCCAGCGTCGACGGATCGACGGCGGGCTTCTTGGGAATGATGGGCTCGTTCGGCAGCACCTTCAGCGCGCTCATATCCTCTTCATTCCACGGCGCTCGCGCTGGCGCAACCCCATGCGGAGCCCCGGTTTTCCCAGGATCTCGCGCGGCCCCTCGGCCGCTACGCGTGGTCGACGGCGAACGTCATTCCCGCGGCGCGCAGGCGGTCGACGAGGCGCATTCCCATGGCGCTGGCGGGCGTGAGCACGCCGAAGCGCTCCTCGAGCTGTGCTCCGTCCATGGCGAGGCAGAGCGCCGATTCGCCGAGCATCTTCGCGGTCTCCCCGTAGCCGGGGTCGCTCGTGCCGATGACCTTCCCGGCCAGCCGTTCCTTCTTCGCGTTCTCGTCGACCTCGGTCTCGGCGAGGAGGTGGACCTCGAAGTAGCCGGCGTCGCGCTTCGCCTTCGAGGGGCCCTCGCCGGCCTTCGGGAGCACTCGCTTCGCGAGGAGGTCGCGCGTGGGGGCGAATGCCGCCGCGGCGACGAAGGCGCCGAGCCCCGCCGTCAGCAGCGACGCACCGAACAGGCCCTTGGTGCCCTTCGGGAAGCTCATCGACTCGCTGTAGCGGAAGTCCTTGCCGTACGCGCCGCCGAGGAGCGCGTTCGAACGGCGCACGATGCGCGTGTTGATCGCGGACATGACGAACGGGGCGGTCCAGCGGCCGAGGTCGTGGTCGTAGCGGACGCCGCGCTGGTCCGGGCTCTCGGGCCGCTGGTGGCCTCCGACCTTGCGTTTGGGATCGGGATCGAGGCCGTACGGGTTCGCGAGCAGGCGGCGCACGTTGCGATCGCGCTCTGCCTCTTCCATCAGCGCGAGCATCGACGCGACGGTGCCGCCGCTGAAGCTGCCCTTCGTCTTTCCGGCGAAGCCCTTGGCCCACGCGAGGGTGTGGCCGTCCTTCTTCGCGCGATCCCAGAGCATGTGGACGCCGAGGTCGAACGGGATCGAGTCGAAGCCGCAGCAATGAACGATGCGCGCGCGGGTCTCCACGGCCTTGTCGTGGTTCTCGTCGATCGACGCGCGGATGAACGGCACCTCGCCGGTGATGTCGCAGTAGTGCGTGCCGTGGCGTGCGCAGGCCGCGACCAGCTTCTGGCCGTGTCTTCCGAACGGGCCAACGGTCGTGCAGATGACGCGCGCTTTGGGAACGAGCGCCTCGAGGCTGGCCTCGTCGTGCCCGTCCGCGATCAGGATGGAAAGGCTCGCGAGATCCGGATTGATGGCGACGAGGTCGCGCTTCACTCCCTCGAGCTTCTCGCGGTTGCGCCCGGCGATGGCCCAGCGAACACCCCTCGGGGCATGCTCGGCGAAGTACTCTGCGACCAGGCGGCCCGTGAAGCCGGTGGCGCCGAAGAGCACGATGTCCTGCTCGCGAGCAGGAGCGGAGGCGGAGGCGGTGGCCGGCGTCGACATCGGCGGCAGCCTACGCGATCTGGGCAATCACGCGTAGCGAGCAGCCGCCCGGTCGAGGATCGCTGCGATCTGCCGCGCCACCTCCGGCGGCTCGACGACGGTCGCCGCGTCACCGAAGGAGAGCACCCAGGCGATGAACGCATCGACGTTCACGAGCGGCACCGAGAGGCGCAGTCGACCGTCGGCGCTCATCGCGACGCGCTGATCGCGGTGCAGCTTCTTCGAGCGGATCTCGTCGGCGACGCGTGCATCGAACTCGACGAGCGCGCGCACCTTCGAAGGCTTGCCGAGGCCGAACTCGCCGTGCACGTAGTGGGTGACGTCGAACGATGCCGGCAGCTCGAAGTGCTCGGTCTCGCTCGCGCGGAGCTCCGTCATCGCTTCGAACGGAACCACCTCGGCATCGGTGGGGGCACGCGCCTGGCTGCGTGCGCCGAGGCAGACGATGGACCCCTTGTGAACCACCATCGCGTAGGGATGGAACACCACGCGCTCGGCGCGGACAGCTCCGGGGGAGGGGGGATGGCCCTGCGTGCGGGGCCGGAAGCGCAGCACGCGGAGATCGGCGACGGCGCGGAACAGCTCGTCCATGTCCTCGCCGCGCGAGGCGTAGCTACGTGAAGGAGGCGGCAGCCAGAAGAAGCGTCCTTCCAGCCCTTGCTCGCCGGAGATCTGCGCGCGTCCTTGCGCGCGGAACGGCGTCTGCGCCACCTTCTCGACGTGTCCGAGGGCAAGGTCGACCTCGTCGAAGAGCGCCGAGCCCTTGAGGATGTCGAGCGCGCGTCGGGTCGCGAGGATGGCGTACGCCTGCGCGCGGCGAAGCGACACCGTACGACCGCGCTCGCCCGGCCGGATCCGCCAGAGATGCGCGCCGCCCGGCGTCGTCTCGATCGACTCGAGCAGCTCGAACTTGCCGGGATCGGTGGTGCCGTCGAGCTCGAGGAGATAACGACGCACCGAGCGCTGCGTCACCCGCAGCATGCGCGCGAGCTCCTCGAGCGTCAGTCCGCGCGGCTCGCTCTCGAGGAGCTCGCGCAGCTTGTCGAGGCGACGGTGCTGGGTGAAGCGACCCTCGGGTCTCCCGACCTTCGGGCTTCGCGCCTTCGCGATGCGTCCGGGGAGCTGCGTCGTCCGCATGGGGCGCGCTCAGATCTTCCGGGTCCGCAGCTCCTTCTTGTACTTGTCCTTGTACTGGTCGTGGCACGTCCGGCACGAGGCCTTCGTCGCCGTCATGTCCGATGCGCGCGCCGCCTTCGCGCCGTCCTTCGCGATCGACGCCCAGTTCGGGTAACCGGCGGGCGCGAACGTCGCGACCTTGTCGAGCGCGGTGGCGAGGCCCGGGAAGTCCTGCGACGCGATCGCGGGGTTCGTGTTCGTCTTCATCCAGCCCTGGAGCGGGCAGTCGGGGAGCGGCTTCTTCCCGCACGTCCCGGCGCCGTCCGCAGACGCCGCGGCCGCGGACGTCGCGGGTGCAACGCCGCCACTGGCCGACGCCGTCGCCGCCGCCGCGCTCGGTGCCGTCGCATCCGCGCCGCCGGTCGGCGAGGTGCCGGTGGTCGTGTCCGCGGCCACCGGCGACGCGTCGGGCGCGGCAGCGGCGGCGCTCGTCGCGCCGCTCGGCGTGGCCGAGGCCGTCGTGGCGGTGGTGCCGGAGCTCGTTCCTTCGGTCTTGGTGCACGCGGCGCCGAGCAGCGCGACGGCGATGAAGGCGCCGAGGACCGGGGTGGTGACGGTGAGCTTCCGGGACTTGCGGGAGAAGAGATGCGCGTGGTCGAGCATGGCCGTGAGCTTACACAAAGAACGGGCTAGGCTGCTCGGCCATGGAACGAACGCTGGTGGAGATTCTCGCGGCGAAACGTGACGGCCTCACGCTCGCCGAGGCGGAGATTCGCCGCCTCATCACGTCGTTCACGGACGGCGCGCTCGCCGATTACCAGATGGCGGCCTTCCTGATGGCCGTGTTCTTCCGCGGCCTCGACGACGCGGAGACCGTCGCCCTCACCGAGGCGATGCTCCACTCGGGCAGCGTGCTCGACCTCGCGGGCGTTCGAGGCACCAAGGTCGACAAGCATTCGACGGGCGGCGTCGGCGACAAGGTGTCGATCTGCCTCGCGCCGCTCTTCGCCGCCTGCGGCGTTCCGGTGCCCATGGTGAGCGGTCGCGGGCTTGGCCACACCGGTGGAACGCTCGACAAGCTCGAGGCCATCCCAGGATTCCGCACGGACATGTCGACCGCGGATTTTGCACGGATCGTCGGCGAAATTGGCACCTGCATGATCGGGCAGACCAAGGACATCGCGCCGGCCGACAAGCGCATCTATGCGCTCCGTGACGTCACGGCGACCGTCGAGTCCATTCCGCTGATCGTCGCGTCGATCCTTTCGAAGAAGCTCGCCGAGGGCATCGACGGTCTCGTGCTCGACGTGAAGGTCGGGCGCGGCGCGTTCATGAAGGACGAGAAGCGCGCCCGCGATCTCGCCGACAAGCTGGTTCGGGTCGGCACGCGCGCCGGCAAGAAGGTGGTCGCGGTGCTGACCCGCATGGACGCACCGCTCGGGCGTTCCGTCGGCAACGCCAACGAGACGCGCGAGGCGCTCGAGGTGCTCCTGGGACGCGGCCCCGCGGACCTCGTGGAGTGCACGCTCGTCCTCGGCGCGGAGATGCTCGTGCTCGGCGGCAAGGCGAAGAGCACGACCGAGGCCACGGCGACGCTCCAGGCCGCCATCGCCAGCGGCGCGGCGGTCCGCGTGATGGAGAAGATGGTCGAGGCGCAGGGCGGCGACGCGAAGGTGGTCGCCGATCCCTCGCGGCTCGAGGTGGCGAGCGAGGTCGTGGAGGTGAAAGCGCCGCGTGCGGGCTTCGTCGCCGACATCGACGCGCTGGCGATCGGGCTCACGGGCGTCGCGATGGGCGCGGGGCGGACGCGCGCGGACCAGAAGGTCGATCCCGCGGTCGGGATCGAGATCGACGCGAAGCCCGGTGAAGCCGTGAAGGCGGGCCAGGTGGTCGCGCGGATCTTCGTGCGGACGCGCAGTGCCGCCGACCCGCTGCTCGAGCGCGTGGCGATGGCCTTCACCTATGCCGATGCTGCGCCGCAGCCGCTCCCGCTCGTGATCGATCGCCTCTCGAGCTGAGCGACCGCCCCGGGCTCAGCGCGCGAAGCGGCTCGCCTCGAACGCGAAGAACGCGATCGCCCCGGCGATCGCCGCGAGGGGGATCGAGGAGAGGCGTCGTACCCCGTAGCCCTTCGCGAAGAGGCGCGCCGCTCGGCCTGCCACGCCGATGGCGAGCATGAGCACGGCTGCCGGGAAGAGGTAAGGCACGAGGAGCGCGCCGTCGGGCGGGGTGGGGTTCTCGCCGGTCGACGCGAGCGTGACCGTCACCATCGCGAGCGCGAGGAGGAGGACCACGCCGCCCGCCGCGACCACCGCCCACGCGTGGGGCTTGAAGCGCAGGCCGACGAAACCGACGATCACGGCGACGACGAGCGAGACGAGGGAGATCGCGCCGCTCTCCGTCGCCGAGGTGCCGTCGAAGGCGTGCGGCATCGACTTCATGACGTCGAAACCGCCTGCATGATGCACGTATTTCCAGAGGGCGAATGCCGTCCCGCCGCCGAGCACGGTCACGAGCACCAGCCCGGCGAGCTTGGCCCCGAAGCCGGGCTCGCTGTCGTCCTCGACCCGTTCGGCCCGTTCGCGGACCATGCGCGAGGGCGCGGCGAGCTCCAGGCCCATGCCCTGCCGGCCCGACGGGCGCGCGGAGACATGGGTGCCCGATGTGTGGGAGCTCTGCGCCGTCGGCAGCGAGCTGCTGGCGACGTTGCGCTCGATCTCCATGTCGAACTCGTCGTCGTCTCCGCCGTCGAAGGAGATCGAGCGGCCGCCGCCCGGCTGCGCCGCCGGCGCAGAGGGCATCGAGCCACGTCCCGGCGAAGAAGGGATCGAGCCACGTCCCGGCGAAGAGGGGATCGAGCTGCGCGGAGGGGCAGAGGGAAGAACGGGCGACGAGCCGCGTCCGGAAGAGGGCGGCCCCGACATGGGGGGATTCGAGGGAGCGAGCGCTGCCGCCGCCATCGCGCCCACGTCGAACGCCGGGATGCTGCCGTGACCGAGGTC
>Ga0182021_10009111_pt1 | contig 11748 bp, 5 predicted proteins | sample 612E3MmetaG_FD_120493 | JGI IMG/M metagenome (GOLD analysis project Ga0182021, IMG submission 120493) | Permafrost microbial communities from Stordalen Mire, Sweden - 612E3M metaG (Illumina Assembly) | ecosystem: Environmental > Terrestrial > Soil > Wetlands > Permafrost | place: Sweden...
GATTATTACGTAAACAAGGCAAAAGAGCTGGAAAAAATGGGGGCCGATACCATTTGCATTAAGGATATGGCTGGTCTCATCGCCCCATATGATGTGTACACGCTGATTAAAATCCTCAAAGATACAGTCAAGGTTCCTATTCATCTGCACAGCCACTTCACTTCGGGTATGGCGGACATGTCGCTGTTGAAGGCCATTGAAGCGGGAGTGGACATTGTGGATACATGTCTTTCCACTTGGGCATACCGCACATCCCACCCGGCAGTTGAGCCTCTCGTTGCTGCATTGAAGTATACGAACCGTGATACCGGCCTTGACCTGAAAATTCTAGCTCAGTTAAGTGAATATCTGGAAAAGATATCGCCAAAATACAGACATCTCCTTGACGAGCGCACATCCATCATTGACATTAATGTTCTGCTCCATCAGACTCCGGGTGGCATGCTCTCGAATCTTGTAAACCAGCTCAAAGAGATGGATGCTCTCGACAAACTCGATGAAGTATTCGAGCAGCTCCCCATTGTTCGTAAGGAACTAGGCCAGGTGCCGCTCGTTACTCCGACAAGCCAGATTGTGGGAATCCAGACAGTAAATAATGTTCTCTTTGATACTCCAAATGAGCGTTACAAAATGCTCACCGCACAGGTGAAGGATCTCTGTTATGGCCTTTATGGCAAAACCGCAATTCCCATTGATCCTGAGGTACAGAAAAAAGCGTTAAAAGATTATCCAAAGGGTAGCAATCCCATCTCGATAAGACCTGCAGATGTACTTGATCCTGAAATGGACAAGGCCAAAAAAGATACCGAAGGCCTTGCGAAAGATATTGATGACGTCCTTATCTATGCAATTTACCCGACAACCGGTAAACGTTTCCTCAAATGGAAATATGGGCTGGAAGAAGTACCTGATGAAGTAAAAGCAATAACTATGGAGAAGGTAAAAGCTCAGGATGAGTTGGTAAAAAAGGCCAAGGAAGGACTTCTGACAGAGAAGGCCGGTGATAAGGGAGCGAAAATGGGGCAGGAAGCCCGTACTTTCCGTGTCTCGCTCAATAATAAGACTTTTGATGTGGAAGTGGAGCAGATTGGCGGACAACCTTTGATGTCTCAGGGCACTCCTTCAATCGGACAAAGGAACACCCTTCAGCTCGGCAGACAGGGCGGAGCCGTCAAAACTGCTCTGAAAACAATTCATTCAAAACGTGATATCTCGAAGGAGGAAAAAGCTCCTGTTACCGTAGAATCGAATGGAAGTGCCTCGAAAGAGACACCGGTAATCACTCCTATGAACGGATCAGTGGTCAGTTATGAGGTGAAAGAGGGAGATTCTGTTGCCGAGGGGGATGTAATAGTGATTCTTGAAGCAATGAAGATGAATAATTTTATCAGCAGTCCTGTGGCCGGTAAAGTTCATAAGATTCTTATGAAAGAAGGGGCATCAGTTAAAAAGGGCGAGGCGCTTGCGTTAATCGTATAATATTATCTGACAGATTTGAAGAGGTATAATTTAATGGATGATAAATATAAACAGAGGATAGACCACCTGAGGCAAGTCAAGCAGATCTCGGCTTTAGGTGGCGGTCAGGCCAAGCTTGACAAAATACGTAAACAAGGGAAACTTACTGCCCGGGAACGTATAGAATACCTATTGGACGAAGGAAGCTTTGTGGAACATAATCTCATCATCGGTTACAGGGAAGGAATGCCTTATGACGGCCTTATTGCAGGGTACGGCAAAATCCATGGCCGGCCGGTATGTGTCTATTCCCAGGATCCGACGGTATCAGGAGGCTCAGTCGGTCCGATGCACGGATTCAAGATGTATCGAGCTATTGAGTGGGCTTTGGATATGGGCGTGCCCTTAATCGGGCTTCATGAGTCCCCTGGTGCACGCATACCTGATGCAACATCCAGGAGTGTTTTCGGAGAAGCTTTGGAAAGAAACGGAGGTTCGGTTTTTTACGTCAACACCCAAGGATCTGGAGTCATTCCTCAGATTTCAGCGATTATGGGAAGCTGCGCAGGAATAGCGGTATATTCACCAGCGCTGACAGATTTTATTTTTATGGTGGACAAAAAGAGCGAGATGTTTATTACCGGCCCCAAGGTGGTACAGGCCGTTACCGGAGAAAAACTTTCCAAACAGGAATTGGGCGGCGCGGAAGTTCACTGTAAAATATCCGGAGTTGCAGACGGTAGGTTCAAGGATGATGCAGAACTCCTGGATAACATTCGGGAGCTCATGACATTTCTGCCGCAGAACGCCGATGAAAAGCCGCCCATGATCGATCTTGGAGACGATCCTGATCGTTTAACGGAGGAGCTTTTGGATATAGTTCCATCGGATGCAACCAAAGCTTACGACGTCCGCAAAGCAATTAAATGTATTGCAGATGCCGGAGAGTTTTTAGAGATAAAACCGGAGTTTGCCCCGGAAATAGTTGTGGGCTTTGCACGGCTTGATTGCCGTGTGGTGGGTATCGTAGCTAACCAGCCCAGTTTTATGGCAGGGAGCCTTACTGTTGACAGTTCGGACAAACAGGCGCGTTTTATGCGTTTCTGCGACTGCTTCAATATACCTATCATACTGCTGGTCGATACTTCCGCGTATATGCCGGGCAAGGATCAGGAACAGCTGGGTATTATTCGCCACGGTGCTAAAGTTCTTTACGCGCTTTGCGAGTCTTCCGTGCCGAGAGTAGCAGTTGTTTTACGAAAGGCCTACGGAGGAGGTAATCTTGGTATGGGCATAATACCGGCCCAGCGAGGTACAGACATGATGTTTTACTGGCCCATTACCGAATTGGGTGTAATGGGAGCAAAGGCAACAGTAGAGCTTTTTATGGGTGAAGTCATTCGAAGTTCTCCAAATCCGGATGAAACGCGTGATATGTTCATTAGGGAGCTTGAAGAACGCACTTGCAATCCCATGCGTGAGGCAGCCTATAACCCATTCATCAATGATGTCATAGAACCCAAGGATACGAGGAAGGTTCTGATTCAGTCGCTGGAATTCCTGTCGACCAAGAAAAAACCTCCACGATACAGCAAACGTCACGGGAATATTCCGCTGTGATGAGAATTTGAGAATCAGATCTAGAGGGGGAGAGCAAATCTCAAAAAATTGTTACAGCCGTAAACGAAAAGAGACCTTTACAAAACTCCTGTATTTGTTATTCCAGTGAAGGTCGGAATCTAGGAAATGCTTGATAATAGTGGACGCCGGCGTGGGCCGTATGATATAATTACTGGTATTATGTAGTTTTGCAGAGCTCTTGAAGAGCCATAAAAGCCGAGTAGATCCGGATGCGAGGCACTCTGATTATGGTAAAGACAAACTTAGAAAAATGACATCTTGGTAGTTTTTCAAGTATTCAAAACTTTCAATAGTTATTCATAAAGGGGAATCCGATGGGCAACTTAATTTTGGATGAAAGGGACCAAAATTTTGTGTTATTTGAGATGTTGGATATTAATAAACTTTTGAGATTAGAGAAATACTCCGACTTTTCCACGGATACGCTCAAAATGATTCTCTCGAATGCGCAAAAGTTTGCCGTAGAGGAAATATTTCCCACCCTTGCGGAGGGTGACAAAGAGGGATGCCAGCTAGAAGAAGGTAATGTCCGCATACCAAAATGTTTTCATCGTCCGTACAAACTCTTTAACGAAGCTGGATGGAACTGCATGTTACTCTCCAAGAAGTGTGGAGGCCAAGGTTTTCCCACTATCATAAGAGCGGCAGCCCATGAATGGTTCATGCATAATTCCGCATTCTGCTCCTACCCGATACTTGTCGAAAGTGCAGCATACCTCATCAATGCCCACGGCTCAAAGCAACAAAAGAATAAATACCTTCCCAAGATGATTACCGGTCAATGGGGAGGAAGTATTTGTATTACCGAGCCAATGGCCGGAACCGATATGGGAAACATCAGCGTAAAGGCGGTAAAACTGCCTGATGGCACATTCAGACTTCAGGGCACAAAGATATTCATCACGGCTGGCGACCAGGATATCACAGAAAATATCATTCATATTGTACTTGCCAGAATCGAAGACGATCCTGGACGAACAAAGGGTCTCTCCATCTTCATAGTTCCAAAGTACCTTGTCAATAAAGACGGTTCACTGGGAAAACGTAATGACTACGAGATCGCAAAGATTGAGAAAATGATGGGAGGCAAGGGAAGTGCCACCTGCCTCATCAACTACGGCAAAAATAACGACTGTTATGCTGAGTTGTTGGGCAATGAGCGGGCAGGTATGAAGATCATGTTCCAAATGATAAACAGTGCCAGGATCGTCGCAGGGCTTCAGGGCCTCTCGAGTGCATCCATTGCCTACCTCCACGCACTGAAATATGCAAAGGAACGACTCCAAGGTTCATCGCTCCTCGGATGGAAGAATAATCATGCGCCTCGTGTCCCGATTATTCAGCATGCTGATGTCAGGCGCATGCTTCTATGGATGAAGTCCAACGTGGAAAGTATGAGAGCTTTGATATACTACACCGCAATGTGCAGTGACATGGCCTATGGTATCAGTGACCCGACTGAGGCGGAAAAATGGCTGGGAATAATTGAGGTGCTTACCCCAATCGTAAAGGCCTATTGTACGGACATAGCCTTTAGGGTAACGGAAACAGCCATGCAATGTTATGGAGGTTATGGTTATTGCAGCGAGTATCCAATTGAGCAGTTCCTGCGGGACGTGAAGGTAGCCTCCATTTACGGCAGTAATGGCCTACAGGCATTGGACCTCGTAGCAAGAAAGATGATCGTTAAGGAACAGGGAGTATACTTCATGAGCCTCCTCGGTGAGATGAATACCACTGTCGCCACATTTATGGTTGTAGCCGCACTTAAAGAGCTTGCGGAAGATGTTCAGGCCGCCATAAATACCTTGACGGATGTCATAAGGTTCTTCTCTTCCTGCAGCAAAGAGGGCAAATTTTTTGTCTTTTGGGGGAACGCTCAACCGTTCCTCATGATGATGGGCAAGATAGTTTGTTCTTGGCTCCTGCTCTGCGAAGCAGCCATTGCGCAAGAAACACTTTTGGAGCTGTGCAGTATCAAGGGAGTAACTTGTTCAGATCCATCAGATCTCTCCCGCTTTATTAAAGAGAACAACGATGCTGCATTTTACGATGGTAAGATAAAAACAGCAAAGTACTTCATCAAGAATGTGCTTCCCGAGATAAATGGCATTGTGAAGGCCATTAAGAGTGAAGATATCTCTATTATGGAAATAGCGGATGAGAGTTTTTCTTCTTACTAGCTCTATATTATATTAAAGATAATACAATGATATATATTATGTAAAATTTAATCACTATCCAATCTACAATTCAAGGAGTTATTCATGAATGAACAAATATGGCAGGAAGCCGCAAAAGCTTCAATAGGCGCAGGAGCTATTCCAATCCCTGTTACCGGCACATTGATTGAATTGTTGCAGACCATCATGGATGAAAAAGAGGCCCAATTCATTCCGGTATTCACAAAGCCGATGAATATAAAGGAGATCAAGGAAAAATCCAATTTGAGTGATGAAGCATTGGACAAAATGCTGGAAGGACTCATGCATAAAGGTATCATTACCGGCATCCCCAGTAAAAACACAGGCACAGTTGTGTACAGGCTCCTGCCTCCGATACCGGGACTTTTCGAATTTACCCTGATGAGGGGAGGAAAAACTGAAAAGGAAAAAAAGCTGGCAAAATTATTCGACCAGATTTTCAAGGAACTCTCGGATCTGGTCCAGAGTAGTTATGATCCTGTTATGGACTTTCTCAAAACAGTGCCGCCAATAACGAGAGTAGTTCCTGTGGAACAGGAGGTAAAAGAAGCGCATGACGATGTTTTGCCGTATGAAGATGTGAAAAAGATCATCGAAAGATTTGATACAATAGCAGTTTCCACCTGTTACTGCCGTCACGAAAAAGATCTTCTGGGCAAGTCCTGTCACGTCACGAAAGAAAGAGAAAACTGTTTCATCTTCGGTCAGACCGCCGAGTTTGTCATAAAATACAATTTCGGTAAAAAAATATCAAAAGATGAAGCATTAAAGATAATGTATAAGGCCAGGGAAGACGGATTGGTGCACAAGGCATTTCATGTAAAACAGGACATAAACAATGAAGAATTCGCCATCTGCAATTGCTGCAAATGCTGCTGCGGCACCTTCCAGATTTATTACATTGGTGGCGCCCCAATGCAATCCTATTCATCATGCATGGCCCGTGTTGACTCTTCTGAATGTACAGGATGCGGGGCTTGTGAGGATATGTGTCCGATGGAGGCAATTAGCCTTGTTGACGATATTGCATTGATAGATAAAAAGAAATGCATCGGTTGCGGAGTTTGCTCTTATCATTGTCCGGTATCAGCGATAAAACTGGAAAGAACTGGTATCAGGGATGTTTTTGTTCCGCCCGCAAGAAGGTAATCCAAAAGGGATGTGTTATCTCATATCATTTTGTATAGCATCAGAAAGGATATTGGAGATATGATTTTAGTGGAAATTTCATCTTTTGCAACAATTAAATATGCTAAGTTTTTGGCCACATTAATGATAATTTGATGGACATGAATTACAGGCGTATACGGACAAAGAAACATCCAAGAATGTTTTCGAAACATATAATGAAATTTACAAAAGAGGAGAGTCATCCAAAGGCTTTAGAAGTTCATAAGAAAAGATGGGGTTAAAAAATATATAGAAGCGTATCTATCTTTACTAAAAAATCTCCTGGCAAGCCGACAGGGTTTAGAGGAATTATGCGCAATATTACCGATCACAAAAAAATAGAGGAAGCATTGAAAGAAAGCGAGGCACAATACCGCCTGCTGGCCGACCACATGAAAGACCAGATTTGGCTCATGGATCTGGACTATAAAGCGACCTATATTAGCCCTTCTGCGGAAAAGTTGCTTGGATACACGCTGGAAGAATTAAAACAGTTGCCGTTGGAGAAACTCCTTACAGCAACATCTTTACAAAAAGCAATCGATTTTCTTGCTCATGACATGCCCAAGGCGCTGGCAACTCCTGAGACTTACCTTTTAACAAGTTCACTGGAACTTGAATTCATCTGTAAAAGCGGCCACGTCGTATGGGAGGAATGCACATTTAGTTTCATCATGGATGAAAACGGTAAACCATTTTCCATTCTGGGTGAAGGCAGAGACATTACCGAACGCAAAAAAATTGAGGATGCTTTGAAGAAAAGTGAAGAAAACTTCCGCCATTCTCTTGATGACTCCCCGTTGGGCGTGCGCATATCAACAATAGAAGGTCAGACCATTTATGCCAACAGCGCTATTCTGAATATGTATGGCTATGATAATATTGAAGAGTTCATAACCACTCCCGTAGAGGAACGCTACACCACAAATAGTTATGCTGAATTCTTAACAAGAAGAGAAAAAAGACTGCGGGGCGAGTTTGGCCCTTTAGAATATGAAGTAAGCATAGTGAGGAAAGACGGGGAAGTGCGTCATCTCCATGTTTTTCGCAAGGAAATATTTTGGAACGGCAAAAAACAATCTCAGGTTATTTACCAGGATATCACCCTGCGCAGAAAGACCGAAGAAAAACTAAATGAAATATTGGAAAGTTTACGAAAATCAATAGGAGCGACGATTCAGGTACTGGGCACGGCGTCGGAAGCACGAGATCCTTATACGGCAGGCCACCAAAAAAGGGTATCCGATCTTGCCCGCGCCATTGCCACGGAAATGAAACTTCCTAAGGACAAAATTGAAGGAATCCGACTGGCCGGTGCCATCCATGATATTGGGAAAATTTCTATACCATCGGAAATCCTGTGCAAACCGGCAATGCTGACCGATCTTGAATTTTCCTTTGTCAAAAATCATTCCCAGTACAGCTACGATATCATTAAAGATGTCGAATCTCCCTGGCCTTTGGCTGACATCGTTCACCAGCACCATGAACGTATGAACGGTTTCGGATATCCGCAGGGATTAAAGGAAGGGGATATTCTCATTGAGGCTCGTATTCTTGCCGTGGCGGATGTGGTTGAGGCCATGATATCCTACCGCCCCTACAGACCAGCGTTGGAACTTGAAATTGCGCTCTCAGAAATAGAAAAGAACGCGGGGATTCTCTATGACAGCAATGCAAGTAATGCGTGCATAAAATTGTTTCGGGAAAAGAGATACAATCTGGAATGATTGTGGTTGTAAGCAGCTCCGTATCCGTCTTTATTATTTTATTCTATATCCGCTAAATCTATTTTTTATAAAGATTTACTATTAAAACCGATTAGTCGGTGGTGCAGGTGTTGGGCCAAGTTGTACTATCTGCTATGCTTTACCAAAAATCACATAGTCTGAAAATGATTTAAAATGATTTCTCCATTTTTCCAATTCTTCTTCAGTAAAGTCTTTTAAGTTAGAATAACTATTTTCATATCCAAGACCGCAATACTTATGCTCGCCCCATCTATGCAGAGGCAGGAAGTAAACTTTTTTAGCCTGAACTTTCCTGCCGAGTTCAACTATTTTATCAGCCATATCAAGATCGTCATTAAATCCGTGAACCAGAGGCACTCTAAGCCAAATAGCAGTTTTGCCTGCCAATTTATTTAAATTCTCCAAAATTACTTCATTCTTAACACCTAAAATCTCCTGATGCTTCTTCGAATCCAGATGCTTAATATCATAGAGCACCAGATCAACGTCCTTAGTCACTTTTTTTACAATATTCCACTTGGCATACCCGGTAGTATCAAGCGCCGTATGCACGCCTTTTTTCTTCAACTCTCCAAAAACCTCAGCAACGAACTCATGCTGTAATAGCGGCTCTCCTCCGGAAATCGTTACTCCACCACCGGTATTATCGTAAAAAGATTTATCCTTCATTAGTTCTTTAACTGCCTCTTTTACAGTTACTCGTATACCCACTCCGTCTATCGCTTTATACTGACATGCGTAAAAGCAGTCCAAACAATGAGTACATTTAGCATAATTAAAAACAATCTGATGATTTTCGTCGTGCGACAGGGCACCGCTTTTACAGACTTTAAGGCACTCCCCGCAACCGCGACAATTTTCGGGAGCTACTCTTATCTGATAAGACGGATAAATCGACTCAGGATTTGAACACCACGGACAGTTGAGCGGACATCCTTTTACAAACATAGTTGTACGCAATCCCGGTCCATCCTGAATGCTAAATTGCTGGAAATTAAATACTATACCCGTGATTTCGCCGCTGTCTTTAAGCTCTTTATCTTTTAATTTAATGTCATCTTTCATAAAAGCTCAACCATTTATTCTTTCATAAATCCAATCATTTTATTATTATACTTTAGATTTGATTATTTCTTATTAAAATATAAATTACAGGCATTCCCCCAATCTAACAACCATAAAAAAGGGGATATAAATATCCCCCCTTTTATTATGGTTCAAACTATTTTAGCAGCGGAAACATTGTTCTGTTCTCGTAATAATCTCATCCTGAATCTTGTTATCAAGATCAACATAGTAAGCCGAGTATCCGGCAACCCTGACAATCAAGCTCTTATATTTTTCAGGTACCTTTTTCGCATCCATTAAAGTCTCTTTGCTCACGCAGTTAAACTGCACGTGATGAAGTCCCAAATCGCGGACAGTCTTCAAATATCCCCTCATGAGCTCATAGTTCTCCGGATCAAAAAACACCGGCATAAACTTCTGATTCAGGAGCATATTACCTGTCTTGAGAGGATCAACCTTCGCCACCGATCTTATGGTCGCCGTCGGACCGCTCATGTCTCTGCCCTGAACAGGAGAGATGGTTCCGTCATGAAGCGGTTGATTGGAGATTCTTCCGTCAAATGTTGCCGGCATTAACATTCCCGCGTTGATAGGTCCGGACGCTGTTGTCCCGTCAATCATATGGGGCTTGCCGTAAATATCCAAATTCCTATTGCATTCGTATTGGACATACACCATAATATCTCTGGCGATCATATCGACATAGTCGTTATCATTGCCGAATCTCGGCACTTCCTGCTCAATCATCCGACGAATCTTATCGCGGCTTTCTCCCTCAAAATTGTAAACGACCGCATCATTAAATTCTTCCAATGTTATCTTCTTTTTCTCAAAGACCAGCATCTTTATCGCGGCAAGACCATCGGCAGCGTTATTGCATCCAAAAATAAGGTGGTGACGCAGCCCTAAATATTCCCAATCCCTCATATCGCATCCCTTTTCAATGTTGCCTTCCAGAATCGACGACAAGAACGGACGGGGAACATATTTCTTCTGAAGAGCATCCCCCAGACTAGATAGCTGAGTCAGTACCATTATACCGTATTTTACATGTTCACAGAATGCCTTCCATACATCATCATACGATTTTATTTCAGATAGAGGAGTTGTTTTGGATCCCATCTGAAGACCCATTACTTTTCCTCCATCCACCGCCATATTCAGACACATAGGAAGAAGCAAAGACCCTCCATGGCCTGCACGATAATGAATATTCTTACCCGGAATAACCGGCTGCATGCAGTTGTTGATGCTGTAAGCCCTGGCATCTTCTACGGTAGCGCCGATACCCATAAGCCTTGGGATGTTGACCTTATCGTTAAACATAGCCGGCTGAGAACAACCGGTGCGGACGCACTTGAAAACAGCGTTGAAAAGTTCATCAGGTGTGTTGTCGTGCATGCGCACTGCTATCTGCGGAGCAACTGTCTGCAATTCACCCGTAACCTCCAGAGCGATATAGGTTATCTCATTCGTAACATCGAGGCCAAATTCATCAACACCGCTCAAGGTCATTGTCTGCCAGCCCAGTCCACCACCGCCGTTGTTTACCCACGCTGGAGGCTGAACGTATCCGCCTTCCTGCATCTTGACCCATACCGCTTCAATTAATTCCTTAGCGCCGTCTCTTGTAATGACGCCGTTTTTAAAATCATTTTCATAATACGGGTATAATACCTTATCAAAGCGAATGCCGTTACCTACCTGCGGAACATCAATATAGTTCACTATAAAGTTAATGAAAATAAAAGACTGGATAGCCTCATACAAATTTCTGGCCGGTTCTGCCGGTACGCGATTGCATACCTCTATCATCTTGTCGAGTTCTTTTAATCTCTTGGGATCTTTAATCTTCTTCTTTTCATCCTCAAGAAGTTTAGGATATCTCTTGCTCCATCTGGCCACTGCCTCACAGGAAATTTTCATCGCGCGCAGTTCGTCAAGCATATCCATGCGCTTTTCGATCTGGATGGAAGTATCATTTATTACCTCATCAAATCTCTTATCAATTTCTGCAATTATCCCATTCAAACCTACCTTCATAACCTTCTCGAAATCAGGTGTGCACATCTCCCACTGCCATGTCCATGCTGCTGACGGCGACTGTCCAACCTTCCACGGTATCCAGTCAGGAACGTAATCTCTCTCTCTCCCTTGAATGCTGTAATTTTCCCAATATTTAAATTGTTCCTTCAGTTCTTTTTTATCCTTTTCATCAACCATTGAGGCATAGTTTTCAAATCTATCCATGGTTTTAGACAACCATCGGAAATAAAGTTCCGGATAATATGGTACGCTTGCCTCCATACTGGCAAAGCAGCCAACCACAAGTTCGTTCGGTCTTGTATAAAGTGTCATGGTGTCCAAATATTCCGCTAAACCCTTAGCTCTCCTTATAGCAGTAAATTCACCTTCTGTTTCCTTATACACCTTAGTCATTGCCCTGGAACGCTCCA
>Ga0182021_10009113_pt1 | contig 11748 bp, 11 predicted proteins | sample 612E3MmetaG_FD_120493 | JGI IMG/M metagenome (GOLD analysis project Ga0182021, IMG submission 120493) | Permafrost microbial communities from Stordalen Mire, Sweden - 612E3M metaG (Illumina Assembly) | ecosystem: Environmental > Terrestrial > Soil > Wetlands > Permafrost | place: Sweden...
TAGCCGCAAATTAAACGGATAAGATTATGAACCCTCACGGTTTCATGTGTGGCGCTAGGCGCCGTATGCGCTTGATGTAACTTTTACCCTGGACGCTGACCATCTCGCCGAACAAAGCCTTCACCCGATGGGATGACTTGCGGCGCAGATGGGCCTTGCCGCCCTTGGTGCGCACGATCTTGCCGGACCCGGTAATACCAAACCGTTTCGATGTGGCTTTATGGGTCTTCAGCTTGTACTTACCATCTTTCAACTTGCGCGGCACAGCTCTTACTCCTTTTCACAAGATTCCGCAGGGTGTTATGCCTGTGGTTGTTGCTCGGTGTTTTCCGCTTGCTCCGGTTTCGCTTCAGCGCCTTCTTTGACCTTCTTCTTGCTGCCCTTCACGGAGGTCAGCATCATGGACATGGCCCGGCCTTCTATGGCAGGAGCTTGCTCCACGATGCCTACATCAGAGAGTTCCTGGGCGATCTCCTTCAGGTCTTCGAGGGCAATTTCCGGGTAGGTGATCTCGCGTCCTCGGAAACGGATGGTCACCCGCACTTTCATGCCGTGGTCCAACCAGCGGCGGGCGTCCTCTACTTTAAAATCCCGGTGGTGCTCGGTGGTCTTAGGGCGCAGTTTGATTTCCTTGATCTCGATCTTGGTCTGGGCCTTGCGCGCCTCCCGGTCCTTCTTCTCCCGCTCGTACAGGAACTTGCCAAAATCCATGATGCGGCAGACGGGCGGATTGGAGTTGGGGGCTACCTCTACCAGATCGAGCTCTGCTTCGTGGGCCATGCGCAGGGCTTCACGGGTGTTGACAACACCGATGTTTTCACCTGACCCATCGATCAGCCGTACTTCGGGAACTCTTATGGTCTCATTTACTCGAAAATCGTTGGCGCTGATACGTCTCTCCTCGCAAAATAACGGAAGTCCAGCCCGAGGGCTGGTTTAAGCGGGCTGATAATACCACGAAGTCGGTTGAATCGTCAATAAAATACCGGGAACGGAGTTCATTGTCCCCGGTATCTGTTGGTGATTATATACTACATTTGGCTTGACCGCGTGGAGATGCGATCCCTGGCGCGGGTCATGAACTCGAGCAGGGGAATATTATCCTGACGGGAGCCATCGCGGACGCGCAGGGAAACCTGATTGGCATTGGCTTCGTTTTCTCCGACTACCAGCATGTAGGGTACTTTCATCAACTGGGCGGAACGAATCTTGGCGTTCATGCGTTGGGCGCTCACATCAGAACTGGCCCGGAGGCCCGCCTCACGCAGCTGGCTGACAATGCCATCCGCATATTCGTTCTGAGGGTCGGTGACGGGGATGACACGCACCTGTTCCGGTGAGAGCCAGACCGGGAAAGCCCCGGCGTAATGCTCGAGCAGGAAACCCACCATGCGTTCGTGCGTGCTGAGCGGGGCGCGGTGGATGCACAGCGGTACTTCCTCGACCCCTTCCTTGTTCATGTACTTCAGGTCGAAACGCGCGGGGACTGCAAAATCCACCTGGTTGGTTGCCAGAGTGAACTCTCGCCCGATCGCCGACCAGATCTGAACATCGATCTTTGGACCGTAGAAGGCAGCTTCGTCCTGGACTTCCTTAAATGGCACACCGCCGTTTAGCATGGCGCGTCTCACCATTTCTTCGGTCTTGATCCACAGGCGTTCATTGTCCACATATTTTTTCCCCAAACCGGCCTTTCCGTGCAGACTGAGACGCATGATGTACTTCTCGATCCCAAAGAGATCGAAGTATTTCTTGTAGAGGTCAATCACGCCCATGAACTCCTGTTCGAACTGCTCCTCCATGCAATAGATATGGGCGTCGTTCATTTGCATGGAACGGACGCGCATCAAGCCGAACAATTCCCCCGATTTTTCGTAGCGGTAACACGTCCCGTACTCAGCCAGGCGGATGGGCATATCACGGTATGACCGCGATTTGGAAGCGAAAATCTTATGGTGCATCGGGCAGTTCATCGGCTTGACGTAATATTTGATGCCCTCGATTTCCATGGGCGGATACATCGATTCGGCATAATAGGGCAGGTGGCCGGACCGTATGAACAGGTCTTCCTTCGTGATGTGCGGGGTCCTGACCCGCAAATAGCCTGCTTTGTCTTCCATCTCTTTTGCCAGGCGTTCAAGTTCATCAATGAGGATACCGCCATTCGGCAGCCAAAGTGGCAGCCCGGGACCGACCTCATCTTCGAAGATGAAGATTTCCAGGTCCTTGCCCAGTTTGCGGTGGTCACGCGCCTTGGCTTCCTCGACCATCTTGAGGTAGTTCTTTAGCTCTTCCGGAGTTCGCCAGGCTGTCCCGTAGATGCGTGTCAGCATTTTGTTGTGCTCATCACCCCGCCAGTAGGCTCCGGCGATGGAGGTCAGCTTGAAAGCAGACGGGTTGATCTGGCGGGTTGTCTCCACATGTGGCCCCCGGCACAGATCTGTGAAGGTATCACTCTGATAGAGGGAGATCTCGGGTTTTTCAGCCAGGGGATTACCGTATTCGTCCGTGCCGCCTTTTTCCAGCCCGTCTATCAGTTCCAGCTTGTAAGGTTGGTCCTTGAATACCTGGCGCGCCTCCTTGGCTGAGACAACCTTCTTGATAAAGGCGTGGTTTCCAGCGATGATTTGGCGCATGCGTTTTTCGATCCTTTCCAGGTCTTCCAGCACAACGGGCCTGGGCAGGTCAAAGTCGTAATAAAAACCATTTTCCACCGGCGGCCCGATGGTATATTTGGTTTCCGGATAGAATTCCAGCACTGCCTGAGCCATCACATGCGCCACGGAGTGGCGGATGCGGTAAAGTTGTGAATCCTCGTAGCGTTCTTCAGGTGGTTCGGACATATTTTCTCCTTGCATTTTAAATGCTGCTAGCTGCGGACGGGATGGGCGATCCCGGAGTGCAGCTATTGACCTCCGGGCCGCCGGGAAGTTGGGATGCAGGTTTCAGTCATGGCGGCCTCCAAAATAAAAAAACCCTCGCCCGAATTCGGGGCGAGAGCGCTGACGCGATCACGCGGTTCCACCCGATCTTGCCCCGGGAAAGTAACCTTTCCACTTTTTGGTCCAGGGCATCTCGTTGAGACCTGTAACGGGGTCAACCGGTTCCCTTACTGGCTTCGGCACAACGCGCCGTGCCTCCACGTTCAGGTTCCTGCTCGCGGGGGGTTTTCTGCGGGGCTTGCCGGAGAAGGCTCTCAATCACTGGCCTGCTCTCCCTGTTAGCATACCGACCGCATACTCGACCCGGTCTCAGCATTTGGATATTGTTGGCTTATTATATGCCGGTTTGGAGGCCTGTCAAGCTCAGCAAATTAAAAACCCGGAATGGAAAGGAGCCAGTCCTTCCACTCCGGGTTGCATGAATGGATGCTAAAGGTTCATTTAGCCATGCTGGCGGGCATATATGTAGCGAAGCTGGACAGGTGAGCCCAGAGGGAGGCATAGAAGGTCACAGCCCAGACACCCGCCGTAACCAAGACAACGATGGCAGCAAGAATGCGAAATGTTCTGTTCGTTTTCAGCAGTTTGAGACCAGGTGCGGCCAGTACACCACCCAGACCAGCCAGAATGAAGCCGACGCCTGAGACAACCGGTTCATTGGTCAGGCCAAGGGAGATGATCCGGATGCCGACGATGACGGCGTCCACACCGGCGAAGAAGCCATAAATAGCCATCGGCAGCAGATCCCAGCCCTGGCTCAGGGCAAGAGCGGTACCGAGGAACACCGCACCGAAGAGCGTGGTGGCTTCACCATATCCGATGTTATAGCTACCAGGCAGCGGCCAGGTAAATGTAAGGCTCAGGCCCAGGATGACGGCCAGCAAGCCAACGATGCCGAAGGCTGCCGAATAGGGGCGCTGGTCTTTCGCCTCGATGCCGGCATAGATATAGTAGGCTAGCAATCCCGTGCCGGCGACAAGGTTGATCATGATGAGGGTGAGGTAATCGACAAACATTGGATCCTCCTTTTGAAAACAATTAATTTGGTGTAATACTATCTATATAACCAATTATATCATAATAAGTTTCGATTTTCCCCGACCGTTCTCTGGAATCAAAAAGCCCTGGAAGGGCTTCATTGAACTGGTGGGCGGAATAGGGCTCGAACCTACGACCTCTGCTATGTCAAAGCAGTGCTCTAACCAACTGAGCTATCCGCCCGATTGCGAGGGCATATTATAACGAGGGTACCAAAAATTGGCAAGCGGGATTTTATTAAACCCTCATGATCTTCCTTGCAGCAGCTTATGTCCAGACAGGGAAACCGAAAATTTTATGGTCAGGCAAGCACAAAATGGTTTGACAGCCCTTCTTATTTACGCTAAACTATACGAAGTGATTGACCGGATTCTGTTTTTTTATTTCATGAAAGGAGATTCTCATGCCTGAATCCTCCACTGCCCACCTCACTATCCAAACTGGCCTTGTTCAGGCTCTTACTGCCTGGGAGATCTATCTCAATGACCAGGGTCGTTCACCCCATACCGTTAAAGCCTTCCTCTCCGATGTCCGCCTGCTGGGTGAAACCCTGCCTCCCGACAGGACATTGGGAGACATCACCACCAGCGACCTGAACAACTACCTGCACTGGCTCGAACATGAGCGTGGCGTGTCCTGCTCCCCGAAAACACTGGCCAGGCGGGTTACTTCCATGAAATCCTTTTTCCGCTGGCTGCAAAAAGGGGGAGCTATTCTGGTGGATCCAGCCGAGAAGGTTGTGCAGCACTCGGTGTTCAGCCCGATCCCTGAGGTCCTGACGGATGCAGAAATTGAGACCGTGAAACTCGCCGCAGACCGCTACCGTCGTGCTGTCCGTCCCGATGCCCGTCCCTACACCCTGCTGGCCCTTCTGTTGGATACTGGCATAAAAAAATCCGAATGCCTGGGCATCCATATTAATCACATTGATCTTTCGGAGAAACCCGGGGAGCCTTATGTTTTCATCCGCTATGCCAGCCCGGCGAACCGCTACAAGGAACGCAAACTAACCCTTTCCGGGGATTGGGTGCCTGCCTATGAGGAATATCTGGCACAGTACAACCCTGTTGACCGACTTTTCCCATGGTCGCCGCGGCGTCTGGAATATTTACTCGAAGATATAGGCAAGGAAGCCGGGTTGACCAAGCACCTGTCATTTGACATGTGCCGCTGGACCAGCGTCCTGCAGGATTATTTGAATAATGTCGAGCCAGAAAAGATCCGCCAGAAACTGGGTATCTCGAAGATCCAATGGCGGGAGGTTAATTTGAAGTTGAGACAGTTGGCGGGCGAAACCAGATAAATCCCCAAGGGCACAGATCAACTGTGCCCTTGTTTTTTTTGCAGGGTCAATTTCACCGCCCGTTTTGTCCCTTCGGTGATACGGAACGTATGGGCCGGACGGAAACCCGGCACCCAGGCGATTTCGTCCCCAACGATGACCAGAGGCCATTTTCCCCTTGCCCGTTCGGGCAACTTGACATTGACAAATAAATCCGAGAGCTTGACCGTGTGGCCCTCCATGCCCAGCGGTTTGAAACGGTCTCCGGGGTGACGGGTACGGACGGTGAACCGGTCCCCGGTTAAATCGGCATCCATCCACGCAATGAAGGCATTGTCATTCTCCTGGGCAGATCGACGGGCGTTGTTGATATCCACTTCAAATGCCGACAGGGAGGTCGTATCATCCAGATCCAGTTGGTGGTTGATCTGCAATCCGAAGATGCCCTCGATCAACGGCCAGTTTGCTGACGGCAGGACAGTTTTCAGGGTAGCCAGGTAAAGGGTATCAGCCTCGCGCTGGAGATACAGCCCTTCGGCCAGATCCATCTTCCGGGGTGGTACTTCCGTATTGATTCTCATTGGAGCGGTAATAAAGTCTGCCGCGCGTTGAAGAACGTTGAAATCCAGGTTACGCATCGAGGGGACCAATAATTCCATCCCCCGCCGGATGATGTTGCGCAGAAGCCCGCGAGGAATACTCTCCAGGGCGGTAGAATTAAAGGCCACATAATCCGAGCCGGCCTCCTGGACAACCTTCGGCCAGGTCATGTTAATGGAATCTGCCAACACTTCATAATCCCCGGCCAGAGCCTCTGCAGTCCGCAGCAGTACATTCTTAAAACGGGGATTGTACTCCTCCAGCTCGGGGATCAGGCTGTGGCGCAGCCGGTTGCGGAAGTAGCTCTCGTCGCTGTTGGATGGGTCATCGACCGGGTGGAGGTTGTGTTCATGGCAGTAGTTCTCCGTTTCATGCCGCCAGAGATGCAGGATGGGGCGCACCAGGGGGATTTCCCGATCAAATTCGTTCGGACAAGTATGTCCGGCCATCCCTTTCAAACCAGCCAATCCTGCGCCGCGCAGGAAGTGCATCAGGATCGTTTCGACCTGGTCGTCTGCGGTGTGACCGACGGCCACAATGCTGGCTTGGTGTAACCGCGCCTGGGCAAAAAGGAAGTGGTAACGCAGCATGCGGGCAGCTTCCTCAAGTGAAAGGTGATCTTCTCTGGCGTACGCCTGCACATCTGCGGAATCAGTGACAAAAGGCAACCCCATCTCTTCCGCCACCTGGCGCACAATCTCTGCCTCCCGGTCTGCTTCGGGGCGAAGTTTGTGGTTAAAATGGGCCACGGTGATCTTCAGGGAGGAAATCTGTCGGGCCAGGTCGAGCAGGCACAGGCTGTCCGGTCCGCCTGAAACGCCGATCACCACGGCGGCATGGGTTGGAAGGTAATAGGTCATCAAGCGCTGGGACATCAACCCTCCGGGAATTTCATTACATATTCCGACTTCTTTGCACCCAACAGTCCGGCAAGGAAATTGTAAAGGGAGTAGAGCTCGAGGGAGAATGGCAGGTAGCCGCCGTAACCCAGCAGTGGCATCTCGAAGATGTGCAGCCAGTCGCCCCATGGCACATGGTAGATCCATTTCGGGTAGGAGTAGTAGTTCCACATCTCCCAGAAAAATCCGGTCAGCAGTACGCCCAACCAGAGGGCGATCACCGGCTGCCAGTTGCCAGCCTTCGTCCACTCGACCAGCGAACGATGACCCAGCCAGATATTGATCGGTTCCAGGATGAAATACAGGGAGACCCAGACGAATGGGAAGAATATCCCCGGCCAGGTTGCCATTAGGATCAGCATGGTCCAGCCAGCCAGGAAAAAGCCACCGGTGATTATTCTCGTTGGCTGGATGACCGGTCCTTTCACCGGTTTCTTGAAAAAACTACGCATCAGTTCAGCACTACCGAATACGGCCGGGATGACGGTGGTGAAATTAATCGTTGCCCAGAACCAAAATATAAAGGGTGAGAATGCCTGAGCTCCGACGTAGTGCCAGTTCTGCAGGCGGGCGTTGGCCAGCTCGAACAGCCACCAGACTGGTGAGGAGGCGATGAACAGAAGGAGATATTTCAAACGGCTGCGGAAGAACAGGGATGTCCCTGTTCGCCATAAAACCAGCGCGTCCATTGTCAGACAGAATCCCAGCCACAGCGGAAAGAAAGTCCACTGGGTGCGTAGTCCGCTCAGACTCCAATTGAGGGTCCAGAAGACAACCACCAGGCCCAAACCAATCCAGCCATGCAGAGGGAATTTCCCTTTAGAAACGGTCATTATCTAATTAAACCACAGAGTTACCGCTTAAAGCGATCACCAGGCACAAGGCCTGGTGATCTAAGGGGGAGGGGACACCACCTTTTTGGTCGTCATGGGGGGACATGCCGACCACAGATGGTCGATACCTGTTATACCAATAAAGAGGAAATCAGGTACCTATATGCTATATTACACCAAAATTGTCTTAATTTCATTAAAACAAAATTAGACTAATGCAGATTATCTTCCCCGCTTATCGAAAAACTTCAGCCATTCATCGACCTCGCTGGGACTCAACTGTGGGCCATCCCCCGGGTTTGTTCGATCCGCTGAACCGGCTTTTAGCATCTCCTTGGAAAAACCTTCCGATGATAACACCCGGGCATGGACAGCTCCTGCCGCGCGCTGGATCCGGTTATCGGAGCTGACCACCGTCCAGTTTTTTGCTGCCCTGCCCAGTTTCGTGAGGCGGGATTCGATGGCCGCATCCGCACTGGATGCCTGCTGGATGAAATGTGCCGTGACTGACCCCATTTTACGGGTGGACACCTGCCCCGGTGGTGCTCCGTCAAAGTAAACTTCGACCTGGACCCGCCGCAGGCGACAGTATTCCTGCAAGCGGGTCACCAGGTCCATTTCATCGTTGAGGGAGTCGAGCCGCAGGCCCAGCTTGGGAATAAGGTTATGGCCATCGATCAGGTAAGACATGTTTTCATTTTATCTCTTAAAACCCAACAGGACAGCACTCGGGATGCCGTCCTGTTGGTTAGTAGGAAGATCCGGGTTTCCTCCTTTCTCAATCGGCGGGTGCCGGTAGCCATTCATTATCCGGTTTTGTTTTCCAGAAGTATCTCCAATACAGGTAGACCGCGATGGTATAGGTCACGATCACTCCGATGTATACCGGGGCGAATCCGTAGGTGATTTGCATCCAGCCGCTGATCGAGGGGCTGAATGCACGGCCGAAATTGTTGGCCATGTTCACCAGACTGGCAATCGTGGCGCGGGCTTCCGGCTCAACGCGTTCCATCACGAATGTCTGGTAGACAGGTCCGCTCATGTTCATCAGCGCGATGCGCGCATAATAAGCGACACCGCTTAGCCAGAACCAGGGTGCAAACCCCAGGAGAGCGAGAAAGGGGATCGAGAGACCCTGGGTGATGACCACCATTTGTATCTTGCCGATGCGATCCGCGAGGGGAGGGGCAATCAACAGGCCGATTCCCATCGCCAATGCACCCCATGCCAGCAGGTTGCCGATGACAGGATCTGGCTGGTGATAGGCGACCCGGAAAAATATGTTCATGAAGGGCATCAGCAGACCAGCGCCAATGGATGTGATCAATATCGGTGCGATCAATTTCCATAGTTTTTTTGGTTGTTTGGAGGCGTATGCCAATGGAGCAAAGAGCGCCTGTTCGGACTTAAGTAACTTGGGCAGCTTCATGAAGAAGAATGGCACCAACCCGACCACGGACAACCCGGCGACAATCGCCAGTGCTCCGGCATAAGCTGTACTGCTGGTTGCGGAAAGGCCCTGACGCGCTGCAATCCAGGAGGGCAGGTTGCCGCCAATCGAATTACCGGCGAAGGAAGCCGTCATCTGTGCTCCAGAGGCCAAGCTGAAGAGATAGGTGCGCTCTTCCTGGCCGCTGTTCTCCAACAGGAAAGGTGACATGGTGACGGCAGAGAGACTCTGGGCTGCACCCATCAGGATGCTCATGACAAAGATGATCGATTTAAATGGCCAGATTACCATCCCGGCAATGGCAAGGCAAACCGCCGCACCACTGATAATCAGGGATTTCTTCCGACCCAGGGTGTCAGCCAGATAACCCATTGGCACGGCCAGGACCAGGGCAGTCGTGCTGCTGGTCGATGCCAGCTCCCCGGCGACATTGACATCCATGTTTAAACTTAGAATATAAAAATTGAAAAGTAACTGGTAAACACCCAGTGCTGCCCCGGTAAGGACAGCGCTTACCAGGTAGAGTCGGGCATTGGGGGAGAATTGCTTGACCCTGATCCAATAAATCTCGAGGATATCTGCCATTCATTCCTGTTTTTTAAGGAAATCTTTAACCGATAAAAAGATGACATTGATGGCTTTGTCCCGCACGGCATACCGTTTCTCACCCCCCTCGTTTACCCGGATAGCCACCAGACCTGCCAGGCGCAGGGCATGTAAATGATGGAGCACCGTGGGCGGGCGCAGGCGCAGGAGACGGGATAACTCGGTGGGTGTGAGTGGCTGCTCGGCCAGGTGGCGCAGAATACGCAGGCGGGTCGGGTCAGCCAGGGATTTAAGTGCGTTGACGAGCGAGTCGGGAGTTTCCGCACCCGGGGCTATGCTCTGCAACATGGGTCGGCAGCCAAAAACAATAAGAGTTCTACCTTTTGCCAGATTCGTATGAAAGACAAATGGCGAGGACCAGTACGATGGAACCAGGGTCAATTTTCGTACATGATCGACATCCTCAAATTGAACCCCGTGCGAGAGTTCCTCCACGAGGGAATTCAGCGAAACCCGACCGGCCAATTCCCGGGCATCCTCCAATCCGGTTTGAAGTGCGGGACGAATGCGGAACTCTTCCTCAATGAAAAAGGCGCTGTAATACCCATGGAAAGCTGCCAGGAGCTGGTCGCTGGATTTTTCCACGTTCTTCCAGTCCTTGAGCAGATGATCCAAACCAGCTTCTTTTAGGAAAGTATTACCCCGGTTGAGCGTGTGGCTGAGGAAATCCTTTTCGTTGGTTGTTGCTGATCCCCGTCTGGAGATGCGTTCCAGGGCTTCAAATACCTCGGGAGGGGTATTTAGCGGCAAGGTCAATGCTCGAAAACGGTCAGCGGGTGCCAGTTCCGCCGCATGACCCAGGACAGGCAAGGAATCCTTGGGTTCCGGCAGGCTGCTGATCCAATCCAGAGGCACGGGAGCGTACGAAGCAAAGCGTTCCAGGACTTCCCGCTGGGAATCGGATAAGCGTTGCCGCACACCAGCTGCCCAGTAGGGACGCAGGCCAAAGTCAGCGGCGTGATGCAGCTCGAGCAAGCTGATGAAAAAATCGTAGGCAGTACCGGATTCCCATTGAATGGTGGTCATCAGAGTGGCTTATTAGACTATTATCTAATATGTTAGATAATAATCTCATTGACTTTGCCCGTCAAGATGACTTGTAACCTGCAAGATCGCATCCGGTCCTAAATAAAGTAATCCTGCCCGGTCTGAAAAAAAGTACGAATTTGGTCCGATCCTGTGGGACATGAAAATCGGCTGCTGGTTTGATCCATTCGACTCAGTAAGCCGCCCAGGATAGTGTCGCCAAGTGGTCCCTGCTGTCATCCCGGAGGACTAGCCTCTGACAGGAGCAGGTGAAACGATGCAGCCTGCAAAACAGGCAGGAACTTGAATATTGCCCCGCGATCTCTAACCGCCGGAGCATCGGATAATAATGCAACAAACGCCTAAAAGGCAGGCTGCTATTTAATCTGGGTAGGGAGATGAATGGTGAACTCGGTTCCTTTGTTCTATTTCTGGATTGAAACGGGCATGCTGGTGAGCATGAGCTATTCGCACCGGTTCTCGGTTGCTTGCAACCCACCCTGCAATGCTACCCTCCAGCGGAACGGCCAGGCCGCGCAAAGTGCGCATGTCGAGATTGGTTGACTCCTGAAAAAATAATTGGCGGATGGCAGCATCGTAGAGCAGGAGCGAGGCTGCCTCAGCATCTGTGAGGTCAACCGCAGCATGGAGGATATGGTCGAATAAAATGTCCGGGTCAAGCGTGGAGGCCAGATCGCGGGTGATATCGATCAGGCACTAATACCCCTCAAGACGTTTCTCAGCGTCCTTCATTTCTTTGGTTTATCTAGATTTACAACTTCCTCGGCAAGTTTGGTAAATTGCTGGGCGGTCAAGCTGTCGGGTCGGGTGGCCACGGCGGTTGTTTTCATACGATTGGCGGTATACAATAACTCAGGTGCTGGAGTGATGGCGATGAGCGGAGTCTGGCCGAGCAATTCCTCGATCTGCGACATATTGAGCTGAGTATCGGACCGTATGCGGTTGACGACGACGACTCGTACTTTATTCTTACTTCCACTGATCTCGGTGAGGTCAGCAATGAGAGCCTTGGAGTGATTGACAGAATTTACCACCGGCTCCACTACCACCA
>Ga0182021_10009114_pt1 | contig 11747 bp, 6 predicted proteins | sample 612E3MmetaG_FD_120493 | JGI IMG/M metagenome (GOLD analysis project Ga0182021, IMG submission 120493) | Permafrost microbial communities from Stordalen Mire, Sweden - 612E3M metaG (Illumina Assembly) | ecosystem: Environmental > Terrestrial > Soil > Wetlands > Permafrost | place: Sweden...
AGTTTCCAGTACATGACGGCCCTGGGGCTGTTCTGGCAGAACGACTACCCGGGCGCGGTGAAGGCCGCGCGGGCCGTGGCCGAGGGGGATAGCGCGGATCGCGATTTCGCCGGGTACATCGTCGGCCAGATTTGTCACGCCGAAGGGAAGCCAGACGAGGCGATCGAGTGGTATCGCAAGGTTCAGGACAAGTACCGCGACGCGAAGGAGGCGATCGCGTACTTCGAGGAGAAGCGTCTGAGCCTGGAGGAGGTCACGGTGTTCCGGCCCGGCGCGCCGGTGGACCTGGCGATCAAGTGCCGGAACATCCGCGAGGCGGCGCTGCAGGTGTACCGGGTTGACCTGATGAAGCTCTATCTGCGCGAGAAGAACCTGAGCGGCATCACCAGCGTGCGCCTGGCGGGGATCAAGCCCGAGGTGGAGATGACCGTGCCGCTGGGGGACGGCAAGGACTACGTGGAGAAGGAGAAAGCGGCGCGGCTGGCGTTGAAGGATGAGGGGGCGTACCTGGTCATTTGCCGCGGGGACGATCTGTTCTCGAGCGGCCTGGTGCTGGTGACGCCGCTCAAGATGGAGGTCCAGGAGGACGCCGTGAGCGGGCAGGTGCGCGCGAACGTGCTCGACGCGGCCAAGGGCGGCTACCGGGCCGGGGTGCACGTCAAGGCGATCGGCAGCGCCGACCGCGAGTTCAAGGGCGGCGAGACGGACCTGCGCGGGATTTTCGCGGCCGACGGGCTGCGCGGCAAGGCGACGGTGATCGCGCGGGACGGCGAGGCGCGCTATGCCTTCTACCGCGGCGCCAACTGGCTGGGCGCTCCGGAAAAGGCGGAGCCGCAACCGCAGGCCTCCCAGCCCCCCGAGCAGATCATGGACTACCGGATGAATTTGCGGCAAGGCCAGGGCGAGATCCAGGGCAAGAACATCCAGATGTTCGATCAGATGCGCCGGCAGAAATCCAAAGGCGTCCAGGCGAAACAGGCGTTTTAGTTCGGACGCTACGACTCAGTAGTCAGGAGACAGCATTCAGTAGGAGGCTACAGAACATGAACAGACTGGGAATGATACTCGTGGCGTGCGCTCTCGTGACCGTCAACCATCGGGTTTGGAGCGCTGAACCCACGACCAATGAGGTTCTCACGGTGATTCTGGAGCTTTCGGACGGCTCCCGCATTGTCGGGACGCCGGGCATCGAGGCGGTGCCCGTGCAGACGGCCTATGCCAAGATGAGTCTGCCACTCAAACAGATTCGGGGGGTCACGATGGAGGCGGATCACGAGACGGCGGCCTTCGAACTGCGGAACGGCGACAAGATCAAAGGCGTCATCACTCTCGGTCCGATTCCTCTGACGACCCTCTTCGGCAAGGTAACGATTCCCATCGAGCACATTCGCGCCCTTCAGGTTTCGCTCTCCGGCGGGGCCTTTGCGCGGAAGGGGCTGGTCCTGTGGAACCGGCTCGGGTCCGATTACGAGGTGGCCCGCAGCAGTGTCGGCCCCGGGGGCAAGTTCAACGCCGGGCGGTTTGTCGAAGGCCGCTTCGGAAAGGGCATTGAACTGAACATGCAGGAACAGTTCGGGGTCACTTTTCCCGCGGAAATCGTGCCCGGTCCAGACGGCTGCATCGAGTTCTGGGCAAAACTCGCCGACTTCCCAACCAACATTCGGCAACCCGGCGGATCCTGGCCGGGCCTGATCGCCGCCTGCAGCCAGAGCGGGTCCCAGGACTTCATGCTCTGTTTCTGCGCCAACGACGGCGCCGCGAACGGGGGCCTCTGTGCCCGGGTTGCGGGATTGGGCAGCGCAGGAACCGGCCAGTTTGGTTACTGGACCTACGCCAGGGCGCTCAACTCGGACGAGGTCAACGGCTGGCACCACTATGCCCTCGTTTGGGCGACCGCCGGGATCGCCGGCGTGGACAACGGCCAGCGAAAAGCCGCCGTCTACGTTGACGGCAAACTCAACACGGGGTTTTGGGGTGGCGGCACTGGCGATAAACTCGCTGTCCCAACGGACGGGCGCTTCGGTCTGCTGTCCCATCAGGGCACGCCGAGCGGCCGCGTGGTCTTCGACAACCTGAAGATTTGGAACTACGCCAAGACCGACTTTAGCGACCGCGACACCGAACTAATGTAAGAAGAAGTTGGATTTAGTCCATGAGAACCCTTGCACTGATATCGAGCTTGTTCGTTGTGGTTTGCTCTGGATGTCAAATCAAGCAAGGCACCGAAAAGGATGAATTGGGGGTCACCCCCGAGGCAAGCGCAAGAGTCCTGCGCATCCTTGCAGATGTCTGGGACAAGACTGGTGCGACGGCAACCAGTCTCGATGATCGCGCGTACTCCAGCGTCGCTGGTTCCCCTATGACCGCAGACCAGATCATGCGGGTTAGTGGTGGGGTTCCGGCTCTGGTTGAAGCTACGGAGTCTCAGGACAAGCAGATCGCCACGCTGGCGAACAAGATCCTCATCATGATGTCCGGGCTACCTTATAAGGGTAAGGTGCCAAGGGAAGGATGGCGACAATGGTGGCGTTCCGAAGGATCAAAGACTGATCGCTGCCGTCAAAGGGATGGACTCCGCGAACCAGCGGCCGTACCGTTGCCCCGCGTAGGCGCGGTACGACGTCCGGTTAGCCTCGACGATGCCTGACAAACCAAGATCATACCGGCTTCGGTTTCGATTTTGCCTGCTGCGGGAACAAATAGCCGGGCATAAGCGTCTTATCGGGAGAGAAGCCAAGGAAAGGATACCATGAACAACACGCCCGTCTCCTTCTGTGCAACGCTGGCTTGCGTATTCGGCATCATGAGCGGTCCCGCCTTTACCCGGGCCGCGGAGCCTCAACTGGCCGCGGCTCTGCCCGCCGCCGGTCTGGCCCAAAGCCCGGACCTTGGCGGCAAGGAGCGCTATGCCGCCTATGTGAGCACGGACAAGCCGATCTACCGCGGCGCCGAGCGGCTCTATGGGCGCTGCGTCATCCTGGCGGCGGATTCTCACGCGCTGCTCAACCAGAACACAATGGTCGTGTTTGAAATCACTGGCCCCAAGGGCGACCGCGTCGCTTCCGGCCGGGCGCCTGTCGAGAACAGCGTGGCCGGCCTGTCGTGGGACATCCCCGACGGCCAGGCGGGCGGCGAGTACCTGCTGACCGTCACCAGCCCGCAAACGGGGTTCGCCCCGGCCGTGCGTAGGTTCGACATCCGCGACTTCCGCGCCCCGCGCCTGAAGACCCAGATCAAGTTCATCCGCGACGGCTACGGCCCCGGCGATACCGTTACGGCCACGCTCGAAGCCAGCCGCGCCGAAGGCGGCATTCCGGAGAATGCCAAGGTCAAGATCTCGGCCCGCCTGGATGGCGCCGAAATTCACGCGTCCACCGGTCTCATTGACGGCGGCGGCCATTGCACCGCGGTATTCAAGCTGCCTGCCAAGATCGAACGAGGCGAGGGGTCGCTGGCTTTCGTGGTGGAGGACGGCGGCGTCGTGGAAACCGCGGGCAAGACAATTCCGATTCTCCTTCAGACCATTGACCTTGCGCTCTATCCGGAAGGGGGCGACCTTGTTGCCGACCTACCCTGCCGCGTCTACATCGAAGGCAAGACGCCTGCCGGCAAGCCCGCTGACATGAGCGGCGTCATCGAGGATGCGAAAGGCAGGCAGGTCGCCACCTTCCGCACCGAGCACGAAGGCCGCGGCCGATTCATCCTCACCCCAAAGAAGGACACGACCTACAGCCTGAAGATCGTCGAGCCGTCCGGCATAGCCAGGACCTGGCCGCTGCCGGCGGTCCGGGCCATCGGAACCAGCATCCGTTCCACGGCGGACATCTGCCCGCGCGGCGAGGCCATCACCCTGCGTGTCCTGACCACGGAAGCCGGTCCCCTGACGGTGACGCTGCGAAAGTTTGAAACCGAACTGGCCGCCGTCAAGATCCACGGCTCGGACAAAGACGGCGAGGACGCCGAGGCCACGGTCACCTTCAACCCGGCCACGGGGATCGATGGCGTGCTGATCGCCACGGTCTGGAATAGCAAGAACGCGCCCGTGGCGGAACGGCTGATCTTCCGCGAACCCGCCAAGACCGTGCAGGTCAAGGTCGCCGCCAGCCGGCCGCGCTTCGCGCCGGGTGCGCCGGCCAGCGTCACGGTCACCACCACGGACGAGCACGGCGACCCGCTCGGCGCGATCGTCGGTCTCACGGTCACGGATGACAGCATGCTGGAGATGGTCGAGAAGCGCGAGCAGGCGCCGCGCCTGCCGGTAATGGTCTATCTGGAAAGCGATGTCCGCGAACTGGCCGATGCCCATGTCTACCTCGATCGCGCCAACCCCAAGGCGCCGGTGGCGCTGGACCTGCTGCTCGGGACGCAGGGCTGGCGGCGATTTGCGCTGGTCAATTGGGCGAAGTTCCTGGCGGACAACGGGGATGCGGCCCGGCGCGCCCTGGCCGTGCGCAGGCCGGCCGTGCGTACCATCCGGAAATTCGCAGAAGACGATGGCCTGGTAGAGGAAGCCGCCGGCATGGAAGGGGGGATGGGCGATGAGCGCAAAGAAGAGGGCCAGGGGGGGGCGATTCGTTTCGGCATTCCTGAACGTGCCGCCAGGCCAGCCCAGGTCAAGGCAGTCGCCAAGCCCATGGTTCCCCGTCCGCCCCCCGCTCCGCCGGCCGCTCTGCCGGCACCGGTTATCGTCGCGGCAGGCGAGCGCGAAAACCTGCTCCAGCGTCGTGTGGCCAAGGAAATAGTAGGCGGGCGTGCCGCCATGGACGCGGCGATCGAACGTAGGGATGAATCCCGAGCGACATGGGTGAGCGTGCGCGAGTATGCCCACCAGGCGCGGCCTGGACGTCAAGCGAACGAGCGCGTGGACTTCACCGAAACCCTGTTCTGGAATGCCGGCGTCAAGACCGACGCCAAAACGGGGCAGGCCACCATCGCATTCGCGCTCAATGACGCCGTGAGCAGCTTCCGCATCGGCGCCGACGCCTACATGAGCGGCGCGGTGGGCAGCGGCACGGGCCTGGTGGAATCCGTGCAGCCGTTCTACGTCGAGCCCAAGCTGCCGTTGGAGGTGACCATGGGCGACCGCATCCTGCTGCCGCTCGGAGTGGTCAACGGCACGACGGAGAGCATCGACGGCGCGACCCTGAAACTCACCGCCGCCAAGGGCATCGCGGCATCGGGCCTCACGCCCTTCAGCCTCAAGGCCGACAGCCGTGTTCGCCGGCTCGTTGAACTCAACGTCGGCGATATCGCCGGCGAGAGCGACTTTGTCATCGACGCCGCGGCTGGTGTCTACACCGACCACGTGACCCGCAAGCTGCGCGTGGCGCCGCGCGGGTTCCCCGTGACCGTTGCCCACGGCGGCCTGATGGGGCCTGACAGCGCTCTCACCTATAAGATCGGCATCCCGAAGAACCGCGTGCCCGGCAGCGTCCGCACCGATATCGCCATCTACCCCACGCCCATGGCCAACCTGACCAAGGCTCTCGAACGCCTGCTCCAGGAACCGTATGGGTGCTTCGAGCAGACCTCTTCCACCACGTACCCGGTGATCATGGCGCAGCAGTATTTCACGTCGCATCAGGGCGTGGACCCGAAGCTGGCCGATCACGGGAAGGACTTGCTCAAGAAGGGCTACGAGCGCCTGACCGGCTACGAATGCAAGCAGAAGGGCTACGAATGGTTTGGCCAGGATCCCGGTCATGAGACCTTGTCCGCCTACGGCCTGCTCGAATTCACGGACATGTCGCGGGTTTACGCCGTGGACAGCGGCATGTTGCAGCGCACCCGCCAGTGGCTGCTGACCGCCCGGGACGGCAAGGGCGGGTTCAAGCGCGAACGCCGGGCGCTTCACACCTGGATTGAGGATAAGGACTGCTCCAACGCCTACATCACGTGGGCGCTGCTCTCAGCCGGCGAGCCGGCCGCCTCGCTACGCCCGGAGATCGACACCGTGAAGGCGGCGGCGAAGAAGAGCGAGAATAGCTACGTCATCGCCATCGGCGCCAACGTGGCGCTGGCGGACAAGGATGCCGAGACCGCCAAGACGCTGCTCGACAAGCTCGCCGCCCGGCAGGCGAAGGACGGGCTTGTGGATGGCGGCACCGCCACCATCGTCGGCAGCGGCGGCATCGCCCTGCAGGTGGAGACCACCGCGTTCGCGCTGCTGGCGTGGCTTCAGGACAAGACCTATACCGTCAATGTCGAGAAGTGCATGAAGTGGCTGGCCGACGTCTGCGAGGGCGGCCGCTACGGCTCCACCCAGGCGACCGTGCTCGCCCTGCGCGCCATCATCGCCTACGATCAGGCCCGCTCCACGCCCAAGGCCCCGGGCGCCATCCAGCTTACCGTTGACGGCCGCAAAGCCGGCAGCGAAGCCAAGTTCGGTCCCGACACCACCGGCGCGATTGCCCTGACGGATATTGCCGAGCTGCTCGAACCCGGAGAGCACACCGTGGAGATTCGCATGACCGGCGGATCGGAAATGCCCTGCTCGATGACCGTGCAGTACAGCGACGAGAAGCCGGATTCCAGCGACAAATGCAAGGTCGGCGTCACTGTCAGCCTGGCCTCTGACACGGTCGCGGAAGGCAAGCTCACCGAGGCGAACGTGACGGTGGTCAACCGGGCGGAAGACGAGATCATCCCCACGCCGGTGGCGATCATCGGCATTCCGGGCGGCCTGGAGGTGCGGCACGATCAGCTCAAGGAACTGGTCAAGAGCGGCAAGATCGCCGCGTATGAGGTCCTGGGCCGGCAGGTCGTGCTCTACTGGCGCGAACTCAAGGCGCAGCAGAAGATGCAGGTGCCTCTGAGTCTCGTGGCCGCGATTCCCGGCGCCTACGCGGGGCCGGCCAGCCGCGCCTATCTGTACTATACCGACGAATTCAAGACTTGGGCCGCTCCGTTGCGCGTTGTCATCACGCCGACAGAGCCGTGAGCCGTTCCCGAGCGCCATCAGCCCGCATCGAAACTGGGCAAACTGGAATACAAGACATTTGGTTGGACCCGACAGTTGAGATCGCGAGGAATCACGGCTTGTCCCCGGCGCAGGTGACGGAGTTGAAGAGAACGGTGGAGGACAGAAGACATGACATTCTCGACGCTTGGCGCAAGCACTTTGCAGGCTGAAGTCACGAACATTGACCGCTTCGGTTTCTGGTTGCTGGTCAATGACAAGGAGTATTTTCTGCCCTACGCGGACTTCCCCTGGTTCCGACAGGCGAAAGTTGATCAGATATTGAATGTCGAACTTCTACACGGCGACCACCTCCACTGGCCGGCACTCGACGTTGACCTCTCTCTTGACGCTCTCGAGCAACCGGAGGCCTTTCCTCTGATCTACAAATGATCGAACCCGCTCCCGCACGCGACTGCGTACCCGCGGCGCGTGAGGCGCACGTTGGCTGAGAAGAATGACGTGACGTATGTGTTGCAATTTGGACACATTGACCTCATGAAAACAGCAGTCATTCACGCGAGGATTGAACCGCGTCTGCCAAGGGCATCTGCGCCGCCCGAAAGGAATAGAGAAAAGCGGGAACAAAAGGATCGCCAGATACGTCTCACTACAAGGAACAACAATCGAAACCTTTCCCTGACATGGGAACTGTGGAGGACTATCCATGAAACGCTGCCTGCCCATTCTTGCCTGCCTTCTGTCACTCGGCGCTGCGCGCGGTTTCGCCGCCGGCATGCTGATCCCCAAGGACGAGTCCATACCGCCGCTGGCCATCGAGAGCCAGCGGGTGGATATCAAGATCAAGGACGGCACGGCCACGGCCAGGATCGAACAGGTCTTCCGCAACAGCGTCAACCGCAACCTGGAAGCGGTCTACGTCTTCCCGTTGCCCGAGAATGCCAGCATTTCCGATTTCGCCATGATGATCAACGGCAAGCGCATGAGCGGCGAGCTGGTGGAGAAGGGGAAGGCGCGCGGCATCTATGAGGACATTGTGCGGCGCATGAAAGACCCGGGTCTGCTGGAGCATATCGGCGGGAATCTCTTCCGCGTCAGCGTGTTCCCCGTGCCGGCCAACGGCCTTCAGAAGATCGAACTGGAATACTCCCAGACCCTGGCGTTCGACAGCGGCCTCTACAAGTACGTGTATCCACTGAAGACCGGCGACAGCGCCTCGCGCACCCTGGCGGATTTCACCGTGGGCGTGCGGCTCGATTCCAAACTTGCCCTCAAGAGCATCTACTCGCCCTCGCACAAGGTCGGCCTCTCGCGCAAAGGCGATCACGAGGCCGTCATCGGTTTCGAGGAGGATAAGGCGCTGCTGGACCGCGACTTCGTGCTCTACTACGCCGTGTCGCAGAAGGAGTTCGGCCTGAACCTGCTCACCCACGCCGCCAAGGCCGACAAAGGCTTCTTCATGATGATGCTCGCGCCGTCCATGGCCACGCCGGACAGCGTCATGGCCAAGGACGTGACCTTCGTGTTTGACACCTCCGGCAGCATGGCCGGCAAGAAGATCGAGCAGACGCGCAAAGCGCTGGAGTACGCCGTGAAGACGCTCCACGATGGCGACCGCTTCAACGTGGTGCGCTTCAGCACCGACGTTGAGCCGTTCAAGCCGGCGCTGGTGGACGTCAATGCCAAGACCCGCGAGGAGGCGCTGGCCTTTATCGCCAAGACGGAAGCGCGCGGCGGCACGGCCATCAACGACGCGCTGACGACCGCCCTGGCGATGAATCCCGACAGCAAGCGGCCGGCCATCATTCTCTTTCTCACCGACGGCCGGCCCACCATCGGCGAAACCACGCCCGAAACCATCCTCGACAACCTCCGCAAGAGCAACAAGGGCAACACCCGCGTCTTTGTGTTCGGCGCCGGCGAGGACATCAACGCGATCCTGCTCGACAAGATCGCCGGCCAGAACGGCGGCATTCCCCAGTACGTCCTGCCGGAGGAGGACATCGAAGTGAAGGTGTCCAGCCTCGTGGACAAGATGAGCAGCCCCGTGCTGGCCAATGTGCGCGTCGAGGTGGACAAGCTGAAGACCTCCATGGTCCATCCCTCCGCCCTGCCCGACCTGTTCAGCGGCGAGCAGATCATTGTCTTCGGCCGCTACGACGGCAGCGGGGATTCCGTCATTCGCCTCACCGGCGACGTGAACGGGAAGAAGCGCGAATTCGTTTACGAGGGCACTTTCCCCGCGGAACAGAGCGATAACAGCTTCATCGCCCGGCTGTGGGCCACCCGGCGCGTGGGCTTCCTGCTGGACGAGATCCGGCTCCGCGGCGAAAGCGCGGAACTCAAGGACGAGGTCATCCGCCTGAGCAAAGAATACGGCATCATGACGCCCTACACGTCGTATCTTGTGCTTGAGGACGACAAGGCCTATGCCCAGCATGGTATTGCGCGCGATGGCGGCAAGATGGGTCCCGGCGACGCCCCGGCCCCTGACCGAAAGGCGGACGGCTTCTTGTATGCTCGCGAAGGGGGCAAGAAGGCGCAGCGACCGGCGCCACCGATGCCTTCCGCCCGCACCATAAGGGGAGGCGGCGAAACGCCGGCCGCGTCGGAACCGGTTCCTGTCCATGCGCCTCGGGTGGCGCCCGTCTTTGAGATGGACAGCAGCGATATCGCGGCCGCTGCACCCGCCAAGGAAACCGTCAAGACTGAGGCCATGGATATGAGCGCCGAAGCAGGCGGCGACCGTGATCGCAAGCTTGGGGGGCTTTATGGCGCCCGTCGTACGGGTGAGACATCCGTCATGCGCGAGGAATCAGGCGCGCGGGCCATTGCCATGAGCAAGGCGATCCAGGACTACAAGAAACAGGACAACGCCGGGGATGCCCTTGCCACGGTCAAATACGTCGGCAAAAAGGTGTTCACGCTCATCGACGGCCGCTGGATTGACAACGCTTTCAAGAAGGAGATGAAGGTCACCACTGTCAAGTTCGGCAGCGAGGAGTACTTCAAACTGCTTGCGGACAAGCCGGCCCTAAAAGACTTTCTGGCCCTGGGCCAGAAGGTTACCGTTGTGCTGGAGGACGGCACCGCACTGGTGGTGGAGTAAGCGTGTCGCGTGGCGGGTGTCGCGTGGCGGGCGGCGGAACCGGCGACCGGGCGCTACCTTGCCTTCGACGCGTCAGGGAGGATCTAGGCCGGGCCTTGTCTCTGGAAGAGGTTCAAGGTCTATTTCTGTATGACGGCGGAGAGTAGGAGGATTGATAACATGAAGCGACTGGAAATGATGCTCGTGGTGTGCGCGCTCGCAACCGTCAGCCATCGGGTTTGGGCCGATGAACCCCGGACCAACGAAGTGTTGACGGTTATTCTTGAGCTTTCGGACGGCTCCCGCGTTGTCGGGACGCTAGGCGTCGAGTCGGTGTCTGTGCAGACGTCCTACGCCAAGATGAATGTGCCGCTGAGGCAAATCAAGGTTCTGAAGATCGGTGCCGATCACGAGACCGTGACCTTAAACTTGCTTAACGGCGACACGCTGACCGGCGTGATCGGTCTCAAGCCGATTGAGCTGAAAACCGTGTTCGGGAAGGCATCGGTCGGCATCGAGCATGTCCGGGAGTTTCGAATCGTGCCCGGTGGCGGTGTGCTGCCGGCTGGTGAAGGCCCGTTGGCCTTCGGGGGTGTCAACTGGACGCCTTGGAGGACCGTTTTCGAGGTCCAGGGGGACAAACTCGTTTCGCTGCCCAAGGCTCGGCCTGGATTCAGCTATGGCCACGGCGGCCATGGGCGCGGGCCCAAGCTGATGACCAACATCGGCAATCCCGACTGGAAGGATTACAGCGTGGAGTGCGAGTTCTGCGTGACGGGCGTCGATCCGGCATTGAATCCGCACGGCTTGCCGCTGGACTACCGTGGAGGCGCGGCCCTCTGGTTTCACGTCGCGGATGCCAAGGAGAGTCACAACGAGCGAGGGGACAGCGCTTACATCTTCGTCGCCGAGGGGGACGGCGCATGGTCCTTGAGTTGCGTCTACAACTTCTACTGCGCCGCGCCGACCGGCTTCACCAACGCGCGCGACGACGGACGGCGCAATCTGGCCTCGGGACGAGGACTGAAGATGGATCGCGTGAATGGAAACAAGTATCGCATCGACGTGCGCGGCCACCGCATCCAGATCTGGGTGGATGGCGAACCGGTTGTTGATGTGGCCGACGAGAAGATGGACGAGACGATCGGGGGCACGAAGCTGGATCATGGCGGCGTGGGATTCACCTGTGGGTTCGACACCATGGGTTGGATCCGCAATTTTGCGGCGATAGGCTTGTGACGGCGGGAGGATCGCTCCGGCGTCGAGTGAGAGTAGAAACGGCATGACAATCGACAGGTAGTAATTTGTTCTAATCGGGCCGACAGCAAGAGGAGACAGCCATGTACGTCAGACAAACGATCACAGCGGCGGTGGTTTTCGGGTTCGCTCTGGCGGCGTGGGCCGGTGGGACCAGTAACGAATCGGTCCGGATTTCGATGGACCTGGCCGATGGCTCGCGTCTGATCGGAACCACGGCGGTAACGTCTGTCCGTTTCGTCAGCGCCGTCGGCAGGATCGAGTTGCCGATTGGCAAACTCAGGAGCGTCCAGTTCAACCAGGACCGCGAGACCGTGACGATCCGGCTCGTGAACAACGATATGCTTTCCGGCGTGCTGGACCTGCCGGCGTTTCAGGTGCAGGCACTGTTCGGGAAAGTGGATGTGCCGCTGACGCAGTGCCGCCGCATGGCCTTTTGGGCCGGCAGCGGCGACAACGGATTGGTCTTGCACTACACGTTTG
>Ga0182021_10009115_pt1 | contig 11747 bp, 10 predicted proteins | sample 612E3MmetaG_FD_120493 | JGI IMG/M metagenome (GOLD analysis project Ga0182021, IMG submission 120493) | Permafrost microbial communities from Stordalen Mire, Sweden - 612E3M metaG (Illumina Assembly) | ecosystem: Environmental > Terrestrial > Soil > Wetlands > Permafrost | place: Sweden...
AGCCATTATTTTGACGATTGGCTCGTGAACTTAAGACAGGTAATTACTGAATTTGAGGTCAACTCCATGGTAAGTGTAGATGAACAATTTGTGAAGGAGCGTTCTCAGATTTTCCTTGATGTCGAAGGTGCACTTGCCGAAAAACGACTTCAAGAATCAAACCTTACAGGCGAAGCAAAAGAGCTAGCTGACAACAACCATCTTCTTGTAGAAACCGACAAAGAATACGCTGAAAAAACAAGAGAACTAAGCCACAAAAGAAACTTTGACGTTCAACGCTTGACTCATAACATCCACGACTTAGAAGTCGAAGTAGCAGGCCAGGAAGAAATCAAAATCAGCTTTTTCAAGCCAATGGCAAGAAAAAAAGCGGCACAAAAACTTGCTCAAACAAAACAAAACCTAACATCGGCAAAGAACGAGCTAGAAGTGGCATTGCAGAACTTTACTGTTGATCAAGAGAAACTTCATGATAACTATGAGAAGAAGAAACAAGAGATCACAGATAAAGTGGAAAGTTTACATAAAGAACTTGAAAAACTAGAAACCGACTTATCCAAAGACGCAAGGCAAGCAGCGTGTACCTCGTTGACCTGTGCGATAAATTCTCTAATCCAAAGAACTCCCCAAACACCTCAGCAACAATAACAAATCGCTTCTCTTTTCACACTTAGAATTTTGCAATTCAACTATTTGTTTAAAACGGATATTCAACAAAGCTGTCTATAAAACTCCATTTTTATGGTGAATTAAAAATCAAGAGTCAATTAATGATGCAGTTTTTATATAGGAATAAGCCCTTTAAACATACCGTCAAGCTTTCATATTATTGGATTGTGTCTCGATGAGAAAGACGATATTTAAGAAGCTAGAAGCGCAAGGGCTAATTGCAAATTACAATCGTTTACGAAAGAATTTACCGCCTAAACTTCCCGACCGCGTATTTATTTGGGATGAAACCTTCAGGGAAGGAATCAAAGCACCCACAGTTTACTTAACTTATGTTGAATTGGTCAGACTTGCCAAGTTAATGGATGAAGCAGGAGTATCCATTATTAACGTTGGGTTCCCCGCTTTATCTGAAGACGAAAAACGCAACGTCAAACGTATCGTAAACGAAACTTTTAGCTACTCAAAACTTACCGCTTCAGCAGAACCAACCAAAAACAGCGTAAATGCCTGCTTAGAATGTGGAATCAAAGAGATAACTATTGAAACACCAATTAATGGTTTGAACCTGCAGTACAGGCTAAAAATAACTAAGGAACAAGCATTAAAACGAATAGTTGAAAGTATAGACTACGCAAAAAAGCATGGTGCAACGGTAAATTTCGTGTTAATGGATGGCACAAGAACCCCACTGGAAGATATAATCCAAGTTTTTGAGGCATCAGCCAACGCTGGAGCAATCCGCCTGGCAATAGCAGATTCTGTTGGGTTCATTAGGCCGCTTTCTATGCGTTATTTAATGTCGCATATTCGTGATGGCTTGCCTGATGCCATACAAAAGAAAGTGCCTCTTTCAATACATTGCCATAACGATTTTGGCTTGGCATCAGCAAACACCCTCGCAGCGATGGAGGAAGGCGTCGCATACCTGCACACATGCATCGCTGGCTTTGGCGAACGCGCTGGAATAGCTCCCTTCGAAGAGGTCGTAACGGCAGCAGAATTGCTCTACAACATTGACACTGGAATAGATATGGGAAAAGTCTACCGTCTCGCGCAATCAGCTGAAAAAGCATTCGCATTACCCATTCAATTTCACAAACCAATAATTGGCGAAAATATTTTCACACATGAAGCAGAAGAAGACGTAGAGGAAATGATGGCTCAACCCATGCTTTTTGAGCCCTTCCCCCCAGAAATCGTGGGCAGAGAAACAACAGTTTTCATAGGCAGAAACACCGGACAAACCCTCATTCAGAAACTTCTGGAGAAAGTAGGGGTCAGAGCTTCGCCACGGCAAATGGACGAGCTTTTCAGGCGTATTAAGGGTCCACAGGAAAGTTTGGATAAAGGCGAAGCCCAAATGACATACTACCAAGTGAAGAAACTCATGAAAGACCTGCTAAAAGGCTACACAATGGAAGAATTCTGGCGATTGGTTGAACAGGTAACAAGGCAAAAACCGAAACTGCCAAAAGACACCAAAAAACCCAGCCCGCAAACAGCAGACAAATTGGTAGCTTAGCAGCAGTTTAACTGCTCTTTTATTTTTTGTAATTCTTCTTTTCTTGGGTTTCGTGGGTAATTGTAGATGGGACCGCTTGGTTTTTCATTGTAAAAGGGGCGGTTGCAATCTTGGCAGCCAGAAGTGAGAAAAGGCTCACCAGAATCAATAATCGGTTTTAACTTTTCCTTCGATAAGCTAAAACCAGCTATCTTGCCCTCATCATCAAACTGCATTCCCTCAAATCTCATTAAACCTTTAACGATTAAGTATCTTGCAACCTGTATTCGTCGATACGAATCCAGCGGCGGCGGAGAATTATTTTCCAACGCCGTGCCTTGAATCGGGGTAAAAGCAAAAAGAGCTGGCAAAACTGTCATGTCAACACACTTCTGAATTACCTGTGCTGCTTCTTTCTCTGTCTCGCCTAACCCGACTATCAAGTGTGTGCTTACATTTCCCTTTCCAAAAACCTCTATAGCCTCACTTAACATACTGAACTGGTTTTCCCACGTGTAAGAGCCGCCTGCACCTTTCCCTTTAACTTTTTTAAATAACGCTTCGGTTGCTGCATCCAGCGCTATACCTAACCTGTCAACACCTGCATTTGCTAAGAGCTGAACATTTTCTTTGTTGAGGGGTTGGCATGAAACAGAGACAGGAAGGTCAGCTTCTTTTTTAATTTTCTTCACAAGTGCTTCAAGATGAACAAAAACGCTTGGGTAATTTAGGGCTTGGATACAGACCCGTTTAATTTTCCACTTCTCAGCCATATCAACAATTGCGGTTACAACATTCAGAGTTGGAAAAGTTGGCCACGAAACTCTCGACAACAACTCCACATTGCTTTTGCTTGCTCTAGCTTGAGGGCAGAAACCGCAGTTAGCAGAGCACTTGCCCGTCTTGTAAGTCATAAGGTAAGCCGTTGTAGGTTCAGCATCTAACTTGCCCTTTAACAACCCAAGAACTATAGCGGTACCTAATGAAACTCGAATTTGCCCTGGTAGATTTGTTTTGTTTACGGGCTCTTTTTCTTGCAAAGACTCACACCGAAATTAACGAGATATTAAGAAAATTTGTATAGTATATTAGTTTAAGTAGATTATTTGCGGTTTCTCGCTAAGCTTATTGCGCGGCTTGCTAACGAAACTAAAAAAAATGCTGCGAAGGCGTATTGTACGAAGATATAGATTGCTTGCGTGTGGAAAACAAGTGTTAGAGCTATGCCGATGTATAGGGCGCTTCCAATGTACTTGCCCACGGGATCATAGATTTTTTTGCTGTAGTGGCTTGTAACAATGAATTGAATGAATGCTGCCACAATTAGCAGCGGAAGCCAAATCGGGTAGTCGCCTTTAATTGTGAAAAATGCAAATATGCCGATTACAAGGGCAAAATCTGTTGTGGCATCATAGTAGGCGCCAAACTTTGAGGTTGCCCCCAATTTTCGGGCTAAGTAACCGTCAAAAAAGTCTGTGCTGGCTGAAAAAGCTAGCAAAATTAAGCATGGAATTATATTTGTTGGGTTGTAGACGTAAATGAAGAGGGGTAAGACTGCTATTCGTAGTGCGCTTATGATTGTTGGGATTAGGATTAGTTTTTGCAATTGGTTTGCTCTGTAATTTGTTTGTCTTGATTATTGATGCCTTTTTTAGATTAAATGCATACCTATTAATTGTAAACTTTTCTCGTAAAGTGAAGGTTGGTTAATGCATTGCTTCAAATGTTAAATCAGTTAAAAGCTCAAACGGCGTCCCCAACACCTTGTAACCTATTTTTCCAAGATAACGCCTGCCATAAAACTGCGCATGCGCTTTTCCAATTGCAAACTTCAATTTTCCCTCACTGAAACCTGAAGCGTAAAGCAACTTATGTCTAACTAACCGGTAATTCTTAGGTTCTTCCCAATCCTCAATGGCAACGCCTTTGTCCTTAACCCGTTCATAAAGAGGTGTGCCTGGAATCGGATAAGGTAAGGTAAATGACACATAATCAAGTGGCAAACCAGAAGCAAAACGTACCGTGTCCAAAACAGTCTTGTCACTTTCGCCGGGGTAGCCAATTATAAAGAAAGCACCTGTTTTTAACCCAGCAGCTTTAGCCGCGTAAACAGCGTTTTTTGCCTGCGCCGTTGTAATATGCTTGTTCATTAAACCTAAAACTGAGTCATTGCCTGATTCAATACCGAAGAAAACCCTTAGGCACCCCGCTCTTTTCATGGCTTCTGCAACTTCGGTGTCCATCGTGTCAACCCGTGATAAGCATTCCCACTTCACTTTGACTTTGCGGCGAACAAGTTCATTGCACACGTTCACTACGTGTTTGCTGTTTAAGGTGAAACAGTCATCGGCAAACCAGACCCGATCATAACCCAAAGCTGCAATTTCTTCCACCTCATCAACAATGCTCGAGACAGAACGGCTTCTTATTTCTGTGCCAAAAATTGGTCGACTACAAAAATCGCATGAAAACGGGCATCCCCTTGATGTAATCATTGCAGAGGTAGAGTAGCCAAACCGATCAAGATAATATTTTTTATACGCTTCATTATCGAACAACTCGCGTGAAGGAAACGCTAAACTATCCAAATCCTCAATAAATTCTCTGGGCTCAGTGTGAACAATGCTTTTTCCATCTTTGTAAACAAGTCCTCTAACGACTGAAAATCCAACTCCTCGTGCAACAGAGTCGGCAAGTTCAACCATGGTTTTTTCGCCTTCACCTATGACGACCACATCAAAGGCGTCAAGAAAACTTTCAGGCGACCAAGAAGGTAAAGGACCACCAACAACAAACAAACCAGACTCACCGCCACACTCACTCTTTAAGGCGGCAACAAGATCCAAAGTAGTTTTCTTCATGGAAAACATCGAATAAAAACCAATAATTTGCGGTTTGCTAAGCTTAACCCGTTCAACAGCATCTTTGAATTGCATAAATGTGCAATCAATCAAATCAACTTCAAACCCACGCTTTTTCAAAGCGGCGGCAACGTAACCTAAACCCAAAGGCGGAAAACGGAAAATAGAATTATCGTTTGCAGGATGAAAATATGGGTAAACCAAGGCTACTTTAATTGCCATTTTACTTTTTAACCGCCAAACAATGATTTTTAAAAACGTTAAGTAAGAAAGGTCTGATGAAAATAGGCGTTTTATCCCTTAAAAACTTTACAGTAAGCAAGCATGCCGTAGAATTCGGATTTTAAATGCGGTTATTGTGGTTGGCAAAACTTATTATGCTGCCTGAGAAATTTTACATTCAATTGAAGTGAAATGCTTGTGATTAATAGGGTCCTCGGGTTGATTGATGACGAAGTTAACTGATTTAGGTTTCTTGAAAGGGATAATAGCAGAAACCGTAGTGAGCACCTATAACAAAGAGGGCAAACCTAACGCTGCGCCAATGGGCGTCATCATGGAGGATGAAAAGCACCTTATCATTTACCTTTTCAATTCATCAACGACCAGCAGCAACATCAAAGCTAACAGGTCCGCGGTTGTCAATTTAACAAGCGACATCGAGGTTTTCTACAAAACAGCCTTCAAAGAGGTAAATCCTGATGGCAAACTGCCTCAGACATTGTTTGAAAAAGCAGAATCCGTTAATGCTCCACGATTATGTTCGGCGGATGCGTCAATTGAGGTTTCTGTTAATCGCATGGAGCCAATTGGGGACGGAAAAACCAAGGCTGTTTTCAACGTAGAACTAATAGATGCGAAGCAGAAGTCTCCTCAGGTTCAATGCCGTGCCATGTCACAGACGCTTGAAGCAATCATACATGCAACCCGTGTTAGAGCCCTATTGAACGATCATTTGAAGCAAAAAAAAGTCAAGCATCTTTTGGAAATGATTGATGACTGCAATGAAGTTGTAGACAGAGTGGCGCCAAATTCATCATATTCCTTGGTTATGGATGATTTGAAGAAACGGGTCGATTCATGGAGGCAAAACGCGTGAAGGTGCTGTTAATTACAGGGTTAATGGCACAAGAAACGGTTGAACACTATGCCAAGAAGAGCAACGTAGATGCTGAGGTTCTTGCCCTTAAAGTTCCCGTAGCAGCGTTTTTGACGCCTCTAACGATTGCCGAAGCTTTAAAACAAGCTAAAATCAAAGATTTTGATTTAATTCTTGTTCCAGGCTTAATTCGAGGCGACACATCAGTCATCTCAAAAGCAACTGGTGTCCCAGCGTTTAAAGGACCGCAGTACGCTGCTGACTTGCCAACCGTTCTCGATTCACTCGATGAAGTGACACTTTCAACAGTTGTGCCTGCATGTGAGTTACTTAGTGATAAACTTCAGAAAAAGGCTCTTGAAGAAATATTGAAAGTTGAAGAAAACAAAGAAGTACTTCTAAAAGAACCTGGAAATTTTTTGATTAAGAATTTGGCTGTCGGAAAAGATTTTCCAATGCGTGTCATGGCTGAAATTGTTGATGCAGCATTAAAGCCCGATGACGAAATTCAGCGGTTGGCGAAGCATTACGTCCAAGCGGGAGCAGACATAATAGATGTCGGCCTGGTTGTAGGCGAAAGCAGGCCAAAAGATGCCAAGCGAGTTGTTGCCGCCGCAAAAGCAGCGGTGAATGTTCCTGTGAGCATTGATTCACTTGACCCTGTGGAAATTACAGCAGCGGTTTCTGCGGGCGCCGACTTGGTGCTAAGCGCTGACGCAGGAAATATCAAGTTGATAGCACCTTTAGCGAGCAATGTCACGGTTGTGGCTATTCCAACAAACCAAAAGGAAGGATACTTCCCAAAGAAAGCACAGGAACGCGTGCAACTCCTCGAAAAAATCATAAAAGATGCAAAAAGCCTTGGTGTAACAAAAATTTTAGCTGACCTGATTTTGGATCCCATGGAAATTTTAGAATCATTTGGCGCATTCCGCCAGTTTGCAGGGAGACATCCAGAAATTCCCCTCTTTGTAGGTATATCAAATGTAACAGAATTAATTGACGCTGATTCAGTTGGGGTAAATGCGTTACTTGCCAAGTTATCTTCAGAAGTAGGGGCAAGTATGCTGTTGGCAACAGAAAAAAGCGACAAAGCAAAGGGAACAATAAAAGAAGAAAGCACTGCTGCAAAAATGATGTTTTTAGCTAAAAAAAGAGGTTCGGTTCCTAAAGACTTGGGAATTGACCTGCTTTTGTTTAAGGATAAGAGGAATCGGGAAGAGCTGTACAATAAAGAGCTGGAGAAAAAAACCCGGGTGTTGCTTGCAACTGGAAAAGAGAAATCCGCAGAACTTGATAACGAGGGCTGTTTCAAGATTTTTGTTGACCGTCAGGAGGGGAATATCATCGTTGAGCATTTCAGTTTGGCGGATGCAGAAACTCCAAGTCTAATTGTTAAAGGCAAGACGGCGGAGCAAGTCTACGAGTTGATTGTTGAATCTGGTTTGGTTTCTAGGTTTGATCATGCTGCTTACTTAGGGAATGAGTTGGGAAAAGTTGAGATAGCTCTGAGGACTGGTAAAGAATACATTCAAGATAAAATAATGTTTGAAGAACAATAAATCTTCAGTCGTACTATAGCTTTTTGAATTGGTTCAAGCCTTCAAGGACTTTTTCTCCAAGGTAAAGGTTACTAAAGACTGTTCCCTCACTTTCCCGAAGTCGCATAGCATCAACGAGTTGCTTGTATTTGCCCTCGGCTAATCCGTTAGCGAATATGGCTGCACCCTCCGCCGCTTGCTTAGTTACCTTGGCACTTCCTTCAAGGACCTGTATGTTACCGTCCAATCCGATTCCACTGAGGAAACCCGACAATTCAGCTTTTAATGGAGCTAAAAACTCCGGGATTCTTGTGAATCTTCCGCTAAGTATTATTTCCTTTGGCATGACAGCTGGAAGGAGCGAAGCAACATCTTTGACTATTGATTCCAACATCATGTTATAGCCCTCCTTGACTTGCGGATTAATTTTTGCATTTTTAATAAATTCCTCCAAAGGTTTAGAGGAATCAATTCCCGCAAATGAGGATACTCCCCCAGCGAAAAGGAGCTGTTTTGAAAAGTCATCAGTAGCGTTGGCCACAGCGTAAGCTACTTCAGAATCCCAAAAACCGCTTCCGAGAAATGAAGGAAACCCCGCTGTTCCCGCCATGGCATCGACTATTTGCCCGTTGCTAACAGCGAGTGCTGATGTATATGCAAAACCAACTTCAACAAGGATAACTGATGTTTTTTCATAGGGGATTTTTAATCTTTCAGCTTGATCCTTACAAGCCAAAACAACGCTGTATAATTTGTCTGATGTTCCCATATCGATTTTGTTGGCTTTCCTGTATTTTGGAACAGTGCGTAGGTGAATGACGCCCTGCGTAAACCAAGTGTTCAAATCATCAGCTTCTCTTAGTAGTTGCATGAGTTCTCTTAAGCCGATAATTCGTAATCTTCTTTTGACATCTGCTTCCGACACAAACGTGGCAGTCGCAATCTCCTCGTCAGTTGCTTCTTTGGCTTTTTTAAGTTGCATTCCGTAACCAGACGAAGCAACAATAGCGTCAATTTTACCAACACGAGTCTGCGCCTCTCTTAGTTTTTCAACTACAAGTTTAGCGCTTTTTGTTATTTCATCTCTTGGAATAGCTATGTCAATTATGACGTTGCCATCTTGGTCGTCGAACCCAAAAATATCCATTGTTTTTGTGCCCGAATCAATTCCAATGGCTTTTACCACAGCTACATCTCCTTGATGGACGCTCCAGCGTTAGCTGCTTTGGTGTAGAAGACTTCTCCTCCGCCGTTCTTTGCTAAATAATCTTTTAGTTCTTTAGTTAAAACTTCAGCTTCCGTTTTTCCATCAACTATCCCGTAGATTGTTGGTCCCCACGATGTTTGGCAGGCGCAGGTACTTCTTTTCAGCATGATTTTTATTGCTTCTTCAACTACGGGGTGACAGTAGGTTCTGCCGCATTGGTATTCATTCCAGAATTTGCCCAGTTCCGAGTTAAAGGCTGTTAAGCCTTCACCGAAGGATTTTAGGTCATTTTCAACGATTGACGGAATAATTTTAACCAACACTATTCTTGAGAGCATATCCGAGGTTTCTTTTGGCATCAATTTGAGGTTTCGAAGGATCTTATCCTCATTTTCCCTCATTTTGACGATTTTCTCTTGGGGTTCTTTTGCAATAGCAATTACAAAGAGCCAGTTGCTTGGCACCGACTCGTGGAAGATTAGTGGCGGAATCATTTTTTCTCTCTGATCAACTCTGAAGCCGCCTTCAACTATGAAGCCGCCGACCTTGAAAGCGTGAACACCCAAGCTGGTTATTGCGCCTCTTTGCATTGTCAGGGCGATTTGTTCGGTGGTTAAATTCAAATTGTATAGTTTTGCCAGTGCAGTGCCGATTGAGAGCGCCAAAGTCGTATGGTACCCCATTCCCACGAACTTTGGAATCGTCTTCTTAACCTTCACTTCAGCCCCAGCAAGGTCGAAGGCGTCAACAAAACGGCTGGCAAAAAGGTAAGCCGCCTCATCTTCAGATTTAACATCAACACGTTTTGTAACTTCAACTTCAAGAAGTCTATCAACTGCGAAACCGACTGTTCCATATAGTCTTCCAAGGTCTCCAGTCATATCAAAATTTCCCGTATGAAGGTGAGCAGGCGCCGTTACTGAAACTTTGTTGATTTTTTGCATTCTATTCACTGACATGCTGATGCTGGCGTTAGCAGAATTATAAGTTTTTCGTTTGCCAACTATTTGTTAACTTTGATGATTGCTCCCCGATTATTCGCTTTGGCAACAAAAACCTCTCCGCCAACGCTCTTGTTAAGAAAAGCTTGAGTTTTCATTTTAATCTTCTTAGCTTCGCCACTTTTGACTATGCCATAAACTGTCGGTCCCCATGAACTCTGCCCCGAGCCGTAAGCCCCGTTTTGGAGCATGAACTCAATGCATTTTGCTGCTGGGGAACTTGAGAATCTGCCGCCTTGAGCTTGCGCAAAACTGTCGCCAACAATGCATTGAATTTGTGTCAATGCTTCTCCAAAGCTTTTGATGTCCTTTTCAACGACGCTTGGAAGAAGCTTCATCATAGTTAATCGGCAGATTTTACTCACCTCCTCAGGTGCCATTGGCGGAAGATCCTTAAACGCCAAAGCCTCTGCCTCGTTTGATAACCCCTTTTTTGTCTTTGGAATTGCCACAACAAAACGCCATTCATCAGGGAAGGGAAGATGACAAATAAGAGGAATAATTTTTTGGGCGAGGTCTTTCGTGTTTTTTCCCGCGTCAACAACTAAGCCGCCTTGCTCAAAAACTGCGGTGCCCACGCCTGACTGTGCGACTCTTCCCATAACAGCAGCAAATTCATGAGTTGATGCTTTTATCTCAAATAACCGTGAAATTGACGTTGCCACAGCTAAGGCTAACTGTGTTCCAGAGCCAAGGCCAATATGCTCAGGAATTGTCTCTTTAACATCAATGGCAATTTTCTCTTTTAATCCGTAAGCTTCCAAAAAGTGTGTGGCCAGTTTTTGGGTTAATTCACTTTTCTCACCGCTGACCGCAAGTTCTTTGGCCTTTTCGGCTTCTAAGATTACGTTTGGGTGATTGATGGCTACACCAATGCCCCCGAAAATCCTGCCCAAGTCACCGTTCAAATCTATAAGTCCCAAGTGTAATCTTGCAGGAGTTTTAATGTAAACTTTCATTCTCTATCTCATCCACTATTAGCTTTTTTTTGGTATGTTTTGAGCTCTGATTTCCGATTTATCATAAACAAGTTCAGACAACATCTTAGAAACGGTCTTTTTGCAGAAAGGATGGACAAAGTTTGGTGCAATCTCAGCTAAAGGAACAAGGACGAAAGGTCTCTCACTAATTTTAGGATGAGGTATCCTCAAATCATTCTCGCTTACAATTTGGTTTCCATAAAAGAGAATGTCTAAATCAATAATTCTAGGTCCATTCCTTGCAACAGCTTTGCGGCCTAACTTCTGCTCTATACTCTTCAAAAAAACCAAGAATTCTCGAATTGTTAGCTCAGTTTCGACTTTTGCGGCACCGTTTAAGAACCATCCCTGATCTTCAATATACATGGGCTTGGTTTCATAAAGTGAGGACGTTTTGATAATTTTGGTTTTTTCCTTCAAAAAACCTAATGCTTTTTTTATGTTCGCTTCTCGCTGGCCAATGTTGGAGCCAAAAGCAATGTATGCTTCAACCATGGCGGTCCCTTGTAATTTCAATTCCCATGATCGGCTCTTTCGCATACTTTTCCTTCTTAACTGCCACCACAACTTTGGAAGCGATAGGATCTTTCAAAATTAATAATGACACGTTTTCGGCGAGGCTTTCGAGAAGTTTGAATTCGCCTTCAGTGACCGCAGCCGCTACTCTTTCCTTAATTTCATAATAGTTAATTGTTTTATTTAGGTCGTCTGCGGCGCCGGCTTGGCTTAAGTCGCATTGTATTTCGATGTCTACTATAACATTTTGTTTTTTTGCTCGCTCCTCTTCTGAAACGCCGACATTGCAGGGCAAGAACAAATTTTTGATGAAGACTTTATCCTTCAAAGTATTCAATCCAGCTTTTCGGCGTTTCCCAAACCCTAACC
>Ga0182021_10009117_pt1 | contig 11745 bp, 7 predicted proteins | sample 612E3MmetaG_FD_120493 | JGI IMG/M metagenome (GOLD analysis project Ga0182021, IMG submission 120493) | Permafrost microbial communities from Stordalen Mire, Sweden - 612E3M metaG (Illumina Assembly) | ecosystem: Environmental > Terrestrial > Soil > Wetlands > Permafrost | place: Sweden...
ACTTATCCGGGCGTGGAGAAGATCGTCATCTGCGAGATCGAACCGCTCATCCCCAAGGTCGTGGCCCGCTTCTTCGGGCTGGAAAACCATGGCGTCCTCGACGACCCGCGGGTCCGGGTGGTCTTCGACGACGCCCGCCACTACGTCCTGACGACCCGGGAGAAGTTCGACATCATCACCTCGGACCCGATCCACCCCTGGATCAAAGGATCGGCGGCGCTGTATTCGCGGGAATATTTCCGTATGTGCCGGGACCGCCTCAACCCGGGCGGGCTGATCACCCAATGGGTACCCCTCTACGAGAGCACGCCGGAAACGGTGAAAAGCGAGCTGGCCACGTTCTTCGAGGCCTTCCCCGACGGATCGATCTGGGGCAACGACATCGACGGCATGGGCTATGACGTCGTCCTGCTGGGACAGGAGGGGCCGATGAGAGTCGACCTGGACGCCCTGGAAGCCCGCCTGGCCCGCCCCGATTACGAAGCCGCGGCCCAATCGCTGACCGACGTCGGATTCACCTCGGCCTTCGGGCTGTTTTCGACCTACGCCGGGCGGGGGCCCGATTTCAAGGACTGGCTCAAGGACGCGGCCATCAACCGGGACCGCAACATGCGGCTGCAATACCTGGCCGGGATGGGCCTCAACACGGCCCAGAGCGTCCGCATCTACGACGAGATCCTGCGCCGCCGCACGTTTCCGGAAGGGGCCATCACCGGGCGCGAGGACAAGCTGGCCCTGCTGCGGGAGCTCATCGCCCCGAAGGCGAAGTAGCCGCCCGCGGAATCGATCAGCATCCGGCGAAGGTCCGGAGCCTTCACGCCCGGGATGGGTATTCGAATTCACGGAAAGCCACGGTGAAGGCCGTTCCGTTCGTTCGATCCAGCTCGATCGTCCCGCCCAATTGGCCGACCAGCAGATTCACGATCTGAAGCCCCAAACTCTCCGCTTTGCGGAAATTCAGATTCTCCGGGAATCCGACCCCATCGTCCGCCACTCGGAGTTCGATCAAGCCGCCCGTCTCGTGTTTCAGCCCGATCCGGACCACTCCGGCCCGGTTCTCCGGAAAAGCATGCTTAAGAGCGTTGGAAATCAGTTCGTTCAGGAGAAGCCCACAGGGTATGGCCGAGGCGATGTCCAGCGTCGCATCCTCAAAATCCGTTTCCAACCGGACGAGGCCGGGCTGGGACCGATAGAAATGAACAAGATGGAAGGCCAGGTTATTGATATACCCGCCTAAATCAATCCGGGACAGATTACCGGATTGGTAGAGTTTTTCATGGACGAGGCTCATGGCGTGAATCCGCGCCTGGGCCTCTTTGAGGATGGCGCGGCCTTCTTCGTTAAGCGTATGCCCGGCCTGGAGGTTAAAGAGGCTGGAAATCACCTGCATGTTGTTCTTGACCCGGTGGTGGATCTCCCGGAGCAGGACTTCTTTTTCTCGCAACGCGACTCGAATCTCCTCCTCCGCCCGCTTGCGCTCGGTGATGTCGCGGTTGATGCCCACCAGGGCCGTGACGCTGCCGTGACTATCGCGGACGGGGACTTTCGTCGTCAGATACCAGTGCGACCGACCTTCCGAGTCTACGACCGGCTCTTCGTAGTTGATCAGGGGCCGGCCGGATTCGACGATCCGGCGCTCATCGTCCATATACTGGTCCGCCAATGCCGAAGCGAAAAAGTCCCTGTCGGATTTTCCCGCCACCTCGTCCATTTTCTGGCGGCCCAATATGCGTCGGTGGGCGAGATTATCCAGGATGATGCCGCCTCGGATGTCCTTGATGAAGACATTGTCTGGAAGATTGTCAATGAGCGTGGCCATGAGGCCGCGCTCGGCCCGCAGCGCCTCCTCTGCCCGCTTGCGCTCGGTGATGTCGGTCAAGGTGACGACGCAGCCGAGGATCTGCCGGTCGCTGACGAGCGGACCCGCACTCAGGATCAAGTCGAATTTCTGCCCTTGCCAATCCAAGGTAACGTCCATGTTCCGCAGCGTTTCCCCCTGCAAAACCGGGGCGAGATGGAACGGATCGGAAGCGTCCGTTCGCAGCGGAAACACCTCGGCAAAGGGCCGATAGAGCGGGTTGCCGTCGCAGAACTGTCGGGCCGCCTGGCTGGCGCGAATGACCCGGCCCCGTTCGTCGCACACGACGATGGCCTCGGCAACCTGCTCCAGGATCAGGCGGGCCAGTCGCTCCGCCGCGACGATTTGCTCTTGGCGTTTTTGTTCCGTCAGGTCCGTAAGCACGAAGCAGAAAACCATCTCCGTCCTTTCGTTCTGCAAGCGGGATGCCGACAGATAGACGGGAACCAAACGGCCCTCGCTGTTTTTCAGATTGATTTCTTGGCGGGCGACCGCTGTGCGGGCTTGCGCGAAGATAGCGTCAAGCGCCTGCCGGTCGGCAGGCGGTAGATATTTCCGCAGGGCAGTGCCCAAGACTTGATCGAGCGGCCGCCCCAACATCTCCGCTAGACGGACGTTGCCGTAGAGGATGACTCCGTCCGCGGATAAGGTCGCCGCGCCCTCGCTCATCGTCTCGATGAGTTGCCGATAGACGCGGTCGGCCCCGCGCAGGGTATAGACTTGTTTACCGCGCCCGCCCTTGACCACCACCGCGTCCACTTCCCCGTTGCGGATGGTGCGCAAGGCCTCCTCGGCTTCGGCCAGCCGGGCGCGGAGGTCTTCCAGTTCCGCCGCGCGTTCAGGTCCTGGAGGCTTGTTTATCATAACCATAACCTAACAGCCTAACCTCGGCTTCAAATCCAGCCCGATGAGAACCCGCTCGCTATTCGAGAGGTCGCCGATGAGCCGTCGCAAGGGCATCGGCCGTTTCCTGATCAGCGTGGGTAGGGCGATGATCTGGTCTCCTGCGGCCAGCGCCGGCTGCTGGTAGAGGTCAATCACCCGGAGGCCATAGCGCCCCTTCAGGTGCTCTTCGCAAATCTCCTTGATGTTGGCGATGGCGCGGGTGGAGCGCGGCGTCATACCCGCCACATACAGTCGCAGTTCATACTGCGGCCTGCCTGGCTTGGCCGATGATTGTTCGAAGGCTGGCGTCGCGTTCGTGACTTTCGGGGTCTTCACGGCGAGTCTCTTCACTTTCGTTTGGGTGTTTTTTTAGCGACGGCGGCATTGCCCTGCCGCAGGCGGGCCATTTGGGCGCGGTCACCGGCCAGGACCCCGGCGCGCGTCTGGTCCTGCCCAACCGTCTTTGCCGCTTCCGCTTGCTCGACTTCGAATTCTGCCCGCAGCGCGGCAATCTGCGCCTCCAGGGCTTGCCGCTTGCTCTCCAGCGCCCGCTTTGTGCCCTCGGTCCGCTGCTTCCCCACGAGGGCCTGGGCTTTCTCCTGCGCCTCCAGCGCATCCCGCGCGCCGCCGGCGAGCAAGTCCCCCGAAGGCCCGACATACACGTCCCGCAATTCCATCCCCTGCTCCGTCAGCAGGAACTCGCGCGTCTGGTTCGAATGGGCCATGCCGCGCGACTTCAATATGGCCAAGAAGCGATTGCGCTCCGCCCCGTGTTGCATGTATCGCATCACCAGCCAGGTGTCCATCAGCGACGATATGCCCACGTCAGTGGCTTCCAGCGAGGTATCGCCCGCGGTGAGGTTCGTGAATAACGCGGTTATTCCCTCCGTCTTGATAAAAGCAATCAGCCGCGTCAGCATCGCCTTGACCTCCGCCCCGCTTCCGAGCGCGGTAAAGTTGGAGACCGGATCGATGACGACGACCTGTGGCTTGAACTCGTTCACCAGTTTATGCATGGTCACCAGGTGCATCTCCAGGCCGTAAATCGTGGGCCGTTCCGCGTGAAAGCGCAGCATCCCTCGCCGCACCGCCGGCTCCAGATCAATGCCGATGGAGCGCATGTTGCGGATGATTTGGCTGGACGATTCCTCGAAGGCGAACCACATGCACCGCTCGCCGCGCGCGGTGGCTGCGCAGGCGAAATGCGCCGCCAGGCTCGTCTTGCCCGCGCCCGCCGTGCCCGACACCAGCACGCTGCTGCCACGATAGTAGCCCTTGCCCTCCATCATCGCATCGAGGCGCGCAACGCCCGAGGGCACGCGCTCGGCGGCCGCTTCGTGCTTCAGCCCCATCGAGGTGACCGGCAGGATCGAGATGCCGCCCTCGTCAATCAGGAACGGATACTCGCTCGTGTGGTGGGTCGAGCCGCGATACTTGACGATCCGCAGCCGCCGCGTGGCCATCTGCCCCTCCACGCGGTGGTCGAGCAGGATCACGCAGTCGGCCACGTATTCCTCCAGCCCGAAGCGGGTCAGACTCTTTTCGCCCCGTTCGCCGGTGACAATGGCGGTGACGCCTTTCTCCTTCAGCCAGCGGAACAGGCGGTCCAGTTCGGCGCGCAGAATGGCGGTGTCGGACAGCCCGGAGAAGAGCGCTTCCACGGTGTCGAGCACCACGCGCTTGGCGCCGATGATGTCAATCGCGTGCCCCAGCCGGATGAACAGCCCTTCGAGGTCATACTCGCCCGTCTCTTCGATCTCGCTGCGCTCGATATGGACGAATTCGAGCGCCAGTTTTTTCTGCGCGACCAGCACGTTGAGATCATACCCGAGCGAGGCGAAGTTGGTCGCCAACTCCCCGGTATTCTCCTCGAAGGCCATGAAGACGCCCGGCTCGCCGAATTCCACCGCGCCGTGCACGAGGAATTCCATGGCCAGCAGCGTCTTGCCGCAGCCGGTGCTGCCGCACAGGAGGGTCGGCCGCCCCCTGGGCAAGCCGCCGCCGGTGAGTTCATCCAGTCCCTGGATGCCGGTGGGCGCTTTGGGCAACGAGGGCCTGCGGCGGGGTTTATGGGTTACAGACTTGGGTTTGTTGTGTTTCATGAGTTGTGACTCCATTAGCGTTTTTCATCCACGACTAATCCGGCCTTTTTCGATTCATGACGGGCGCCTTCCCTCAAGTCCGGCGATTCCCGGGCTCAAGAACATTCCGCCGGCGGCGATGGTCCGGATCGCGGCGGCCAGCTCTTCGGGGGCCCGATCCGTGATCATGAAACCGTTCGCGCCGGCGTGGATGATTCGAAGCACCAGCCGGGAATCCCGCTGATCCGAAACCGCCAATATTTTGGAGCCGACGAATTTATCGCGGATAGCCGAGATCGAAGGAATTACGCTCGCGTCAATCCGGCTTATCTCGGAAATAACGACGTCCGGTGGATGCTTGAACGGACTCCCCGCTAAGGCTTCTTCGCCGGCCATCGCGCCGACCGCTTTCCAGCCGGGTTGATTTTCGATCGAAAGTTTTAAAATGCGATCGATTTCGGCGTTGTCACCGAGGATCAGGATTTTTAGGGACATCTCAACCTTCATTTCCCGTCCCCTTTATGGGACAGGCCACCCACTCTTACTCATATAGGATCCCGCCACTCGGTGTTTTCAACAATCCCCGGAAATGAGGATTTTGGGGTTGGGAAATCTTGATCCGGTGGTTTCGGAAAAAGTCAGCCGGTACGAACGGACAGGCGGACCGCGGGGGATTAATCGTCGAGAGACGTCAGCCCTTCCCGAACGGCGTATTTCGTAAGTTCAGCGATGCTCCGAAACCCGAGCTTGTCCATGATGTGCTTGCGGTGGGTATCCACCGTTGTCACGCTGACATGGAGACGCTCCGCGATCGTGCGGCTGCTTTTGCCTTCAGCCAGCATTTGTAGAACCTCACGCTCGCGCCCCGACAGCGGCGATTCCGCTTCTGCGGAGGGTTTGGTCAGCTGTTTGACGTAATCCGCCAATACCTGATCGGAGATCTTCGGGCTGACATAGATCCGGCCCGCCGCCACGGTCTTGATGGCGGCGGCGACCTCTTCAAACGCCGATCCTTTCAGAACATAGCCCCTGGCTCCCGCCGTGAACATCTGTCTCACGAATCTTTTATCCGTGTGCATGGAAAGCCCGATCACTTTGGCTCCGGGGGCTTCGGTCACGATCCGACGCGTCGCTTCGATGCCGTTGAGATCCGGCATGGAGACGTCCATTAATACCAGATCGGGCTTTAGGTCCCGCGCCATGCGCACGGCCGAAACACCGTTATCCGCCTCTCCGACAATCGTCAGTCGCCCCGTCTTCTCGATCAGCATACGCAAACCTTCCCGCATCAGCTTGTGATCGTCCGCCAGCAAGATTTTTATCACGGTTCATTTTCGCGAATGAGGGACGCGTCCGCTGTTCGGCATGCTGCGTCTCGCTCCTCCGCCCTCCCCACGGGGGATGGTCAAGGTGATGCGGGTGCCCTGTCCGGGTGCAGACTGGATCCGACAGGCCCCGCCCATCATGACCAAGTGCTCTCGGACGCTCAAGAGACCGAACCCGGCTTCCTCCGTTCGCGTGTCCTGAAGCGACGGATCGAAACCGCATCCATCGTCGGCGATGGCGAATGATATCTCCTCGCCCTCCCGGGCGATGGCCACGGTCAAATTTTTGGCTTGCGCATGTTTGACCGTATTGAGCATCAATTCGCGAATGCACCGGAACAAGATCGCCTGGAGATCGGAATTCAGAGATTTCGCCTCTCCGTTATCGTTAAACGCGAAATTTAGCCCATGGTCCCGGCTGACCTTTTCCCCGGCCCACTCGATCGCCGCGGCCAGTCCCAATTGGTGAAGGACCGGCGGACTCAGTTCGAATGTCAGCGAGTGCGTCTGCTCGATGATGGTCTCCAGCAAATCGCGCAGTTCTTTGATTTGGCGCTTGTCGGACTTCGATTTCGAATCGCCGGCGAGACTGCCGAGCTTCAGCTGGACCAACGCAAGAGACTGGCCGATCTCGTCGTGAAGGAATAAGGCCAAGCGCTGTCGTTCGCTCTGCTCGACGCGCGAAAGCTCCATGGCCAAAGCGCGCAGATTCGACTCGGATTTACCCAGATTCTCCTCTGCTTGCTTGCTTTCGGTGATGTCCATCGTGAATCCGGCAAGATAGCGGGCTTTCCCTTCAATAGTGATCGGGAATTTGAAGGTCGTGTAAAACCGCCCGTTCAATTCTTCTTCTATGACAATCTGTTTGTTTTCTGCCAATATCCGCATGTCGTCCGCGACCATGCTTTTGGCAAGTTCGGATGGAAAAAGCTCGTCCAAATTTTTTCCGAGCAATTCGTCGATCGGCCGGCCCAGCATTTTCTCGTAATTATCGCTCAATCGAATAGCCCTGAATTTTTCATCTTTAAAGAACACATAGATGGGGCTGTTCTTCATGAACTGACGGAAGATTTCCTCGCTCTCCGACAGCGCCTCGAGCGCCGCCTCCCTTTGGGACTCCGCCCGCTTGCGTCGCAAAGACAGAGCCGCCAAGAAACTGAAGTTCTCTAAGATTTGCTTCGACGGATCGGGTTGACCCTTGCCCATCGCCAGCAGGGATGTCCCGTATAGTTTCCCCTCGATGAGATAGGCTATTCCGATGAACCGGTCCACCTTGAGCAAGGCCTCTATCGCTGCTCCCACCGGACGCGAGACGGCTCCAAAGCTCGCCTCATATAAGGTTCTCGGCATCCCAACGATTTCCGTGGTCATCTCTCGGTACGTCTCCTCGCTTACGAGAGAACGGATTTTCTCCACTTGTTTTCCGAGCAAACCAACGACTTTTCCGAGCAGCCCCGGCTCCATGTCAATATATCTGGCTGTTGTCGTTCGGTTTTCTGGATTGTATTCGGAGAATATCGCCGCCACGGCACCGGCAATTTCTTTGATCCGCTTGGTGATGAACAATTCGAGATTATCTTGCGATGACAACATCGACAATTCGATTGAAAACCGGTTGAGTTTTGACAAGGCCTCATTCTGCTGCGCCAGCGCCTCAAGCGCAGCTTCTCTTTTAGACTCCGCCTGCTTGCGCTCGGTGATGTCGATCGCCACACCGACCATGCCGACCACCTTGCCGTCCGCATCGCAAACGGGACCGATATGATTATCGAAGCATACCCCGCGCAGCTCATTCCGGGCGATCACTGTTTCGCCCGCGAGGACACGGCGAAAGATGTCGCGCCCGGTTATCACCTGACCGGAAGGTTTGATAAACGCCATCGAATCGTAGAGGTCGACCGCCGAAACGCCGACATTTTCGCTGGGTTTCAATCCGGCGTGTTCCAAACCCTTGCCTTCGGACAGAGTGAATTTGCCTTGGCTATCCGTGGCGAAGATCGTGATGGGCGCGCTGTTCAGGACCGTACGCAAGAGCGATTCGGCCTCGCGCCGCGCTTGCTCCGTGCGCTTCAGCTCGGTGATGTCTATATGCGTCGCCTGGTAATAAAGCAGTTTGCCGTTCGGATCCTTGACGGCGCGCGCCGAGACGAGGGCCGTGAACGGCGTCCCATCCCGGCGGACCAATTGAAACTCCCGTGGTTCCATGAAGCCCTTTTCATTAATAATCCGGAGGACGTCCTTCCGCTCCTCCGGATGAACATAGAATTGACCGAAATCGCTGACTTCCCTGATCATTTGGTCCGGGGTCGAATACCCATACATATGAGCATAAGTCATGTTTGCCCGGATCGAGTGTCCATCCGGAGTGGCTTGCGAGATGGCGAGTATCGAATCCTCGAAAAGGCTGCGGTATTCGGCTTCCGATTCCCGCAGTTTTTCCTCCGCGCGCTTGCGCTCCGTAATGTCCCGGATGACCGTGGCCATTCGTTCAACGCCATCCGGCCCCCTGAAGGTATTCGTCGTGATTTCGCCGGGAAAGACGGACCCGTCCTTTCGAACGTGGCCAATTTCCCCGGAAAATTTGCCTGTCCTGCGCCTTTCTTCGATGATCGCAGGGATGCGAGGATCTTTCAGATCCACGGTACCCGCCCTTCCTATTCTCTTGAATTCGGCTTCGGTTCTCCCGAACATACGGCAGGCTGCGGGATTGGCAGCGGAGATTCTCCCATCGGGGTAGGTCAGGAGGATGGCGTCGGCACTGTTTTCAAAGAGGAGGCGATAAAGCTCTTCGCTCTTGACCCCGGAAACTTTTTTCTCTCGCATGACCTGCTCCCCACGCGCAAGCCATCAAGCCCTATGTGATTAACAACAAAATAATCCTTTTGGTGCATGAAAACAAGTCCTGGAACGCATCATCGCGGGCGAAGGGAGGCGAGAATCATCCTGCCCAAGGAAAACGAATCGGTTTGAAATCGAAGCCGTCGGCTCGTTTTTTAAAGGTCCGCCGGCTCTATTTTCCGAGTTTCCTCTGGAAAAAATCCTCCGCCGCGTGGAAGACGCGGAGCCACGTGGCGAAGACCAGGAAGTCGTGGACCTCGTCGGGAAAGACGATCAGCTCGTGGGGAATATTCCGGGCCCGCAGCAGCTGGACCAGGCCGGTCGTCTGGTTGAAGGCCACGTTGCGGTCGTCGTCGCCCTGGACCAGGAGCACCGGCGATTTCCAGAGGTCGATCGTGGCCACGGCCGAGGCCTTGAAGGCCGTGCTGGCGGTGTCCAGGGAATTGCCCCACAGATGCACGCCGGCGATGTCGACGCCGGCCTTGAAGATGTCCGAATTGCGGGACAGTCCCAGGGCTGTGAGCAGCCCGCCATAGGAAAGTCCCCACAGGCCGATGCGCTCGGGATCCACGTCCGGACGCGACTGCAAGTACCGGGCGGCGGCCAGGACGTCCTGGTATTCGGAGGACCCTCCGGCGCCCCGGTTAGGCGCCAGGCGGAAATCGCGCCCGTAGCCGATCCCCGAGCGATAATTGACGGAGATGACCACGTAGCCGCGGTCGGCGAAGTATTGGTTCACGGCGTAGGCCATGTGATAGAAAAACATGTAGTGATAACCGAGCAGCATCTGGCGGATGGGCCCGCCGTGGGTGAACAGCAGGGCCGGCCGTTTTTCGCCGGGGCGGACGTCCTTGGGAACGAAGATCTGGCAATGGAACAGCAGGCCGTCTTCCGCCTTGAGGACGATGCTTTCCGGGACGACGTGAGCTGCGAAGGGAAAATCGCCGGATAAATTGTTTTCGATGACCCGGGCCGCCCCACCTCCGGCCGGAACCAGGGCCACGGCGCGCGGGCGCCGCGCATCGGCGTAAAAAACCGCCACCTGCCGGCCCGAGGCAAGCGGGGCGGCCTCGGTTTCGATGCCTTCTCCCTGGGTCAATTGGACGGCCGGAGATTCGCCCGACGGGAACGCACGCCAGAGATGGCGGCGATCGGGGTCTCCGACGTTGGACGTGTAATAAAGGGTCCGGCCGTCCGCGGACAGACCGATGAACTCGGTCTCCCCCTCGCCGGGCGTCAAATCCGCGGGCGTCGCATCGGTTCCGCCCGAAGCGGGAACGGCGAAATAGTGGGTCCAATTGTTGCGCTCGAGCTCGAAGATCAGGCGGTCGCCGGCCCAGAGGATGGAGCGGACCGGACGATAGCCGGGATCGTCGAGGGGCTCCCGCCAGGCCAATTCGCCCGCCCCGGTGGCCGCGTCCGCGGTCCAGAACGTCAGGGTCCGGCCGTCGGCGAACTTGGAGAACTGAAATCCCGGCCCGGCGGCCGGCGCGGTGGACGCGGTCGGCCGATCCGTGCCGCTCTGGGCCAGGGAGGCGGCCGGCGGGGCTTCGGCCGGACGCCCGTTCCTGGCGTCGGCCCGGGCCGCGGCCGTGATCTGGGCGAACGGCGAGCCGGGCCGACGGATGAAGGCGATCCTCTTTCCGTCACCGGACCAGGTCGGGCTGGTGTCCTTGTCGACCGAGGGGGCCATATAGACGATCCGCCGGGTGGCGATTTCGTAAATCCCGATGAGGCTGTGATCCTTGCGGTCGCTGAGGAAGGCGATGCGGGTCCCGTCCGGGGAAAAGACGGGCTCCCGGTTCGTCCCCCAGGTCCGGAAAAGGGGCGCCCTCTTGCTTTCGGCGGCGGCCGCCGGTTTGCCCGTCGGAGGCTCCACGGCGGCGCCGCAGATCTGTCCCTCCCGTTCAAACACGACCAGCCGGCCGTCCGGAGACAGGCGCGGCTCGGTCCCGGCCGCGATCCGGAAGGGCCGCGCGTCTCCGGCGCGGATCCCCCAGATGGCCTGGTCGCCGCCGTCGGGAGCCTGGGCCGGGTTGGCCACCCAGCCTTCGCGGTTAGGATCGCTGCCCCGGACAAAGACGACGACCTTCCCGTTGTCGGAAATCCGCAGGTTGGTCAGTTCCGTTCCGTCATCGTCCGGGAAAGCCGTCAGGCGGACGGGCCGGAAGTCGGGGGCCGCGGCGGCATAGACGTTCCGTCTTCCGCGCTCGAATTCGAGCCAGGCGACGCGATCGGCCTTCGCGGCCGAGACCAACTCGTAGGCGAACGGATAGCCCAGGAATTGTTCCAAAGAGGCGGGCTTGGCAGTCTGGGCTCCGAGGGGAATCACGGCCAGGATCATGCAAACAAGGACGGCAGGGAGAATGCGGCGAGCGATGCTCATGGTCGACCTCCGGTGGGGATAGACTATCGGCCATGGCACGGGGAAGTCAAGGAGCGGAGAGACATGAGTCGATGGGGCGCTTCAGCGCTTCGCAACTTGGCGATGGCGGAAGCAGTCGACGGTGTGGTCGTTGATCAGGCCGGCGGCCTGCATGAAGGCGTAGCAGATGGTCGAGCCGACGAATTTGAAGCCGCGGGCCTTGAGGTCGCGGCTCAGGGCGTCCGATTCGGGGCTGGTCGCCGGCATCTTCTTGAGGGAGCGCAGGGCGTGGACGATGGGGCGGCCGCCGACGAAGCTCCAGATATAGCGGTCGAAGGAGCCGAACTCCTTCTGCACGGCCAGGAAGCGGGCGGCATTGGCAATGGCGGCCTC
>Ga0182021_10009118_pt1 | contig 11744 bp, 13 predicted proteins | sample 612E3MmetaG_FD_120493 | JGI IMG/M metagenome (GOLD analysis project Ga0182021, IMG submission 120493) | Permafrost microbial communities from Stordalen Mire, Sweden - 612E3M metaG (Illumina Assembly) | ecosystem: Environmental > Terrestrial > Soil > Wetlands > Permafrost | place: Sweden...
CCGGCCGGGGCTACCGCAACGCCGAACACTACAAATCACGTATCCTCCTGCGCAGTGCCGCCCGACGTGCGGCATGAACACCCAACTCAGCGCCCGACATCACGTCGAACTGTGAATAGCCGGATGGCTTCTCCACGACTCAAAGTGCTGGCTGAGTCACGCCCTCACCGAGGCAGATTGTCCTGATCGCCAAGGAGTTGTGTGAAAAAGGTGTCACCCATTGGGACGCAACCATGGCCCAAGTTGGGGGCACAGTCTCGACTACTTTCGAGGTGAGACATTTCCTCACTATCCGGACGCAATTGTTTGGAATCAAGTCTCCGGCGAAGGGCCCAGCTCCAGGCAGCTAGCCGTTTGACCGGCACAACGGTAGCGCCTCAGTGTGCTCGCTGCTGAGCCCGTCGAGCGAGATACGCAGGAGCCGCCGCCACGTCTCGGGGTGAGTGTTTCCAGTCGTCTGGGCGAGTTGGCTCAGAGACGTGAGCAGAAGCGCGAGGTCCTCGACGGTGACATCGGGGCGCAAGACATGGGCGGCCTGAGCGCGCGTGCGCAGCTCATCGATGACCGAGTCGAGCAAGTGTCCGCACTCGGCGATGGGTGCTTGCGCGCTGTTGCGGTAGGCCGTGTTCAAGGCCCGGCTGCGGTCACGACACACCAGGGTCTGCTCGAAGAAGTCCTCCAGGGCAGCCATGGGGTCGTCGATGGCTTTCGCGGCTTCTCGAGCCAGAGTGACCCACGAAATGAAAAGCCGCTCCAAGGCGGCATTGAGCAGTTCTTCCTTGGTCGAGAAGTGCCGATAAAGCGTTCCCATGCCCACGCCACTACGACGGGCGACCTGTCTGACGTCAAGAAGGCTGCCCTGCTCCACGATGATCGCGGTCGACGCCTCCAGGATGGCCGCGCGGTTGCGTTCAGCGTCGGCGCGTCTGGCCCGCACGGCGGGCAAGCCTTGCTGGACAACAGGCGTCATGGGGCAAGTGTAGCGATCTCGCAGGCACAAGAGGAGCACTCGCTCCGCTTCTGTTACGGTTCAATAGGAGCGATTGCTCCGTTTCTCCGTTTCACTGACGAGATCAAAGGACTTCGACATCGCCTCCTCCACGCTCACTGCGCCTCACCTCCTGACCTCCTCGCTCTTCCGTCCTCTCGACATCGGCCCCTTGCACCTGGCGAACCGGGTCGTCATGGCCCCGATGACCCGTCAGCGCTCCCCCAGCGGCGTCCCCGGACTTGACGTGGCCGAGTACTACGCTCGCCGTGCCACAGGCGGGGTCGGGCTGATCATCACCGAGGGCACGTACGTCGAGCACCCGAGCGCCGGCGAACACGATGCAGTACCGCGCTTCTACGGCCAGGACGCATTAGACGGATGGTCCCGGGTTGTCGACACCGTCCACGCAGCCGGAGGTCGGATCATTCCCCAGCTGTGGCACGTCGGCGCCGCCCGCAAGGCCGGCGCGCCACCGTTCCCCGACGCGCCCGTGATGTCACCCTCCGGTCTGAAGCTCGACGGCACGCCGATAGGCGATGCCGGGCCGGTTGCCCACCAGCGTGATCTGGATGCCGTCGTGCAAGCCTTCGCCGATGCGGCAGCTGCCGCGTACCGTCTCGGCTTCGACGGTGTCGAGCTGCACGGCGCGCACGGCTACCTCATCGACAGCTTCTTGTGGGCGAACACCAATCGACGTACCGACGCCTACGGCGGTGACCCCTACGCGCGTACTCGGTTGGGCCGCGAGATCGTCACCGCGGTCCGCAGGGCGACCAGCCGCGAGTTCCCCATCGTGCTGCGCATGTCGCAGTGGAAGTCCGGCGCCTACGACGCCCGGCTCGCCGAGACACCCCAGGAGCTCGAGGCCATCCTCACCCCGCTCGTCGAGGCGGGTGTCGACGTCTTCCACGGTTCCACCCGTCGCTATTGGGAGCCGGAGTTCGCCGGTTCGTCCCTGAACCTCGCCGGGTGGATGAAGAAACTGACAGGGCACCCGACGATCTCCGTCGGATCGGTCGGCCTTGACGGGCACTTCCTGGACACCTTCGCGGGAGGTATGCCGTCCGCCACTGGCATCGATCGGCTCCTGGAACGCCTCGGCGCCGACGAGTTCGACCTCATCGCCGTCGGCCGAGCCCTGCTCGGCGATCCCGCTTGGAGCGAAAAGGTCCGCACCGGGCACATCGACGAGCTGACGCCCTTCACCGCCGCAGCCCTGACCAGCCTCACCTGACGACCGGGTCACCGCCGAGACAGCGTCCTGCCATTCGCAGTCGCGTCGCCTCGGACGGCACGAACCGTCCGCGCCACGCGAGCTCCCGAGTGGCTCGGCGGTGACCACGTTCACGACTGCCGGGGCCGGGTACGGCATCGACGTGCTACTCGTTCAGGAGGCGCTCGGCGCGAAGCCAGCAGAGCATGGTCCCCACTTGCCCCACCGGTATGGCTGGGCTGGTGCAGCCCTGCGAACCAAGTCCTTGACCGCCGCAGCCACCATCACCATGGTGGGCGCCACACCCAGGCTGGCCGCAGCCGGGCCCGCGCCCTACCCAGTACCGTGCCAGCGCCCTGAACGAAACTAGCCCGCTAGCCCATCCCTTGCCCACGCCGAGCGGTCCCCACCCCACGTGTTGTAAACGCACTTTCCATACCGCCGATGGGTGCCCGATCTACGAATCAGCGATGAGAACCCAACCGGCCCTCTTTGGCGCCGCTTGGCAAGGTGCGTCAACACTCCCTCTTGGGATCGGGGTGTTCAGTTGTCGGAGTTTCCAGGGAGCAAAACGCTCGGAGCTCGCGCTGTACGACCCTGCCACGGGCAGGGTCCGCCGGCCCGGGCGAGCGGCCCCGCCGCCCGCCCGGTGGAGGCGTGTCCTGATCCTGCCCGCTACGTGAGGGTCACTTGGCACTGACCGAACTGTTGTACAGCTGGAGAACCGACGCCATGCTCTTGCCGGCCTCACCCATGGCAGTGGCCGGCGAAGCCTGGCCGAGGATGGCTTTCTCCAGACCATCCTCGGACGCTTTGCGCGACTGTGGCATGGCGCCCAGCGCACATCCGGCCGTGGCCGTTGGCGGCTTCTCGGAATGCAAAACGTTGACCGCGGTGGAGAACTGCGGGTACTTGGCGACCCACGCTTTGTCCACCGGCAGATCGAGGGCACCCTTGTTCACTGGGAAATATCTGGTACTGGTGTGCCAGTTCGCCTGCTGCTCGGCGGAGGTCGCGAACTTCGTGAACTCCCAGGCGGCGCGCTTCTGGGCGTCGCTGTGGCCGGGACCGCTGATCAACAAGCTGGCGCCGCCAATGATCGGACCGCCCTCAGCGCTGGCGTCGACCTTCGGGAAAGAGCCGTGGCCAGGGCGAACTTGCCTTGCGCGGCGGCGAGGTAGCCCTTCAGTGCTCCGGTCGACTCAAGGTTCATCGCCACCTTGCCGCTCTTGAACGCGGCCTGGGCGTCGTCAGTCTTGCGCCCGGTGTTGGTTGCCAGGCCCTGCTTGACCATGTCAGCCCACCAGGTGGCCACCCGCGTGCCGGTCTGGCCGCCGAACCCCACCTCGGTGGCCAGGCCCTTGCGCCCGTTCTCCAAGTTGCAGTAGGGCTGATTCGACTCGGCGATCAGCTGCTCGAGGAACCAGCCGTAGATTGCGGCTCCGAAACCGTACTGCTGCACTTGGCCGTTGGGGTCCTTGATAGTCAGCTTCTTGGCGGCGGTCATGATCTCGTCGAGGGTCTGCGGCGGCTTGTTTGGGTCCACACCCGCTTTCTTAAAAGCGTCCACGTTGATGTACAGCGAGTGGCACCTCTGCACGAGTCCACGAGACGACGGCGGCCCTGAGGAAACGTCGGTGAAGTTCTTGGCGCCGATCGCTCTGGCAGACACCGCCTTCCAGGCGGCTGTTGCCCTTTGCGACCAGCCCAGACCTTGCCACAGGCCTCGAACCACGGAGCACGAGGTCACTGCGAACAGTCCAGCGAACACGCTGAACATCTCGTCGGAGACGAACGAAATGCGCAGGATCGATCCCAGGTGGCGGCGTTGCATCGGGCTACCATTGAGGTTGTGGGGGCAAGCCGGGAGAGTTTCCCTGAGGTCGGCCCGCGTCAAAACCAAGTGCGCGCGGTTCGTCTTCGAAGTGCCCGAGGGAGGACACCATGAATGCTGTTCATCGCGCCGGGGCAATGATCCGAACACTGGTGCTGGCCCTGGTTTTCACGGGGGCACTGGCCGTCCCGGCTGCTTCAAATGCCCAGGCCGCCACACCCTTCTGCGGCATCCGCTGGGGGTCGCTGGGCAAATCGCTGAACCGCATGACAAGCGCGCCGATCACCAATGTCCGCACAGGACAGCACGCTTGCTTCGACCGCCTTGTCGTCGACCTGCGCGGCAAGGGGGCCAACTACTCGGTTCGTTACGTAGACGCCGTCCGCAACCAGGGCCAAGGCGCGCCGATTCCGCTGCGCGGGGGCGCCCGGCTCGAGATCGTCGTCAAGGCTCCGGCGTACAACATCAACACCGGCGTACAGACCTACCGTTTCAACAACCCCAAGGAGCTGAGTAACGTCACCGGCTTCTTGACCTTCCGACAGGTCGCCTGGGGAGGCTCCTTCGAGGGTTACACCACGATAGGGCTCGGCGTCCGGGCGCGCCTGCCGATGCGCGCCTTCATTCTCGACGGCCCAGGCGGTGGAAGCCGCGTCGTTATCGACGTCGCACACCAGTGGTGGCAGCCTGGGACCACCACGAAGGTCACGACAGCGCCGACGACCTTTGTCGCACAGACCGACCGCTACGCCGTACGGCAGGCAGTGGCCGTGTACGCCACGGCGACGGGCCGGCTCGTGCGGTACCTGACGCCCGCCCAACCCGGCGGGAGTACGAGTAGCCCACTGCTGGACCCGGCCGGAAAGACCGTCGCGTACTCCGTCGGAGCCGGCACCTGCGCCAGTGACATCTACCGGGTCGCTGTCGATGGCCGGACAGCGCCAAAGCTTCTCGTGGGGAGTAACAGTGGACCGGTCCTGGAACCGGCGATCGCCCCTGCTGGTGATCAGATCGCGTACATACAGGGCCACTGCGACTCCGCGGCCGCCGAGCTCGTCGTTCGTCGCCTTACCGGCGGCGCCCCGGCTCTTGTGCTCTACCGAGCAGCCCAGGGCGAGGGCGTATATATGGCTCGATGGGGCCGCAACGGCTGGCTGTCGTTCCTCACCACCGAAGGTCCATCTCGGAGCCTGCACACGATGACGGCGACACCCGGGGGCCGGATCTACTCCTCCCCGCCCGCCCCGACAGGCTGTTTCTGGTCGGGCGCAGCCTGGTTCGTGCAGGCTGGTCAGGACCGATTGCTGGCCTCCCAGCAGTGCGGTGCTGGAAGCCGGTGGCTGGTTCTCGACCAGCACCTTGGCACCGTCCGAACCCTCGCAGCCTTCGGCAACCAACTCGGCGCGCAGGCGATCAGCGTGGACGCGAGCGGCACATGGGTGATCTACCAGGAGAACGGCGCGAGCATCGCGGGGACGATCTGGCGCTGGAACTTCGCGTCGTCGAGCAAGCCACAGCGGGTCACCCAGGGCCCGTATTCGCCCAGCTGGAGATGACGAATCCGACCGCGGTTCCGGGTGCCTGTGAGCACACGGAGAACGCCGATGCACGAGTTCCAGGAGACCCCTGTGAAGCGTCAACCCGGCACCGCGCAAGCGGGTAACACCGGGACTGTCCCGCCGCGAGGCGGGACTGCTGTCAGGGAACTCACCAGAGTTCAGGGATGACGTGCAACGGCGCCAACGTTCAAGCAATGAGCCATAAGACACCGGCCGCTACGGTCGCGCCGACGATCGCCCCGACCGAAACCTGGGCAGGCGTGTGGTCGCGAATTGCCACCCGCGCCCAACCGGTCAGCACCACAAGGGGTACCAGGAAAAGCCACCACGGGCTGACCAGAATCGCCAGGCTTGCCACCGTGCCCGCCGCAGCAGCGGCGTGGATGGAGACCTTCCAGAACGACGTAATGGCGAGCGTCACGGCGAGTCCGGCGACAATCGCGGCCACCAGCGCGAAGAGGGCATGTGGTGCGTCAAGCCAACGCAGGACCAGCAGACCAACCGCGACGGAGGCCAGCGCGATGGCCATAATCCGAGGCCGTTGCTCGCGACGAGAGATGTGGTGATCAGTGAGCTGTCCGCGTCGGACGCCGATCAGCACGAGTCCGTAAGGAAGGCCACCAGCAAAGAAGATAACGACCAAGCCAGTGCCAGACCTCGCACTCTGCCTGCCGAATGCAGCGCAACGATCAGGGTGACGAACACGATCAGAACGACCGGCGACATCGCCTCACTGACAAGACGCGCCACACGGAGCCGGTTTCTCTTTGACTCAGCGGTGCTCATGCGACCCTCCGGGACCTGAATCTGATGGAGCCTCCATCGTGCCAACCCACTTCGGGCAGTGCAGAACTGCCATGTCACCTCAACCTTCTTCTGTTCGGCAAGCGACCCCACCTCTCATCTGGGGGTAAGGCGTGAAGGGTGACCACGAGAACCGCGGGACGAGTGGGTCCTCGGGCGCAATCAGGTTCTCTGGCACTTCCGCCGACCGTTCTCACGGGTCCCGTCCAGTGAACTTGGCCGATGCCGTTGATGGACCCCTGCCCGTCTGGTCTGATGACATCAGTCGTTAGGTGTTGGAGGAACGATCCCCTCGCCTTGGGCTCGGGTCGGCGCGACAACCGAGTCACTCAAGCCTCTTTCGAACGAGTCACTGGCCCTGGCGGAGATAAGCGAGCAGGAAGACCAGCTGCAGTTCACTAGGTTCACCCAGGACGGGTGGGACCTTGGCCTTGCCCTCATCAAGCAAGCGCGTCGACGCTTTGCGCCGGTAGCCATCGACATCACCTGTGGTGGACAGCAGTTCTCCCATGCCGGGCCAGGATGCGGCGCGCGTCGCTCGGTCCGGTCCACAAGTGGGCCTGCCAACCCTGGTCGAGCGCGCCGTCGACGTTGGGCTGCCTGTCATCGAAGAACGCGATCTGCCGGCTGGGGACGTCAAGGAGATCGGCGGCCATCACGTAGATCGCGGGCTCTGGTTTCATGACCCCGACGTCCGACGAGAACAGTAACGTGCGAAATGCCAGGCTCCAGGGCGCAGCCCGCACGGTGGCCGCGAGCGAGACCGGCGCATTCGAGAGCACCGCGAGCGGGACCCGCGCGCGAGTCACTTCGGCAAGCAGCGACTCAACCCCCACGGTCAGACTCGACCATCGCGCAGCGTCGATGGCATCGAGGCGGTCGAACCGGCTGCGGCCTACGCGACGGCCAACCTCCGCAGTGACCTGCTCCCAGAACTCGGCCGACGGCCCGCCCCGGTCGTAGTCGTCGCGGACCCGCCAGTAGGCGGCGGACAGCGCCTCATGCCCAACGCCCAGCTCGGCGGCGAGGTCACCGATCGACCCCTCGGGAGGGACGAGCACCCCGCCCAGATCAAAGACGACGACGCGAGGACTGAGGGAACGTTCCACCTGAAGGAGGCTATCTGCTGCCGACAACGACAACGTAGTTAATAGTGCAGTGCCAACCCCGAGCTTGCGACATACGCCGTGGCATGCCTCCTGCCCTGTTGCTGTCCTACGGACACATTGCTTAGCTCAGATGGGCCGGTCGTGCTTCGGGTATCAGCGACATCGCATGGGACGCCTTGCGATCAGTCCCAGTCGCGGACGGGTGGCGACAGTGTGCCTCTGCGATCAGGACCATGGACCATCAGTGCAGACACCCCGCTGATGCAGCGGGCGCATTTGGCCACCGACGAGGCACGCGCAGTTGTCGATCCAGGAACTGCGCACCGCCTGACAAACTTGCTTGCTGGGGGTTGCACTTTGCTAACCAGAGCAAGCATAATGGAGATATGCCGAAGTTCACTCCGATCTCCGTTCACGACCTTGGCGAGTACCTGCGAGAGCAGCGCCAATCGGCGCAGCTCACTTTGCGGCAGCTGTCCGAGGTCGCGGGGATCAGCAACCCATACATCTCGCAGATCGAGCGCGGCCTGAAGAAGCCGAGCGCCGAGATCCTGCAGTCCCTTGCCAAGGCCCTGCGCATCTCGGCCGAATCCCTCTACATCCGCGCCGGCATCCTCGAGGAGCGCACCGCCGAGGGTGACGCCCGCCCCGTTGACGTCACCGACGCCGTCCTGGCTGACCCCAAGCTGAGCGACCGGCAGCGCGCTGTCCTGCTGGACGTCTACGAGTCCTTCTTGAGCGAGCCGGCAGGCGGCAAGTCGTCAGCGTCAGCGTCGAAGTCCACAAAGACCACGAGGCCAGCCAAAGCGCGTCACGCACCGAGCCCAGCACAAGAGCCGGGAACACCGGCTCACCCGGAAATCACCCAGAAGGAGAAGAAGTCATGACCCTCGCCCAGGAAATCCGCAAGACCGTCACTGACACCACTCCCGTCTACGCCGCCGTCGGCGTCACCGACCTGGCCGTCGAGAGGTTGCGCGAAGCCCGCGCTCGCGCTGCTTCCGTTCGTCCCGATCTCAGCGTCAGCGCGATGCAGGACCGGACCGTCAAGCGCATCGAGAAGGTCACCGAGCAGGCACTGCACATGCCTGCGCAGGTCCGCGACCAGACCGTCGAGGCGGCCGACAAGGCTCAGCACACCTACACCGCACTCGCCGCGCGCGGTGAGAAGCTGATCAAGCGCCTCCGCAGCCAGAAGGCCACCCAGGACCTGCTGGCACAGGCAGACAACACCGTCTCCCTCGGCAAGGGTGCCGTCACGACCGTCCGCAAGGCAGCCGTCGACACCCGGCGCGCGGCCAAGGCCACGCTGACCACCAGTCGCAAGGAGGCCGAGGTCGTCCTCGAAGCCGTTGCCACTTCGGTCAAGGGCGAGGCCGAGACCACCACCGAAGTTGTGCGCGAGGCCGCCAAGGCCACTCGCACCTCGGCCAAGCGCACCGCTACGACCGCCAGGAAGAGCACCGTTGCCGCGGAACGCGCGGCAGCCGCTACGGCCGCCAGTGCCGCCAAGACCGCGGCTGCGGCTGCTGAGGCCGCCAGGATCGCCACCCCCAAGGTCGACGACTGAGGAAAGCAGCGGTCGCCGTTCGGCAGCTGAGCAAGAGACAGCGTGGTCGACGTCGTTCGCTTGACGTCGACCACCCTGTCGTTGCGGGACGACGTGTCAGAACACCGGGGGCCAGGAGCAAAGCCGTCCACCGGATGGACCGCGAGCGGAGCCATTGAGCGAGTTCTCCGCGGCTCCCCTCGGCCCTGATTCCGCGGGCTCAGCTCTCCCGATCCCCACCCCGAGGAGCAGGCGCTTTAACGACGCCACAGGCTTGGCTTGAGGTTACGGGCCGCTCAGTTGTTCCCATTGAAGGGCTCTTGACGCTGTGGCCCTGCCCCCGTTTCCAGACCGAGCGGCCAGCCTGCTATCGGGCCTCCTGGCAGCTACCCGGACCGGACTCTCACCGACAGGCGATAACGAGCTGACAGGCGAAGTTCCCTTTCATCAGGACCCCGCCGTTCTGCTGGGCGCACGAAAAATCGAGGTTAGAAGTTGAAGTTGCAGTAAAACTTGACGCTCTCCTGTACGGATTCGCTGGCATTGGGGTGGCCGAGATAATAGCGGGCGTCCTCGCGGGCGGTGTCATTGACTGTCTTGTCCTCAGCGATGAGCTGCATGCTGGCGATGATGTCGGCCCGGCTATCGTTCCCGATCGCCTTTTGGAGTTGGTCACAGGGCGACATCGCAGAGGTGACTGGGGCGGCAGTTGGACTCGTCGACGGTGGCCATCGTGCTCCAAAGACTGACGAGATCACAGAGGTTGGAGCGGGAGCGGAGTCGTGAACCGTCACCATCTTCGCTCCGACAAGGAAGGCAGTGAGTGCGGCGACGGAGTAGCCAATGAGGGTGCGCCCGTTCCACCCGATGCTATGACTGATAATTTCCCCCCATGGTGATGATGCAAGGAATCTAAGCCTGCTGATGCTGCGCCGCATGTGCACTTGAGTTGGAGGCCCCGAGCATCACGGCTACACGGCAGATGATCCCTCGGTAGCCCGAGTCGAGAGCGACTCAGCGCGCTCATTATCGGTGGGTGGTCATACTTTGCCAGGACTCATCTCGCGCACGGCGCCCCGCCCAGCACCGCTGACCAGAACTGGGCCAGGACCTGGGGCTCGCGGTCGACGACGACCTCGCCAATCCGACCGATCATGTCGGCGATGCTAGTCGGTATGTAGGTGCCCGCCTCTTGCGGGCCGGCGCCTCGCTCGCACAACATCGTGGATTACCCAGCAGTTCCCTGTTCGGCAGTGTCTACATATGTAAGGAAGCCCCGGTGTTTACCGAGCGTACGGGTGGGCCATCACCGGACCCGTCTTCCCGTGCAGGTCGTTGCCGAATGGCCGACCGACGTGGCGGGAAAGCGACTGGTCATGCGGCCGCTCTGGTCGGCTTCGTTGGCCGTGAGGATGTCGTTCGCTGCGTCTGCTGTAGTCGCCCATTTCAACGGAACCGAGCGGACGGCACATCTCTCGTCTGCCGTTCATGGCGTCGCCGGTCGCATTTCACGCGCAGGTAACCCTGCGCCGAAACCCTGCACCGGAAGGCCCCCCATAGCTAGAGGAGTTCGGCGTGTCCAACGATCCGTCCCACGGCATCACCCGGCGTACGCTCCTGGGAGCCGCGTCCACGGCAGCGGGACTCTCGCTACTTCCCGGCTCGATGCAGAAGGCGCTCGCGGCGCCTGAGCGAACACTGCGTTCGCTCGACCAGATCGAGCACGTCATCATCCTGATGCAAGAGAACCGTTCATTCGATCACTACTTCGGCACGCTCAAGGGGGTCCGCGGCTTCGACGACCCGGACGCGGTCACCCTGGCGACAGGGCGCTCGGTGTTCCACCAGCCAGACCCGCAGAACCCCGATGGCTACCTGTTGCCCTTTCACAATGACACCAAGACCACCAGTGCTGCGATCGCCTACGGCACTAGCCATTCGTGGCAGTCCCAGCACCGCTCGTGGAACGACGGCGGGATGGACAACTGGGTGCCGACGCACCGCGCCGCAGACGGCCCGGTCAAGGGCCCGTTCACGATGGGTTACTACACCCGTGATGACCTTCCGTTCCACTATGCGCTGGCCGATGCTTTCACGGTCTGCGACAACTACTTCTGCTCAGTCTTCGGCCCGACCCACCCCAACCGGGTAATGGCGATCAGCGGCACTATCGATCCCGGCGGCAAGCTCGGCGGCCCTGTCGTGGACAACTCGTCCACGTCATTTCGGTGGACTACCTACCCTGAGCGGCTACAGGCGGCAGGAGTCAGCTGGCGCTACTGCACCGCCTACCCACCCGATACCGATCTGGGCTGGTTCAAGGCGTTCCAGGACGCCAAGCCGGGCGATGCCTTGTACGAGAACGCGATGGTGCCCTTCTCTCCGTCGCAGGTGGCCGACGTGATCCGCAGGGACGAGCTGCCCTCAGTTACCTGGCTCGACTCGCAGTACCTTCCGTCGGTCTACGGCCTGCCCGAGGCGGCCGAAGGCCCTGGGCACTTCTCTGCGGCCGGTGCTGAGTACATGTACACCATCCTCGACGCCCTGGGCTCACGCCCCGATGTGTGGGCCAAGACCGTCTTCATCATCAACTACGACGAGAACGACGGCCGCTTCGATCATGTGCCGCCGCCGACCGCGCCAGAGGGAACCCCTGGAGAGTGGGTCACCGCCTCGCCGCTGCCA
>Ga0182021_10009119_pt1 | contig 11744 bp, 8 predicted proteins | sample 612E3MmetaG_FD_120493 | JGI IMG/M metagenome (GOLD analysis project Ga0182021, IMG submission 120493) | Permafrost microbial communities from Stordalen Mire, Sweden - 612E3M metaG (Illumina Assembly) | ecosystem: Environmental > Terrestrial > Soil > Wetlands > Permafrost | place: Sweden...
CAGGCGTTCAAACTCGTTATGCTGGATCGCCCGGAGCAACTTGGCCTGCACCTCCATCGGCAGCTCCCCGATCTCGTCCAGGCAAAGGGTGGAACCGTTGGCGACCTCGAACCGGCCTACCTGCCGGGTATCGGCCCCGGTAAATGCCCCCTTCTCCCGGCCGAATAACTCGCTCTCTATTAAATTGGCCGGCAGGGCGGCACAGTTGACGGTGATCATCGGCCGGTCCTTGCGAGGGCTCAGGTTGTGGATCGCGGCGGCGATCAGCTCCTTCCCCGTACCGGTCTCGCCGAGGATGAGGACCGTTGTGTTCGTAGGAGCGACCTGCTCCGCCCGGTAGAGAACATACTTGAGACCATCACTTTGCCCGAGAATATGGCCGAATTGATGTTTCATCTTAATTTCTTGACGGAAGTAAACGTTCTCGGCCTCGAGTTGGTCTTTCATGGTTTTGATTTCCGAAAGAGCCGTCCGAAGTTCGGCCGTCCGCTCATCCACCCGGTGTTCCAGTTCGTTGCGGGCCTGTTGTAAAGCCTCGGCTATAAGTTTCCGATCGGTGATATCCCGGACGTTACACTGAATCACTTTATGATGATTGACCAGGTAGACATTACTGACAAATTCCACGGCAATGGGCCGGCCCTCTTTCGTCTCCAGCGGTAGGTCGTCGTAGCGGACATATCCTTTGCTCTGCAATTCCAAAAAGGCGGCTTTCGACGCCTCCATATTCTTAAAGGGGCCAATTTCCCAGAGTTTCTTCCCCACAAATTCTTCATCGGAATAGCCCAGCATTTCTACCAGGAATGGGTTCACATCCGATATTTGTCCCGTCTCGGCCTCGAGGATTAATATCCCGTCTCGGGCAGACTCAAAGAGACGCCGATAACGAGTTTCAGAAACCTTCAGCGCCTCCTCCGACCGCTTGTGATCGGTGATGTCCTCAAGAGCAAGCAGGATCATATCCGTGCCTTGACCTTCCCGATAGATCCGGCGAGCATTGAGAAGCATGATTCTCCGCCCGATGGCCGGAAACTCATGGTCCACCTCGAAATCATTGAAGTAGGCATTTTGGGGAATGATTTCCTCCAACAACTCTCGTAAGGAAGGAATATCCCACGCATGGTCGCCCAGGCTGTAGACAAATCGTCCCTCGGTCTCTTCAGGCTTCACCTGGAACGTCGCGTAGAAGGAATGATTCGCGGTGATTACTTTTAGGTCGGGGGTAAGGACGATAAGAGGTTCACGTATCGTTTCCACGATACTCTCAGCATATTTTTGGACTCTCTCAAAGGTTTCCTCTGCGCGCTTACACTCGGCGGTCTGAGCCTGCAACCTTTCATTCGTCTCCTGCAAGCGCCGCTCCGTGGCATTCAGCCTCCGAAGGAGCTCTTCCGCCTCAAGGAGAAGTTGTTGCTTTGTTTTGGCCTTCCCTTCCATAACCTCTCCCTCTCTGCTCGTTTCCACCTCCTCAAGGTCCATACTAAAAGGTCAGTGATATTATACCAAATTGGAAAAAGATTGTAAATTGGCGTTTCTCGGGTCAGACCGAGCCAACTCATTGATTTTCTAAGAGATATCTCCCCCAAAGGCTATTTCCCGCCTTAAATCATTATTCTTGGGGGGGCAAAACAGCCTAATGAACCTCCCCGCAGCAAGCTGCGGAGAATTCCCCATTCCGGAGCGATGGAAGAATGGTCCTTCGATATCTACGGGATCGACTCCGTCTTCTCTATCAATCCAGCACGAAGTTGGGGGCATTTTTTAAAATGGCTTTCGCCTCCTTTATGATCCTATCCACCAGATCCTGAACTTTGGGCAGGTCATCCACCCTCTGTGCGCATTCGCCCCCTGCCATCATGGCATTTTCCCGGTCACCGGTTACCACGGCTTTGATGCCTTTCCTTTCAAAGGCGATCAATTCCTCAGTGGCGGGGGTGCTGGAATCATCGGGCGTGTCGAGATATATCGACGGAGACTTGAGTAACGTATTTTTTTGATGCTCAAGACTTGACGGGGTCTTCAACCACCTGGCGGGTCCCACTACGCCGCGGGCCACGAGGGTTCCCCGATCCTGGGTTTTTACGACTTGTTCTTTCCATAAAGGGTGAAAATCGCTTTCCTGAGTCGCCAGGAATCTTGTACCCATTTGAGCGCCGGCCGCGCCCATAACAATGGAGGCAGCCAGGGTCTTGCCGTCACAGAATCCACCCGCACCCACCACGGGGATATTCGAACCGGCCAGGGCATCGACAACGGCGGGTAATAAAGTCATGGAGTGAACCGGTTCCCAGGCGGTATGAAAGCCGCCTTCATGCCCGGAAGCCACAATGCAGTCAACCCCCGCTTTTTTGCACCGCAGGGCGCCCTTTACCGAGGGTACGACGTGCAGCCAGGTAAACCCGGCTTTTTTGATCTTATCTCGCCAGGGGACGGGGTCGCCGGCAGACGTAAAGATCACCTTGAAATGGTTTTTCATGGCCGGGTTTTCTTCCACGACTTTAATGGCCGTATCGATGATGATGGCGGATCGATCCACCAATTCGGCCGACACCATCACGTTAATACCGAATACCCCGCCCTTGTCCTTGGTCAAGCGATACGTTCGCTTCAGCACCGAGGTCAATACCCCGGCCATGTCATCATCCGGCGATGCTTCGCCGCTCTCTACAAAAGCGTTGTAGATCCAGGGTGAATCCTGTTTGTTGAAAAGCCCGCTGGTGGAAAGCAATCCAAGCACTCCGGCATTGCTCGCGGCCACGCACAGGTTATTGTTGCTGAACGGACCCATGCCGGCCTGAATGATCGGATGTTTGATCCCCAGCATCGCGGTAAGTTTGGTTTTTAGCATTTTCCTTCCTCCTCATTTGATTGCCCAGACTTGCGCTTATTTTCATTGAGTATAAAAAATTACCTCCGCGGTGTCAAAGAGTATTCACCGCCCCCCTTCCCTTTCCACCAAGCAGGCGTGAAACGGATTGAATTCCCGGCGTTGCAATGCCCCGGGGACAAGAGCAAGATCCCCCTTGACACGGAGTTCCTTTCTCAGTATTCTCACAATACCTAGAAAGCGGGTTCCTATCCAATTTTTTCTCCAGGATTGTTCTCCGAGAGAATCGTTCCAGAAACAGAGATCATGAGCCTGTTCTTCTATTTCACCGAAAGTCCTTCCGGGAGGGCTGCGGGGTAACCCGGATGTCAATTAAGTCTTTAGCCGCAGAGACCGAAAAAGGGGGAAGGCATTCCGATGGATCGCATTCGCCGGTTGGTTGGAAGAGATCGGTTATCAGGAAAGCCGTTTATTCCTAGAAAACGAAGGAGAGAGACAAAATGAGAACCAAGGAACAGTATTTCCAGGGCCTGACCAAAATGAAAAGGAATCTTTATTTCGACGGCCAGCGGATCGACCGCACGGATGAGCTCCAGATGGACTGCCTCAACACCATCGGCACCACTTATGACGAGGCCGCCAAGCCGGAGAACCAAAAATTGTTAACCGCCGTCTCCCATCTGACAGGTGAGAGGATCAACCGTTTTACCCACGTACATCAGAATGCCCAAGACCTGCATAACAAACAGGACATGACCCGCATGCTCTGCCAGAAGGTGGGGGGCTGCATCCAGCGCTGCATGGGCATCGATGCCACCAATTCCATCTACAACGTCTCCTTTGAAGCGGACAAGACAAACAAGGGCGCCACCCAGTATCATGAGAACTTCAAGAAGTGGCTGACCCGCTTCCAGACCGAGGACTTGGTGGGTTGCTGCGCCCAGACGGATGTCAAGGGCGACCGGCTGCTGCGGCCTGCCGACCAGGAAAACCCCGATGTCTATGTGCGGATCAAAGAGAGACGCAGCGACGGGATCGTGGTCAGCGGCTGCAAGCTGCACATTTCGGAGGCCTCCGTGGCCGACGAGGTGCTGGTGCTGCCGACCCGGGCTTTGCGTGCCGAGGACAAGGACTACGCCGTGGCCTTCGCCGTTCCCGGCGACTGGGACGGGTTGAAACAAGTCGTCACCATCCGCAATTTCAAGCGCCGGGAGCACTACCCGCGCGGCTTCTCCCAAGGAGCCACCGATTCCTATATGATCTTCGATAACTGCTTTGTGCCCTGGGAAAGGGTTTTCCTGGCCGGCGAATGGCAGCATGGAGGGGTGATGGCCCTGCTCTTCGCTCTATTCCATCGCCATTCCTATTCGGGCTGCAAGCCGGGTCTCGGCGACATCCTGCTGGGGACCGCGGCCTTGGCCGCCGAGGTGAACAACGTTCATAAGGCCTCCCACGTCAGGGAGAAGCTGGCTGAGATCATCATGGTTACGGAATTAGGTTATGCCGCCGGATACACGGCTTCCGACCTCGGCAAACCGGAGGTCTACATGCCCGGCGTGGGCTTTGTCCCCTACGGCCCGGGCTCCTATATCCCCCATTCGATCTATTGCAACGTCGGCCGCTGCCTGTCGGGCGAGGCGGTCTGGCGTGAGGCGGAAATCCTTTGCGATATGGCCGGCGGGGTGGTGGCCACTTTCCCTCACGAAAAAGATTTCATGAATGAAGAGCTTAAAGACCTGCTCCTTCAATACACCAAGCGGAACCCGAAGATGTCGGCGGAGGATCAGGCCCAGTTCTGGCGGTATTTGGGCGACGTACTCTGCTCGGGGAGCGTCGGCGTGGCCAGGATCGGCGCTTACCATGGCGGGGGCTCGCCGATCATGGAACAGATCGCCATCACCACCCAATACGACATCGAATCCCGGAAGAAGCTGGTGAGGTATATCGCCGGCATGAGCGGCGGTGACCGCGATGCTTTAGTTCAAAAAGGAAAACGGTAATCCAGGATCTTTCCATGTATTGTGAACCCCGGGGGAAAACCTCAGTTTAAAGCCCGGTGAGCAACATAGCCACCAGTGCCTATTTGGGTGGCCCTCAGCGGATCCGCCCCCGAGCCTCGCTTTGATTCGAAAATTTAGAAACGAACTTGCGGTTCAGGACACTAGCGGGCCCTTCCGTATTTCCGAATTCCGGGTCCGAGAATCACTGCCTCCCCGCAGCTTTGCGGGAAGGTTTTTTTGTTCTCGCCTTGGGCTTGGCTTCCGAGACGGCCGGCAGGGGAGGCTCCGCCTGCGGCGGGCCTTCGAACCACTTCATCTTCAGTTCCACATTGTCCTTGATCCAGTGTTCGTCCCACCATTCGATGGGGTTCACGAATTCTCCCTGGACCATCATGGCGTAATGGAGATGGTCGCCGCCGGCCATGCCCGTGGCCCCGGTGCGTCCCAGGGTGTCCCCCTTCTTGATTTCCTTTTTGACTTCCGCCTCGATCTTGCTCAGGTGAGAGTACATGCTGAACAGGCCGCATCCGTGGTCGAGCACCACCGTGTTTCCGTATATTCCCAGGGGCGCGGCGAAGACCACGATTCCGGAGTTGGCCGCCGGGACCGGGCTCTGAGCCAGAGAAGCCAGATCGACTCCCCAGTGGGTTTGGCGGTCCACCTCCTGCCCGTTGTAGTCGTACGTCCGGTCCTGGGCAAAGGAGGCCATGGGTTTGGCATTGGGCAGCCTAAGGAAGAGGCCCGACCATAACGGTTTGGGGGCCCTCTTCTGGCCGGTTTTTTGGGTTTCCCGGTGGGGCGCCCCCCGCTGCTTCCCGTTCAGGGCCAGGAAGACCTCCAGGGGAGATCCCTTCAGGTTCGGGTCTCTTTCGGTGAAGTAGGGAAGGAGGGTTTTCAGGAAGGAATCCGTAATCTGGATCTTGTCCTTCTTGAAGGCTTTCGGTTTCAGGATTACCCGGAACCCGGCCTGAGTGCGGTTCCCGGATTGATCTTCGGCTAGCGCCCCGAAAGACGTATTCGTAGAGGCATCCAGGGGGATGGCGAAGTAAGCGACATAGCGTCCCTGGCCTACAGCATATCCGCGGAAGAAGGTTGGCCCGACCTGGACCCCCGTTCGGGGAGCTTCCTCGGAGACTTGATAGGTAATGACACCGGTCCCACCCGGATGGCCGTAATGGAGGGTGCCCAACACGCTGAGCTGGGGAGGAGTAGTGTCGATGATCACGGTCTTTTCGAGGGAGACGGGGTTTCCCCAGTTCCAGGAGTGGTCCTTGGCCGAGATCTTGAGTTGCGCCTCCCCTTCTTGAAGTCCCGGGGGAAGGGGCCGAAGGGGGATGGTTTTTTCAACCAGGCGGGTCTTCTTGGGGAATTTTTCGGAGAGGAGGCTGACGGATTTACCCCGTTGGATCATATCGATCTGTAATTCCGCTACCCCGCTCTTCAGGTCCTGCACCTTCACCTCCAGACTTTTGCCGATAAACTTGACATCCGGCCGGACCTGGATCGTCGGCCTCTCCTGTTCGAAGAACACCAGGTAGACATAAATACCGCCCGCCGCCAGAAGGGCGACGAGAATTCCAAGGATCACCCAAACGGTTTTTTTCATTCTTTTCCCCTTATCTCTTCCACCGGAAATTCTTTTCGCGAAGGGCCGTGGAATCCTTCTGCGCCTTAGCGGTTTCGGCCGCTGCTACCAATATTTCATAGCCTTGGAGGAGTGTCAAGGAAACTTGCCGATACCGGATTCAGCCTCCTTCGGCGAATCCTTTCCTTGCGGGAATCCGACGAATCCGCTAAGATGAACGTGGATTGACATGCTCTCCAGCAGATGGAGGTTTCATGCCGGGAGCGGGGGAAAAAGGGAGGAGATGAAGATGAAGGTCGTTGCTTTAAACGGCAGTGCGCGCAAGGACGGGAACACCGCCATCCTGATGAACGTGGCCCTGGAGGAACTGCGGACGGAGAAGGTCGAGGCCTCCATGGTCCAGATGGCCGGGGAGAAGATCTCCGGCTGTATCGCCTGCTACCAGTGCATGAAGACAAAAGACGGCAAATGCGCCGTCAAGACCGACCGGGCCAATGACTATATCCAGAAAATGACCGAAGCCGACGGAATCCTTTTGGGATCCCCCACCTACATCGCCGACATAACCGCCAATATGAAAGCCCTCCTCGAACGCGCCACCATCGTCTGCCGGGCCAACGGGGGCGATCTGTTCAAGAGGAAGTTGGGAGCCGGAATCGTGGCCGCCCGCCGCGCCGGGGCTCTTCAGGCTTTTAATGTCCTGAACGATTTTTTCCTGATCAACCAGATGATCATCGTCGGCTCCAATTATTGGAACATTGGAATCGGAAGAAATGCCGGAGATGTGAAGAACGATACCGAAGGAATCCAGACCATGAAAGTCTTGGGCAACAGCATGGCCTGGCTTCTAAAGAAAATTCACCCGTAGCTCCGAAAGTCCCCAACCGGGAGCCCCTCTTCCACCTTTTACCGCACCCCCTCCCCATCACACCACGGGGTGATGGGGAGGATGATCGGTGTAAGGAGAACGGGCCGTCATTCCTTCTATGTTGAAAAGCAAGCCTCTCTTCTCATCGGGGGAAGGTCCGTTCATCGGCCATGAATTGCGAGCAGAACCAATCTTTCAAATCAGCCTTCTATCCGCAGACAGATCCGCTTGGATAGCTGCCAAACTTGAATCAGGTTTTAATGGTTTGGGCACGGAGTCTGCGAAGAGCGGACATCATTTTGCGATGAGCCGCAGGAATGCCGTTCCGTTGCCCGCGTAAAGGATTATCAAATTGTGAGGAAAAGAATTTTTTTGAGAGGTGACGGATGAAATCCATGTCCGAGAAGATCCGGTCTCTGGCGGAGGCAGCCGGGTCTGACATGGTGGGTTTTGCTCCCGTGGAACGGTTCGCGGCCGGACCGGAAAGAACACGTCCCACTTATTACCTGCCCAAGGCCCGGTCGGTCATCTCCATCGGAATCGGCTATCCCCGTTCGATCGGCGAGGTCTGGGGAACGTACGCCGAAGAAGGCGCCCTCCCGGGCCCGTATATGTGGTTCGGCTTCGCTTACCTCAACTGGGAGTTATCCCGGGTTGCTTTGCGGGTCGCCAAATTCCTCGAAGGGCTGGGGTACAAAAGCTTACCCTTGCCTCCATCGCACACTCTGGTTCAATACCGCTATTACGAAAAATTCGATGAGTGGAACCGTTATCTGGGGGATTTCTCCCATAAGCATGCCGCCCTGGCTGCGGGGATCGGCGTTTTCGGCTGGAGCAACCTCTTTCTAACTCCCGCGTATGGCGCCCGGCAGAGGCTCATTTCGGTCATCACCGAAGCCGCTTTAGAGCCCGGGAATCTCATGGACAGTAAAGAACTATGCAAACCGGATTTGTGCGGGTATGCCTGTGTGGAAACCTGTCCCATCGGGGCTCTGAGCAAAGACCGCCACCAGGAGTTTGTGATGGAGGGGCGCACCTACCGCTATGCGGCCCTCGACCACATGCGCTGCCGCTGGTGCCTGGACGGGTTTACGCAAGGATCGGGAAGCCGCACCCATTTGGAGCCGCCGGAGAATTTGGTCCAGGCCGATTTCGCCCGGGCCGCCGCCAGAAGGGAAATCCCGGACAAAGGACTCTACCTCATGGCCTTCATCGACTTCTGCGGCAAGTGCATGCACCAGTGCCCCAGCCCCACTTTCGATGATTCTCCCCAACCCATCGAGCGGTTTTCAGACCGAACGGGATGCCGCTATCTGCCGCGGTAGAATCGGAAAATGATATCCAAGGCCGGCACCCTCATCGCAGCATGGACGATCTTTTTCATCCTCTGGCCATCCGGTCTTCCTGCCCAGGTTCTGTTCAACTTGAACTTCGAAAGGGATGAAGTCGGGAGATTTCCAGCCGGGTGGTCTTCCCGGGATGAAGAAAACAAGGGGAGGGTCTATTCGGTCCAAGCCGAAGACGGCCGCAGATTCCTCCACGCCGACGCCCAGGGAATCAGCATCCAGATTGGCTATGAAAAGACCTGGAACTTGAAGGAATCGCCCATCCTGCGCTGGCGATGGCGGGCATTGGTTTTTCCCGAGGGGACGGACGAACGGAAGAAGAGCGGGAACGACAACGTTCTTTCGGTTTACGTGGTCTTCGGCGGCTGGCCCATCCCCCAGGCGATCAAATACGTCTGGAGCGATACGCTGAGCGAGGGGAGCGTTCTGGATTCACCCCACTCCGGCAAGACTAAGATCGTCGTGGTTCGCAGCGGAAGGAAATGGAAAGGAAAGTGGCTTGAGGAAGAACGGGATGCGCTGGCCGACTACCGCCGGCTGTGGGGCGAATCCCAGGCCAACCCGACAGCCAAAGGAATTCTTCTGTTGACCGATGCTGACAGTACCCGGACCCGCGCCGTCGGGGACTATGCTGAATTTGCCGTCATGGCCAAAGAGAAACGATGAGGGTTCAGGATGAGAAAACCTGCGCGGGTTTAAGTCTTGACCGGCGGATGGAAAATGCCGGCAACAGCCTCACGCCCCCTATTTACCCAACAGGATCTTCCCGTTTTGATAATCGATGGCGATTTTGAAATCTCCCAAAAAATTGAGCCCCAACAGCCCGTCAAAGCCCTTCAAGGCATCCGCATCCGGGGTTATCACCGACCGCACACTTTCTTTCCGTGCCCCCTCGAGTTCAATCTTCTGAATCACGAAAGACCTCCCTTCGACTTCTCCGCAGTTGGTATGCAGCTTTATCACTTCATCCCCGGAAGACGGGTCTTGATTTAACTTATTGTACAGCTCTTCGGTTATCACCACCAGGTTGGCGCCCGTATCAAAGACCATTCTCGCCTTCACCCGATCATTCAGAATGGCCTCAACCACGATCAGTCCCATATTTATTCGGTCAAAGGAAATCGCCGTCCCCCCGCCCATTTCATGGGGTTCCGTTATGATTTTGATGTCGTTCCGATATGCGGGAGGTACATCATCAAAGTTATCCGAAAAGTGTACGGTCCCGCCGGAGTCGATCCATTTGTATATGGTGGCCGAGGAATGAGTGGGATGAAATGCTCCGAGCAGGAAAAGGGAGAAGAAAAAAATTCCAATCCTTGCCATTTCTTATCTCCTCTCCATTGAAGATGTTTATTGGGGAGAAAAACTTTTCTCAGGCAGAAAGGTTCATCCGTGGCTTTTCATTATTATAGACGGATTTCCATACGAAATTCACCTTTATCCTTGACCTATAATCCCCGCATGAACTACACTCCTCACAACAGAGCCTGCCAGGCCGTTTCCACGAGTCGGCAGAGGAACAAATCTTCCAGCAGCCATGTCTAATACAGAAGAAGAGAACCGCCTGACGGCGGACAAAGATGACGAATTCGTCGGCTTGTGTCAGAAGGGGCATGCGGACGCCTTTGAGCCTTTAGTGGAGAAATATCAGAAGAAGATGCTGAACATCGCCTACCGGATGATTGGGAATTACGCGGAAGCCTGCGAGGTCGTGCAGGATGCTTTTCTATCCGCCTATCGATCGATCCGAACGTTCAGGGGCGAAGCGCGGTTTTCGACCTGGTTGTACCGTATTGTCGTGAACCTTTCGAAAAACCGGATGGAGCAGATGAAGGTCCGGGCGGCCCGGGAGGTTTATTCGATCGATAATCCTCTGAAGACGGAAGAAGGGTCTTTATCTCTGGACCCTCCGGATCAAGGCCCCTCCATACTGGAAAAATTGGAGCAAAAGGAAGTGGAGGCCAGAGTGCAGGGATGTATCAACGGCCTCGACTCCGAATACCGGGAAGTGGTGGTGCTCCGCGACATCCAAGGATTTTCTTACGAAGAGATCCGTGATATTCTGAAAATACCCGACGGGACGGTGAAATCCCGTCTCTTTCGGGCCCGGGACGCGCTGAAGGATTGCTTGAAGAAGGTACTGGGAGACTGGTGATGGAATGTCAAGACATCCGGAAGAACCTCTCCGCCTACCGGGAAGGGATGGTCTCCCCCGAAGAACAGGAGCTCATCGAGCAGCATCTCGCCTCCTGCCGTTCGTGCAGCGCCGCGCTGTACGAATTAAATCGGGCCGGAGAAGTGGTCAAAAATTTAAAGGAAGTCGAACCCCCGCCCTGGATGAAGCAAAGAATCATGGCCCGGGTGAGGGAAGAGGCGGAACCAAAAAAGGGAATCCTCCAGAAGCTCTTCTACCCCCTCCACATCAAAGTCCCCTTGGAAGCCTTCGCCACGGTTCTAATCGCGGTCGTCGCTGTCTATGTCTTTAAGTCCGTCGAGCCCCAGATGAAGGATTTGCAGGTCCCTTCGCCCGGAGAACCGATGACTGCCCGGCAAGAGGCCCCCTATCCGGCCAAGGCTCCGGCTGCGGAAACACCGGCCCAGAGGGAGAAAGCTCTTCTTTCCCAGGCCGAAACCGACCAGACCAGGGGGAAAAACCTGGGGCAGGTGGAAAAAGAGGCCAGGCCGGGGGAGAAACGGGTGGCCCAAGAACCTTCCCCTCCCCCGAAAGTTTTCAAAGCGCTTCCGGCCCCGACGCCGACCTCCCCTCCAACGGAGGCCAAGAAGGAAGCCTTTGCCGCCAAATCAGCGGAGGCGCCCGGAATCGCCGAATCACGAAGGGCTGAAGCGCCTCCCCCGCCGCCGCTTGCCGCCGCCCCCCGATCCAGGCTGGAAGAGAGCGCGGGTGCTGCAGGCGCTCCGTCCCGAGACGTGCAGGAATTGAAAAAGACCCGGTCCATGGCTCCTTCCCCGGGCGCCGTGGCCAAAGAAAAGATGGAGGCCTTGGCCATTAAGATTCAGGCGAAAGATATTCGCCGCGCCGGCGCCGAGACCGTAGGCCTGCTGAACCAGCTGGGCGCCGGGAGGAACGCGCAGCCATCGCTGGACAACACCCGAACTC
>Ga0182021_10009120_pt1 | contig 11744 bp, 6 predicted proteins | sample 612E3MmetaG_FD_120493 | JGI IMG/M metagenome (GOLD analysis project Ga0182021, IMG submission 120493) | Permafrost microbial communities from Stordalen Mire, Sweden - 612E3M metaG (Illumina Assembly) | ecosystem: Environmental > Terrestrial > Soil > Wetlands > Permafrost | place: Sweden...
GCTACACCTTCGCCAACTCCATCCTCCGCGCTAACTTCAGCTAACGCTCCAACTACTTCACCAAACACAATTTCGACTCCTTCGCCAACTAATGAACCCTCGTCATCGCCTACTCAGTCTCCATCTATTGACAGCGCACAAACTTATCAACAGCTAACAACTATAACAGGCGCCGGCGACCAATCAACTGACTACTTCAATGTACCATCAAACGAATGGCTACTCAACTGGACCTACACCAGTTCAACTCCAACCTACGCGGTATTCGACATAGCAGTATACGAACAAGGCAACAGTTTACCCGTTCAACTGATTTCAACTTCACAGAGCCAAACCAGCGGGGTCTATTACATGCATAACAGCAACTCAGGAAACTACTATCTAAACATAGGAGCTGCGAATTTAGAAAGTTACAACATAAATATTCAAGCTCAATCAACAGCAACTCCCACACCAACGATTCCAGAATATCCAGTGGCAGCTGCTTTAATCGTTATAATCGCTGTAACTTTAGCTTCAATAATTTTAGTTAGAAAACGCAAATAGTCACAATCACCCGAATGACCGGGGTTTGTTAAAAAGCATATTGAAGTGGACCGGGGGGGATTTGAACGCCTGCCCGAGTGGAGATATCACCTGCTTTCCCCCATTTTTCTTTCTAATATTTGGTGGAGTTGAGGTATTTGTTTAATTTTAGAACCTCTCGCAACCTTTCCCTCTTTTTGGTTTTATTAGTTAGGCAAATAGATATTTAATTTTCAATATCGAATCATTTGATACTTAAAATTTATCCAAAAATTTAAGTTAAAATCTGGTCAAATTCCTGGACATAGATCTTTCTCTACAAAATCGAGGTTTTCTGTTTCACTTATATTCATAACTAAGTGCTTTGCTGTGTTCAGGTGATTGTCGATTATTTTTTTTCTTTTTTCTATTACATCATACAATTCCTTTAGCATTTCTTCCGTGATTCTCCATGGACCGAAGTCCCAAAATCTTATGAAACCAGAAAATGGGTGTCTTTTGTCGAAATTTTTAAACCATGCACTGGCATATGTAGACCTTGACCAGAAGAACCAGTAGAGAATGTTCGCTGACAGAATAACGGTTGCACCTCCGACTATAGGCAAAGCAACAGTGTTTCCGAAACTAGGTACCAGAAAGTAAGCAGCCGCAAGAGAACTAATTATTGTTATTATAGCGGGAACGAGCCCAAGTATCTTGACGAAAAAATCAAAGAAATTGGTCCAAAGTCGTCTTTCTTTCTCTTCTTTAAGAATGGACTTCTCTTGAGAGACAAGGTATCGAGGTTTGCTTTTTGCTAGGACGATTGGTTTGTTTTCTCGTAAACTTGTTCCTTTGATAAGTATTGGACGAGGGCTATACCATGGAGTTTTCAATCCAAATTTTGCTCCATTTTTTGTTATTTTGACTTTGGAATGGGGATACTCAAGCCAAACTGGAATTACTCCTAAAGCACAAAAGCATCCTGGTCTACCCATTGTTTTCAAGAATTTGTTTTCTTTATCGATAGCCATTTCAGGATTGAGGTCAATTTTTCCTGACCTTAATTGGATTCTCCACTTCTTATCTAACTCTTCCTTTGGATATTGTTTTTCAAGCTCTTTTTGGCGGGATGGATTGCATCCTTCATAAAAGAATGGGATATCCCCTATCCACACGATCGTTCCTCCAAGATCCAAATAGGAACGAAACAAAGAATTAAGAAACCAGCCGCGGGACACAATCTCGGGAACAACATCTTGTGAAAAAACGATTAAGCTATTGCAACAAGTGTCATCATCGACAGCTTTAATCATCTTGTCACGCAGACTCTCTGCATCGAAAATTTTGAAGCCCTTTTCTTTTAGGAAATCTCTTATTCTAAATGAAACTTCTTTAGGAATCCAGCTTGTACCATATTTTTCATCATAGTACACTATAAGTTCCATAATTTCATTTAGCCTCCAATCTTATTCCAACCTGCCGAGACTAATTGAATTTAAGCTATATTTCAGACGACAGAAGTTTCCCTAAATTGACAATGGTTGCCTCAATCTCCGAATATTAATGCAATTATGTTTAGTGCAAATTTTTTTTCTAAGCAACTGAAGCGCTTTTTTTCCTTCGATTATTATGTTATCGTAAGTCGTAAGTTGCTTATAAAATATTTCATAAAATTATTTTGTGCGGTTGCCTGGATGTAAAAAGAACCACTTGTGCGTCATTTCAAAAGCTTATTCCTCGAATCACTTTCTTAACCAGAATCCTCCAATGCCATTAACTTCTATATGTGCTCGGAGGACGCTCAGCAGTTACTGGATTTCCTTGAGAAGTTGAGATATGAGAACTATATCAAAGCCAAAATAGAGTAGAGCAAAAATGATGGGTCTACTTTAGGATGAAAAATAATGAAGCATTTGGCTATTAAGCAAGTATTTTTCAATTGTTTTTTCTTTTTATTTCAAATTCTGAAAAAAATTCGATTAACTTATTAATTTGTTTAACAATTTTAGAGCAAAAGACTTTTTCAGCCAAAATTTATAAGCAACCTGTTATCGAAAAACTCAATAGCGAGAGCTTTTCTCGCTCTCGTTTTAAATTAAGGAAGAAAGAAAAATGAAAAACAAAAAAATTAAAAATATAATATCAAACGCAATCTCAATCGCTTTGATTCTTTTGATGGTTTCTTCAGTCTATGCATACGTTATAACACAACCAGCCAAAGCCTATTCATGGAATCTTGGAACAATCGGAGGAGCACCAGCAAATGCGCCAAACGGAGCAATACCATTACCTAGTGGAAAAACAGCAGATTACATAGTTGCACCTAATGCATACTTAAGCTTTAGACCTAATCCAGTAGGTGTTAACCAAACTATTCTCGTAAATATTTGGGTTGACCCAGGTCCATCATACGCAAGATACTTCCCAAACTACAAGGTTGACATTGTAAGACCAGACGGTACAACAGATACAGTGACACTCAATTCATATGCAGCAGACGGAACATCTTGGTTTGAATACACAGTTGACCAAGTAGGTACATGGCAATTTAAATTTGACTTCCCAGGAGGATACTTCCCACCAGGAAACTACACAGTTCCAGCAGGAGTTAACGAAGCAGGATACACAGAGACATACACAAAATCAGTGTCTTATACACCAACTTCAACGGATTGGCAAAACTTGACAGTTCAATCAGCTATGGTTCCATCATGGAATGAAAATCCAGCACCATCTGGCTATTGGACAAGACCAGTGCAACCAGACAATCGAGAGTGGGCATCAGCAATTGGAGACTTTCCGTGGTACGGACCAGCAGCAAATCCAGCAGTATTTCCAGCAGACACTAATACATACTGGAGTAGTCAATACAATTTTATACCATATGTCCAAGCACCTAACAGCGCACACATAGTTTGGATGAAACAAGGCGCAATAGGAGGAATTATGGGTGGAGATATGGGCGCGTTCTCACAAACAAGTGGAGGCGGAACACCAACAATTATTTATGAAGGCAGATGCTACCAAACAATAACAAAACCATATAACGGAGTTTCACAAACTGTCTGGGAAAGCTACGACTTAAGAACTGGGCAAGTCTATTGGGACGAAACAGGCTTAGCAGGATACACACCAACAGTTATTGAATATGACAATTCAGGACTACCAGCAGTAGAAGGAGCAGGCTCAAATGCCGCAGTTGTACCAAGCCTTGTATCATTATCAAACAACAGACTGATAAAATACAATCCATTCAGTGGTGCAGTCACTGTAAACATGTCAATTCCAACATTCTCATCGATAAGCAACAATGCAACATCTACCACAACAGTAAACCAATATTGCGAGAACGGATATGTTCTAAGTGTACAAATACTTAACGCAGCAACATATGACTATAGATTAATAAATTGGACAACTTTTGGAAGCTCTACTAACTGGAATTCACGCGTAATAAGCAACATAACATTTCCATTCAATAGCCTCGGACAATTCCAAGACATATCAACAGGAACAGCTTTTATTATAAGAGAACCTGATGCATTAGACTCAAGTGGAATTTCACCAATTGCAGCATTTCCATTCGTAAACTTAAACGTTGACAATGCTACTGGAATTAGATATGGAACTAGAATAGTTGCCGCAAGTTTAACAACAGGAAAACTATTGTTCAATACTACTTTAAATGACCAACCAATTACAGCAGACCAAGCACCATTTAGCCAGTCATGTAACATAGCAGACCACGGAGTATTAGCAGTCCTTATGAGACATGGATACTTTGACTTCTTTAGTGAAACAACTGGAAAACTATTATACCAATCAGACGTAATGGCGTATCCTTGGGACCAAGACAGCTTTGGAGCTTATGCAATACAGTCAGCTTATGGTTTACTATATAGAGAAGCATACACAGGAATCTACGCATTTAACTGGACAACAGGTCATATAGTTTGGAAGTTTGAAGCACCAGCAAATGCATATGAAACACCTTATACAGACTCTAACGGAACAACAGTTTACTCATGGTATAGCAGTGGAGAAGTAGCAGACGGAAAACTTTACTCATACAATAGTGAACACACACCTAGCGAACCATTGACTAGAGGTTGGGGACTTTACTGTATTGACGCTAAAACTGGACAAGGAATATGGAATATTACAGGTTCTATGGCGCCAGGTGCAGTAGCAGACGGATATTTAACAGCATCAAATACTTATGACGGATATACATACGCATTTGGAATTGGACAGAGTGCAACAACAGTTCAAGCACCACAAACACAAATAACCACAGGAACTAAATCAGTTATTACAGGAACAGTTTTAGACCAATCAGTAGCACAACCAGATACACCTGCAGTTTCAGACGCATCACAAGGTGCATGGATGGCATACTTGCACATGCAAACAACTACACCTACTAACATTCAAGGAGTACCAGTATCAATAGACGCAATAGACCCTAACGGCAACCCAGTACATATCGGAGATACAACAAGTGACATGAGTGGAACATTTTCATACACATGGACACCAACAATAGTAGGCAACTACCAAATAACAGCAACTTTCGCAGGAAGTAACTCATATGGTAGTTCATATGGTGAAACACACGCAGTCGTCGTTAACGCACAAACAACATCAACACCAACATCAACAAACATAAGCATCGGACAAACAACAACTGACACTCTTGCAATGTATATTATCGGTGGAGTAATCGCTATAATTATTGCAATTGCATTAGTTGGCATATTCTTGTTCAGGAAAAAAGCCTAAAAACTTTATTTCCTTTCCTTTTTTTGTTTTGTTTACTGTAAATTCTTACTGAAGTTAGTCCTGTTTGGAAATTGCTTTTAAGTTTACGACCAGACATAGTTCTGCAAGTCCTCTTTTACTCAGAAGTGTGTTAAATTATCTGGGGGATTTGAACACTCGCCACATTTGATATGGCTCTATGAATTCTTTTTTCGATGAACACTTATTGTTTTTCTAAGTTCTGTTTCAATTGTGTCAACAAATCGAATATGAGGATAACATCCCGCGACACGAAATATTGCTTGGATATTAGCGAAAAATGGCTACTCTGCACTTCATGAGGAATAACAAATAGCAATTCGCCAGAAGAAGTATCCTTTGCGATTAAGGCAGGCATCTCTTTTCCAAACCAATCTCCCGGGCTGCCTCCCGAGAAGACGTCATGCACAAATCTTCGCTCACTATTTGGAAGATTACGATTTCTTGGGTCCTGAACCCATTTGACACAGCGGTCATAAATAATCTTAAGATCGGCAGTGGTCATTTTCTCGGTATCTACACTTGAGATAGATACCATTTGTCTTCGATTTGTTCAATTAATTCGCCGACTTTTTCGATATTTTGGTTAGCTTTGAACTTGCTGGGCTTCGTCTTGCTGCTAAAGTAAAACTCAATGTTGGGCTTCATAGTTTCACTCGCCTGCAATCTATTGACAAGTCGTTTAAGGTACTCTTTTCTGAATTCATCCAAATGTTCCTTGTTTATGGCCATAATACTTCATTTGTTCTTTTGTTCTTAAATTTCTTTGTAACAAGAGCACATAAGAGAACGTGTGATTCAGCGGTAACGGTTCTTCAGAAACCCAAGTAACTCCTTTAAGCATAGGCCAAGGGCGGCGATTATCCGTGGCGGGCGGGGAGGGATTTGAACCCATGCCAGAGTGGAGATATCACCCGCGTTTCCCATTTTTTTTATTTGAACCTTCCTGTATCAAGGAGTTCGTTTCGATTTCAGTTTAAATTCTTTCCAAAGAATCCAATAAGAAAAAAGCATGGGTGGAATTCGAACCCTCCATCCAGTGGAGAATTTACCTTGCATATCCCCTTTTTTCTTAAGATCATCTACATAACGTTAAGTTTGTCAAGCTTTTCTTTTAAAATTTAGTCCTTTCTGCATCCATGTTCCAGGCGCTCTTTACATCCCCTTTTTTCTTTTTTCATGCGTTTTCAGAATCTCAAACCTAATTCATTTCTTGAATGACCGGTGTGGGATTTTAACTCTCAATACATGGAGATGTCAGACGCATAATCCCTCCTTTTTTGTTACTTAACATCTCGTTGCAAATTAAACGTGATCATTGGGGAGATTGCTGCTGTCTGCCATACAAATTTTCTCTTACCGTTGCGAAATGCTTTTCTTGTCTGTTGTTCTGGATTCAGCGACCTTTTCGACCCGTTTCATGTAATAGGAAAGCCAGCAAAAAGTAAACTATGCGATTTTGCCAAGTTTTTGTTGTTTACTCCCTATTGTTTGTTTTCTTCAAGGGCTTTTTGGTCGAGATAGTATTTTCCGTTGACTTCTACGAAGATTTTTGTTTGTTCTTTACGTCTTTCCATGATTCTTACAAATATTCGTGACAAACCTAGTTCTTTGGCTGTCATGGCGGTTTGAGGGCTGACGGCTCCTTTTTCTTGGAATTTCTGGACGATTTGCTGGATTTTCTCGTCTCTCCAGCTTTGTGGTCCTGTTGGTTCTTGTTGAGTTGGTGGAGGAGGCGGTATTGGGGCAATGATTGGCGCGGATTGCATTGGGGCTTGGGCTTGTTGTGTTTCCATAGCTTGAACGGTAGTTGCTTTGCCTTGGTTGTCAGGTCCGCTTCCACTGCTCTCTACTTTTGGTGCTTCAGATGGCATTGGGTTTAGTTTTATGACAACTTCAGTTTTGTTTTTCACTGAAACAGAGATCGGCATTGAAGCAATGTATCCTATGGCGCTGGCTTTAATTGAGTAATCGCCGTCTTTGAAATCTTTGAAAACAGTTTGTCCCTTGTTATTGGTGGTGCCTGACAGGTCTTGCTGACCGCTGGCAACAACAGTTGCTCCAGTTATCGGCGATTGTGTTTGTAAGTTTTGCACTGTGACTATGAATTTGCGTTGACGCCTGAGCCATATTAGGATTATGATAATTAGCAATATGATGATGACTATGATTGCTATTATCCAATCAATTGAGTTGAAACCGGGTGAACCTGAACTTGGGGTAGAAGAAGCAGACAAAGTTGGATTAGTGGTAGTAGATGTAGATGAGGTAGGGGAAGCAGATGTGTTGGAGGAATCTGATATTACTGAGACAGTGTTTAATGCTTGATTGGTTACGAAGACCTCGCCCTTGGCTGAATCGTAGGCTAAAAAGAAAGGTCCGGCAAAATGGTCGATCAAGGGTAAATTCACGGTTGCAACTACGGTGTTAGTGCTGTCAGATATGATCGAGACATCATTGGTGCCAAAATCGGCTACAAACATCTCTCCCTTGCTAGAATCATAAGCTAAACCGTCAGGACTAACTTCGTGGTTAACGTTCAAATCCACGGTTGCAACCACGGCGTTTGTGCTATCAGATACGACGTAGACGTAGTTTCCAGAATCGGTTACGAAGATTTCGTCTTTGTTAGAATCATAAGCTACGTAATTGGGACCAGTTCCCGTAGGTAAGTTTATTGTTGCAACTACGGTGTGAGTGCTATCTGATATTACAGAGACCGAATTGCTGTTCCCGTTGGTTACGAAGATCTCACCCATAGCAGAATCGTAAGCCGCGCCTTTGGGATTGGCTCCGACGGTTATGGTTGCGACCACAGTGTTAGTGCTATCTGATATTACAGAAACGGTACCATCGCCACCATTACATACGTATATCTCACCTTTGGCAGAATCATAAGCTTCACCCAGAGGATAGGTACCAACTGTAACGGTAGCAACTATGGAGTTGGTGCTGTCTGATATTACATAAACTTTATCGCCTCCATAAGCAGTAACGAAAATTTCCCCCTTGCCAGAATCATAAACTACATATCCAGCGGGAGTACCCATGTCAATGCTGGCAACTACTTTGTTATTACTGTCCGATATTACCGAGACCGTGTTCGTGCCAGCTTCGGAGGTTACATTAAAACCCCCTGGGGAGCCAGCATTGGCGACAAAGATTTCGCCTTTAGCAGAATCATAAGCTATACCCAGCGGAGCGAATCCTACCGTTATTGTGGCGGTTAATCCAGCAGCTTGGACTACGCAAACTGTTGACAGAGCAAAAATTATAATGAATATTAAACTTAAAAGTTTCCAAACTTTAACTTTCATAGACATTATCCTTCCTTTCCTTTTCAATCGTGTTGCTTCAAAAAAGATTTAAGGCTTTCGTGTGTTCCCTTGGGATACTCGTCGATGAGTTGATTCTGTATGAGCATATCTACAAACTGACAGCTGCCTGCGACTAGAATACCCTTGCCTGATGGACTCTTTAGTTTGTAAATTTCCCCTGCAACCACTGGAATGTTAGTTTACTTTAAAATATAATTTTTCCAATTAACCAGTTGGGTTGGGATTAAAATTTAGTGCACACACACTGACTACGCTTAGTGGATTAGGGAATTCGCAGTAGTCAGATTAATTATCGGTTTCACCTAAAGAGAACACGCGTAGCAATCTAATAGCAGTAAGAGAAAAGGGTACACGGGGTTTTTTTAGTCAATAATAGACCCTCGCAACGGCTAATCGTAGTATAAATATCATATATACGAGGTTAGGTATTTTCGATATTTTTTTAATATTTTTCTTAAAGGTGTTCGTTAATTTGTAACTTTTGCATAGTTTGAGTTATAGTGATTTGAAAAAACAATTCTTCCAAAAAGAGAGAAAAATAGGTTTTTGCATAAATGAGGTCAAATTTACAAGCTGAATACCCAAAAACGCCATTTATTGGCTTGGCTAATGTCCAATACGGTATCGATGGGGCTATCGGGTGGAGCATTGGTTGCTTTTAGGTATTTTCCGGAGTATGTTTTGATGTAATATGTACAATCCCCATTGTCGATTAGCGTGAATTTCTGCCAATTTTCAATCTGATCCGTTTCGGTATCAGTGCGAAAACCTCCAGCAAGTCCTCCTTCATTTGCAGTGAGAATGCCCCCACTAGAGGTCTGAAAAGCATAGGAGCCATCACTTTGTTTGAGCAGTGTCCAGCTTATTTCAAACGGAACAGCTCCGCCTGTTGAGATAGCTTTTGGACCAGGCAAATTTCCGCCGCCTAAAGCGGTGAGCCAGGGGTTAAAGGCCTGTGGACCCCATTCCTGAATGCCGTATGTTGATCCTGATCCACAATCGCCGCATTTAAACAGGTTGAACTTTTCCCATTCTTTAGACGTCGTGGAATCAGTGTGAATGGTGTCGCCACTATTGTGGCCGCCGCCTCCAACAGCTGTAAGGAAGTATCCTCTGAGTGTTTGGAACGCGAAGCAAGGAAACGGTGTTTGGGGGATTAACTTGAAGAGCGCCCAGCCGTTGATTGCTGTCGCAGTACTTGGATGGTATTAGTAATCAGGCCTCCGTCGTTGTTCGCTGTTAGGAAGTTTCCGTTAACGGTCTGTATGGCGTAGTACTGTTTAGTTTGGTCAACCCATAGTTTGAATTTTTCCCATGCTCTTGGTGTTCCTGCGTCGGTGTGGATTACGTCGGTGGCTTGGCCTCCTCCTCCCACTGCGGTGAGGTATCGTCCTTTGAGGTTGGTTTGTATCAAGAACTCGCCTGCCATTGGCACCATCGGCATCGGCTTAATTCCAGTAGTCGCAACCAATGGACTATCCCATGGAGGTTGTGACACACGAACTAGTTTAGGGCTTCTTCATTAGAAATATTCTCCAAAATCAAACACCACTTTTTTAGTATTTACCGTTTATTTAAGAGTTTGTTGTTGTTATCAGATGGGAACATGATTTTTTTTCGTATTAGCCAACAGGATTTTAGGAAAGATTTTAATAATTTGTTAGTTTAGGGACATTTAAGATGTATTTGTTTTTAGGTGGGTAAATGAGCAAAAAACAATCTAAAGAGGTTAATGAAACTATAAATAGAAACCAGCCTTCTAAGCAAATTCTCCGGGAAGAGCTTGCTCAGTTGATTCTTTCGCCGTTTGTCCACCTGTTTAATATTGATGAATCGACGAAGTGTCTTTTCAATTCTTTAACTCTAAAGAAAGTGTACTTAACCAACAAAAAGTACGAAAAGGTTTTGGCAGATCTAAGTAGTGGAATTCGCAGTAGCGACATCAAGGAGTTAATTGAACTAAAATTTGTGGTGCCTCAAGGGTTTGATGAGGAAAAAGTATTCGATACTATCGCAAGCAGCTTACTTAGAAAAAAACCACAAGCCAACGTTGCCTACATTTTGGTGACTGACTTCTGCAATTTCAGATGCGGCTATTGCTTTATCGAAAACAATCTAAAAAGACCAAGTACCGCGATGACCAAGGATTTGGCAGACAAAGTCATAAACGCCCTAATCAACGAGGCAAAGCAAGTACCAGAATTCAAGGTCACATTTTATGGCGGAGAGCCATTTAGCAACAGCGAAATTGTTTTCTACATAATTGAGAAGCTTGAACAGGCATCTAAGAAATTCTTGTTTTCCTGCGTAACAAATGGAAGCTTAATAACCGAAGACATAGCTAAAAAACTTAAACAACACAACGTTGCCGTAGGATTATCACTAGACGGATGGGCTAACATTGATAAAAACCGCGTTTTCACCGATGGAAAAGAAACCTTTTACTCAGCACTCAAAGCCTTAGCTATTCTAAAAGAAGCAGGCGTAAACACAGGAATATCGTGCACAATCACAAAACAGAACTATGAGCACGCAGAAGAAATAATAGAATTTCTCCAGAAACTGGGAGTCAGAACCATAGGTTTCAACTTGTTAACCAGACTTAAAGAACCAAGCAAATTTGAGGTACCTGATCCCAAACAACTCGCCCATCATCTTTTCGCAGCTTACTTAAAAGCAAAAGAATTGCACATGTTTGAAGATCGAATAGATAATCGACGAGCAAACTATTTTTTCAAAGAAATATTCCATATATATGATTGCCCCGCCTTTGGCCAACTAATATTTTTTTCGCCAACCGGAACAGTAGGACCATGCCACGCATTTTATCCGTCGGGGAAATATCAAATTCCAATCAAAGATGATTTGAAAATTCAAGAAGAACCATTATTTCACAAATGGCTGGAAATAGGCACTCTAAAAAATAAAGACTGCATGCGGTGTGCTGCGATTGGAATTTGCGGAGGAGGCTGTGCTTACGATATCTATGTTAAAACGGGGCAACTTGGCATAAAAGAAGACTACTTCTGTACTTTTCAAAATGAAATACTAAAGCTCCTAATTTCATACAATTTCCTGTTGGAATCTCAAAAAAACAAA
>Ga0182021_10009122_pt1 | contig 11741 bp, 8 predicted proteins | sample 612E3MmetaG_FD_120493 | JGI IMG/M metagenome (GOLD analysis project Ga0182021, IMG submission 120493) | Permafrost microbial communities from Stordalen Mire, Sweden - 612E3M metaG (Illumina Assembly) | ecosystem: Environmental > Terrestrial > Soil > Wetlands > Permafrost | place: Sweden...
GCCGCGACCGGAGCAATGTTTTTCGCCAATCCCAACTTTGCGCCAAATTCCATTAAAATTGCCATCATCACCACCAAGACCTTTTCCGGAAGCGGCCTGATTGCCTCAATAACCTTTGGCAAAGGCTCCGGCAAAGCAACTATCACGGCCAAAAACCTCATCGACAGCTCAGGGGCTTCCATCGGCGCGACAACAACTACCGACTCCGGTTTAATTACGACCCCCGGTGTCCCATTCAGCCAGACGACGCAACAATCCTCAACTTCAGGCAGTTCCACGACTACTGCTACGGCACCTGCTGCAGTTGCTGCTACAACACCGACCTATCTTGGAACGGTAACAATGCCGACGGATCAGCAGCAACGAATTGATTCACACTCTGCAACCTCTCCTACTATTCCTGTGAACGCCGGAGAACCGCCAGCAGCCGGAGTTGCAGAACAAACCCACCCCTCCGATACGTCAACCGTAGAGGCAAAACCGGAAGAGACGCGGCAATATGTTGTCTACAAGGGGATCTCAGATCGTTTCAAGCAGTACACCGGGAACAAAACCCTGTCCGCTATGGCAGCACTTTTTGATAAGAAGATTGCCGGGAATATTCAGCAGAAACCGGCAGTACTACTGAGCGATGGGAAAAGCAAAGCCACCCTCATTATTGATATTCCCGCAAGAATAAGCACTTCACCGAATTTTGCAGTTAATGGAGGCACCCTGGCTTCTTTCAAACAGGATAAAACGGTCAGGGGGCGCTGGATAGTTGAGGTTTTGCCTGAAGCAGCTGCTGGTAAAGTTACCGCAACAATAATCGCCGGAGCCGAAGAATTTGAATTCCCGCTTACCGTTGCTCCACCGGTAAAAACGGCGCTTACTCTTGACGAACGTGGCTGGAACAGGTTTCTCAAAGAGGTCGGAACAGACAAAGCCCCCCTGCATGATTTGAATAATGATGGCGTGCGGAATTATATGGATGAGTATGTTTTTGTCGCCAACTACCTTGCCGGAAAAACCGGCAGCAACAGCCAAAAAACCGGAGAAAATCCGTTCCCTTGATGGCACAAAATAGCAGGTCACATGACCTCACCAGACAACAGAAAAGCCGTCCAAATGTGGGCGGCTTCTGTATATTCACGTTAATTGCGATACCCTTACCCGGTCATCGAAATAACTTCCTCGTATGTCGTCACCCCTTCAAGCATCTTGTTTATTGCAATTTCACGCAGAGTTACCAATCCTTCCTGGCGGGCTGCTTCAACAACGGCGGCAAGTTCAACAGATCCTGACACAAGCGCTTTCAACCTGTCATTCATATCCATGACCTCAAACAGCCCGCTGCGCCCCTTGTATCCGGTGCCACGGCACTCTTTGCACCCCTCTCCTTCCCACACGGCATACGACTTTTCCGGCAACTGCAGATAGGCATATTCATCTTGGGATAGATTGCGGACTTTTTTGCAGTGAGGACAGATTTTACGTATCAGCCGCTGGGCAACGATGCCGAGTACGGTCGCCGAAATCAGGAATGGCGGGACGCCCAGATCGAGCAGTCGGATGATGGTGGATGCTGAATCATTGGTATGCAGCGTAGAGAGCACCAGATGCCCGGTCAATGCGGCCTGGACGGCATTCTCCGCCGTCTCCCGGTCACGTATTTCACCGATCATGATGATGTCGGGATCCTGCCTGAGAATATTGCGCAGAATACTGTCGAAACTGACGCCTATACCCTGCTGCACACCGATCTGGTTGAACTCTTCCATAACCATCTCGATCGGGTCCTCAACCGTAACGATGTTGACTTCCGGTGAAGAGAGCGACCTGAGTGAGGAATAGAGGGTAGTCGTCTTGCCGCTGCCGGTTGGACCGGTCACCAGTATGATGCCGTTCGGTCGGCGCAGAAAGGAGTTGTAGAGCGCTAACTCACGGGGATAAAACCCCATACTGTCCAGATCCTGCAGCAGAATATCGGGATCGAAAACCCTTATGACAACCTTTTCACCAAAAGCAACCGGTACGGTCGATACGCGCAGCTCTATGTCCTTGTTGTTGAAGTTGGTCTTGATACGGCCATCCTGTGGGCGCCGTTTCTCAGCAAGATCCATGCGGGAGAGCATTTTGATGCGTGAGACGATAGGGGAATGCAGAGGTTTCGGGATGACATGGATATTGTGCATGACACCGTCGATACGAAAACGGATTAATGAGGTTTCGCGTTTCGGCTCGATGTGGATATCACTGGCGTGCTGATCGAACGCGTAATTAAGAAGGAATTCGACGGCAGATACGACATGCGAGTCGGTCCCATCAATCTCCTGATGACCTTTGAGTTTAAAGAACTGTTCCAGATTTCCGAGATCTATCGTTGTTGATGCCTCTGCCTCTGCGGCAACAACCGATGCGCGGAAACCGTAAAATTCGCGCAATATCTTCAGAATATCGCTTTTGGAGCTGAGCACGCGCCTGATTTCCAGGCGCCTTGCTGATGCCAGTTCGTTGACGATCGCCTCATTGAACGGGTCAGCCACCGCTACGGTTATGACGCCATTCGATTCCTCGACGGCAACGATCAGGTTTTTCAGGGCAAACGGGCGGGGAATATGATCGGTTACGACATGGAGGTCAAGCTTGAGCGGATCGATTTTAAAATAAGGGAGGCCGGTGGCGGAAGCCAGTGCGTCGGTTATGGCATCTTCTGACAGCGGATTTCCCTGCGATCCGTTGATTTCTAGATTAAATGAGGCGAGGAGTTCGGCAGGAGAAACAACTTCGACACCGGTATGTGTTCTGCGTGATGTGCCGGAATGGTGGTGAGAGAAAAGGCGCGATTCCTGCGCCTTTTTGCGGGACAACACATCGTGGAGCTGGTCGTGTGACAATAACCCGCGACGTTCCATCAGGTGAGCCAGATTTTCAAACGTCAGTCTCTTCGGCTCCGGCATAATCCCCGTCAATTAGTAAATTTATTTTTTTTCAGTGCATCTGCTTTCTGAGCCTCAATCCGCTTGGCTACTTCCTCGACAACTTTATCAGCTGAATAGCTCGGCTTGGCCGCGATGTGCCCGGCTATGACCTTTTCACCCTGAATCCGCGATGTCCCGGAAGCGGAGCCCATGGCTTGAGAGGGAACATCGTGATAGGCATTCATCGTTGACAGAAAATTTCTGAACAGCCTGAACCCCGACCATATCAGTATCAGCAAGGGGACAATATCCTCAAGCCAGTAGTCAAAGCTGCGCTGGCGCAGCATCTCCCCTGCCAGCAGACCGGCCGAAGCGATCAGCACGCCGAACACATTGCCTATAACACGGAATTCGATATCTTCCGGAATTTTTATTTCAACAGTTTTTGCCACTCCCCACCCTCACGTGCCTGTCTGGATTTTCCTCTTTTACCCATCGGCAGATTATCGGGTTTCTACAGGCTTTTTATAGCGATTGATGACAAAAGACTGCAAACGATCCATATAGTAATAGACTACCGGAGTAATGTAGAGCGTCAACAACTGGGACACCAGAAGGCCTCCGACAACAGCGAGGCCGAGCCCCCTGCGGGACTCCGCCCCGGCGCCGAAGCCGATCGCAATCGGCAGCGTACCCATCAGAGCCGCATATGAGGTCATCATGATTGGCCGAAATCGGACCAGGCACCCTTGATAAATGGCGTCCATGGGACTCTTCCCTTCGTTTCGCTGTGCCTCCAGGGCAAAGTCGATCATCATGATAGCGTTCTTTTTTACAATACCGACCAGCATGATGATGCCGACAAAGGAATACAGGTTGAGGTCTTTGCCGAATATCAGCAGCGTGATCAAGGCGCCGAATCCTGCCGACGGCAGACCGGACAGGATCGTCAGCGGGTGAATATAACTTTCATACAGCACACCCAGCACAATGTAGATTACCAATATTGCGATGATCAACAAAAGTGCCAATCCCTTGGTAGATGCCTGGTAAACCTGGGCCGTCCCCTGAAATCCGGTTGTAATGGCCGCCGGGAGGGATTTGGCCTCTTTCTCAACGGCAGCCACCGCATCCCCCAGGGGAACATCCGGCTTGAGGTTGAAAGAAATGGTCACAGCGGTAATCTGCCCAAGATGGTTGACAGACAGAGGTCCCAGATCGTTTTTCAGGGTGCCGAGTGACGACAGCGGCACCAACTGACCGATGTTGGAACGGACATACAACAGCCCCAGAACCGACGGGTCAAGCTGATACTGGGGCTCCAGTTCCATGATTACCTGGTACTGGTTGGTGGGGGAAAAAATAGTGGAGACCTGCCGTGAGCCATAGGCGGAATAGAGGGTATCCTCGATCTGCTGGGCGGTGATACCCAGCGAAGCGGCCCGGTCACGGTTTATATCCAGATTCACCTGGGGGTTCTTGATCTGCAGGTCGCTGGTCACGTCCTGCAGCATCGGCATACCGCGCACTTTCATTTCAAAGGCCGCCGCCTGTTTATAGAGTTCATCGGTATCAGGGCTCTGCAGCACAAACTGGTACTGTGCCTTGGCAAGGGTAGCCTCCAATCGAATCGGAGGCGGATTCTGCATGAACATCATGATACCGGGCACAGCCATCACCTTCGGCCGCAGCTTCTGGATGATCTGGTCGGCGTTGAGTGTCCGCTCATGCCGCGGTTTGAGTTTCATGAACATGAAACCGCTGTTCGAACCGACCCGCGTCCCACCCGCCCCGACCGACGACATGAAGGCCTCGACGTTCGGCTCCTGCAGCACAATATCCATCAGTTTTTTCTGCTGGGTCTTCATCTCTTCAAAGGAAACACCCTGGGCACCCTCGGTGATGGCAAAGAGGGCACCAATGTCATCAGCGGGCAACAGCCCCATCGGCATGCGGGTAAAGAGCCAGACCGTAATTACCATCATGGCGAACGTAACAACAACCGTCGTGCGCCGGAAACGGAGTACCTTGGAGAGGGAGCGCTCATACAGGTGCAGCATACCGTCGAAGAAGCGCTCCATAAAGTTGTACAACCTCCCGTGCTTCTGTTCGGCCGGAGGTTTCAGGAAACGGCTGCAGAGCATGGGGGTCAGGGTAAGCGACACAATTCCGGAAATGAGGATCGAAAAGGTTATGGTGACGGCAAACTCATGCAGCATCCTCCCCAGCATTCCGGCCATGAAGAGGACCGGGATAAAAACCGCCACCAGCGAAATGGTCATGGAGATGATCGTAAAACCGATCTCCTTGGAACCGCGCAGCGACGCCTCCAAAGGGGACTCGCCGTGCTCCATATGGCGGACGATGTTTTCCAGCATGACGATGGCATCGTCCACCACGAAACCGACCGACAGGGTCAGGGCCATCAAGGTGATATTGTTGATCGAAAAACCGAGGGCGTACATGACCCCGAAGGTGCCGATGATGGAGAGCGGCAGCGCCAGACTGGGAATGACCGTGGCGGAAATATTGCGCAGAAAGAGGAAGATCACCAGGATGACCAGGGCGATCGTCAGCAGCAGGGTGAACTTCACATCGGTCACCGACTCGCGGATCGTATCCGTGCGGTCGAACAGGACATTCAGATCAACGGAGGCCGGTAACTGACTGCGGAAACTGGGCATTTGTTGTTTGATGTTGTTTACTACCTCAATGGTGTTGGTACCCGGCTGACGTTGTACAGCCAGTACGATGGCCCGGGTAGAAACCCCTTTGGTGTTGTACCAGGCGGCGATCTTATCGTTCTCGACACTGTTGGAGACAATCGCGATATCCGAGAGCCGCACCGGTGCGCCGCCTCGGTAGGCCACGATCAGCGGTTTGAAGGCATCCGCGTCATAGAGCTGACCGCTGGCCTGGATGGTGAAGGCCTGCTTGGCTCCCTGCAACCCGCCGGTCGGCAGATTCACGTTCCAATTGGCAAGGCTGGCCGCAACCTCATCCAGACCGATCCGCTTGCTAGTCAGGGCCTTGGGATCAAGTTGCACCCGCACGGCGAATTTCTGCGAACCAAAGACCTGCACCTGTGCCACGCCATTGACCATCGAAATACGCGGGGCGATAATGGTATCGGCAAACTCGTTGACGTCCGAGAGCGGCAGAGTCGGTGAACTGAGGGCCAGATAGATCACCGGCTGGTCGGCCGGGTTGACCTTCTGATAGGAGGGTGGAGTGGGCATGTTCTGAGGAAGCTGGCGGGCCGCCTTGGAGATGGCTGCCTGCACGTCCTGGGCAGCCGAGTCGATGCTCTTTTCCAGAGTGAACTTGAGGGTAATGATCGATACGCCCTGACCGTTGGTTGAGGTCATGGAATCCAGACCGGCAATTGTCGAAAACTGGCGTTCCAATGGCGTTGCAACCGATGATGCCATGGTTTCCGGGCTGGCACCGGGCAGGTTGGCGCTGACCTGGATGGTGGGAAAATCGATGCTCGGCAGATCGTTGACCGGCAGCAGGCGATACGCAAACAGGCCAAAGATCATCACGGCCAGCATGACAAGGCTGGTCATGATCGGACGTTTTATGAAAAGTTCAGAAATGTTCATTTCCCGGCAGTCCCCGATTGATCAGGCTTTGCCGAAGGAGATAGAGAACCAGACTTTTCCGGCTGCTTCATCTCGACCTTGCCTCCCGGGATTACCCTCATCTGGCCGTCGATGACAACCTGTTCACCAGGCTGGAGACCATTCTCGACCACTGTCATCCCCTGCGAGACCGGACCGGAGACAACCTGACGGATTTCCGCCGTGGCGTCCGACTTGATCACAAAGACGAACTGTCCATTCTGCCCGGTCTGGATCGCCTGGCTCGGGACAACCACGGCATTATTCTTCATGCCCAGGATAATGGAGAGATTGACAAACTGGCCTGGCCAGAGCTGCTTTTTTGTGTTGTCAAAGGCCGCTTTGAGCCGGATGGTACCGGTGGTCGGGTCCACGGTGTTGTCGAAGAACGAAACCATACCCTTTTCCCTGACGCCTGCCGTTCCGGGCACTTCAACCTCCACGGTTATTTTGCCGCCGACCATCAGGCGTTTAACCTCCGGCAGTTCCTTTTCCGGTATGGTGAATGAAGCATGAATGGGGGTAAGTTTGTTGATGGTCACCAATACCGTATCATTGGCCTTGACTACGTTGCCGCGATCAACCGCAAGCACACCCAGACGACCACTGATCGGGGAAGTGATTGTGCAGTAGGCCAGTTGCTCCCGTGCGCTGTCAACCGCAGCAGCATCGGCAGCCACATCGGCAGCCGCAGATTCAGCCTTGGTGCGATAACCTTCAGCCTGTTCCTGGGTCACTATTCCATCTTTGACCAGCTGGGAATAACGCTCATAATCCTTCCGTGCATTGGCCATGATGACCTTATCCCGAGCCAGCGACGCTTCAGCCTTTCGAATGGCAGCCTGATAGGTGCGCGGGTCGAGCTGGAACAGGAGCGCCCCTTTCTGCACGTCTTGTCCTTCACGAAATGCAACCTTGGTCAACTCACCACTTATCTGGGTCCTGACTACAACACTTTCAGACGCCTCCATGTTCCCGATCGTCCTGATCAATACCGGAACGTTCTGCTGAGTTGCAGAAGCAACAGTTACAAGCGCTGGCGGACGCCCCTTCGGCTTTTCAACTTTCTTGGAACAACCTGACGAAAATAAACACGTCAGGAAAAAGGTGGCAAGAAAGACAGGACTAAAAGCCTTGAATCGGTGAATATACATTCTGTTCTCCGTAGTATTGAATGGGTCGGCACAATTTTGCGAGTATATATCAGCAGGCGTATAAGGTGAATATAAAATTATGTTTGATGAACCGTATGTTGATAATGCAAGAGATGATTGACCCTCGCCGCCGGCTTTGATACACTGCGGTCATTAAAATTTCCGGGAGGGTTACATGAAAAGATCATTATTATGCGGACTGGTTGCGGCGGCAATGGCTCTTGCAGTTTCTCCGGCAATGGCAGCGGACATTAGTTTTATTAACGCTGGAAGTTTTTCCCAAAGTGAATTCAAGAATCTGAGCAAGGAAGCCGGCGCTGCAATAGGCTACCGTAACATGGCACCGGCTGCTCCGCTCGGCATCACCGGCTTTGATATCGGCGTCGAGGCATCTGCCTTGAGCATAAACAATAACAGTTCTTACTGGGATAAAGCTTTCAAAGACGGTACTGCTCCTTCATACCTGATCATCCCCAAGATCAGAGCTCGCAAAGGGCTCCCTTTCGGGATTGATGTGGGCGCCATGTACTCCTACGTTCCGGACAGCAATATTAAATTATACGGCGCGGAGCTGAGTAAATCGATTCTTGACGGGACTCTGGCAACACCGGCTATCGGTGTCCGTGCGACCTATACAAAACTGGCTGGCGTAAACGATCTGGGACTGCAAACCTACGGGGTTGATGCTTCGATCAGCAAAGGGATTCTATTTCTCACCCCGTATGCCGGAGCAGGTGTGTTATGGATCAACAGTGAGGCAAAGGGACATTTAAAAGCAGTGGTGGCTCCGACCCTGACAAAAGAAAATATCACCGTGCCGCGTTACTTTGCCGGGCTCAAAATCACTCCGTTTCCACTGCTGAGCATAACGGCTGAGGCTGAATATGCGGTACGTCCGATCTATTCATTGAAGGCTGCCATCAGTTTCTGATATTTTTTTTACAATCAGTTTGTCATGCAAAAGAGGGCGCATTTTATTGCGCCCTCTTTCTATTTTGTAAGAGACATTTTATATAATAATTAAGCTGGGATATAAGTGATTTCCGAGATAATTATGCGAATTTTATTTGAGAGTGAGCACAAATTCAACAAGACTTTCAACTTGTTCCTTGTCAACCTGACTGCTGAAGGAGGGCATCCCGCCCGGGCGCCCCTCTGTGATGGTTTTTGTAATATCCAGGCGCGACTTGCCGTATTTGAATTTCGAGACAGTCAAATCCGGTCCGACGCCCCCTTTGGCACTTTCACCATGGCAGGAAACACACAGAGTGCCGAATAACTGTTTGCCGGCAGCAACATACGTTTCAACTTTATGTCCGCCACCTGCGGTACCGGCAGCAGTCGCTTCGACCGTCTTATGGGCTGCCTGTTTCTGACTGTCGCGCACTTTTTTCGCAGCATCGGCCTCGGATTGTGAACTCCAGCCGCTGAACAGGTAATACCCCATGAAGATCACCGCCCATACAACCAGCACGGTAAAAAGAATCCGAAAGATGCCGGGGGAGCTTTTTTCTTCGCGATATCTGATCCCATCATATTCATACTTTTCTGACATATATCCGCTCCTTGATTAGTAAGTTAGAAGTTTTTTCTGCGCTTTTCAGGTAGAAAAATACTTCGTTAACGCACTTATCCTGTTTATCAGGGCTAAGAGTTAATCGTCCTCAAGCATCCTGTGCTTCGGTTCTTCAAGCTTCTGCATCCGGCCCTTGTTCAAGGTTATAATCGCAATGGAAGCCAGAATCAGCAGCAAAAGACCTGTCAACAGCAGAAAAACAAACCGGGCATCAATCATCACTTTGTATCCCTCTTGATCAATGTCACAAGCTTCCACGTTTTCTGCATATCAAGAGCAGCGCTGAAAGACGGCATACCGTTGGCTTCAATCCCCTGAGAGATAATTTTAAACAGATCGGCATCAGGCTTGGCAGAACCTTTCAGAGCCGGTCCGACAGTCCCTTCGCGCTTTTCGCCATGGCATGATGCGCAGTGCTGTTTATAGAGCGATTCAGCCTCTTCTTTTACCGCCTTCAGGTCGGTGAACGGGTTGCTCAGCGCTGCAGGCGTCCCCGTTGCAGCTTCGGCTTTTTTAACCGGAATGTCGGTTCCCAGCTTGCGCATATAGGCAATAATGGCGTCCATCTCGCTCTTCCCTTTGAGATCGTCCAGATCGGACTGAGCATAAGGGAAACCGAGCAGCTTCATCTTGCGCTCGGAATAAGTGACATCAAGCGGCTGGTTCAGGAAGGCGTAGGCCGGCATGTTTGAAGCCGGGACAACGGACTGCGGATTTTCCATATGTTTGCGGTGCCATGCTCCCTTGGGGTCCGGATATTTCAGGCCGATATGCGCCAGATCCGGGCCGGTACGGCGTGAACCCCACAAAAACGGGCGATCAAAGACGAATTCTCCCGATTTTGAATAGGTCCCGCCATAGCCGTACCGCTCGACATCGGCAGCAAGTGTGCGCACCGTTTGGGAATGACAGTTGTTGCACCCTTCCCGCATATAGAGATCCCGCCCTTCCTGCTGCAGCGGCGTGTATGGCGTGACTCCGGCAATCCTGTCTCCCGGGCTGTTGATCCATTTGAATGGAGCTATCATGGTAACCACAGTGCCGACCATAATCACGACAAAGGCCAGAATGATGAAAATAACGGGATTTTTCTCCAACATAGTATCGTCCTCGTTCGCAGTGAATTTAGATTACGCCACGACAGCCTGTGAATCCGCACCCTTCTGGTAGGTCTTGTAGATGTTGTAGATGAAGAGCGCCAATCCGGCCAGGTAGATGAATCCGCTGACCGCCCGTATCTTGTAATACGGGAAAATGGCAATCATGGTCTCCATAAAACTGTAATGCAGCGTGCCGTCCGGATTTGTGGCCAGCAGCATGCTTCCCTGCTGAACACCGGCGGTCCACATGGTGATGGAATAGATCAACTGGCCGACCAGAACCAGCCAGAAATGGGTATTAGCCAGCTTGACGCTGTAGATTTCCGTACCACTGATAACCGTGACGACATAGTACATAGCCGCAAAAATAACCATTGATACCCAGCCGAGCGCGCCCATGTGGACATGACCCGGCACCCAGTCAGTGTAGTGGATAAAAGCGGAAAATGAACGAACCGCCTGCAGCGGCCCCTGCAGCGTCTGCAACCCGTAGAAGGTGATGCCGACGATCAGGAACTTGACCAGGTAATTACTCTTCATTTTTTCCCACTGACCGTTCATGGTTAGATAACCGTTCATGACCGCCCCCCAGGAAGGTGCAATCAGCATGATCGAGAACGCCATCGCCACGGTCTGGATCCAGTCCGGCACCGGTGTCCAGAGCAGGTGATGCGCACCGGTCCAGAGGTACATGAAGATCAGACTCCAGAAGGCGATGATCCCCATGCGGTGGCTGTAGATCGGATTATTGATCACTTTCGGGAGGAAATAATAGAATATGGCCAGGGGCGGGACGGTCAGAACCATTGCAACGGCGTTATGGCCGTACCACCACTGTACATTGGCGTCATTGGTTCCGGCAAAGGCTGAATAGGATTTAAACAGATGGAGCGGCATCCCCAGGTTATTGACGACATACAGAACGGTGACCCCCACCAGGGCCGCCATGATGTACCAGAGCGAGATATACATCTGCTCTTCCTTCCGTTTGAGGATCGTCATGAACACGTTTGTCGAGAACAGTACCCAGACGACCGCCACAACTATGGCCAGCGGCCATTCCAGCTCGGCGTATTCCTTGGTACGATTGATTCCCATGGCCAGTGTCACAGCCGCGGATGCGATGGCGATATTGAAGATCCAGAGGGTCACTCGGGCCAGTTTCGGACTCCAGAGCGGAGTTTTGGTGAGCCGTTGGGTGATATAAAAAAACATGGCGATGAAACTGCCGATACCCCAGCCGAAAATCCCGGCATTGGTATGGATCGGTCGCAGGCGACCATAGGTCAGATAGGGCGCAACATTGAGCCCTGGCCAGGCAAGCTGCAGGGAGATCAGGATTCCGACCAGCACAGCCACAGTCCCCCAGATGATGCTCCAGGTAATGA
>Ga0182021_10009123_pt1 | contig 11741 bp, 9 predicted proteins | sample 612E3MmetaG_FD_120493 | JGI IMG/M metagenome (GOLD analysis project Ga0182021, IMG submission 120493) | Permafrost microbial communities from Stordalen Mire, Sweden - 612E3M metaG (Illumina Assembly) | ecosystem: Environmental > Terrestrial > Soil > Wetlands > Permafrost | place: Sweden...
CCATGTCCTCATCAAGCTCTTCTTCGTGGGTGGTGCCGTTCGTAAGGTCCACGAACAGCATCTTTCCCATGTAGCCATATGTTGCCTTGCTGCCGATGGTGGCCTCCTACACGTCCCTCGCCGTCCGCAGACCGGCGCCGATGGCGTCACGGATGAGACCGGGCTTGCCGGCGTCGCCGATGGGATAGACCTCCGCGACCTTGCCCTGCAGTGCGGATAGCAACTCGTCGTTCGAGTCGAGCGGCAGCGCCGAGACGAACGTGTCGGCCTGGAGCGTGCGAGTGACGCCATCGCGGTCGACGATGGTCAGGCCCTTGTCGGTGATCTCCGCGTACTCCTTGACGCCCGAGATCATCTGGACGCCCTTCTTCTCAAACCAGATCATGAGGCTGAAGAGCACGGCGTCGACCATCCCCTCGCCCAGCATGTCCGCCTGCTCGACGATGGTGACGTTCCGGCCGCGCTTGACCAGGAACTCCGCCAACTCACAGCCCTGGAGCGCCCCGCCGATGACGACTACGTTCTTACCCAGAGGCAGGTAGTACTTGGTGAGCGATCGTACAGTGTAGGACGGGATGTAACGGGTGACCATCTTGAGCGTCTTGTGCAGAGAGGCCCCGCTCACCACGTTCCGGCGCTCGACTCCTTTGATCTTGGGGATGGTGGCGGTGGCACCAGTGGCCAGGAACACCACGTCCGGTTTGACCTGCTCGACGGTCGTCATGTCGGCCTCGGTGCCGGTGACCACCTTCACGCCCAGTTTGCGGACCTGGCGGTCCAGATACTCGGCAATGAGGGGGACGTCTTCAGGATGGGGACCCTTGACGATGGCGGCGATGGGCAGCAGACCGCCCAGCTTGGCTTGCTTCTCGTAAAGGGTCACGTCGTGGCCGCGCAGCGCCGATACTCGGGCGGCCTCCATACCGCCGGGTCCGCCGCCGATGACGAGCACTTTCTTCCTCTGCGGAGCACGCTCGATGTCGGTGTAGGCCGTGCCGAGCAGCCCGTTGATGCGGCAGGCCTTGGTTCCGAGGCAGTTGTCACAAGCGGTGCAAGGCGCGATGTCGTCCTTCCTGCCGGCGCGGACCTTGTTCACGTAGTCCGGGTCCGCATGAAGACGCCTGGTCATGCCGATGAAGTCGGCCATGCCCGCTTCCAGCACCTTCTCGCCGAAGTCGGCGTCCATCCTTCCCACCACCGTCACCGGGATGGAGACCACCTTCTTGATGCCGGCGGCAAGAAGGGTGTTGGCGCCGGCTCCTTTCTGCTCGGCGTAGTACTCCTTGGGAAACTTCTCCACGGGGATGGGCGGTTCCGGATAGAAGAGCAAGTCCGTAAGGTAACCGGGCACGTGATAGCCCAGCCAGTGGCTGCGCACCATGATGGCGTCGGCCCCGGCCTTCTCGATCCAGCGGGCGTTCTCGCGGGCCATGGCGGGGGTCAGCATCATCTCGTCCGGGAAACCCATCACCTGGCCGACCTCGAGTCCGTTGATGATCATCGTGCAGGCGAAACTGGGGCCGCAGAGGCGCTTGATCTCCTGGATCACCTGGGACGGGAACCGGGAGCGGTTCTCGCTGTTGCCCCCATAGATGTCCTCGCGGCGGTTCCAGAAGGGCGACAGGAAGTTGTGCAGCAGGTGGCTGCTGGCCGCGTTCACGTCAACGCCGTCGAAGCCGGCCTTCTTGGCCCGCACCGCCGCGGCCGCGAACTTCTCCACCAGACCCTCGATCTCGGGGACGGTGAGTTCCTTGGGCACCTCATTGTGGAAGTCGGCAGGGTACGGCACCGAGACGGGGGAGGCGCCCAGAGGCGGGCCCGCGTAGACCTGGTCGGGCTCTATGTGGTGTAGGTCCACCTGCCAGGGCCCGTCATGGTTCATCTGCATGAAGGTGGGGCAGCCGTGTTTGTGGATGACGTCCACCAGTTCTTTCAGCCCCTCGATGAAGCGGTCGTCGTCGATGCGGTAGCGCGGGCGCCAGCGGGCGCCCGCCGGGTAGTCGATGGTGGGCGACTCGACGATGATGAGCCCCGTGCCGCCGCGCGCCATGCGCTCGTAGAATGCCAGCATTTCCGGCCGCATGTGAGTGTCGTCCTCGTGCCACATGAGCATGCCGGCGCCGGTCTTGAGAATGCGATTCCGGGTGGTGACCGGCCCGATCTTGCCGGGGGAGAGGAGCGTCTCGTACGAAGAGGCCATTCTCAGTGTCCTTTCGAGGCGCCGGAGTAGTGTGCGTCGACCTCGGGGGGGGAGGCCTCCCAGAAGAACCGGACGGTCTGGATCTTGAGCCTGCCCTCGCCGTCGATGATCAACTCGTAGAGAGGCAGGTAGTGCTTCTCCACGAGCAACCGGTCGTCGGCGGAGGCGTGGATGCGGACCTTGAGGAAAGCTACGGCCACCAGGCGCTCCGCGTCCACGAAGACATCGAGCACCTCGAACTGCTCGTAGTCGTCAGGATGGCCGGTGAGCATGGCGTAGAACGCCTCGGTGCCCTCGACAGGATGCTCCGGCCCTCCAAAAACGTACATGTAGGGCATGAAATGCAAGTCCGGCGTGAAGTACTCGTCCATGCGGTGGACGGTGGCGGCGTCCTGAGCGTAGAGGTTGTACGTGGCGAAGTAGTCTCTCATCCACTGGACTATCTGGCCGTACGTGGGTTTCATTCCGGGCTCCCCCTTTTCCCCCAGTCCCGCTGGAACACGTCATCGATCTCGAGGGCGCCTTCGGGGAGGATCTCCCAGAAGAAATCCAGCCGCTCGATCTTCCACTTCCCCTCTTCTTCAATGAGGGGGTATCGAGCCAAGTAGCGCTTGGTCAGCAGCACTTCCCGGGAGTCGCGGTCGACGAGGTCGGTCTTGATCTGGGCCACGAACTCATGCTGGCGCTCGTCGATGACCACATGCTCCGGCGTGAGCACCTCGATACCGGAGGGATGGGAGGTGAGCACCTTGTACCAGTTCTCCCGGCCCGCAACCTTGCCCACGTAGGCAATGTACGGGTTGAAGACGAAGTCCCTGGAGAAGTACTCGTCCATGCGGTGGATCTCGTTGGGGTCCTGGCCGTATCTGTTGAACTCGGCGAAGTACTCGTCGATCAAGGCGGCGAGTTGATCGTAGGTCGTGTTCATTACTCGGCCCCGGCGACGGAGGGCGTCTCCGTTCCTTTGCGATGTCCGCCCGGGTCGGCGTCGCCCAGGCTGCCGGCCCCGATCATGATGGTCATCTCCACATGCGGCTTGCGGAAGCTCTTCCAGGTGAGCGGGCCGTGTTTTACCCCCTTGGGGATGAACACCGAGCAACTCTTGGTGAGCAGGTGTGGCTCGCCGTCCACCACGAACTCGATCTCCGCCCCCAGGTCTTCCTGGTCATCTGGGTCGACGCCGAAGTGCAGCACGATCTCGTCGTAGTCGTGCGAGTGCTCCTCGATGTGCGGGTTGGGATCGGGCATGCCCACGATCCAGCCCATCTCCACGTACATGTCGGCGCCGGGGATGAGGTTGTTGCTGAGCAGGGTCATGGGGTGGATGCGTCCCAAGGTCTCGAATTTGGGGACGATCTCATAGGCCGGCCCCGGAGCCACATACCTGGGTTTGTCAGACGGGGACATGGTCGCCGCTCCTTTCCGGTTCTTTGCCCGATCCCCCGGCCGGCGGAGCAGAACGCCTCGCCGCCAGGGGCACCACGTACTCGCGCATGAGTCTGACCGCCGCACCCGGCTCGCTCTGCGCCAACAGACCGAGAGCGAACAGCACGTACTGCTCGTCCAGCAACATTTCGGGGGCCTTGGGCTTCAGCACCGTGGGAAGGTCCGGCTCGAAAAGCGCCCCCGCCAACACCGCCCCTGGGTCGGCCGAGAACGACACCGGGCCTCCCGCGCCGATGAGCCAAGCCACCTGCGTGAGGTCCTTGCCCCGCTGCAGCGTCACTTCGCCGTTGGGGGTGATCAACGTCTTGAGGCTGCCGGCATGCCGGTCGACGGCCGAGCGCACGGCGACCGAGGACAGCAGCAGGTGGCACGCCGTCTGGCCTGCGCCCTCGGGTACGCTGTTGTGCCTGCACATGGCCGCCACGGCTTCCTCGAAGCCCTCCGGCACAGCCTGCCGCTCGGCGATGGCCTTGAGCGTGTCCAGGTTGTGATACAGGCCCAGGTCGCCTTCCACGGTGCGTTTGGCGTAGGGCTCCGGCAGCCCGGTGAACCGCACCAACACGTTGGTGGGGGTCCCTTTGGCCACGGAGTACACGTCGGTAGTGGCACCGCCCACGTCCACCATGAGCAGTTCGCCCAGACCCGGTTCGCCGGGTGCCCCGTCGGCCAGCAACGTGGCCGCTTCCAACACCGCGGCCGGGGTGGGCATGAGCACGTCGCCGATGAGGCTACGCACCCGAGCGATGCCTTTGGCCTCGGTGATGCGGGCGATGAACAACTCCCGGATCTTGTCGTTGGCCGCGTCCACCTCCAGCACGCCGATCTCGGGCATCACGTTTCTGCTGAAGCTGACGTTCTTGTGCGAGCCGGCGAAAAGGGCCCGCACGTGGTCGTACGCCGACTTGTTGCCGGCGACGATGACGTTGTGGACGCCCTTGCCTGCCCGGGAGAGCATGGCGGCATTGTGGACGATGACCTTCTTGTTGCCCCCGTCCGTGCCGCCGGTGAGCAAAACGATGTCGGGGCGGATGTCCTCGATCTCCCGGATCTCGGATTCGGTGAGTTCGAAGGAGAAGGACCCCACTATCTTGGCGCCGGCCCCAAGCGCAGCTCGGCGACCGGCCTCCAAGGTGTATTCGGGCACCAGACCCACGCACACCATCCGAAGCCCGCCGGCCGCGCTGCTGCAGGCGACGGTCCGCCTCTTGTCGTCCTCACCGAACGCGACCGTCTCGGAGAGCAGCGCGAATGCCTGCTCCAAGCCGATGGTGATGTCGGTGTCCACCGTGGACGGCACCTGTGCGCGTCCCAGCAGCCGCTCGCCCTCCAGGTCGAACGCCACCAGCTTGGTGAACGTGCTGCCGAAATCGACGAAGAGCCTGGTGGCCGTCACGATCGCCGCTCTCGTTGCGCCAATAGCGCTGCTATTGGCGCGCCCTGCGTCCTTCTCTCGCTCGCATCCATCACACTCTGACAACTAGACGTCATTCCTCCGCAGCCTCTCGAGGTCGCCCTTGAGGTCTTCGATGGCAGCGCGCACATCGGCCTCAGGCGGATACACCCTGTCAAAGCCCAGACCTTTGAACTTGGCCTCATCCTCAGCGAAATCGCGGCGCGAGACGCCGAGGATGCCACCCAGATAGAGAAGGATGCCGTCCAGCCCGGCTTCGGTGCATTTGTCCCGGAAGCCCTCCAGGTCCTGTTCGGCCATGCCGTAGAGGGAACTGATGAGCATCGCATCGGCTGCCGTCTCCTGGGCTGCCATGATGAACTCCTCGGCCGGGGTCTGGGCCCCCAGTTCCACCACCTTGAACCCCGCGTCCCGTAGCGCCCGCGAGATGATCTTGGTACCGATCACATGGGCGTCGACGCCCACCGTCCCGGTGATGATGCAGCCCAGGTGGTCCATCGCTCCCTCCCCTTCGTGTTCGAACAAGCGCCCCCGGACGCTCCTAAACAGCCAGCTCGCAGTGAAGCCCCCGAGACTGCACGATGGCCCGCGCCCCTTTCATGAATTCCTGCGAAGGCGTATCGGCCGCCTCCAGTTCGTAGTCCAGGCCCAGCATGGCGTACTTCTGCTGCCCGTAACGGTGGTACGCCAGCAGGTGTACCGTCCCGCCCGGCACCCTGCTGGCCACCAGGTCGGCGATGTCGGAGATGGCATCAACCGTGTCGTTGAAGCCCGGCACCACCGGCACGCGCACGACGACCGGCACCCCGCTCGTGGCCACCACGGCGAAGTTGCGCAGGATGTTCTCATTGGTGATACCGGTCTCGGCGCGGTGGGCGCGTGGGTCGATGTGCTTGATGTCGAAGTAGAACAGGTCAGTGCAGGGGATGAGCCGCTTGAGCCCCTCCGTGCTGCCCTGGCCGGACGTGTCCACGCAGGTGTGGAACCCGGCTTCTTTGGAGCGCTCGAGGATGCCCCGGGCAAAGTCGGCCTGCAGCAATACCTCGCCGCCCGACACGGTAACGCCGCCGCCCGAGTCGCGGTAGAAATCAGCATCGCGCTTGAGAACGTCGAACACCTCATCCGCCGTCATGTGTCGGCCGGTGATCTGCATGGCCCCGTGTGGGCAGGCCTCCACACAGTCGCCGCACACGTCACACGACTCACGGTCGATGACCACGCCGTCGGCGCCGACGCTGACCGCACCCGCCGGGCACGCGGCAACGCACCGGTAGCACCGCTTGCATAGGGACTCCCGGTGCATCAGTTCCGGCGCGTGGTTCTGGGACTCCGGGTTGGAGCACCACACGCAGGAAAGCGGACAGCCCTTGAGAAACACCGTCGTCCGGATGCCCGGTCCGTCGTCGATGCTGTACCGCTGAATGTTAAAGACCGTACCTGTTACCTGCTCCACACCGCTCACTCCGGGTCGCTCCTCACTAATGACTCCCCGAGAAACATGATGGAGCGCCGCCCGAAGGCGGCGCTCCGAAAGGGGGTCCAATCCAGCACTAACTTACTTCGTGCATGGTCCGCTCGACGATCTCGTCCTGCAATTCCGGCGGCAGATCGACAAAGTACGCACTGTAACCACCCACCCGGACCAGCAGGTCCTTGTGCGCTGCGGGCTCCTTGCGGGCCTCCATGAGCTCCTCGGCGCTGTGGATGTTGAACTGGATGTGCCAGCCGCCACGCTTGGTGTAGGTCTTGATGAGGGAGGCCACCTTGGCCAGCTTCTCCGGCGTATTGAGCACAGCCTTGGAGAACTTCATGTTGTGGGCCACGCCCGCGCACTCATACGCGATCGGGTACTTGGTGGCCGACAGGATGAGGGCGGTGGGACCGTTGACATCGCCACCCGGCATGGGAGAGGTGCCGGCATCGTAGATAGGAGTGCCGGCGTAGCGGCCGTTGGGCATCGCCCCGACGGCCTTGCCCTGGGTCAGGTGACCGGCTGCGGCGCCCTTGAACAGCATGGGCTTCGCCCCGGTGATCGGGTCCGGACGGCTCAGGAGGATGGACTGCGTATCCCGAGCCACCTTGATATACCAATCATCGGCATAGTCGTTGTCGTTGCCGTACTTGGGCGCGTTCACGCAGAGATTGCGGATGTCCTGGTGGCCCTCCCAGTTCGCATCCATGGCGTCCAGCAACTCGGCCATGGTGACCTTCTTCTCGTCGAAGACCAAGGCCTGGATGGCCGCCAAGTAGTCTGCGCAGTCGCAGACACCCTTGTCGCCCACCCACGACGCTTTGCCTTCAGGATAACGGCAGCCGCCCTCGCGTGAAGCCAGCCCGGCAGGGATGCAGTCGCGGAAGAGCATACCGGCCCGCAACCCGCTCATGGGGCTGTTCGCGATCTCGGTGGTCCACCAGATGAAGTAGTGGTCCCGCATCTTCTCGGCGAAGTAGTCCTCCTGCTTGAGGAAGGCATCGTAGAGCTGGTCGATGGAGGTGAAGGTCCGGGGGTCCCCCGTGTGCAGACCCACCTGCTTGCCGGTGCGCGGGTCGAAGCCGTCGTGCATAGTGACTTCCATGACCTTGGCCTGCACCAGGTTGACGGCCCCAGCCATGTGCTCCGAGCTCTCCAGGTGGTAGCCGAGGCAGCCGCTCGCACTCCAGTTGCAGGCGTCCTCGATCGGCACGTCCCGGTCAAGGTAGCGTCGCGTGCCCAACTCGTCGTTGAGGAACGCGGGGTTGCCCCCTCCGAATTCACGGTTGCACTTGAGCGCGTGGATGATGAAGTCCTCGTCCTGGTCCTCGTGGTAACGGACGTAAACGGCCGGCTCGGATAGATGGACTTGCGCCATGACCTCCAGGATCATCCAGGAGAGTTCGTTGGTGAGGTCGACGCCGTCCTTGTCGCGGCCGCAGAGGGTGACGTTCGGCAGCTGGCTGCCGGGGGCGGCGCGGTGCTCGCGCTTGATGGTGACCAGGTTCTCGACCTCACGGATCTTGAGCCACATGGCACCGATGAGCTCGGCCGCCTGCGCCCGGGTGATCTTGCCACTCTCGATGTCCGCTTTGTAGTAGGGATACCAGAACTGGTCGATCCGTCCGATGCCCACCTCGGCCCGCTCGGGGCTCTCTTTCCAGGCGGCGAGATGCATGAAGCGCACCGACTGGACGGCCTCCCAGAAGTCGCGCGGGGGTTCGGCGGGAACATGCTCGCACGCTTCGGCGATCTTCAGGAGCTCGGCTTTCCGGACGGGATCGGTGGTCTTCTCGGCCAGTTCGAGCGCCAACGCCGCATGCCGCCTGGCGAAGGTGATGGTGGCCTCGAACATGATGATGATGGATTTGAGCAGGTACCACTTGCGCAGGGCGTTCGAGCTCGCACCGAGCTCCATGACGCCCTCGGCCTTCATCTTGGCCATCTCGGCCTTGGCCAGGCCGATCACGTGGTTGAAGCCGAGCCTGAGCACTTCGCCGGACAGCATGATCACGCCGCCGCCCATGGCGCCGTATCCCTGGAACAGACCGCGGTCGGGATTCTCGCGCACACCGCGTCCCTCAAGGATCATCGCGTGATCGAAGAGGATGTCGAAGTGCGCCTTGCCCAGTTCCTCCTCCAGAGCGACGTTGACGGGGTTCACCGGGTTCATGTGCTCGACCCAGTACTCAGCGTCGGCCGTGAGCTTCTTGAGGTCCTCTGGGTCGATGACCGTGGAGGAGATATCGCTGAGCTTGCGGTCGAACTTGCCGCTCTGGCACATGGCCAGGATCTCGTGCGGTTTGACGGCGCAGAGGGTGTTGTTGCCACGGATGAACTTGGTGGAGGAGCCCACGATGATCTCGGGGTCGCGGATGAGGATCTCGCAGTTCTCCATCCTCTTCTGGAACGCTTTCGCCCAGCGGAAGTCCACCGGCATCTGCTCGGTCTCTTTCCAGGACTCGGTGAAGAGCAGGGTGTCGTCCACGTACACCTGCGGCGCAGCGTCCTCCCATTCCTTCTTGAGCTTCTTGAGCCGCTCAGTCATGACCGCGACGGAGGCGATCTCCTTCGCCGCTTCCGGACGGATGGCTCCCTGGATCACGGGGGTGATGTTCGGATTGTCAGTCGCCATGCTATCTCCCTTCCCGCCTACGCCTGTTGCAGGTAAGCCTGCTTATCATCTCTAAGTTCAGTATACGGAACACTGTTCTGGATTACGCTACTCTATTGTCTCTGACCACCCCGGATTTGTCAACCTGAACAAACCCCCGGGGGTACCCTGGAGGCTCACTCCGAATCACGCCTTTCGTATGTAGGCCAGGGCGCTCTTGCCGGCGATGCGGCCGGAGTTGAGGGCGAAGGCCGAGGCCAGACCCGACGAGCTCTTGATGGGGTAGCTGTCGCCGTACATGCCACCGGCGTCGAAGCCGCCCGCATACAATCCGGGGATGACGTTGTCCTTCTTGTCCACCACTTCCAGCCTGCTGGTGACCTTGATGCCCCCCATAGTGCCGAGGAACACCGCCCGGGCGCGGACGGCGTAGAAGCGCGGCCCGACGAGCGGCCGCAAGAAGCGGCGGTCCTTGGCGAAGAGTCCGTCGTGGCCCCGGGCGCAGGAGCCGTTGTACTCCTCCACCGTGGCGGCCAGCGTCGCCGGTGCCACGTCGATGAGCCCGGCCAACTCCTCGAGCGAGTCTGCAACGAAGACCTCCTGGCTGCCATGCGCCAGAGCAGCCTCGATCTCGGCGCGGAGGTTCGTCAGCCGGAAACCGGGTGGGTACTCGATGCCCACGCCCTTGTCCAACCCGGTCAGCGTGAGCCTGTCGACGATGGAATCGTCCAGAAGGCTGAAGGTGCAGCCGTCAGCCTTGAAACGGGCCTGGGCATTGCCCACCGGCGTGTCCCAGAAACCGATGGACTCGTCGCAGAAGCGCTCGCCCCGGGCCGTCACCCACAGGTCGGGCTGGGCGGCCGCCTGCTCGAGGTGGCAGCCCATGGCGAACTCGGGACCCACCGGCGCCACCCGGAACAACTCGATGGTCTCCACGCCTTCCTCGGCCGCCCCGGCTTCCCAGGCCATGCGCAGGCCATCGCCTGTCTTGCCCGTATTGCCGACAGGGAAGAGGTTCACTCCCAGGTCGTATCCTGTGTATTTCTTGACCCAGTCCTTGTTGTTGGCGAACCCGCCCGTAGCGATGACCACCGCTTTGGCGGCCACTTCCACCTCTTCACCGTCGTTGTCCACCACGACTCCCGCGATCCTGCCTCCCTCTTTGAGCAGCGCCAGAACCGGCGTTCCGGGAAACACCTGGGCGCCCTTGGCCCGGGCCTGATCCACGAGAGCTTTGACCACGGCCTCGCCCCGGCCCTTGACGGTGTGATAGGTGAGAGGCGAATCGGGCATGTTGATGGTGGCCTCGATGAACGACACCCCCGCCTCCTGCAGCCAGGAGATGGTCGCCCCAGACTCGTCCACGATGGCCCGCACCAGCCGCGGATTGGCGCGCCAATGGCTGTAGTCCATGGTGTTCTTGAAGGCCTGGTCGCGCGTGTAGTCCACGTAGCGCTCCCGCTGCATGGCACTCTCCACGGCGAATGTGCCTTGGAAGAAGTTGGACGTCCCTCCCAAGGAGCGCTGCTTCTCGAAGACGGCGACTTTCGCACCGGCCTGGGCCAGCGTCAGCGCAGCCGCCATGCCGGTGGCGCCGGAACCGGCCACCACCACATCCACACGTTCGGGAAGAATGCTCATATCCGCCACCTTTCGCTCGTCGACACGGGAATCAGTAGCTCCCCCAGAACTTGACCGTCTGCAGCTTGAGCCGCAGGTCGCAGCGCAGGCAGCGGTCGGACTCCCCGCGCGCTTCGTCTTCGTCGAGGCACCGGACCACCTCGCGGAAGCTGGTAACCCGCTCGCTGGGCAGCATGCAGGTCTCCCCCGGCCGCGACAGGGCCGCGAACCCCTCCAGCCGGCCAAGGCGGGCGCCGGGCTCCACCCCGGGGGCCAGCTTGCGGTCGAGTCTCCCGCCACCACCGAGGTACTTGTCCACGGCCGCGGCCGCCTTGCGTCCCGAAGCGATGGCCTTGATCACCGACCCGGTGCCGGTCACGGCGTCGCCGGCGGCGAACACCCCTTCGCGGTTGGTGGAGAGGTCGAACTCGTCCAGGGCGATGAGCCTGCGGTCGGTGGTGTCCAGGCCGAAGCCCTCTGGTAGGTCGGGGAGTTGGCCGATGGCGAAGATGACCGTGTCGGCCTCCACTAGGTGTTCCGAGGCGTCGATGGTCTCGATCTCGGGCCGGCCGTCCTCGCCGAAGCAGAAGGACGCGACCTCCAGGCACTCCACTCCGGTCACCCGCCCGTCTTCCGCCACGATGCGGGTGAACGTGCGTGAGGGCATGAGCACGATGCCTTCTTCCTCGCCCTGCGCTATCTCCTCGTCCGACGCCCGCATCTCCTCGCGGCGCTCCAGACAGGCCATCCGCACCTCCGCGGCACCCAGTCGACGCGCCACCCGGGCACAGTCGAATGCCACGTTACCGCCACCCAGCACCAGGACTTTAGCGCCGACTTCCGGTGCGGCGCCCATGTTTGTCGCCCTCAGGAATTCGGTGCCTATCGACACGCCCCGGCCGCCCGCGCCGGGGATGCGGAGCCTCTGGCCCTTGTGTGCCCCGACCGCCACCAGCACGGCGTCGTACCCCTGGTCGAG
>Ga0182021_10009124_pt1 | contig 11740 bp, 6 predicted proteins | sample 612E3MmetaG_FD_120493 | JGI IMG/M metagenome (GOLD analysis project Ga0182021, IMG submission 120493) | Permafrost microbial communities from Stordalen Mire, Sweden - 612E3M metaG (Illumina Assembly) | ecosystem: Environmental > Terrestrial > Soil > Wetlands > Permafrost | place: Sweden...
CTCAGCCCCTGTTTGTGGGTGTTTTGACGCCACAAGTGGGGAGTAAGTCGCTATTCTGACCTGAAATACCCGCCCAAGTGGTGTTTTTCGCCGTCCGTTATGTTCTCTCCGACAGGCTGCTAGTGACGACATCGTGCTACAAGCGGCCATCGGGAGGCTCCTGACAAACCGGAGTGGATGGCCCATTATCACCCCACAAGACTATATCGCACGATGTCAAACTGCTTATGGACCGTGCTTTATCTTAGCACGTTCTGGCCGTCCCTGCCTATGGTCCACAGCAATTCTCAATTTGGCTTCGTAGTGACGACTCAGTCGAGATTTGCAGCCAAAAGGCGACTAAAGTCGCAACTACCGGTCGCAACTACCAACGCCCATCGTTCTCATATTGAGAATTGCTGTAAGGCCCACGAGTCATCGGCAAAGTTTTGTAACCCGATCGTAACAACCCGCGAGCTAGATGACGTATAATATAAATAATCCACTGGCCGATGGCCGGGCAACAGAAAGAAGCCGATGAGTACCACATCCCCGCGCGCGATGACCAAGCAAGCCCTCCGCGATAGTGAAGCCCGGGCGCGCCTCCTGTCTGAGCTGGCCGCCGACTTGACGTATGTTCTACGCGTCGCGCCTGACGGCGCGCTAGCAGTCGAATGGGCGTCCGATAGTTTCACCACCCTCACCGGCTATGATCGCGTGCAGCTGACTGATATCAACGCACTCGCAGAAATTGTTCATCCCGCTGATCGCCCGCAGTTTGTCACGCGCCAGGCCGCGCTCTTGAAAGGCGACACTATCACGAGTGAATTTCGCGTGTTGGTGCAAGACGGCCGCTGGCTGTGGGTACGCGATCGGGCGCGCGGCATGCTGCGCGGGGACGTCGATCACCTGCGCGTCACCCACATCTACGGCGCTGTACAAGACATTACGATCGAACGCCAGACGCAAGAAGCCCTGCGCGCCAGCGAACAGCGGCTGCGCCATATCACCGACAACACCCAGGACCTCATCTGCGAAATTGACCGGCAGGGTATCTTCCAGTACGCCAGCCCTTCCTATCAGACTGTGTTGGGCCAAGATCCCCAGGCGTTGATCGGCCGATCGGTTCTGGAGTATGTACACCCGGATGACCTGGCGCGGGCTCAAATCGCTATACAACAGATGCTCAATCAAGGGAGTACCGGCGGACAAGTGGAGCTGCGGGTGCGTCACGCCGACGGTCACTATTTCTGGGTCGAATCAATCAGCCAGTTTGTGTTTGACGAACAGCGCCAAATCATAGGAGCCGTGCTGATTAATCGGGATATCACTCACCGTAAACAGGCCGAAGAAGCGCTGGCGCAATACGCACATGGTCTCACGGCGCTGTATGAAATCTCGCTGGAAATCAACTCGCAACCCGATGTGGCGACGCTGCTGAGAGCGATCGTCCTGCGCGCCATCAATCTGCTCCAGGCCAAAATGGGCGGACTGTATTTGGTCAACGAAGACGATCACTCGCTCGTGTTAGTGACCAGTGAACCGCCAGAATTTTCCGGCGCTGTTCTGCGCAGCGGCGAAGGTGTCGCCGGCCGTGTGGCTCAGCGCGGTGCGCCGATTGTCATTGCCGATTATTCCAGCTGGCCCGATCGGCCAACGGCTTTTGAAGGGACAACGCTGGGACGCATCGTCGGTGTGCCCTTGAAGTTGCGCGGCAAAATTATCGGCGTGCTGAATGTCGAAGATGCCGAGCCTGGCATGTTCACCGAAGAAGAGGTACGGTTGGTTAACATGTTTGCCGATCAGGCGGCGATCGCGATCGAGAACCGCCGGTTGGTTGAGCAGACCCAGCGCGAACTGTGGGAACGCCAGCGCGCCGAAGAAGCCTTGCGTGACAGTGAACAACGCTATCGGACGCTGGTCGAGAATCAAGGGGAAGGGATCTGCTTTGTCGATGGCAATGAAAATCTGACGTTTGCCAATCCCGCCGCGAACGAGATCTTCGGGGTGCCGACCGGCGATCTGGTGGGGCGCAACCTGAAAGAATTCATGCCGCCGGAAGAGTTCGCCGCCATCCGCCTAGAAACCGAAGCCCGACGCCAGGGCCAGACCAGCACCTACGAAAACCGCATCGTTCGCCCCGACGGGCAAGTCCGTAGCCTGCTTGTCACCGCCCGCCCGCGTTTCGACGAGGATGGTTCGTTCCTGGGCACATTTTCCATTTTCCGGGACATCACCAATCTCAAACAGGCCGAAGCACTGCTGCGCCAGGCAGCCGAACGACGAATGATCCTCTATCGGGCCAGCCAGGAAATCAGCGCCAGTTTAGATTCAGAGCAGCTCTACACGGCCATCCATCGCGCCGTGGCACAATTGACGCCGTGCGAAGATTTGGTGATCGATCTGTACCTTGAGGCCCGCCATGAAGTCGTGTCGCTTTACATCGTGGAACGCGGGCAGCGGGTAAGCGCACCGCCCCACCCAGCTGATCTCGGCCTGTCAGGACATCTGATCCGGACCGGACAATCGCTATGCCTGAACAGTCTGGAAGAAATCGAACGCACCGGTATTCAGCAGTTACCGTATGGGGAAGACATCCCCACCGTGTCCATTCTGGCCGTGCCGTTGCGCATCAAGGAAAGAATCATCGGCATGTTGTCGGCCCAAAGCTACCACGAGCAGGCTTATACCGCCGATGATCAAGAACTGCTCGAAATGCTGGCGACGCAGGCGGCGAATGCGCTGGAGAATGCCCGGCTGTTTGAGGAAGTGCAACGCTCCGCCGCCGATCTGGAACTGCGCAATCGACAGCTGACCCAGATTCTGGAAGCCGGCAATTTGCTGCGGATGAATCTCGATCTAGATGCGGTGCTGAAAGAGATTGTCCATGGCGCACACCGCGCTTTGGGTTATAACATCGTTGTGCTCAATCTGGTCGATGAGACGTTGGATCAGATGTGGGTCCACTCTTACGCCGGGCTTGACGAAGCCGGACGGAAAACTTTAGATGGCGCCCGGTACAAGTGGGAACAAGAACGCCGCCTGATGCGCCCGGAATTCAGGCTGGGCCGCGCTTATTTTATCCCGGCTGGCGCGTTCGACTGGCAGCAGGAAGCCAGCGGTCCGATCTACAATCCCGATCTGCCGATTTCCAATCAACCAGACGCCTGGCATCCGCGAGATGCTTTATTCATCCCCATCGAATTGCGCGATGGACGCGCCGTGGGCACCATCTGGCTGGATGCGCCGGAGGATGGCCAACGCCCGATGATCGAATCACTGCGCCCGCTGGAAATCTTTGTCAATCAGGCAGCCGTCGCCATTGAAAACGCTCGTCTGTTTGAGGCTGAGCGCCGGCACCGCCGTGAACTGGAAGCCGTCTATTCGGCCAGCCGCCAACTCACGCAATCGCTCGAGCTTTCCGAAGTGCTGGATGCCATCTTGAACAGTGTCATGCATTTGGTACCGGCCTCGAATGTGTTGCTGTTTCTGTATGACGGCAGGTGCCTGAAATTTGGATCGGGCTTATCGGAGCATGGGCAAAAACTGGCCTGGCCACCATTGGAGCCTCGGCCTGAAGGTTTAACGTATACCGTAGCCCGAACAGGGCAGGCACTCTTTATAGAGGATACCGCCCATCATCCGGTCTTCAACGCGACCAGTCGGGCGCCCTCGCCGCAGCTAGCAATCGCGGGATTGCCGCTGAAGATAGAAGACACGGTCCTGGGCGTGATGAACATCAGTTACGCGACGCCGCATCACTTCGACGAATCGGAACGATACATTTTGAGTCTGCTGGCCGCGCAGGCGGCGATTGCTTTGCACAATGCCCGGTTGCACAGGCAGGTTCAGAGCTACGCGGAAGAACTTGAGCGGCGCGTCGCCGAGCGCACCGCAGAACTGGATCACGAGCGACAGCACCTGCAAGCGATTCTCGATTCGGCTGGAGAAGGTATACAGCTCATGAGCCCCGACGGGGATGTCACCTACGTGAACCCCGCCACCGAACGTATCGTCGGCTATTCGGCCGCCGAGATGTTGGGGCAACCCACACGCTTGTGGAGCGACAGCGTCAACTCCGCCGGGAAATTGGGCAGCCTGCGCGAACAAATTTCGGGGGGCCAGCCCTGGCAAGGCGAGATCGTCAATCGGCGCAAAGATGGTACGTTGTATGACGCGGCCATCACTATCACGCCGTTGAAGGACAAAGAACAGCAGGTTACCGGCTATGTCGTCGTCCATCGTGATATCACCCACTTGAAAGAACTGGACCATCTGAAAGATCAGTTCGTCTCACGCATCGGGCATGAGCTGCGCACACCCGTGGCCAACATCAAACTGTATGGCGAATTATTGGAACGCGGCAAACCGGATAAGCAGCGCGCGTACATCCACACGCTGCAACGCGAGACCGAGCGCCTGCGCCACTTAATCGACGGCTTTCTGGAAATGTCTGAACTGGATGCGGGCCGGGCGGCGATCTACCTCAGCACGGTAGAACTCAATCAGCTGGCGGCCGAGCTCATTCACGATCGGCTCGATCAGCTGGAAGCGCGCCAGCTGAAACTCGTCACCCAGTTTGCCCCAGCGCCCGCCAGCCTGACGATCCGAACCGATCGCGCGTTGCTGGCCCGCGTGCTGAATATCTTATTGGACAATGCACTGCACTACGCGCCGCACGGAGCCACCATCACCATATCAAGCAGTGTGACTGACGCGGCTGATCAGCACAGGCATCTCATCGCCATACACAATACTGGTCCCGGTCTCTCAAGTGAAGAACTACCGCATATGTTTGAACGTTTCTATCGCGGCGAAGCCGCGCGTGATTACAAAGTACCAGGCGCGGGTCTGGGCCTGGCCATCGCCCAGACGATCATGCGCCGGCTCGATGGTCGCCTGACCGTGGATACGCAACCGGGCGCGGGCGTAACCTTCACGGTGTGGTTGAAATAGAAAACCCTCCTGGAACAAACCAGGAGGGTTTCGCTCTTCGTCAACGGCTGGCGCTACTTCAAATCTACCAGACCCCGCTTCAACGCCGTAAGTACCGCCTGGGTCCGATCGTTGGCGTGCAGCTTCGCTAAAATCGCGCTGATGTGATTCTTCACCGTGCCTTCGCTCAACGCTAATTTCTGTGCGATCTCCCTGTTCGGCAAACCGGCCGCCAGCAATTTGAGAATTTCCTCTTCCCGATCGGTTAGCTTCTCCAGCGGCTCTTCTTCCGGCGCGGGTTGAGTCGTTACCACCGGTCCCGTAGTCGTCCGATGAGCCGCCGTCACATGTTGAAATTCGCGCAGCACCTTGCGCGCCACCGTCGGATCCATTTGCGATTCGCCGCGCAGCGCGCCGCGCACGGCATCGGCCAGGTTGTCACCCGAGGTGTCTTTCAACAAATAGCCCACCGCCCCGGCCCGAATGCCGTCGAAGACCCAGTCATCGGTATCGTAGGTCGTGAGGATGATGATCTGTGTTCTGGGCAACGCGGTGATGATCTGCCGTGTGGCCTGAATGCCATTCAGGCGTGGCATCTTGATATCCATTAAGATCACATCCGGATGCAACTGCCCGGCCATCTCCACCGCTTCCACGCCATCGGCGGCCTGACCCACCACTTCCAAATCGTCCTGATGGTTCAGAATGATCGTCAGCCCGGTGCGAATAATATCTTGATCGTCTGCTAGGAGAACTCTTATCTTAGTCATTGGTCATTTGTTATTGTTCATTTGTGGCCCTTCCGACTTCAACGGGAATCGCTCTCGCTGGATGGTTACACGCTCCGCGAGCGTTCTTGAACGGCGGATGTGACCACGCGCAGCGGACCAGGAGCATTTGCTAATAATCCCGCTCAACCCGGAAGAGCCTCATTTGTCATGGCTCATTGTCCATCGTTAATTGTACGGTCGTTCCCTGTCCCACTTTGCTCTCCACGCTCAACTGCGCCTCGATCATCTCAGCCCGCTCGTACATACCCTGCAAGCCGAAGCGCTCATCGTCCACCTGAGACTCGTCGAAGCCGCGCCCATCATCACACACTTTCAACACGACCTGCCCATTATGGCGAGCCAGTGTCACTTCCACGCAATGCGCATCGGCGTGCCGTTCGATGTTGTTGAGCGCTTCTTTGGCAATGAAATAAACTTGCGCCGCCTTCTCATTGGAAATCGACGCCTGCGGATCACTGATGTGCAGCTCGATCTGCACCCCGGCCCGGTCACCGAAGTCCAATGCCGCGCGTTCCAGCGCGCGCGATAGGCCCAGATCCTCGATCGGGTCTACGCGCAAATCTTGAATCGCATGGCGTGTTTCCTGCAACCCCTCCTGGGCAATTCGCCGGGCTTTCACCAATTCCGATCGGGCGGCTTCCGGTTCGGCTTTTAACAAAGTGTCGATCGCTTGCAGCTGCACCACCAATCCCGCCAGTGAATGCGCCAGCGTATCGTGCAGATCGCGCGCCAGGCGATTGCGTTCACGCGCGGTGGCCAGCTGCTCTGTTGCCAGGGCCTGTTCGCGCAGCTTCACGTTCACCGCGCTGATCTCCTGCGTATGTTTGCGTTCATGCTCGGCCAGCGTGCCAACGATGTAGCCGATGACAATCAGCAACGGAATACGTAGGACCAACGCCGACGACAAGGCAAACGCCGGCCAGAAATTGCGCTCACCTGCCTCTAGCGCCTCCGGGACAAAAATATGGCCCGCCGCCAGATCAACCAGCTCGCCGATGAACAGCAGCCCGGCCGCCAGACCCGACGTGGCCCACGCCCCCCGCCGACCATAGGCCCACGCGCCGATAATGACGGCCACCAACAACAGGTATAACGGCTCAACAGTGCGCACTTCTAACGGAATGCCCACGCGCACCGAGCCAGGCGCAAACCGAATCGGCGGCACCAACACGGCCGTCAGCATGGATTCGGCGGCCTGCGCGACGATGATGAGCGTCAGCGACACCGGCAGGTAGTATCGTCCCAGACGCCGATCCATGCCAGGCAACAACGCCAACAGCCACACGACCAGCGTCGGCGCGCTGATGATAAACACCAGCAGCGAGGCTTCCATTCCGCCGCGTAACGTCAGCACGACCACGGCCAACAGAAGCGGCACAACCTTGATCGTCAGCGCGATGCGCAGCAGACGCACTGCCGTTTTGAGCGGCACGATCGTTTCAGGTGGAGTAAGATGCAAACGACTCATGAATAATCCAGTTACAGTCACTCAGCATGATCGCTGATCAGCCAGCGAAACAGTTGGAGGCAGTAAACATTAACACACGTTGCGCTCTTGCCTTTGCGGCAGCACAGCCGCTGCTCGAACGATCCCATTCTCAGCGCGAATTCTCGATCCCAGATCGGCGGCTCGCTGCCAGAGATTCTTTCCTATCAATTGATGAGTGCGGCTGAACTATTATCTTGAATCGATCATACCAGGTGAGGGGCGGCGCAGTAGAGCACGCGCTATGCCCCTCACCTCTTTACTTCATCGCTTGTTTCGAACGACCTTCAAACTAACATGTAGCTGGCAAGTCTCTGACTCACAGATGGTTCTATTTCTTTATCAGTTATTCGGATAACGCGCTATGACCAACTAAGCCTGCTCCCCCGGCTTATTTCTCATTCACCGCCAGGCCCAGCTGATGACAGAGCACTATTAATTGGCGGCCGTCCCAAAGGAGGCCACGACATTATGGCCGTTCTCAACCACGGGCACGTCATTGTATGGCTGACTCTTCCAGCCCCATTCAAAGACACCCTTGACATCGTTATCCACGTGAAGCACAGCCCACAGCGTCGGCAAATCGCCGACCTTGGCTGTGTCGAGGGTTATCTTCACATCACTGTTGGCGCCCATATGGACTGGCGCATAACCGACGATCTCTCCTGAGGTGAGGTTGGGATTCTTGTAGACCACCACCCAGCCATCCTGCGGTGCAGTCACCGAACTAGCCATGATGACACCACTGGTGATATCCTGATTCTTAATAACAATGGGACTGGCAGTAGTCGTAGCAGGTTTGGTGGTCACGGGAGCTTTAGTCGCGACTGGGGCAGGCACTGCCGGGGCAGGTGCCACCGAAGCGGGAGCCGTGATGGCCGCTGCCATAGAGGCGGCTGTACCGAAGCTGGTCACGACGTTGTGGCCGTTCTCAACCACCAGAGCGTCGTTGTATGGTTGACCTTTCCAGCCCCACTCGAAGACTCCGGGCAGACCGTTATCGGCCTGGAGGACTGCCCACAGCGTCGGCAAATCACTGACCTTGGCTGTGTCGAGGGTTATCTTCACGTTACTGTTGGCGCCCATATGGACTGGCGCGTATCCGACAATCTGACCTCCCGTGAAGTTGTTAGGATCCTTGTAGACGACAATCCAGCCATCCACTGGCGAGGTCACGGAACTTGCCACGATGACCCCGCTGGTGAGATCTTGATCTGCTATCACGATGGGGCCGGTAGTCGCAGCGGGTTTGGTAGTCACCGGAGCTTTAGTCGCGACTGGGGCGGCCACTGCCGGGGCAGGTGCCGCCGAAGCAGGAGCCGGAGTCACCGCTGCCATAGAGGCTGCCGTACCGAAACCGGTCACGATGTTGTGACCGTTCTCAACTACCGGAGTGTCATTGTACGGCTGACCTTTCCAGCCCCATTCAAAGACACCCATGACATCATTATCCACGTGAAGCCGCGCCCACAGTGTAGGAGCTTCTCCAACTTTGGCGGTGTCAATCGTTACTTTGACGTTTGTATTGGTTCCCGCCTTCACCGAGGCATAGCCTACAATATCACCGGAAGTGAAGTTAGAATTTTTATAGACGACGACCCAGCCATCCACCGGCGAGGTCACAGAACTTACCACGATAACCCCGCTGGTGAGATCCTGGTCGTGAACCGTGATCTGGCTGGGCGCCGCAGCTGCTAGAGCGCTCCCGGCCAGACCTGTCAATGCCAGCACGGCCACCGCCACGATTAGCGTTTTCCATACAGCTATTGACGAATTTCGAGATTTCATGATGTTCTCCTTAGCACTCAGTGGATCGCAATTATTCTTGAGTGAGACATGACCTAGTGTCGTAGCGAGCGCATTTGGAGATGCTTACTCTTCAACTTGTGATCTACTGAGACTTGTATCCGATCTGTGAGCCAGAGGCTTGCCAGCTACAAATCTGCTATGCAGATCAAGATGTCAGATATTTAAAACCCCGTTCACGTTCCCTGGCTATCTGCCAGGGTGAGACGTTAATCTGAGACACGCGCCCGATCCCATCGTGCTGATAAGTTGGAAGGTATCGGGCGACGTCGACGCACCAGATAGTCGCCCGATCCGTGATGACGATTACGGTTGTTGCGGTTGTTGTCCCTGGGCACCTCCTCGGAATTGAGAGTAGACAATCACCTTAGCCGTGATCTGATCTCCGTTTTGATCGCCCCACACAGTGACACGTTCGTTGCCCGTTAACGCAGCCAGACTGCCCTTCTCGACTTTCTGCTGAATGGCGCCGCTCGGCGGTTGTCCGTTCAGATTGGCAAACGTCACATCCTGATAGTATTGAGTGTCCCCGTTGACGACGACTTGAATGGTTTGCGCGGGCGCTTGTGTCGGGCGCGGTCGCGGCGTCCCATCGGAAGTGGGTCGAGGACGGGGAGTACCACCGTTGCCTTGCCCGAAATTCAAACCGCCTTCCTGCACGGTCAAAGTGTTGCCGTCGATCTTTGTCACCATGCCTCGCGCCACAGGTGTGGTGGTGGGCAATTCAGACGCCGGTGTCATCTGGAAATTGGAGCGCTGCCCGTTGTTCCCGCCGGAGCCTTGCGTATCCGCAGCAGGCGCTTGCGCTGCAGCAGGTGCTCCCGTCGGTTGACAGGCGGCTAGCAGCACCACAGCCGCCATCGTCAATCCTAACGCTCCAATACGAGTCAATAAGTTTTTCTTCTGTTTCTTAGCCATCACCATTGATATCATCTTCAACCTCATTTCCCTTTATCTCTATTGATTGACGGATCCTGACCGTCATTGTGTTCGCTACCCGCCACCCGATACAGCTTGCAGTCCTTGAATCAAAGTTTGTTTCTCAGCGGCAGTCAGACTCGCCGTCGGATGGAGTAGCACGTAATACCATTGGGGCATCGATCCACGCTGTAGTTGTTCTGCAGCGTCACCGCCGCCACGACGCCCTGCGCCCCACTGTGAAAAATTCAGCCGCGCACGACCTTGTTGCACATCACGCTGAATCAACCATGAGACTGGTGCGATGTTGGAGTACCACGGCCAGGTCGTTTGATTGCTGTGACAGTCATAGCAGGCACGCACTGCCAAATCGCGTGTTTGCGGACTATCCCATTGAATCTCCGCCGTGACGGGGGGATTCGTATGATCGTGCCCATAGGGTATAAACTGGATCGCGATCCCACCAACAATGAAACCAAGCAACACACCCAGCACGGTCTTTTTCGTCATGACCCATTTATCTCCTCAAAAAGCGCTTAAGACATTTCCACACTTCTACGACTATGGTGGTCGGAAATTCATTTGTTCGTTTCCATTGAATCTTTCCTCACCAGAGCTGTCGGTCTGATGCTATTCGTAGCGCAACGCTTCGATGGGCTTCAAGCCCGCGGCCCGATTGGCTGGGTAAATCCCGAAGAAGATACCGATCGCTGCCGAGAAGCCAAAGGCCAACACGACCGATTGCGGCGACACCTGGGTCGCGATTGCACCGGAGGCATTGACCAGCGCCGAGATGCCTGCGCCGATCAAAATGCCGATGATGCCGCCCAGCACCGAGAGCGTAATCGTCTCCACCAGGAACTGATACAGGATGTCACGTCGACGCGCCCCGACCGCTTTGCGCAGGCCGATCTCACGCGTTCGTTCCGTCACCGATACGAGCATGATGTTCATGATGCCGATGCCGCCTACGACCAACGAGATGCCCGCAATCGCGCCAAGGAACACCGTCAACACGCCCGTGACTTGCGTCGCCGTCGCCAGAATGTCGGCCTGAGACTGCGCGGTGAAGTCATCGGTAGCGCCCGGCTTGATCTTGTGCAAGATACGCAATTTGTCGCCGATGGCGGCAATGGCTGGAGTGATACTAGCGGAATCTGCTGCTGAAACCTCGATCGTCGAGACGGTCTTCTGCGTGCCTACCCGCGCGTTCGACAAACGCGCAAACGCGGTCGTGATGGGAACGTACGTGGTGGTGTCACGGCTGAAGCCAAAACCGCCCGAACCTTGCGCCTTTATTACGCCCACTACGTCAAACAGGATGTTGTTGATCTTGATCTGCTTCCCGACCGGATCCAGCCCGCCAAACAGATCGGTCACGACCTGCGAGCCGACGACAGCCACGCGCGCTTTGTTGGTGACATCGGCAGCCGAAATGAAGCGCCCATGATCCAGTTGGTCAGGATGGATGATGGTATAGTCAGGCACGACCCCCACAACTTGCGCACTCTCCTGGTTCTTCCCTATCTTCAACGGCTGCCTCGACTGTGCTTGTGGCCCGACCGCGACCACGCCCGACAAGCCGCGCAATTGCAGCGCCTCTTCATAGGTCAGGGGTGCCGTCACACCGCCACCGGCCCCGGACGGCGCGGCCTGATTGCGCGTGCCGGAAAACACCGTGATCAGGTTAGCGCCGATGCCCTCAATGCGATTCGTAATCGAAGCCTGCGCCCCGGTCCCGATCGACACCAAGGCCACAACTGCACCGACGCCAATGACGATGCCCAGCATGGTCAACGCCGAGCGCAGCTTATTCGCCAGTAAG
>Ga0182021_10009125_pt1 | contig 11739 bp, 12 predicted proteins | sample 612E3MmetaG_FD_120493 | JGI IMG/M metagenome (GOLD analysis project Ga0182021, IMG submission 120493) | Permafrost microbial communities from Stordalen Mire, Sweden - 612E3M metaG (Illumina Assembly) | ecosystem: Environmental > Terrestrial > Soil > Wetlands > Permafrost | place: Sweden...
GCGTAATATTGTCAGTTTCTGCATATATGAATGGTAATGTAATGGATCTAGCTATTCCACTTGCTGAACGGATGAGAATTTTAGGATAATATTGATTTAAAACTAAATTAATTAAACTTGAGGGGGGATAAATGTGATTATTCTTGATGAAAACACCAGATGTGTTGTGCAAGGAATTACAGGTAAACAAGGTTCTTTTCACACAGAACAAATGCTCAATTACAATACTAAAATAGTTGCAGGAACCAGTCCTGGAAAGGGTGGGAACAGCTTTGGTGAATTACCTATTTACAATTCAATAGAAGAAGCTAAAGAAGAACTTGACATCAATGCATCAATAATATTTGTTCCAGCGCCATTTGCTAAGGATGCTGCATTTGAAGCCATATCTCAGCTGGATCTCGCAGTTATTATCACAGAACACATACCTGTACACGATTCGATGGAAGTTGTTGAGTATGCAAAGAGGGAAAAAACAACTGTTATAGGACCAAACACCCCCGGAATAATAAGCCCTGGAATTGGAAAACTAGGTATTATGCCCACCCATATATTCAACGAAGGAAATATTGGAATTGTCTCTAGAAGTGGTACATTAACATACGAAGTTGCAAATCAAGTAACCAATGCAGGAATGGGTCAAAGCACATGTATAGGGATCGGAGGAGACCCAGTTGTTGGTCTAGACTTCGCAGATGTTTTACAAAAATTTGAAAATGATGATGATACTGCGGCCATGGTGATGATAGGTGAAATCGGTGGAAATGCCGAAGAAATCGCTGCAGAATTCATAAATAAAAACATAAAAAAACCTGTTATAGCCTATATTGCAGGCGTCACAGCTCCGCCAGGAAAGAGAATGGGACATGCAGGAGCTATAATTGAAGGAAACAGTGGCACTGCAGAAAATAAAATTAATGCACTAGAAGATTCAGGAGTGTATGTAGCAGAAAGACCATCTGAAATTGCAGATATGATCTGGGAGCTCTTATAAATTATATTTACTAATAAATTTTATTGATTCATGAAGCTTATCAAATATATTGAATATATTATGTTTTAGATTAATTATCTTAATATAAAACAAGAATTTATTAATTAAAAAATATTAAATTTAGAAATTTATTTTTTTATATAAAAATTTTTTAAGTTGATTGTTATGGTAGAAGAAAAAGAAATCATGAAAAAACTATTGAACGGAGAGATGAAACTCCACCAGATAGAGAAATACACAGAGAATACAGATAAAGCTGTTTATATAAGGAGAAAATTCGCTGAAACAGTATCAAACACAAAACTTGATCATCTATCTAAATACACCCTATCTATGGAAGAGGCATTGAAAAAAAACATAGAAAATCCTATAGGAACCGTTCAAATACCCGTTGGAATTGCAGGACCTCTAAAAGTGCATGGAACACATGCTGAAGGTGATTACTATGTACCATTGGCAACATCAGAAGGAGCATTGGTAGCTTCAGTTAATAGGGGATTTTCAGCTATAAAAGCAGCAGGTGGTGCTACGGCCAGGATAATAGACGATAAAATGACTAGAGCACCTGTTATTAAGACTAATTCTGTTATAGAAGCCTTAACAGTTAAAGAATGGATTAAAGAACATTTCCATGATCTCAAAGAAGCTGCTGAATCAACAACAAGACATGGAAAACTTGTTAAAATTGATCCAGTTGTAGTGGTTGGAAAATACGTTTATCCAAGATTTGTTTACACTACCGGAGACAGTATGGGCATGAATATGGTTACAATAGCAACTGAAACTGCCCTTGAAATCCTGACGAAGGAAACTTCAGCGCACATCATAACCCTTAGTGGAAATCTCTGCGTAGACAAAAAACCTTCTGCACTTAACTTCATAGAAGGAAGGGGAAAAACAATTATTGCAGAAATAATTATTCCGGGAGATATTGTTGAGAAAAAACTTAAAACAACTCCCAAAGCTATTGTAGAAGTTAACATCACAAAAAATCTTATTGGATCTGCAATAGCAGGAAGTTTGGGCTTTAACGCGCATTATGCCAATATGATAGGTGCCATATTTCTTGCCACAGGCCAAGATGAAGCACATATAGTAGAGGGAAGCCTAGGAATAACAGTTGCAGAAGAAATAAATGGAAACCTTTACTTTTCGGTCACACTTCCAGACGTGCCTATTGCTACATTCGGAGGGGGAACAAGACTTGAAACTGCCAAAGAATGCTTAGAAATAATGGGTGTTTATGGCAGTGGTAAAGTTGGAATTTTTGCAGAGATAGTTGCTGGAACAGTTCTAGCCGGTGAATTATCCTTACTTGGTGCACTTTCTGCTGGTCATCTAGCAAGAGCACACAAGGATCTTGGAAGGGGATAAATAAATTCTGTTTATGATCAAAAACAAGATATTTTCATTATTTATTGAAATATTTTATTTATTTGAAAAAATTACCATACTTTCTGTTGTTGAATATGATATAATTTAGGAGAACATCTAATAATGAAGCTTACTGAATTCATACAGGAATACCTTAAAATGAGCCGTTACATTGCATTAGGAACTTTAGACGGTATACTTGCAGTCATGGGAGTTACCTTAGCAGCTAGTGGTGTTGCAAGTGCAGGAGGATTAACAATTCCTAATTATGTAATAGGACTGACAGGTCTGAGCGGAGGTATAGCTCTTTCATTATCCAATGCTTTTGGATCTTTTATAGGTGAAAGGGCCGAAGAAGCTCGAAACCTAAGGGAACTAGAACAAAAAATGGTTATTGAAGAGGGTACGTTAGACGACACCCTCATACATAAACAAGCCAAAAGAAGGGTTTACATGAGTATGTTCACACATGGTTTCTCAAGTTTTATTGGTTCATTTGTGCCTGTATTACCATTTATTTTATTGACAGGCAGAACTGAAGCCACCTTGACTACAATAACTCTTTGTTTCTTTGCACTGGTAATTTTAGGTATTTATCTTGGTAAGGTTTCAAGGGAAAGTCTTTTAAAGACTAGTATTGAAATCGTGCTTATTGGTGTGCTTATTGGTGTTGTGAGCTTTATAATAGGTGGAGGACATTAATAATTTTTAAAGCTGATTTCATGATATTATTCTTTCTTTTTCTAAACCCCTAGATCTATACTATAAATTTTCTCAACATTTTCAACATGTATGGTGTAAACATCTTCTTCAGTTAACAGTTCTTGGTTCAATAGTTCTCTTGTACGTCTAGGAACTGTTTTTGGACCTAAAACTGCTCCAGGTCGTGTTTTATCGTCAAGGTAATCAGTTTCCATGAAGAAATTTTTTCCCTTTTTTAGTCCTTCCTTTATTACATCTCTAGTAGCAATTAGGGATGGTGTAAGTCCATGATTTTCTTTTTCAAGAACAAATGCTCCTGAAAAATGTTTTATGATTTTGTTTCGCGGAATACCGACATCATCTGCCATTTTTGCAAATTCAAGAAATTGTTCGGCACCGGCACTCTCGGTATGAAGCTGAACAGGGCATCCTGCATCCTTTGCAAGTTCCATACCATATAAAATAAGCCTGTTGTGAGCTTCGAGTTCTTTTGGAGATACTTCGTAATGTGGCCTTCCAATTTCACCAATAGCTACTGCCTTCCCTTCTAAAACCAACATTTGCGCTATTTTAAGTGCATCTCTCATTAATAGCTCAGCATTATCTATTTCCATTCCAGATTTTATTCTACGGGAGAGTTCTGCTGGATGAGCACCTACAACAGCAAAGGCCTTAACATCTGTAACGTTGTTTATTTCATCCACATATTTTATTACAAGCTCCATTGCTTCTTGGAAGGTGCAATCTTCACTAACAGTCCATGTGGGCTTGTTTGGAATTATCATGAAGCTTCCTCCTGCCCTGTGAAATTTATTAGCAATTTCTATTGGCCCCTCACCATTCAATGGGTCAACATGTATGTGGTTGTCTGTTACAGGAATATTATCCATATAAGATCATATCTCCATTCATTATTTCTTTTTTATAATTTGTTTAATGAAAGATTAGATTGTATCCAGGTTCATTTCTTTCATAAGAGCCTTTTGAAAGATTTCTACAGGAGGCTCAATTCCGGTCCATATTTTGAAGGATTCAACTCCCTGATACATTAACATCTTCACTCCTGAGATGGTCATTGCACCTGCTTTTTCAGCTTCAACTAGTAATCCCGTTTTCAATGGATTATAAACAATATCATTAACTATAAGTCCAGGATGCATCATATCTGCTGTTACATGTGGTTTTTGACTAATATTGGGGTACATTCCTATGGGAGTAGTATTTATCAAAATATCTGTATCTTTGAGTTCCTCTTCAAGCTCAAAACCAAGATCTATAACCTTAACATCTGGATCTAATTTTTCAACAAGATCATTTTTGAGTTCTGATGCCTTTTCTATTGTCCTGTTCGAGATAACTATACTTTTACCTCCACTAAGAAATATTTGAAATGAGATAGCTCTTGCTGCTCCACCAGCACCCAGTATCATAATCTTCTTATTCTTTACAGGTACAACTTCATTAATAGCCCTTACAGCCCCAATACCGTCTGTATTGTGGCCAACCACTCCATTTTCACCGAATTCTATTGTATTTACAGCACCAATGAGGCCTGCAGCTATGTCTAGATAATCTAGATATTTAATTACCTCTGTTTTATGGGGTATAGTTACATTTAAACCCATAATTCCTAATGCACGGGCCCCGTTAATTGCATCTTCAAGTTCGCTGCTCTTAACATGGAATGGTACATAAATATGATCCAGACCCAATTTCTTAAAAGCTGCATTGTGCATTCCTGGCGATAAAGAGTGCTCCACAGGGTCGCCTATAATTCCAAAAACATTTGTTTTACCGGTTATCATTAAAATACCCACCGTATTATTATATTCATTAATCTATATTAGAAATTAATTTATTTAAAGTCAGTTTAAACCTGAGTTATTCCATGATCCCTTTAACAATTTTAAGAACTGCTTTTCCAAGTTTCAGGTGTTGGTCTACATCGGGATGTACACCATCGATTTCACTGGCTATGATTATCTTTGACGCATCAAGGAACTCGCAATTGTACTCCATTGCAATTTGGGCGTAGTAACCAGGTAACTTAAATGATTTATCATAAGAATCATCAAATTCTTCAGAAAAACTGGTTTTCTTGTTTAAATATGGAGGCGAAAGTAAAAGAATTTTTGGGGCTGAACCATTAGGTCCTGTTTCACTTCTCTTTATTAAATCCAATAGAACAGTTATTCCACGAGTTATTTCCATTGCAGATAATGAAAATCTTTTTTTCATATCATTGGTTCCCAATTGTAGGATACACAGATCAATAGGTTTATGGCTATCAAGACATGGTACAAGATATTTTAAACCGTTTTTGTATCCGTGATTAAAAGGATCATCCCATACAGTGGTTCTGCCATTCAATCCCTCTTCAATTAAATTATAACCGTCTCCCAATCCTTTTCCAAGAACCCCTGTCCATCTTTCATTTGAGGTCATTCTCTCATGATTAGCAGGATTGTAACCCCATGTAATTGAGTCACCGTAGCAAAGAACAGTTTTCTTTGTCATGATTATAGTATATATTTAATTGTAAATAATACTTCTAGTCCATTAAAGATACAAATAATAATCATAAAATTTATTTATTATGTTGAATAATAATGTTATAGGGTGAAATACGATGAAGTAGCAATTTAAAAAAAGAGTCAAAAAAATAGATATTGTTGGTTTTTTTTTCAAATTATATTGCAATGAAATTAAAAATTAAGAGGTTGATAAGATGTGGGGTAGAAAGGAACACATGATGGGTGGAATGAGCCCAATGATGAGTGAAAAAATGATGGAAATGATGAGCAAAGAAGACATGATGATACTTTACGCCATGAAAATGGATGAAAAAATTGAAATGTTAGAGCTCAAACTCAATTACATTAAAAAAAAGCGTGAAATGTTAAAGAAAAAAATGTAAAATTTTTTTTGACTGATAACTCCTTAGGGAGTTATTATTACTAATTTTTTTAAAAAAAAGCCTTTTGATCATATAATTTTTTTTGAAATTCAATATATTTATCAGATTATTTTTTCATAACATATCAAAGAATTAAAACATATTATTTTTCATTTAGCCTACATTTAATTGTTGATTTCTAAAACGATTCAATTTAGAAATTCTTTTATAAAGTGGTCTATATATATTTCTATAATATAATTTGTGAATTATTGGATATTCTAGAAATTATTGAATTTAATAATGCATAAAGATTGGTTTGAGGTGTTAAAATGCTTGCAAAACAAAGATTTGTTCTGGATACAACTGCTTTTACTGATACTCAACTTCGTGACGACTATGGGGAAGGTAACCTTTCTCAGACAGTTGATGTGTTAATGGATCTGATAGCAAAGTCTAGAATAAAACTCAACATAAGCTGTCACATGCCCCCAATCACTTACAAAGAGTTTTCTGATTATATGGCACGTTACGAATGTCCTGATGAAACCATGGTTAAGGCAGAAACTTGGATTGTAAAAAAAACACCCAATCGTTACGATACTAAGATCCCATCTGAAATATTCTATGAATATGTTCAAGATATGAGGGAAAGGATGAATAAAGGTATGAGGATTTCAGAAAGTTCTATATGGGAGGCTTCAGTTGAATCAATGGTAACCATGTCCCGTGGAGAAACTAAAGCAGATATAGAAGCTAAAGTATTGGGCAAAGCCATAACTGACTTTAGAAAACGTTACAGAGCCGCTTTACGCAAAGGAACACTCGATAGCGCTCCTGATCTTGATGTACTTCTGCTTGCTAAGGAACTTGGGGCAGGAGTGGTAGCTGCTGATGAAGGAATCAAAGTATGGGCAGAAAGACTTGGACTTAGATTTTTAAGTGCTAAATCCTTTCCAAAAATGATGGAAGAATACCTTCAACATTATGATTAAACAATATCATAAATAGATATTCAATAAAGAATAATTACAATTTTTACTCAATTTTAGTGAAATATTAAGATTATTAAATTTAATAGTTTAAATCCTAGACATTAGCATTTTAATAAAAAAATATTTTCAAGATCATGAAGGAAGGAGAGAAAATGGATATACAAAGACCTAGAGGAACACGTGATTTCCTTTTTAATGAAATGAAAGAAAGGAAAAGTGTTGAAAACACCATGAGATTAATATTTGAGACTTATGGTTACAGTGAAATCAAAACACCAATCTTTGAGGAACTATCACTTTTCACAACTAAATCTGGAGAAGGTATCAAAGATCAGATCTATCACTTCCAGGATAAAGGAGGAAGGGATTTGGCACTGCGACCTGAGCTCACAGCTCCTGTTGCAAGGATGTATATAAAAGAACTTCAAAAATCTCCAAAACCTGTAAAAATGTATTACTTTGGGAGTTGTTTTAGATATGAACGACCTCAAGCAGGTAGATGGAGACAGTTTTGGCAGTTTGGATGCGAACTCATCGGTGGAAAATCCCCTGATTCTGAAGCAGAAGTAATAAGCATGGCAGCACACTGTCTTGAAGAATTGGGGCTTAAAGACTTCGAAATCCATATTGGAAACCTTGGAATTCTAAGAAACATCCTTAACCATGCAAATATTAAGGGAGAACTACAGGACCAGGTGATGGGTGTAATTGACAAGGGTGATGTAGAAGAGCTTGAAAGATTACTTAAAGAAATTGAAGTAGATAACAATTCAAGAGAATTGTTGTTGAAGCTAATAGGAATGAAAGGCAGCAGTTCCATTGTTAAAGATGTTGAATCACTGATCAACTGTAATGAACATGCTTGCAATGCATTATTCGAGCTTGAAGAACTACTTAAATCTTTGGATGCCTTTGGATTTTCAAATTACGTTGTTAACCTCGGTATCGCCAGGGGACTGGATTATTACACTGGAACTGTATTTGAAATATATTTACACGGCCTTGGTGCACAAAAACAGATAAGTGGTGGGGGTACATATAATTTAATAGAAGTATTTGGTGGAGAAAATGTAGAATCCACAGGGTTCGCATTCGGGTTTGACAGGGTTATGCATGCCCTTAAAAAACAGGACACACCCATAGAAACTGAAGGATCAGTAAAAGTGTTCGTTGCACCAATAAAAAACGATTTAAAACTTGAAGCATTTGATATAGCCCAGAAACTCCGTAAAAACGGTATTGCAACCGACGTGGATCTTGTGGGTAAAAAGCTTAAAAAAATATTATTCTACGCAGACACTATGGGGATAAAATACGTTGTTCTTGTTGGTGCCCGAGACTTAGAAGAAGGTAAAGTCACAGTCAAGGACATGACAAGTGGAGAACAGGAAATAGTTGATCTGGAAAATATTGCAGCCTCTATGAAAAAGAAAGTTTGTTAGTATTTAAAAAATTTATTTCAAGTTCTTCATAAAAAAACAAAAATCTTGTCAAAATGTAAGGGTCCATAAAATTATTTGGGGATGAAAGAATGGATGAAAATGCTCTAGATCTTAATTTCAGGCATGAAGTAGGGGGCGAAAAACTTATTATAGCAATAGCACAAGATTATGAAAGTTCTGAAGTTCTTATGGTCGCATATATGAATAAAGAAGCCCTACTGAAAACTCTCCAAACAGGGAACGCCCACTACTGGAGCACCTCAAGAAACAAGCTTTGGTTTAAAGGTGAAAGCTCCGGACACACTCAAGAAGTTCAAGAGGTACTAACAGACTGCGATGAAGATGCAGTTCTCCTAAAGGTCAAACAAAATGGAGGAGCTTGTCATGAAGGTTATTACTCCTGTTTTTTCAGGAAAATTCAGGAAGAAACAGGAAATTTAGTGCAAGTTAAAGAAAAGATTTTTGAGCCTGAAAAGATTTACGGAGAGAAATGATGAAAATCGTTCCAGATACAAGTGTAATAGTTGATGGCAGAATCACAAAAATAGTTCTTAGTAAAGATTATCAGGGATGCGAAGTTATAGTACCAAAGGCAGTAATTTCTGAACTTGAAAATCAAGCCAATAAGGGTAGAGAAACTGGTTTTAACGGCTTAGGAGAACTTAAAGAGCTCCAGAAACTTTGTACCGAGGGTAAAATAAAGCTTTCCTACGTTGGTAGAAGACCCACCCCCGATGAGATATCCCTTGCAAAGGGTGGTGAAATAGATGCCATGATAAGGGACACAGCAGGGGATAACAATGCAACGCTAATAACAAGTGACAAAGTGCAGAGAGAAGTTGCTGAGGCCCAGGGACTGGATGCAATTTATCTTAAACCTGAGATGATAGGATACAAAGAACTTATCATAGCAAAATACTTTGACAAAGAAACCATGTCAATCCACTTAAAGGAAAATGTTTTGCCAATGGCCAAGAAAGGAACTCCAGGAAATATAAAACTGGTTAAAATAGGTTCAAAATTACTCAAACGTGGCGAACTGGAAAAAATGGCCAGAGAAATTACTGAAATGGCAAAGAGCGATTTCAAAAGTTTCATAGAAATTGAAAGGGAAGGTGCAACTGTTGTTCAATTCAGGGAATACAGGATCTCAATTGCAAGACCTCCTTTCTCAGATGGGGTTGAAATAACAGTTGTAAGGCCAATAACCAAGGTATCAATGGACGATTATAAACTACCTGAAAAACTTGTTGATAGGTTGAGAAACAGTGCTAAGGGTATATTAATTGCTGGACCTCCAGGTGCAGGTAAAACCACATTTGCACAGGCAGTAGCAGAATTTTATAGTAAAGATATTGGAGCTATTGTGAAAACAATGGAATCACCACGTGACCTCCAAGTGGGCGATGAAATAACACAATACGCACCCTTAGAAAAAGACATGGGAAAAACAGCAGATATACTACTTCTTGTTAGACCGGACTATACCATTTATGATGAACTGCGTAAGACAAAGGATTTCAAAATATTCGCTGATATGAGATTAGCTGGAGTGGGTATGATTGGAGTTGTACATGCAACAAGACCTATCGATGCAATACAGAGGATCATAGGAAGGGTTGAGTTAGGTATGATACCTTCAATAGTCGACACTACCATTTTCATAAACGATGGACGGGTGGCTGCAATTTATGATGTTAAACTAACAGTGAAAGTTCCAACAGGCATGATTGAAGCAGATCTTTCAAGGCCAGTAATAGAAATAAGGGATTTTGAAACCGGCGATCTTGCCCATGAAGTCTACACATACGGTGAACAGACTATTGTTATGGAAGTTGGTGTCACACAATATGGGAAGACACCAATTCAAAAAATTGCTGAGAAGGAGATAATCAAGGAGATACGTAAGAGAATCCCTGATGCAATGGTAGAAGTAGACATGAAATCTGATAAAAGAGCAACTGTTCATATTGACGAAAAGAATATAGCAAAGCTCATTGGTAAGAAGGGAAAAACCATTGACGAAGTTGAACGAAAGATTGGTATTAGCATAGGTGTTGAACCAATCGAGGTTAAGGAAATTGATGATATGTTCCCTGTTGATACCGAACTTTCAGGTAACTATGTTGTACTTAACTTCAGAAAAGATACTGTTGGCACCCCCTATGATATCCTTGTAGAAAATGAATATTTATTCACAGCTACAGTAGGTAAAAAAGGAAATATAAAGATCAAAAAGGACATAGAACTTGCCACGATAATAATAAATGCCATGAAAAGGGACATACCAATATATGCAAGGATCCGCAACGAATAACTTAAATTAATTTCAATAGATCTAATAAATTCAAACATAGCACATCAACTTCCGGAGATTATTAAATGAACATAAGCGTATCAACACTTGCACTATCACCAACCCCCCTTGAAAATGTTTTATCTTGCCTTGAAGACAAGGGTATAAAGTTTTGCGAAGTTATAAATGAATATCCCTATAATTCTATAGAGGAGGACGTTTTAGATTCTTACAATGTTAAAATATCTGTACATTCACCATTATCAGATATCAACATAGCCTCATACAACGAAGCAATGAGAAGATCCAGTGTGTTGCAAATAAAAAATTCAATCGACCTTGCATCTTCTATAGAATCACAAGTTGTTGTTGTTCATCCCGGACATGTACCAATATTAGGGAAAAAATTTGAGGACAAGATCCAGAAAAATAGTACCGAATCCCTAGATGAATGCAATAAATATGCTTCTGAAAGGGATGTAACTCTTTGTATTGAAAACATGCCCGATATTGAAGGACTGCTCTGCAAAGATATAAATCAACTTGACAAAATTGTTGAAGATTTAAACGCTTATATGACTTTAGATGTAGGACATGCTCATAATATGAAGTTTCCTGTTTCTGAAATGATCAAATCTCCTAGAATAAAACATATACACCTTTCAGATAATTATGGAAGCTTTGACAACCACAATGCACTGGGAAGTGCAAATATAGATTTTGTATCTCTTTTTAAAGAGCTTGATAGGATTGGTTACAAAGGTATTCTAGTTATTGAGGTATCTGATCCTCAAGCAGTTTCTGAAAGCTTAGATTTCCTTAAAAATAATTTAAAGATCGATCATAACATAAAATAGTAGTGCTCTTAATTGTACTTAAAGAATTTAATAATAAATCATTTTTTTTATTAGATCTTTACAATTGAGCAATTATAAGATAATCCTATTTAAAATTTGATCAAATTAATTTAAAATAATTGAAAATCATAATTGAAATCCTATTTTTTATATATTAATTATAATATAGAAGATTAATAGAAC
>Ga0182021_10009126_pt1 | contig 11739 bp, 11 predicted proteins | sample 612E3MmetaG_FD_120493 | JGI IMG/M metagenome (GOLD analysis project Ga0182021, IMG submission 120493) | Permafrost microbial communities from Stordalen Mire, Sweden - 612E3M metaG (Illumina Assembly) | ecosystem: Environmental > Terrestrial > Soil > Wetlands > Permafrost | place: Sweden...
AGCCAGCGCGCAGCCACGCGACGAATCGCACTTCGGGCAATCGGTGCCGCCGCAATCGAGATCGGTCTCGGCGCCGTTCTTCACGCCGTCCTTGCAGGTGGGGGCGATGCACATGCCGGTCGCCTGGTTGCAGACGCCCGACGGGCAGTCGGCGGCCTTCGCGCACTTCGGCTGGGGAACGCTCGTGTCGGGCAGCGCGCCGTCGGGGAGCGGACCGGCCTCGACCGACGTTCCGCCTTCATCGACCGGGGTCACGATGCCAGCGTCGTCGGTCGGCGTGTCGGCTGGGTTGTCCGTGGTGCAGGCCAGGATCGTCCCGGCAGCGATGGCAGCGAAGCACAGTGAGTTGACGAGGAACGTTCGTTCGAAGTTGGGCATCGAGTGCTCCACGCACGGAGAGTGCGAACCTTCGATACTAGCGTGCGCTAGCGAAGTACCCACACGAGACCGGCGAGGCTCGCGGCGATGACGCCCAGCGCGAGCGTGACGACGAGGAGGTCGGTCATCGTCCAGCCTCGCTTGGCGCGCGGTACGCGGGTCATCTCGGAGGTGTCGGCAGCGATCTCCGCGATGGGTGCGGCACCGGCGACCGATGCCGGTCCGGATGCCGCAGTCGCGCTAGCTGGAGCATTCGCGGGCGCCACCGGCTCGGGGACCGGCGTGGGCGCCGGCGGGGGCGGGATGTCCTCTTCGCGCATCGCCTCGTCGGCGGCGGCCTCGAGCTCGGCGAGCGCGGTGCTCACCGGCTCGTCGAGCGCGAGCACGGTGATGCCGATGCGCGCCATCGTCGGCGCTCGCCACACGACGTCGCGCTCCGGCGTCAGCCGCGATTCTCCGAGGTACACGCCGTTCCGCGAGCCGAGATCGCGGAGCAGGATCTGGCCGCCGCGCCGCGCGATGACCGCGTGCTCGCGCGAGGCGTCGGGATCGGCGAGCGGGAGGTCGCACGTCTCCGCGCGACCGAGCACGTAGGCCCGCCCCTCCTCGGTGAGACAGAGCTCCTCGCCGATGTCCGGTCCTTCGGCGACCCGCACCTTCGCCACCGTGTCGTCACCGACCGCGTCCATCGCGCGCTGCACGAGCGCAAACGCGAGGTCACGTGTGGCGAGACCGAGATCGGGCGTGGGCGCTTTCTGTCCGATCGACAGCTCGAGCCACACGCGGCCCACACGCACCAGATCGCCTGATTTCACGACGCGCGGTGACTGCGGGAGGAGCTTCACGCCGCCGACCCAGGTGCCGTTCGTGCTGCCCTCGTCGACGATCGCGTAGTCGTTGCCCGTCGCCCGGATGGTGGCGTGGCGCGTGCTCACGCTCGGATCAGGCAGCCGGACGTCGCTGCCGCTGCCTCGTCCGATGACGATGCGCGCGCCGTCGAAGGTGAGCGACGGAGCGCCGGTCGAGCCCGCGCCCCCACCCGCGGCCGAACCGCTGGGCGCGCTCGCCGTCCGCACCACGACCGTTACGGGCATCCCGTCCTCAGGTCGCCGGGATGCTCTTGAGCGACGGGCGATAGTCGTTCGCCGCCCGCTCGATCCACTTGATCACGTCGTCTGCGACGTCGCGGTTCTCGTGCTGACTGAGCTGCTGGATGCCGGTCGGCGACGTGACGTTCACCTCGGTGAGCTTGCCGCCGATGACGTCGAGACCGACAAAGATCAGCCCGTCCTGCTTGAGGCGCGGAGTGATGTCAGAGACCATCGCGCGCTCTTCCTTCGTGAGCTGGTAGGCCTCGACGCTGCCGCCCACGTGGATGTTGGAGCGAAAATCGTCGGCGCGCGGGATGCGGTTGATGGCCCCGAGGACCTCGCCGTCGAGGATGAGGACGCGCTTGTCGCCCTGCTCCACCGCGGGCAGGTACTCCTGGACCATCGCGAGCTTCGAGCCCTCGGCGGTGACGGTCTGGACGATGGCGCGCGCGTTCTTGTCGCCCGGCAGGAGCATCATGACACCGGAGCCGCCCGCGCCGTCGAGAGGCTTCACGACGCCTCGACCGCCGATCTCCTTCACGAACGCGAAGATCTGCGCCTCGTCGGCGCTGACCAGCGTGCGCGGCATGTGCTTCACGAAATGCAGCGCGTAGAGCTTCTCGTTGCCCTCGCGCAGGCCGCGGGGATCGTTCACGATCACCGTGCGACCGCGGGCGCGCTCGAGCATGAGCGTTGCGTACAGGTAGTCGCTGTCGAAGGGCGGATCCTTGCGGATGAAGACCGCCTCGACGTCCGCGAGACGCACCTCGAAGGCCGCGTCGCCGAACACGGCGTGCGGCGGCGAATTGCTCACGGTAAGCTGGCGCACGCGGGCGAAGACGTCGCCGTTCTTCACGAAGAGATTGCGCAGCTCACAATGGAGCGCTTCGTGCCCGCGCGCTTGCGCAGCACGCTGGAAGGCGAAGGTCGTATCCTTGTCCGGCAGAACACGATCCATCGGATCCATCACGTAGACGAACCGCATATGCGAATTTCCTCGGTCCGCAGAGTAGTGCGCCCCTTGCGCCCTTCCAAGGGTTGCATCGCGATCCTCGTGCTGGGGGCCGCGATTGCGGCGGTTCACGCCGCAGCGTTTCCGTCGGCGTCCTCCGCGGCCTACCCGCCGAGCGCCGAGGGGCGGACCGCGGCGGCCACCACCGACCACTCCGACGCCACCCGGGCCGCGCTCGACGTGATGGCCGCAGGTGGGAACGCGGCCGACGGCGCGGTCGCCGCCGCGCTGGTGCTCGGCGTCGTCAATCCCTCGGCGAGCGGCATCGGCGGCGGGGGTTTTGCGCTCGTCTACAGCGCGGCCGATCGCAAGGTCACGGCCCTCGACTTCCGCGAGACCGCTCCCGCCTCCTACAGCGCCGAGGTGCTCTGGCCCGCCAAGAAGCAGAACGATCCGCCGGCGAAGGATCGCTTCGGGTGGACCGGGCCGCGCGGCGGGTCGGCGGGCGTTCCCGGCGAGCCGGCGGGGCTCGAGCTCCTGTCGCGCAAGTTCGGCAAGCGCTCCCTGGCGGACGCGGCGTCGCCGGCCGTCTCGCTGGCGCAGAACGGCTTCTTCCTGAGCAAGCACACCGCCGAGACGGCTGCGCTCTTCAAGGAGCGCGTCCAGACCGTGCCGTCGCTGGCGGCCGCGTTCCTTCCCGGCGGCGTACCGGCGACGATGGCGGCGCGGATCCGCAGGCCCGAGCTCGCCGCAACGCTCCTCCGCTTCGGCGCAGAAGGTAAGAAATCGATCTACGAGGGAGCGACCGCGCAGAAGATCGTCGACGCCGCGCATGGGGCCGGCGGCACGATGACCACGCAGGATCTCGCTTCGTACAGCGTGAAGGAGCGCGCGCCGCTCTCGCGGGTCATCGATGGTCGGACCATCTACACCATGCCGGCGCCGTCGGCGGGTGGCCTCATGCTGCTCGAGGCGCTCACGATGTACGGCGCGAGCCGATCGTCGCCGCTCGTGCCGCTCGGGTTCGGGTCGAGCGCGTACCTGCACACGGTCGCCGAGGTCATGCGCGGCGCGTTCGCGGACCGCGCCCGATCGGCGAGCGATCCCGATCTCGATCCCGACGTCGACCGCGCCTTCAACGCCGCGCTCGAGCCCGCGCAGATGAATGCTCGTCGCGCGCGCATCGACCCGATGAAGACGCACCCGCCGACCGACTTCAAGACGAAGGAAGGCGGCACGAGCCACATCGTGGTCGCCGACGCGGCCGGCAACGTCGTCACCCTCACCACCACCGTGAACGGGCCCTTCGGCGCGAGCATCGTCGCAGGCGACACCGGCATCTTGCTGAACAACGAGCTCGACGACTTCACGTCCGTCGAAGACGCGAAGGTCTTCGGCCTCAAGGACGGCGGGCCCAATCGCCCCCGCCCGCGCGCGCGACCCGTGTCGAGCATGACCCCGACCATCGTCCTCGAAGGCGGCGTTCCGATCCTCGCGCTCGGCGGCTCGGGCGGCACGCGCATCGCGACCGGGGCCACGCAGGCCGCGCTCGCCCGCTTGCTGTTCGATCTCGATCCCAACGCGTGCGTCTCGCACCCGCGCATGCACACGCAGGGAACGACGCTGCTCGTCGATCCCGAGATGGCGCCCGACGTCCGCGAAGGGCTGAAGACCCGCGGCGAGACCGTGAAGGACGAGCCGTTCACCGGCTCCGCCATCCAGATGATCGCGTGGCAACGGACGCCCAACGCGCCCGTGAAGCTCCTCGCCGCTGCCGATCCGCGCAAGGGCGGAATGGCTGGCGCGCGCTGAAATCGCCCTGAAATCGCGAGCGATGCGGGCTGCGCGTTACTGCTGGTCGCGGTCGACGACGGCGACCAGGCTCGCCGAGCTCTCGGGATCCATGTCGCTCGTGATCATGTAGCCGACGCCCGCGTGCTGCGTGACGGCGACGGAGTAACCGTCGGCGCGGCCCATGCGGACCTCGGTGGTGCCGACGGGGTGCGGCGAGAGATGCGCCGACGTGACCTGGATCTTGCGCGGGTCGTAGACGAAGACGGTGACGCGCTGGACGCCGCCGCCGTTCTGCCCCTGCACCTCGTACTGGAGCATCGCTGCGCTCTCGCCGCCCTGCACGGGCAGGAGACGCCCGCCGACGAAGCGAGCGTTCTGGCCGCCCTGCTGCGAGAACTGCGGGACGTGCACCGGAACGCCGACGTAGCGCTCGAACTGGCGGACCTGCTTCGGATCCTGCTGCTCCGGCGGGAGCGGATGCTTGTGCTGCGCGACGAAGCCGCGGAGGAGATCGTCGCTGAAGCCGGCGGGGACCATCGTGTCCGGCATGCCGTGCACGACCGGCTGCTTGCCGGCCGCGCCCCACGCCATGACGAGGGCCGCAGCGCTCGCGAGCGGAAGCATCGTGCGCCAGTGACGGAGCATCGACGGGCGGCGGCGGCCGTTGGGAGCCGTGCTGGCACGTCCTGCGGACGCGTCGAGCGCGGCGTCGTCGTGGGCGTTCTGAGCCTGGGAGTCGCCTTCGTCGCGCGCCGTCTCGCGGGCGGCCTCGCCGGCCATGGCCGCGAGCATGCGGGCGCGGACGTCGGAGGGCGCGGTGGTCTTCACGGCCTTCTTGAGCGAGCCACGGAGCGCGCGGTCGAGCGCGAGGCGCTCACGACACACTTCACACTTCGCGATGTGGCCTTCGACCTCGAGCGTCTTCACCGGATCGAGCTGACCGTCGAGGTGCGCGCCCAGCAAGAGGCCCATGGCTCCGCAGGTACGCGCGTCGCGATCACGGTCGCGATCTTCTCGCTCTGAAACTTCCGAAGACATTCTCAGGCGGCTCCCCTCTTCTTGGCGCGGAACGCGGCGAGGTCTGCGGGTTTCTCGTCTTTCGGGGCGAGGTCTTGACGCAGCTCCGACATGGGCTCGCCCTTCACGATACCGAGCGCGAGGGCATGATTGTAGAGAGATCGCTGAAGGAGCTTCCGGCCGCGGTGCAGGCGGCTCATGACGGTGCCGATCGGGCAGCCCATGATCTGCGCGATCTCCTCGTAGGAGAACTCCTCGACGTCGCACAGGATGACGGCGATCTTGAAGTCGGTCGGGAGTGCGTCGAGGGCGCGCTGGACCTCGCCCTCGACGATCGGCTGGAGCGCCTGCGCCTCGGGATCGCGAAGGTGGCGCATCGTCGACGCGCTCACCCAGCCGTCGACCAGCGGATCCGCGTCCGGACCCTCGAGGACCGACCGCTCGAGCCCGCCACGCCGGTATTTGTTGATGAAAGTGTTGGTGAGGATGCGGAAGAGCCACGCCTTCAGGTTGGTTCCGGCGTGGAACTGGTCCCGGGCCCGCATCGCCTTGAGGAGGGTGTCCTGGACGAGGTCCTCGGCTTCCGAAGGGTTACGGGTGAGCTTGCAGGCGACGGCGTAGAGGGCGTCGAGGTGACCGACCGCTTCGTCAGTGAAAGCGTCGACTTCCTTGGTCTTTTGGGCCGCGCCGGGGCGGATATCGGTCAAGCTCATCTTGGGCGTCAGGCCTTTCTCGATCGTGCAACACCGAGCTTAAGGCTGCTATTCCGAAGATCTAGCAGGACATTTTGACAATCGAATCGGGCGGTTAGGAGATCCACCTGGGGGGCTGTGCCCCCGCCGCCGCCAGCCGCCCGCTCACTCCTTCGGAGTCAGCGACTTGAGCTTCTCTTCGAGCTCCTCGATGCGCGCGTTGAGCCGCTTCACTTCGTGCTGCAGCTGCTGCCACGGCAGGATGTTCGGGACGACCGCCTTCACGCGCTCGTCGATCTTGTGCTGCCACTCCTCGAACGTGCCCTTCGCCTGATCGACGAGGCTCGGCTTGCCGCCGCCCTCGGTGGCCGGGGCACTGGCGCCGTTGTCGGAGACGGGCGAGAGATCGGTGCCGGCGCCTTCGGTGCTCGCCTTCGGCGGCTCGCTCTTGGCGCTGCCCGGAATCAAGCGGCCGATCGGGCCTTCGCGCAGGTCGCTGAGCACCTTCTCGGTGCGCTGGTGAATCAGCTCTTTCAGCGTTTGCAGCGGGACGTTGCGGCTCGAAGCCTTCTGCTTCTGCTCCTCGTAGATGATCTGCGCGAGGGTGACCTCGGTGAGGTCTTCCTTCGTGTTGTTGTCGATGATCTGCACCTCTTCGCTGGTGCGCACCATCTCCGCGATCTGCAGGAGCGTGACGTAGCGGCTGTCTTTGGTGTCGTAGAGCTTCCGGTTCGAATACCGCTTGATGACGCGGCGCGGTTTTTCGGAAGAAGCCGGTGCACCGGGTCCATCGGGTTGGGGCTTGCTATCCACGGGAGCTCCTGAGATCCAAGATACATCAACGCGCCGCGGCGAGCAGTCTTCTCGACGCATCCCGACGTGGCGCGCCAAAGGCTACCCCCGTGCGAGAGTGCCTATCCCTTCGCGATGTTACGGCAGGCTACGGCGGCGCTCAGGCGCCCGATGACTCGGTCGCGAAGAGCCAGCTCGAGCATGTGGACCTGACGCTCGGGGCCGGCGAGCTGGTCTGCGTCCTCGGTCCGAACGGCGCGGGAAAGACCACCCTGGTCCGCGTCGCGTCGGGGCTCCTGGGCGTCCGGTCCGGCGAGGTGCGGCTCCTCGGCGAGGACCTCGCGTCGCTCGCGCGGGCGAATGTCGCGCGAGGCCTCGCGGTGGTCGAGCAGCAGCAGGAGCTGGCGATGGGATTCACGGTTCGGGAGGTGGTCGCGATGGGGCGCGCGCCGCACCAGGGCGCGTGGATGCGAACGTCGGCGCACGACGACACGGTCGTGGCCGACGCGCTCGCGCGTTGTGACCTCCTCGCGCTCGCCGGTCGTCCCGCGCATGCGCTGAGCGGCGGCGAACAGAAGCGTGTGGCGATCGCACGCGCGCTCGCGCAGGAGCCGAAGGTGATGCTGCTCGACGAGCCCGGCGCATTCCTGGACGTGCGCCATCAGCTCGATCTCTACGAGCTGCTCGCCACCCAGGTGAAGGAGCGTGAGCTCGCGTGCCTGGTCGTGATGCACGACCTCAACGTCGCGGCGCAGTTCGCGGACCGCATCGTGCTCATGAAGGGCGGACGCGTGGTCGCGGCCGGCAAGGTCGAGGACGTGATGACGTGGATGACGCTGAAGGAGACGTTCGACGCCGACCTCTATTGCGGCGTGAACGACCTCACGGGAGACCGGTTTTTCCTGCCGATGCGCAAGCGAGCGGCGCCGAGCGAGAGCTGAGCGACGGGCGAGTCAGAGCACCTGGCGAACGAGTCGCTCGAGGTCGGCGTCGCTCGTCACGCCGTGGCGCACCGCGACCATCTTGCCGTCCTTCGAGACCACGATCAGCGTCGGCAGGTTGTCGACGCGGTACTTGTTCGCGATGGCATTGTCGGCGTCGTAGACGATCGGGAAGGACAGGTTCTTCTTCGCGGCGTATCTCGCGGCGAGGCCCTCGGCGTCGCTCGTGTTCACGCCGACCACGACGAGGCCCTTGTCCTTGAAGCGTTGCGAGAGCGCGTTGACGATGGGCGCCTCGGCCTGGCAGGGCCCGCACCAGGTCGCCCAGAAATCGAGCACGACCGGGTGACCGCGAAGCTTCCCCATGTCGAACGTGGTCTGGCCGGGCTCGATCGGGTTCGCGACGATCGTCGCCGTGAAGTCGGGCGCTTCTTCGGTCCCGTTCGCTTTCCCACATCCCTGCGTCGCTCGAGGGACGAGAGCGAAACCGGCGGCGAGGCCGATGACGACGAGCGCCATACGAGCGATGTGCGCGCGATCGCCGGCTCCTGAAACGGGGGGCGACACCTCGGGTGCGGAAGCAGGAGCGGCTGTTTCAGCCATGCTCTTCTCCATAGCACGGCGCGTCAGCTCGGCTCGTCGACGGTCTCGACGCCCTGCTTCTTCGCGCGCTCGCGCGCTTCCTTGGCAGCGGCGGCGATGCTCAGGATCTTCAGGCCGGGGAGGCGCAGCACGAAGCGGGCGCCGCCCAGACGTCGCGAGGCGGTCGCCTCGATCTCGCCGCCGTGCTCGACGACCACCTTCTTGACGATGGCGAGCCCGAGGCCGGTGCCGTCGGCCTTGGTCGTGAAATACGGGTCGAAGATGCGTCCACGCACCGAGTCGGCAATGCCCGGCCCGTCGTCCTCGACGACGATGCGCGCGCCGTCGCCTTCGCGCTCGGCGCTCACCGTCACGTGGCCGAGCACCGCGGTGGTCGTGATGTCGGGGCTGCTGCCTGGCGTGGACTTGCGCTTCTGCGCGTCGCGGATCGCTTGCACAGCGTTACGGACGAGGTTCACGAGGACGCGTCGCAGCATCTGCCGATCGAGCGCGACCATGATGTCCTCGCTCGGGACCTCCCAGCGGATCTCCACGTTCTGCGCGGGGATCGGCTCGTTGTCGGCGGAGCCCTCGCCGAGCGACGGATCCTCGAGGTGACCGAGATGCGTCTCGCAGTCGCGCAAGAAGTCCGAGAGGCTCGCCTCGGCGAGCTCGGCGTGGGGCAGCCGCGCGAAGTTCGAGAAGTTGCCGACGAGCCGGCGCAGCGTCCCGACCTCCTCCTCGACGATCTCGAGGGTGGCGTCCAGGAGCTGCCGATAGCGCGGGTCGTCGCCGGCGTACTTCTTGTGGCACTCCTGCACCGCGAGCTGGATCGGCGTGAGCGGGTTCTTGATCTCGTGCGCCAGGCGCTGCGCCATGTCCTGCCATGCCCCGACGCGCTGCAGGAACTCGATGCGGGCGCGGGACTGCGCCATCTCGGCGATCATGCGGTTGAAGGTGCGCGCGAGATCGGTGAGCTCGTCGGTGCCGGTGACGGGGACGCGCACGGACAGATCGCCCTGCGCGACGACGTTGATGGCGGCGCCGAGGCGGTTGATGCGCTTCGTGAGGCCTCGCGCGAGGGCCGCGCCGAGCACGATGGTCATCGCGGCGGTGATGCCGAGGAGCAGCGCGAACACGCGCAGGTAGCCCTGGTAGAGATCGGCGCGTGACGCCTCGAGCTGGTGGTAGCGGGCGACGACGACGCCGGCGCTCTCGAGCTCGTCGAGCCGTTTTCTCGAGACCGCGAACGACGCGACGAGCATCGGCGCGTCGGCGTCGTCACTGAGCGCGCGCCGCACCTCCAGGCTCTTCTCGGTGGCGGCGTCGACCGGGTGCCCGCGATCGCGACGCGAGAGCGTCTGCCCCGAGGAGTCCTCGACGGCGAGCGCCACCAGCTCGGGAAAGTGCGGAAAAACCGCGTCGATCTCCGACTCGAGGGTCTCGATGTTGTGCTTCTTCGCCGCTTCCCGGAGCACGGGATCGGCGGCGATGGCGACCGTCTGGTGCTTGAGGTCGTCCTTGATCGCCTTGACGTAGTCCTTGTAGACGTCGACGCCGCGATCGAGCTGCTCGCCGATCTCCGGGTTGAACCAGATCGCGGACGCCTGGCGGAACATCGACGTGGCGAGATAGAGCGCCACGACGAGCGGCACCATCGTCGTGAAGAGGATGACCATCGCGAGCCGGCGCTCGGTCTTGCCCGCGAAGGTCTTCCTGAGCCAGTCGCGGAGCTCGCTCACGGCCCCCACCACAGGAGCTCGAAGCTCTGCACGACGCCGTTCAGCGAGAGGATCACCTCGAGCTTGTCGCTACGCGGCTCGCCGCTCTCGACGCGCCGGAAGATGGGCTCGGGGAACTTGTCGCACGGCCAGAACGCCGACTTCTCGAAGCCCGCTTTCCCCATCCAGAACGCATGCAGGCCGTGCTCGTTGGGGCCGTGCAGCACCACCATGCGCCCGCCGCCCACCACCGTGAACGAGAGATGCTCGAAGCGGAGCTCCTCGAAGCGCTCGGGGCTCGGGAAGTCCTCACCGACGTCACGCAGCTCGGGGAGATGCGCCCGGAGGTACTTGTAGAGCGTGTCGTAACGAGGCTTCTTGAGACGCGGCAGCTTGCGGTCCTCCGCGACGAGCACCGGCAGCTCCTCGGGCCGCGCCCGCGGCACCTCGACGTGCGTGCGGTAACGATCGGCGAGCGTGATCTGCGCGTCGTCGGCGAGCGACTTGAGCCACCAGTGGAAGATGGGCAGCTCGCCCTGACCGAGATGCGACTCCAGGTAGACCAGGCTCTCCCAGAGGGGCCGGCGCACCGCCCATCGCCCGCCGTGCGCCCGCACGATGCACGCACCGACGTACGAGGCGCCGTGCACCACGAGGTTGAAGAGCGCGTTGTCGGCCGTGCCGGCCGGCCCCATCGCCAACAGGCGATCGCGCTGGGCGCGCGTGAGCGCGGCGGACAGTCGATGCACGCTCGCATCGCTGTAATCGAGGTCGAGCTGCGAGGCGGGCAGCCCGAGAGCGACCGCGGCATTCGCTGCGAACACCGCGGCGGCGTCGTCCAGATGCGCCAGGACCGTGGGATTCTGCGCGGGATTCGCGTCCATGGAACGAGCACGGCCGAGGTCGCTCTTCGCGTCCTCCGGATAGAGCGGGAGGAACCATTCGCGAAAGAGCGTCTCGGCCGTGACGGACATCGGCGTGCTCTCTAGCCGTGCAAGGGCGCGCTAGCTAGGCATCCGATCGCGTTACTGCGACGCCGCGGCAGCGACGAGCACGAACGCAGCGAGCATGAAGATCAGCACCGCCAGCACGAATCCGATGATCGCGCAGACGATTTGGACCATGAAGGCGCTGCCCATCTTCTGGAGCGCCTGCATCATGTGCATGAGGTCGTTGCCCTGGGTCTGGACGACCATCTTGAGCGAGCTGCCGACACCCATGAACGTGACGCCGATGACGATGGCGATGATGCCCGACGGCAGGTAGCTCGCCATGCTGGCGTTCGCGACCGCACCGCAGCTCGCAAGACACTGGAGGGCGCCGATGGTCGTGGAGATGATTCCCCAGAGCTTCGCGCGACTCGCGGTCTTGTCGATGATCTGGTTCTCCATGTCGTTGAACTCGTAGTTGCCGTACGAGCCAGACATCATCCCCGGAGCGCCGCCCATTTGCGGTGCGCCATAGGGGTTCTGGGAGAAGCCCATGCTGGGGGGCGCGGCTCCATAGCCGGGCGGCGCTCCTCCTGGCGGCGGCTGTCCGTAACCACCACCGCCTGGCGGTGCACCGTATCCTCCTCCCCCGGGCGGGGGCTGCCATCCACCCTGCATACGTGCCTCCTGGCTCTCTCGCGCGTTACTACGCTGTCACGAGTTACGGAGTAGACCACGGGCGCCTTCCTTTTCCAATCTCGGCTAGGTTGATCAACGTGCTGACGGCGGACGTTCGCTTCGAAGGCTGGACCACCGAGACGTGGACGCGGTTTCTCGACCTGTGGAAGCC